>UEXN01000163.1_pt1 | contig 69594 bp, 87 predicted proteins | sample 1796711 | NCBI WGS metagenome assembly UEXN01 (sample SAMEA4772470, study PRJEB27181) | metagenome | reverse complement strand
TACGTTTCTCGAGATCCAAGAACAATCTACGAACATTAACTCGATCGAATGCTGTAGGCTTACGTTGTAATGTCTTTTGACCAAATACAATAATACCTTCATTAGGGAATTGAGTTACAGGATTAATTGCAACTCTGTATAATTGATCTCTTTGACGTTGTGTTGGACTAATCGCAATATCATTCGCTTGAGTAACAATACCTCTTGAATAACCTGCAGGAGCATACCAAGGAGCGAAGTTAGCATCGTTTCTTGCATATATTCCAGCTGCATTTCCAGAGAATGGAACCCATATCTGTTTATCAGAGATTGAATCATATGTTTTGATCCAGTTACCATAAACTACAGCAAAGTTACTATTAGCTGCTCCGAACTGATGTCGGAATGGCCAATAAACATGTTGACTGAAGTTTTTAGACTTATCATCCAATATCTTACCATTGTCACCTTGTACTACAATATTACGTAATACATCAGCAATGAATACATGGTCTTTACGAGTTTCTCTTGCGAACTGCTCGAACTTATTGAATATTTCTCTGTAGTCATCTCTAATTGAAATAGCATCTCCTGCAGACTTCATATTCTCGTTAAGAGTATAAAAACCAGTATTAGCAGTAGGGCTACCTAAGTTTAAGAATGCTGTATCTTCAAAAGCACCGGCATTCTTTACTTCAGTATCACTCGAATATCTCTGATTTACCCAAACAGTACCAAGACCAGCTTCGATTGAGACATCAACATTAAACTGATCTACATTAGATGCAATATCGAATATTCTTGAAAGCTTAGATGGAATACTACCTAAGTTTTTAGATGCATTCGAGACATCAGCGAAAGCCCCAAGGCCAACGATTCCAGTTTCTTTGGTATAATTGTCTGCGGATCCTAATTCACTGACTGTGAAATCCTCCAAGATCTCAGCTGTTTCGTTAGTATATGATTTGTTAGTATGTACTCTAACAAACTTCTTAGGAGCTTCAGAATTAGAGGATGTCCAGTCACCAGCGTGTTTACTGATATAAGGGTTAACTAAGACTTTAACGTTAGCAGATGTATCGTCTTGTTCTTCCAAGAAGAATGATTTCCTTTCTCCGCCATTCGCATTTTGTACTTTTCTAAATGAGTTAAGAGAACCAGTATAACCTTCAGCAAGGAAATAACTTAACTTCAGATCTGTATTAGAGAATGGTGTAACGCGTGCTTTAAATACACCTAATGAAATAGTATCAACGAAATCGGCTCCGTTAATATTGAATTGAGGTATTTCTTCTAATGTTCTACTAACTGAATTTGCATTAGAAGTACTAGATGCACTTAAACTATAATCTAACCTTGAAGTAGGTACCGTAGTGAAATCAGCTGGCTTTTTACTACCAGGGGTAGCAGCAACATACTGATGACCTGCACCATCAAAATCAGTGGCAGGGTTAATATTTGCACCGTCGATAATGCCCACATAATAACCTTCAAAGTTATTATTAACAGTTGTCTTAGCCTTATTAAGTACTATCAGACCAGCTCCTTTAATAGCATCGTTTGCAGTCAATTGACCTGTTGAGAAGTTTTTTGATTGGCCTGCAGCGGAATCATTTGACCATGTCAAGTTACCATCTAATGCTTGATTATAAGCAGCTTGATCCAGTTCTACTAAAGTAGGTGAACCTAAGATATAATAATCACCAGCTGATAAAGTTACAGCATCGCCACTGAGAGTAGATATATCAGAGCTATAGGCTATAGCTTTAACGATTGTATGGGAAGATAATGAACCTACTTGGGTCAGAATATCAGGACCAGAGAATGTACTATTAGTATCTGCAGTAACTCCTAATGTGGCCGTTGTGTATACTGTATCTCCATTACTATCCTTGGTAATCAATTCTACTGCTATTTGCGCTCCTGAATTTGCGTTCAGGAATGTAGCCGTCGCGTTCGAGAAACCTTCTAATTTAGTACCATCAGACTTAATTGTAAACTCTGTAGTATTAGGAGACACAACAGGATATACTAGTGCTGTGTACTTATTGCTTGCATCTGATAATCCATCACCAGCGCCATAAGGCAATCTGGATACATAAACATGTGCATCACTGTTAAATACCTGCTTAACACTGTGATAAAAATATCTTTCAGCAGAGTTAGTGGGTTTTCCGTAAATTTCTTCAAAATCAGAAAATGTACCAACATTTAACACTTCATCCGTTGGCCCTTGATTTGCAAAACCAGGTATAAATACACTAGTTCCAATAGGAGCCGCGGGTCTCTGTGTCAAGTCGATTTCTCTGATTTCAATTCCAGGAGATTGTATAGTTCGTCTAGACATAGTTGTAACTTTCTTTAATTATTTATTGTCCCTTAATGGAAAGTTAGGATTTATTATTAGTTGAAATGCATAGGAAATAAGATATAATATAAATATATGAGAGGAATAATTCTAGCTGGTGGTTCTGGTACGAGAGTGTATCCAAATACAAAGGTATTATCTAAGCAGATTTTACCTGTATATGATAAACCAACAATATATTACCCGTTATCTACATTAATTAATCTAGGAGTAAAGGATATACTTATTATTTCAAATCAAGTAGGAACCTTTTTAGATATATTTGGAGATGGAGCTAGTCTAGGTCTCAATATTACATATAAAATTCAGGATAAACCACGCGGGATTGCTGAAGCATTAATTATAGGAGAGCAGTTTATTGGGAATGAAGACGTGGTAATGATATTAGGAGATAATATTTTTACAGGTGTTGGAGAGCCTTTGTGTGAAGGAACAGCTAAGCTAAGCTCTACAATTGTAGGCTATAAAGTTAGTAATCCACAGGATTACGGGGTTGTAACATGTACTGATAATTTAGTTGTATTAGATATTGAAGAGAAACCCTCTAAACCTACTAGTGATATTGCTGTTACTGGTTTATATTTCTATGATTGTACCGCGCCAGAAAGAGCTAAAAATTTAAAGCCATCGGGTAGAAACGAACTAGAAATTACAGATCTAAACAGAGATTATATGGATTCAGGCGAGCTAGGATTGACAATACTAGGATCTAATCATGCTTGGTTTGATACAGGAGATAACGATCAAATGTTTGAAGCTACTATGTATATCAAAAGTATTCAAAATAGAACGAATCAAATGATAGGTTCTATAGAGCTTGAATCATATAAAGCTGGTAATATTACTATTGATGAACTACATAGTATATTATATAATATGCCTAAATGTAAATATAAGGATAATATTATTAGAGTAATTTAACTTCCATTTTCGTGAAACTAAATGAACTTGAAGAGGTTATCTCGCTATTATCATTATAGTTCCAGGTAATCTCTGCCAAGTTTGTAGGAAATGCTCCAATATAATCAAATTGTATTTTCCTATTTTCATACTCATCTAAACCAAAAACAGTTATATTAGATGCATATGCATTTAAATAGGAATGGCCTTTTATATCAATTATATTATCACTATTGAAGTTGCCTGTTTTAACATCATTTAAAAAATCTAACCACTTATATATTACCCAATAGTTTTTATACTCATTATCGACTTTAAAATTAAAATCAAAACTACCTGGAGCTTGTCTTACATGAGAGCTAACTTTTACGCTCTGAGCTCCATATGGTAATGTAACCTCAGGAATATCAAACGAAGGTGTTAGAGTACCGAATATACTCATTTCTAAACTATTCGCATTTACTCTATTATTGTTACGAGATATATTATCGTTAATTTCTTTCAATCCTTCAGGTAGATTGAGAACAAGAATAAACTTATCGTTTCTATTTTTATTAAGTGGTGATTGATTCATTATAATACTTCCCAGCCTTGTGCAACAAGATCATCTATCTCAGATGGATCCTCACTAATATTTATATCTTGAAATACTACATTAGGTGGTTGCCATGTATCTGCTGCATTTTCGGTTTTATAGTCATTTAAAAAACCTTTAAAGTTTTGATGAACAAATTCAGATAAAATTATATTTTTCGGTTTTCCATTATCATCTAATTCTACAACATCATAGTATCTCTGTACTAAAGCGCTATCAAGGATCATTAAAGCCCATATTAGAGACATAACTCTATCATCATCATAGCCAGGCTTTGCACACCACGTTCCATTGGGTTTACGTTGGAATGCTTTTAGTTCTTGTATTGTCTCTTTACTTCTAAACAGAATACATTTTAACTCATGTACCCAATATCTCATATTCATAACACCCTTGTATTTGGTATTAGTATGAGCATATACTCCCATTCTATCAAATTTAAATTTACCTGTTCTAGGACTGTAACTCACAATATTAGGGTATCTATAATTTTGATATAATAAATCTACAACCTGAGCTCCGCTATTATTCCGTTCTATTAAAACAGGAGGTGATCCCCAGTGTTCACAGACATCGTGTACCTTAGTCGCGAATTCATATGGGTTAATTGTATTACTACAATACTCTGCAACTTGTTTAATATTTGTAAGATCTGTAATATCTAAAATTTGTATAACAGAACTATTTTTACCTACCCCTTCTGCGACATCAACTCCAATAGTATAAATAGAATTTACATCTGGTGCTTCCCATACTCTATATGCTCCATCTTCAAATATATGTTTAGGGTCTTGTATTTCACTCTCGAGCTTCAAGAAATACTCTTCATCAATAAATGTATCTCCTGACTCAATAAACTCACAATCAAATTCCTGTCTGAAAGCTTCTTCACTTCCTATAGATTGTATAGTTTCTTTTTTCCATTTTTCATCTCTACCTGGTATTTCATACCACATCATTTTTTCTGCGTACCAATTACTCTTATTATTTAAACCATCCATGTATAGCTTATAAAATAAATTATCAGTACCATTAGGGGTAGAGGCTATAAAGATTTTAGATTTTCTAGAAGATGAAATGATAGGATAAACAGATTTCCAAAAAGCATCTACTAAGTTATTAGGAATAAATGCCAACTCATCAAGGATAAGAACATTACAAGAATCTCCACGACCAGCATCAGAACTCGTTGTACTAATACCTATACTACTACCATTAGCTAATTTCATAGAAGTCTTCCCATATTCTACAACACCAGGTTTTAGATAATTAGGTAACATCTCATATGCAGTTCTAATACGAGAGAAAATATTGATTGCTGTTTGTTCCTTATTCGCTACAACAAGTATACGTTGGTCTTCTTGAAAGCATGCTATCCATAGCGAATATATTGTCATCATCGTTGTCTTACCAGTCTGTCGTGATGCTAGACAAGCGACAAATCTATTGTCGCGCAATGATCTTAATACTCTCTTTTGACTCGCATAGAGGGGTATCTTCATTTTACCTTTATCTAGGTTTACAATGAAGAAAAAGTTTTCAGCGAAGTATAGGATATTCTGTCGAGTCTTTTTCAGCTCTCTTACCATTTTAGGAGTCCATTCGAACTCCATATTTGCAGCAGGTAAGCTTTTATTACCTAGATAATATTTATCTTCTTGTTTTTTAGGCATGTATCTATTTTAAATAATTAATAGATTTCTTAATATTATCTATCTCTTTCTTTGCTTCTTTATACTGCTTGAAGAGATCATCCTTTACTGGGAACTTCATAATAGAGTTACAAGTCGGGCAAGCTGCTATAGGATTTTCAATTATAAAATCTATAGTTATATTAAGAGGGGACCCACAACAGGGACAGGGTATACCAGTTCCTATCATTTCGAATTTATATCTTGTATAAGTAGATCTTCAATCCTGGAAACTTCTTCTGGTTTATCAGTAACTTTAAATTTTATCCTTACCTCAGCGAAACCAGCTGCATCTTCTTTTGTCTTTCTCATATCAACCTGAATATCATTAGTATTAAAAGGGTTGTATGGATTCTTTTTTATTTGTTCAACTAGTCCGTACTTTTCACTAGTTTCTTTATTTTCTTGAGAGTCAAATATTTTAGCCTTAAACGACATTTCCATCTCGTCTAAGGCTAGTGTTTGATGATTTAATAAAGTATATAGCGGTACACTAACATCTTTATTATTAATCTTTAGAGTCTTACAAACAGGGGTACCGTCATCGTTAAAATACTCTGATAATTTTTGTATATGACTCTTTTCGAGTATATCAGTCGACTTAACTATCGATAGCTTAATTGACCTTATCAGATTTTCTAACGAGACGGACTTCATAACATAATAATATATTACTTACTTGGATTAGCAACTACAGGCTCAATCATTGTGATGAGACTATCACTTAATTTTTTCATACCTTCAGTTTCAGGTAATTGCTCTGCATGTACTTTAACATCGTACTTTGCGGTGTTGTCTGTCTTTCTCGTATTTTCCGAGTGGGTAGCTACTTTACCATGTAGTTTAGACTCTACGCTTAATCCCCACCAAGACTTATACTTAACGTCTACATCAACAGTAGTTTCAGTATCTTTGCTATCAGTATGAGAGTCATGTTGCTGTACCTCCATTGTGAATTCGATATCTGCAGATGTAACAGCAAGAGAAGGAAGCGGAATTAATGGTAACAGTGGTACTTTACTATGGAGAGTCTGTAATTCAGGTTCTGGAGCTCCTTCAACTTTTACATACCTATTAATTTCTACATCAAGAGATCTTGGTTTATATTTTCCGTCTTTTTGATCGAAACCAACTTCTTGAATGTACTTCCAAGTTACATCGTTTAGTTTCGCTTGTCCTTTTGCTATACCTACTAAAGGCGAGACGATTAGTTCTTCGATAGGTAGTCCTTTGAATTGATCTGCTATACTTGCCATAATTTAAAACTTTCATAGTTATTTATTAGGCTAGTAAAAAAAACAAATCTTAATAAATATTAATATGGAAGCAGCTGATTATAAAGCACTCAATAATTTATATAATAAAGAATTCTTGTTAGAAGATAAACAAGAAGATAACCAAAACGATATGCGTAGGGATATCGAGGACCTTAAAAAGCTTTATGATAACCCTGATGAGGCATTCGCCAAGAAAAATTATGGTAGCGTAGATGCTTATAAGAAAATGCTACGAAATAAGATTGAAGATATTGTTTCAAAGCTCGACGGTAATTATCCAGTATATCTTGAAACTGACCAAAGACCTGATGATGAAGAGTCAGCAGAAGAGATTATCGGCGACGGTCCAGATTCAGAAGGTGTAGATGAACCTGTCGACTCTACAGAAGATAAAAGTAAAAATAAAAAGGTACCAAAAAAGGAATCAAAAAACATAAATAATTTAAATAAGGTTAAAGTCATGACTGAAGATAAATCTATTTTTGATAAATTATTCGAACAAGTAATGGGAGAAGCTGAGGATGAAGACATGGAACTCGGCATTGACATCGATGGCGCTGATGACGAAGGTCTCGGCGGAGAAGAAGACGGAGATGTAACCATTACTCTAGACAAGGAACTCGCTACAAAACTTCATGAAATCCTAATGGATGTTCTCGGTGGAGAAGAAGAAGGTGGAGAAGAGGGTGATGAAACAGAAGAAATGGACATGGGATATGAAGAAGATTCCGATCCTTTCGAAGAAGAAAACCAACACACTAAAGATGGTGTAAAGCCTGGTGTTGATCCTTCCGATGGTGGTGGTAAAACATCAGAACCAGCTGGTGATTCATTAGGTGGTAAATCATCCGGTACTGGTGACGCAAGCGCAACTTATGAAGTTGGATCCAAAGACACTGGTGAAGGTAAAAAAGTTGGTCATTCTCCAGCAAAGAAGTAATTCTAATAAAAAAGTTATAAAGCGAAAGAGCTCCAAAACGGAGCTCTTTTTTTATAAATAATTATATGTTATTCGTTAAGTCATTTCTTGAAGCATTGAAGCCTATGAAGCTTCAGGGGTCAACAGGGTCTTATAGAAAGAAACAGAATCTATTAGCTGATTATGATAGGTCTGACCCTAATTATCCTCAAGAACTAACAAGACTCAAGAAATTACATAAAGGTAGTTTCAATTTACTACCAAAAAGTGCATTCAAAATATTAAAACTGTTCAAGATCACAGATTTAACAGATAGTAATCCACGTAATTTAGGTAATACAGGTATAACAATATCTGTAAGTAATGGTAATTATACGATAACAAAACAATGAGCGCCTATATTACAGACCAAATTAATGGAGTAAACTATTACAGTAATACTGGTAGATTTACCAATAAGGCTAACAATACAAACGAACGAGAGAGACTATATAAAACGTGGTGGAGAGATCAAATCGCGCAATACGGCACTAGTACTACATATTTCACTCGAGATGTTACCTTGAGTGCTTCTGATAAATTTTACGGAGAAAATACTATAGGTGGATTTAAAACTGGTATAAACTTAGTTATGGTAATGAACTTATCTGACAACTCCATTACCTTCTCTAAGTTCGGATTAACATCTGATGATGAAGTCGAAGCATTTATAGATATCTCAACATTCCAAGAAACATTATCAAGTAACTACGATACTGTTAATAATTATAGTATTGAGCCTAAGGCTGGAGATGTATTTAAATTAACAGAGCTCGGAAATGATAGGATCAATGGCCGTAGCGGGAAGTATTTTGAAATAACCGAAAGGGTTGATGAAAGTATAGCTACTATAAATCAGCTCCAAGGCCATTATATATTTAAAATTAAAGCAAGAAGACATGACTTTTCTTATACTGATACTGATGTAGAAGATGCTGTATCAGATCAAATTACTGATGATGCACTGAGTGGTAGAACTACAGATAGTATACAGGATTATATTAATGATTTAGATACTGAGCAATCTTCTTACTTTAATTACGGTACTAATGATGATGTATATGGCGATTATTCTTGATGTAGCTTTTCATACTCCACATCTTTAAACATAGCTGGGTATCTCTCTTTAATATACTTTTCTATAGGTAATGGTTTAAGGTAGTTTTCACTTCTTTGTCCGATCATCTCAGCTTTCGCAGATATGAAATTCACAGCATCAAATAAGCACATCCATCGTGCTTCTTCTTCATTTGTTAGGTAGCTCATTTTTTGGTATTTTAGTTTTTACAATAGTCTTATATTCTATATTAAGAATGTTCGCTGCTTTGCAATGCGTGCATTCGAACTCGTTTGAGGTAGTGAGATCTACTCTTACGGTATTCAATTTCTTACACGCTTCGCAATTAATTAGTACATTATTAGTATTAATTAATTTTATAGCCTCGAGATTTTCCCTCTCAAGCTTCATTCTAGTAATATACGTTATAATACTATTATAAAAATAAAAGAATATAAACTGTAAAGTTGTAGAAACTATAAAAAAGGTCGTGAATGTTTCTGATGTAGTTTTGGAGCCTATATAAGCGATCGTGCTGCTAACTAAAGCTACTACTATTAAACTTTTAAGAATTTGTATCATTATTATCTAGATCTTTCGATATAGATTTTATGATCTTCATAGCTTTTTGCAACTTTAAATTTACTTTCTTTTTAGTTTCGTCACTATAGTTTGTAGATGGGTTGTCATATAACTCTAGAGTTAATTGATGAGCATCGCTAAGCTTAGCATACGCAGTACCGAGAGTAGTTACTAAAGCTTCTCCTGGGTAAGGAATCATGTTAGAGGTTTGTTTATTATACTCTTCTGGACTGTTTTTAGCTATATCTGCTAATGTTTTAGTGATGGGTCTAGCACTACGAGCGGCAATATCTTTATAATACTTGTTAGTATATGTATATAAATCCTCGAAAAGTATGTCATTCATAATAAATATTTATATGAGTAAGTTCGAAAAAAAGTTTTTTTCTTTATTAAAAGAGCGAGAAGATGTAGACGCCCTGAATGCAGGACCTGAAGATGATGCATCTTCTTTTGATAATTCATTAGATAACCCTGATGCAGCAGGTGATTTTGAAGAAGTAAATGAACCTAATGTAGACTACCAAGCTGATCTAGAAACCTTAAAAGGCTGGGTAACTACAATAGAAGGATTCAAAACATACCTAAATGGTGAGAATGGAAGTGTAATGGGGAGACTTAAAGCTGAAGCTAAAGTAGGTACTTTATTTGATGATATAAGCGATGCAACTAAAGCAAATATTTTAGATATTGCAGAGAGATTAGCGTCATTAAATGAGCAATTAAAGAATTTATACACAGAAAAACATAAATAATTAATACTATGGGAAATTCAAATCAATCATGCAACCAATGTAGTTGCCAGAGTTCACCGAGCAGCTCCAGAAAGAGTAGCAAATCATATACGGATTGTTGCACAGAAACAACATGTATAACAATTGAAACTACAGGTAATGTCGGACTAGGTACAACCGAGCCTGCTGCTAATTTATGTATAATAGATTCATGCAATACAGATTCATGTAATACAGATATACAAACAAAAAGGTCCGAAAGGCTCGCGAATCGACGATCTCGAAGAGGCCGTTAAAGTAAGTTTAACTTCACAAGACCTTCAACTCCCTTGTAACTATTACTCATAATAAAGGGCGAGGTAATTTCATCTCGCCCTCCTTTAATACATATATCATTAAAGTCTTTGTAGATTTTTAATTTTCTAGGCCATATAAAACATGTATGACCTTCTTTTAATAGTATCTCGGTTTTTTTCTTAGCTGATTCATCTATATGTTGATTATCTAATACCCATACTTTTTTATAAAACGCGCATTCGTTAATTTGTGATTGCTGTAATTCAGTAAATGTATTTTTAGATGTACTCTGAATACCCCCAACCGCGACGCCATTTTTAACGAAGAATGAATCTATAGGTCCTTCAAAAATAAATATTGTATCTAGATCTGATGTAATATTTTCAAAGTTAAATACAGATTTTTCGGCGTTTAACTTAGACAAATATTTTGGTTTATTATCCTTTTCGAATAGTTTTCTGCTTTGATAGAAAATTATATTTCTACCACTATAAAACGGTATAATAACTCTATCTTTATGTATATAGTCATCCTTACAATACCATATAGTCTTAGGTCTGTTTATCGCTGTATCTAAACGTCTCTCTTTAATGTAATTTAAAGCACTAGTGACTTTATCATCTCTCGAGTAAAACGCTGTCTGAGCTTTATCTGATAGGTTTACACAGTCACCAGGGAGGGTATCTGTATTATTATCTTTCTCTATCTCTACATCTTTAGGTATAAACGTATGATCAGCGTTTTTTGCTTCTTTAATAACTTGGAATTGATTTATACCTTCAACTTCTGCAATCCACTTTAAGGGACTACCAGACCACCCACAGTTATGACAAAAGATAGAATTATCCTTTACAATATAGTAAAGACGTCTTTTCCTACCCCATGACTTACCTTCTCTACACAAAGGACAACCACCTTCATAAATGTTGGTGGTTTTCTTATAACGTGGGTAGCCAGCGTTCTCATAGAATTTTTCTATGATATAGCTATCGGGTATTACCTGGTCCAGCATCTGCTTTTCTTGTTTCTACTACTATCTTAGTAATGAACCTACCAGTAGAAGGGCAAGTGTAGTGAGCTTCTACTCTTATTTCGTTACCTACTCTAGTTTCTCTAATTTGAGGTCTTACTGTAGCTCCAGACCACGGGGATTGTATCGTTTTAGGTTGATTGATGTTCATCTTTGCAATATCTTTCTTTAATGTTATTTATGATATTTAAAATATTATTCTTCTTTGGTGAGAAGGTATGCTTCCATTGTTGTATATTTTCACATATAGATTTAAGACCTTCTTCTTCACACTTAGTAGTAAAGCTGTCATAGTTTGGTTCTATCTTGTTTTGATTATTGTAATATTGAGCCCTATAAGTTATAGTCTCTTCTTCATAATAATTAAATCCATATTTTAAATCCATTAAACGTTTATTTCTCTCCACAATAGCTCTCTGATCTTTGTTGATGTTGACATTATCAAGATTGTAATCCCAGTCTTTTGTGAGCTTGAGGTATGTTTTTATGCCAACTTTAGGAATACCGGTTATGTTATCTGATTTATCTCCTGTAAAACATCTAAACATTAGGTAGTTTTTAGGATTATCAATATCAGTTACTTCTTCAAAATTTTGGAGATTTATAATACTCTTAGTATTAGTATTATATACGGTAATATCCTCGCTGATTAACTGAAGCATATCTTTATCAGTCGTAATAATAATTTTTTCTCCTTCAACAATTTCAGAAAGCCAAGATATTGCATCATCTGCTTCCATACGATGCGGATAAAAATTATATATACCTAGGTCTTCAATTAGAGGTAGAATTTTTTCTAAGCTATCAAAAACGTTTTTAAATTTTTCGTCTCCTCGACCACCTTTATATTCAGTATCGCAAATCTCAGCTCGGAAATTACTTTCTGGGTAAGCTAGTCTCTTATCCCAAACGCAATAAATTTTATCCCACGGGGAAAACTTATCCGCGTATGATTTAAGGGTTCTAAGAAATATATATGTAGCAGCTATATTTCCTGGGTCTTGATTTTTTGCTTTATAGTTAGCAGCCCAAAAGGTCCTATATAGCAAATTATTTCCGTCAATCAGTAATGTTCTCATTCCACCAGTTTTTATTTTTCTTATACCACATTATAGTATAATCTAAATCCCTTTCAATAGTTTTCTCTAAATAAGGTAATTCATACTGGTGTTGTCTGGAGCGATTAACTAGGTATTTTAGTTTTTTTCCGTTGAGAGAATATCTGAAATCATGGCCTTTGCGATCTCTAACATATTCAATATGCTCGTCATAATTTTTGTTTAGTCTTACTGATGATATAATCTTATGTACAATATTGTTATTATTAATTTCGCTGTTTTTATTATAATTAGGCTCTATATTATATATCTCTCCTGCATTACCGTATAACATGGCATCATAAACTTGCTGACAATGATCTTTAACGAATATCCATTGTCTGGTATTCGTACCGTCTCCATAAACAGGTACTTTCTCAGATGAGATAAGTTTTTTAATTACTACAGGAATTAGCTTTTCTGGGTACTGTCTAGGTCCGAAGTTATTACAGCACCTTGTAACTATAACGTCTTTTTTATGGGTTGTATAAAAAGATAAAGCTATTAAATCAGCGGATGCTTTACTTGATGAATATACTGAACTAGGCTTTAATAGATCTGTCTCTAGAGATGGTCTTTCGTTGTAATTTAATGAACCATAGACCTCGTCTGTACCGATCTGTACAAACCTCGTACCATTGAATTGATTGAGTAGATTATGAGTACCAACAACATTAGTCATTACAAAATCATTACCGTCTTCAATGCTTCTATCAACATGAGATTGCGCGGCGAAGTTGACTATGTAATCATAACTTTCACTAAGCTCGCAATCCACAATACTGTCCTGAATAATATCTATATGGTTAGTTGTGTTGTCGGTTTTATCAATTAGTAGATCCTCTGTCTTATCACTAACACAATAGTCTTTAATATCTATAATGTCGATTATACAGTCACTACATTTATCGAGCAGTAACTCAACGAAATGAGAGCCAATGAAACCAAGGCCTCCTGTTACAAGAATTCTTTTATTTTCAAGCATGTCTCTCTAAAGCCTTTCTAATTGATGATTCTTCTGTGGGTATTACAAAACCAGTTGTTTCCATTGCGTATGATGAATCAAGCACGCAATTCGATCTTTTACAAGATGTACTCTTATATAACTCATCCAACTCAATCCAATTCCAATTAGGATTCCATAGATTGAAATTATCAAGTATATCTACAATCTGTTTAGTGTTAAGTGGATCTGGGTTGACTATATTATAGTTACCAGCTGGAAATCCATCTACGTATTTATCTCTATTAATAAAGCTTGCTACAAAACTAAGTAAATCACTAACAACAGTCTTAGAGTTAGTGAAATTAATTAGGTCGTTATATTTAAGAATTTTTGTCAGGTAATTTTTAGACTCTGATACATTACCAGTTACGGGCATTCTAATACGAAAATTATAAACATTAGAATAATTTTTAAGAGCTAACTCACAAGCGTGCTTTGTCTTACTATACCAACTTGAATCAGGATTAGTGAGACCGTAATTAGGTTCATCTGTTTCTGTAAATACCTTTTCATATCCATCATATACACATCCAGAGCTAATATTAATTAAGCGCGCGCTGTAGTCAACACATAAATTTGCAATTGTTGTAGGTACATTTACATTTAAGTGAAAAGCATCGGATTTATTAGATTCACAACCATCAACGTTCGGTGTACCGGTATATCCAACACAATTGATTACATAGTTAGGTAAAAACGAAGTAAATGTTGAACGCAATGAATTATTTAAGGAAGTGGGGTTGAAGTATTTCAACTCACTAACTTGCTGTACAATAAATTCGTTATTTGTTTTTAAATGCTCTATAAGTTTTGAGCCTATAAAGCCGTTACCAATAATTAATATTTTACTGTTCATCCCCGTCGGTTTTTTGCTCTTGGTTATTAGGCTCAAATTTCATGTGCCCGAACCTATTAACAAGACACTCTATAGAATCAAAATCTTGCTCAGTTTTTCCATTAACGATAAGAACACTATCCCCGTTATTATCATACCCTATAACGAAATATGCTTTGAGGTATTCTCCTATATAGTTTTGTAATATATCTAAGCCTGCAGTATTATTTTTTTCTACTGCATTAAGTATATCATTAAAATCAGATTTTTTGGCCATTTTCAGTTGGGTTTATTTTTCGTTCAATAAGGTGAGTAACTATAACCTCCATACTATCTGTTTTCAATTGAAAATTCTTTGGGAATAAATTTCCACCATCATTGAATTCAAACATTAAATCTTTATTAAAATCTTTATTAAAGAAGCAAGTAACAAAGACAGACTCCGCGCCCGGGTTAATGATTATGGTCCACCGTCTCGAGTCTGATTGACCATAATCATTAAAGATTCTAAAAGAGTAATAACCATTGTCTCGTATTCTCTTAAGAAAATAACCGCAGGTTGTAACTTTATTCTTCATTAACTCTTATGACTAGAAACCACGTAATTTAAAGTAGCCTTATCAACATCACATCTAATATTAACCACCTTATATTTGCTATTAATATATACATCTGCGATTTCGAAATTCAACGCGTTTAGCATTCGGAATAACTCTAAGTTAACTATAATAGAATCTTTAGCTACTTGTTCCCCGCTAAACTTATTACTTATAATAGTAGTAAAAATATCCGTGTTCTGTAGTTTCTTATCACATAGATCCCCAAACACCACACTATCTTCAGTATATAAATATAGTTTACTAGACTCCGTTAAGAGAGGTAATGTCTTAAGAATTCTCTTAAGATCATCTTTACATATAGTAAATTTAGTATTATATGATTCTTGTAATTGCTGAAGCTGATTGAATGCATGATCATTGCTTTTCTTAATACTTCTATCAAAAAGAAAATACTTAAACTTAAAGTTTTTATTCTTGTACTTAATATAATTATTTTCAATATTAAGACCAATCTCATCTCCATCAGAACATTGTAGAGCCTTTATTAGTTTATTAGCATCAGGTAATACAAAATTATCTAAATCTGACTCAGTAACGCTACAGATATATTTTGTGAATAGAAATACATCTGACCCTCTGTCAACAAAGCAAGTAAGTTCATTATCCCCGACCTTGATATCAGGGGTATTGTCTATCTTACTTATAGGGGATAAGAAGGCGCGAATAAAATTACTCTTGTTCGGAATTAGAATTTTCATTTAGCTTTATTCTAATAATAACTTCTTTCGCATTTTTTACAACTCTCTTCTCAATAAGATTAAAAAATCTATCAATTTTCTTCTCTACACTCGTCAAGCGGTTAATAAACTCCTTTGTAACCTTCTCGTCTACTAATGGCTGCGCAACTGGTTGTTGTACCGGAGCTACAGGACTAACAGGTACTGGCTGTTGTATAGGTTGATGTACTTGCTGTTGTATAGGTTGATGTACTTGCTGTTGTGTTGGTTGATAAATTGTTTTATCCATTGGGACTGGATTCATCGTACTTGAAGGTTGTACGATCGCTTTATTAACTTTGTTAGCATCAGCATTTAACTGATGAATAAGTTGTTTTACTGGGTCCATAATTTTTAAAAATGGCCTAGCTATAACACTAGGCCATACTTTATTTATATTTTTGAGTTTAGAGATCCATAGACGCAAGAATGTCTTTGACTTTATCATCATCATCTTCGTATTTTACATCATCATCATCCTCTTCTACTTTAGTTACTTTAGTAGAAACAGATTGGACAACTGGATCAGGCTCTGAAGTACCTTCCTCAACGTCTTCAGGGTCGCTACAGAAGAAATGCTCATTAAGCATATCTTTAAGATCATCGTAGCTCTTGACCGGGAATACATTCTCAAGATCATAGATGTTCTTGTATACAGCATTAATAGACTCTTCGTCTACTAGTCCTGGGATCTTCTGAGGAGACGCGAATCGAGAACTAACATAAGTAGAATAACCACCCTGCTCCTCGACTTTCACTTTCAGACTACACCCATCTGCGGATAGATCAAAAACCCTAGAACCGAATTCATCAGAATCTTCTCCCTCAATAGCAGCCATAATAATCTTATGCAATTGTTTTCCAAAGCGTAAGAGTTTATTCTTGCCATTATTCTCACCATCAGTCGGATCATTAACTACATACACATTCATGAGCCAATTCTCTCTTCTTGTGAGAAGTCGTGCATCCTCTTTTTCTTGCTCATTACCATGCTTGCTAAGTTTAAACTTAGCTTCACTGATAGGGTCTCTCTCATCCCATGTACTAGGGCTAATCGCGCTAATATATTGACCAGTAGCAAGACTATTCCAACCGTGGAAATAGTAATGGAATAAGGTCTTCGAGGGATTCTCTACATTCGGTAGAAGCCTCAGGGTATATGTATTACCTGGTTTCAAACGAAGGATATTACCAAAGTTTGATGTTTGACCGGTAGTTGTTTTCATCGCCTCGCTAATTTTAGCGAACATTTCTTGATTATATGCTGACATAATTTATCTTAGTATTTTATTTAGTTTATTTTTTATGTTTATATTTAATGTCTTGAGCTTCGATTGATAATACCTTGCTCTCAACGTTTCAATAGTATTATAGAAGTCATTCTCAATAAAATCAACTTCTTCTTTAGGAATTCTTTTTATTATCTTGCTGTAATCCCTAGCAGCAAGTATGTTAAAATAAGTAATTTTTCTCTCACTTAAGTCAACTAAAAATTCAGGATAGTAAGATTTTAGATTAAAATAGTCATCTATAGAAGTAAATTTATGTTTCTTACATTTATCGAAAATATTTTTCCAACCAACCTTCACCGCGTTGACGATTACTGTATTATCAGGATCGGTAAACATTAACTTTGTATACCATAGGTAATATGCCTTTATACCTTTAAAGGATGAAAAGAATTTAAGTTCATAAAAGCTCTCATCATCCCATAATTTATACGGAGCATTGAAATAATCTTCTATATCTATATTTTTAGTAGTTAGTATATTTTCAATCTTACAGATTTTCTTTTTATCTACTTCATCAAAGTTAGAGAAGTCCTTTCTCGGTCTCCAAGGTTTGCCTTTATTTGCTCTTGATGATTTAAGATGGGTATTATAGATTACTTGCTGTGGGTAGCTTAGACTCATTTTCTGTACTCGTCGTATGTTTTAAAGAATTTTGTTATATATTTACTTTTATACAAAAACGGGTCATATTGCAAGAATATTTTTACTAGCTCAAATTCATTTTCTACTTCTAGGATGTTGAGAAAAATCCATTTATATTGTTTCTCTTTTAGAGCTAATAATAAAACGTTCGCGAGATTCATCTTTTTATTTTCACAGATAGATACATAAGAACATAAACATAAAAACTTATGATCGCTATCTTTTTTCTCAAGAATCGTAAAAGGGTCTGTCATAGTGGTTGAAAATCTTTACTTAATATTTTTATAGTATCATTAAGTACACCACCCGCAGCATTTTTATGTCCACCACCAGCGCATAAGTTGGCAGCTAACTTACCTAGGTCGATATCTACTTCATTCTGTTTCCTAAAGTACACTCTCTTATTACCTGAGTTTATAAGCATAACTATATGACATTGTTTATTATCGTTCAGTATATTATGCGCTACGTCATTTACATACTTATCAACAAAACCACTAATAAATGTATAACTACTACCCTTCAACTCTATATCAGCAGTATATAATCTTAGATCATTATAATATTTTTTAAATTTTCTCCTATATGCTCTGAGTAGATTTTTTTCTTGAGATGTAAAACTATCAAACCCCTCTTTAAATCTCTCCGCAAAAAATTGAAGTCTATTGGAATTAAAATACCAAAATAAAATATTAAGGTTATAACTATCTGGAAATTTTAAGGTATAACTATCGTAATCGTCAATTAAGGATAATAATTTAATTTGAGCTACACTTAATTTAATTTCACTTTTCTTAAACTGATTATAAAGTAATTTACTACAAGAAGTGGTGACAACTATATTTGTTTGCGCTTGTTTGTATTCCTGTTTATGAGTCTCGTGATGATCAACAATAACTACATTTGGTCTATCAATTAAATCAGCAATATCTGTTGTATCAAGATCGAAGAAGTATATACGCTTATAACTCTCAAAACTATTATTATTAAGCCAGCTGAGAAGTTTTTCTCTCAAGTTACTAACTTTAAGAGGTATGACCTCAGTATCTTGATCAGGAAAAAACCACTTGTATGTTAGGTAACATCCAGCCCCATCAAGATCAAAATCTGTGAAAACGATATAACGATCCATGTACTTATATTTATCCCTTTTCCCCGTATTCTCCAGCAGATAGCTCTATGTCACCTACCTCGTCATTCTCATTTAATGCATCATCTTCAAAGACAGTCATTGTTCTGTAATTCATTCCAAGTCTAGTAACTCCGTGATTACTACCAAAACGATTCTTCATTATATTTACATGTATTGCATTATCTTCTTTATCTTGATCCGTACGAAATAAACCAACAACTGCGTCTGCTGTAGCACCTGTACCGTAACTCTCACTCACAGATGACATCCCTGGTCCTCGTTGATCATATACTTGAGCCTGAGAAGAAGAACCAGCACCACTATAACCAGTACGGTTAAGCTGAGTAGCAGTAATAACAGGGCATTGAAATTCATATGATAAAGCTCTCAACTGCTCGCTAATATTTTTTATTTTTTCGTAAGAGTTATTACCATCAGATGTTAATAGATTCAAGTAATCAACAACAATTGCATCAGGTTTAAATTTCTTAGTAGATATAATTTGTTTAGTATACGTTTTAAGAATTGCAGGGGTTATACTATTAGGCGGGTACTCCTTAACGATGAGTCCAGCATCAGGTCTCATCATTTTAAATCTCATAGCACCGTCTCTAATTCCTTCAACGTTATCTTTTAGGGTATTATTATCAAGCTCAGAAATAGTAGAGGTAATTCTAATATTATACATTTGTTCAGACATCTCTAAGCTAAACAAAATAACTTTCTTATTTTGCTTCATAATATTGACTGCCATATTATGCAAGAATATAGATTTACCTACATTAGTCTCACCAGCGAATATATACATTGACCTACCTTCTTGTAAGAAACCACCACCTAAGAGTTCATCTAGCCATTCAATACCGGTACTCAAATGATTAGTTTCAGTGAGAAGATTATCAATATGTGTTTCTAATTCATCGAAGTAATTATGACCTTCACTACTCCTTAAACTATAACCAATAATTTTCTCTACATTATTATAAAAAGAAACTAAATCTTCTTTATCAGTTACTGAATCCCATTTCTCTGCTATTTGAAGTAATGTATTTTGAAAGCCTTGAAGCTTCAAGAACCTCTCTGTATGATCTAAAAGAGTATTATAATCTATCTCTTCGGTTATATTATCAGAATTATTCTTTACTATTGAATAGGCTTCTTTGAGCTTATCACTATTGAGAAATACAAGTAATTCAGTAGAAGTTGGTTTCCTATTAAACTTAGAAAAATATTTCTGAAGAAGCTCTACTATACGTTTATTATGCTTATTAGAGAATAGATCGGTTTTTAAGTAAGGTATTGTAATAGAGAGGAACTGCTCATTTTCCAAGCAGTTCTTCATTACTAATTTTTCTATAAACTCAAAATCTTCTTTTAGTAAGTTATTCTCTGGCATATCTTTTTAGTTCGTTGTAGAAATATTCTTCTGAATCTCGATACTCTTTTGTAAAATCTCTCAAACCTGGAGAGTTATGTATTACATGTATCGGTACTGTACCTAGTATAAGACCTGCCTGAAAACAGTCAACAGAGAACTTTAAGTCATAATGATGAAAACCCCTTATCTTCTCATCGAATTTAATATTTTTTTCAATAAGAGTTTTCGGCTGGAAGGCTAGAAAAAGCCCATCAAGAAGAACTGTTTCTTTTCCTAAATCACCGAAAACTGAAGGTAGGTATTTATTTTTTGTACCATGACTCACTACTCCAGATTGAGTCTCTCGAGCAGTCATTAAATGCCATAGAAGAGGTTTTTGTATTTTTAAGTTTGAGCCTCCTGCTAGACCACATATATCAAACTTATCATACCGAAAACCATCATATATTTTTTCTACGAAATTACAACTATCTATGTATACATCATCATGAGTAAATATTACACAATCCCATTCATTAGTTATATACTGGTTGTATACCTCACACAGGCCTTTTTTATTATTTTCATGAATAATATATTTACCTGTGTAAGATTGATCTTTTAGACTTTCGTATAATAAAGTTTGATCGTACTTATCTTTAGTAGTAGTACTTACAACTAAAACTTTATCAGGATCATATGAAAAATCCGTTGTTTGCTCTAAACGTCTCAATTGGCTCATATTTTAATTTAGTGAAGTTAAATCTATATATTACACCCTCCTCAAGAAGTTGCCAGTTTTTTATTGGCTTAGAACTTAGATTTCTATCATCAGTATAAATAGTACTACCAGATCTAAAAACAAATAATTCTGAAGTATTAGAATCATACAACCAACAGCCAAAAGTACCTTCAATCTCTTGCAAAGCGGTCTTGAGTCCTAGCTTATCTATCATAGGTAGAATAATACTACTATCAACTTCATTAACAGTATTATCTGGTAGATGTTTATTGTATTTTGTTTTTAGTTTTTCAAAATTACTTAATACCCCATTATGAGCTAAGTACATACCTTTATACTCAAAAGGGTGAGTTGTTTCTTTAGAGAATTCTCTCTTAGTAGAAGTAGGGGACTGAAGATGACCTAGATAAAATACAGTATCGTCTTCGAATTTTAAATCCTTTTCAAAGTCAGTATCCTTAACAACCTTAACTTTATTGTTTATACAAAACTTAATCACACCATAAGCAAAGTTACCGCGCTCTTGGTTTTGTTTAAATAAGTGTTTGAAAGCCTCTTTATACGGTGATCCAATTATTCCACACATAATACATTACCATGGTATATCATTACGTTCATATTGCAAGGGGTCCTTAATCCCTGCATCTAAAAATCCCTTTATTCGAGAACTACAAGCAGGACAGTAACCACATGCCTTATTCTTACCTTCATAACAAGTCCATGTATTACTATAATCGACATCTAACTCAGCACCCATGAGAATTATCTCTCTCTTAGTTTTATCTATTAATGGTGCTTCTATATTGATTTTATTCTTCCTATTGAGAGCAATAAGATTATTAATACTATCTAAGAATTCAATACTACCATCCCAGTAACCAGCTTGACTATCAATTAACGCAGCACCATGATATACAGTATCAGCTTCTACCTTCTCAGCATATGCGCATGCAATCGACAGCATCATTTGATTTCTAAAGGGTACGTAATTCACTGTTTGAGCATCACCGAGTACATCTTTAGTTTTAGCAACATCAATATTATCATTAGTTAGAGATGAACTACCAGCAATATCTCTAAAGAAAGAAAGATTTACCTTTTTAAAGTCATCCCCAGATTGACGTTTTGCATATATCAATTCCTTGATATGTCTTTGACTATAATCAAAGGTTATAGGAAATACTTGCGCATGCTTAGAACGCGCATACGCAAGTATTACACTACTGTCTATACCTCCACTTACTGGAACAATTGCTTTACCCTTCTTCATCTTCTTTGATTATATCACCAATAGCAGTTTCGTTCAACTCTTTACCATAGCGATACTTATCTTTAATAGATGTCTCAAGCCTCTCAAGAATAGTTTTCCATAACTCTTCGTCCTTACGCCAGTTCTTGTAATAACCGAGTTTGTTACCATCCATGACAAATGTAGCTCCTGTTTGCTCAATAACCCCATGCGACACTGCAACATCCCTCAAACCAGAGTATTTGTCAAGACCAGTTTTGAAGTTAAGATAAACTTCAGCCTGCAAAAAAGCAGGAACAAAGCGATTCTTAACAGTCAACATACGAAGAGTAACTCCGCTGTAGTTTCTTGATTCAGTTAATGCTACATCTTTTTCATTATTTGAATCGGTCTTCTCTTTCTTTGCTGCCATCTGTACAAGGACGGAAGCCATATAGATAGGACCAGAACCACCGGCTTGAGTTTTAACTAAAGTAGGGTGCAATGCTCCTGGATCTGCATATGTATGATTACTTGCTATCACTGTTGTACCAGTAACAGCAGCTTTATATGTAATCATTCTCATCATAGATTTGAGCTGTTTAGCTCTAAGACCCATGTCCATCGCACCCTTCCCTTGCTCAGCATCCCTGAGCTCTTTCTCGGAGGCAAGATTACCTAGAGAGTCGATAGATATAATAAACTTACCATGTAGCTCTGGTTCTACTTCTACTTGATCAAGGAATGTCATAATCTGATTACGACATGCTTCTACAGTATCTACCGGTACATACTTAGCCTGTGAACTATCAAGTCCAACTCCTTCTGCGCTTGATGTATCAACTGCAACCTCAGTATCAAAGATAATAGGAATCATTCCCATTTTCTGAGCATTACCAAGAATCTTATTAAGAATAAAAGTTTTACCACAACCAGACTCACCACTGAAGATGACAAGACGACCCTTAGGTATACCACCGTAGAGTGACCCAGAGGTTATACTATTTAAAGCTAAACACCCTGTATCAATCCACTCTGTGACATTACTCAAGGTGTTATCCTCGAGGGTGGTTGCATTGCGATTCATCTTCTGTAAGCTAGCAAAAGCTTTATTGGCAAGTTTATTAATATCCATAATTAATCTTCAAATAATTTAATTTCTGGAGTAGTATCTGTTTCTTCAGTCTCTTTAATATTAATCTTGGTGAAGTAGTGTTTAGTAATACTTTCAGTAAGATTTACTTCAATTATTGATACATTATTTTTATTCACATTAAACACGCATTGTTTAGAACCATCTTCTCCAGGAACAATAAACTCACCGAAGAAAAGCGGAATAACATCAACTTTCATCTGGCCAGATTCATTAGGCGTAACCATAATCATTGCAGGGTCTTTAAGCTTTAAAGTAGTATCAGTTTCCTCTAATACTTCTCCGAAACAAGTTCTTCCAATACCGTCATTATAAACAACAATTTTATATTCGTCGTACATAAAAATATAATAGTATACTTATTTTAGTTTTCAACGGCTAATACTAAAAAAGTCAAATAAATCTGTTTGATAGGCTTCTCCTGGTTTGTATGGCTTCCACTTTACTGATTCATAGAAACGTTCTATAACTTTAAAAATAGTCTTTTCAAACATCTTTTCATGATCAATTAAGAACAAGTGCTTAAACTCTTCAGGTAAATTATACTTAAACGCTAAGCTATTACAACCATACTTATTTGGTTGTTGTACATAAAAGTAACGTACTTTATCACCTGAACCTATTTTCTCATGTATACCAGTAAGATTAAACTCTTCTAGTAATTCATTATAAAAGATAGAAGACTTAACATGTATAGGGGTACCTTTACCTATAGAAAACGAATTAGCTTTGATTGCATATTTATCGTAATCTTTAATACCCATGACGAAAGCAATATCTTCAATAGGTAAGCTAGAATATAAGTTATATACCTTTTCAAACATCTCATTCGTCTTAGACTCATCCCCGGTCATAATCATATTCTCGATTATACCCTTCACATGCGGCTTAACAGGGTCTGGCATTGTCGTGCGAACAACTTCTACCCCAGTATATTTGAATGTATTGCATGGGTCTCCCTCGTCGTCTAGTTTATGAAGTACATACCTTTTCTTTTGCAGGAACATCCCTTTATCGCAAATAGACTCTCTCTTAAATACAAATTCAGGTCTTATAGTATTAAGAGATTTTCTTGCCCATTGCTCTATATGTACATTTAGATAATCTTCTATATCTTGCACTAAATCATAAACTTCAGGCTTTACAACTATATTATTAGTAGCAGGTGAATGAGCTTCTATATACAACGGAATATTTAAATGCTTGAGTAACGGAGTTATAGTTACATAACTAGAATCAGTATCATTGTATAAAACAGGATTATCTTTGTTAAGATCTTCTTCTGTAAGGTCAGTATTTTCTGTAATATAGTTCCGTAAAATTACATTACTTTGTTTGATTACTTCTTGACCGGTAAGGGTAATTGATCTCGCAATATCCCCATCGCCCATTTGCGAATGTTTGTTACCAAAATAACCATATATACGATTAATAAGAATCTTTAAGGTTAATTGATAAATATGAGCTTGATTAATCTTAACTGGAAGTTCCTGTAGCCTCTTTTCAGCTATCTTTCTCTCTTCTTTATCAGTAATATTATCTACAGTATTTTTGAGATGTGTCAGCTCTTTCTTTAACTTGTACATGAGCTGTTTTTTCTCTTTTCTTATATTATAGAAATGTTTAGATATTGCAGGAAAGATACCGACGGGTTCTTGAAAGAATAGTTTACGAGCTTTAGTTATAGCTATTTTATTCTTTTGCGCCCATTTAATAAAATTAGGTTTAGTGAATTTAAAATCCTCATTATTTACCGATTTAACATGCACATGGGTATCATCAGTAAACGTGATAGCCCCGAACTTAGTTTCAGGACTTAGATTCAAAGTAATCATTGTAGAAGGATATAGTGAGTTAGCATCGAATGAGATTATATTCTCCTTAAACCCTCTTTGTGGTTCCCCTACATACGCGCCTTCGTATTTTTCAGTACGAGAAGTATCTTTAATAAATGTAGGTATAACCCGTGGGTCATCTCCCTTACGCGCTTGTATAATAGCACGACCGTTTACTGTACTGATAGTACCAAGCGCAGCGTTAAACGGAGTTAATCCAACATAAGATAACATTCTCACTAGGCCTAGGAATTGAAGCTTCTCATCTAATTTAGCGAGAAGAGTAACGTCTTGAATATTGTAATCAACAAACGTTTTCCAATCTTTCTCTGCAAGAGTTGCTAAGTTAGTATTATTAGTATTAATCTTTCTACCTACACCCTCATATTCCCCTATTGAGTCTAGTTTATAGCTATCTCTTTGACCTACAGAGAAAGTTTTATATATATCAAGATAATCAAGCATACTTATACCTTCAACAATATACTTGGTTTGTTCTCTACCAAAGGAGCCCATGAACTGACGAGCATATACTGGTCGTCGTAATTCTTCATTCATAGGAGAAATCATATTACGAACATCTTCTCCGAATATATTATCCAATCTATTTATGACATAAGGAATATCAAATGTCTCACTATTCCATCCTGATAAAATATCTGGTGGGTCTTTACGATAAAAATTAAGAAAGTTCCATAACAGGTCTTTCTCATTATCGCAATTGACATATGTTATATTATCAGTCTCTGGTTCATAAGGCCCTAATCCCCATGAGTAATAATGTTTCTCTATAGTATCATAAATAGTAATAATATTAATAGGAAACTTTGCGTCTTCTGGTTTAGGAAACTCATCAGGGGAATAAACCTCAATATCAAAAAACCAATTCTTGAGAGGAAAATTACTAAAGTTTTCATCTTCATTTTTCTCCCAATATTGATCTATAAGGAATTGCTGGTATGGGGTTATGTTTTCAAAGATACGATCTATACCCATATCTTTAATTTTATCTCTTCTTTCTTTTTCTGAGCGACAAGTTATTTGTCTAAGTTTAGTGCCATACAAAGAAGTAGCAGATTGTAGTCTCTTATTATTAGTTTCGTAATAGAAATAAGGATGGTAACCCACATCTGTTGTAATGCGCTCACCATCCTCCGACCACGTAAAGAGCCGCATTTTACGTTCATGCGGCATGTAGCTTAATCCTCTATACATATAAGATAGTATAGAGGGTTTCCGTTATTTTACAACTATATTGTTCAGTTTATTAATATTCACCCTACCTGGATGTCCGTACGGGTATTTGTAAAGTTCTTCGTAAAAGGAAATATTATTTTCTAGCCACCTTGTTTCACCATATCGACGCGCTTTCTTACTTTCAGCTATATACTTCTTACGATCCTTAGCTAGATACTTAATCTGATCTATAAGCTCCGGTCCTGTCTTGAACTTATAAAATGCATTAGAGTATGTTACAATGTCCTGACAAATCGTTGGTATGCCCATACAGCAACCTTCAATAAATTTCAAATCACTCTTCGCTTTATTAAAATTATTATCTGCAAGTGGGGCATATATTAATTGAGGTTTAAGATCTTGAATTTTATATGGATAGCTCATAAGGGTTTCCCATGAGTGAAACTCTATCTTACCAGACTGTATTAAATCTCTCAACGGAGCGGGGTAACCACCAAAGAAAACCCATTGAAAATCATTAACAGTTTTTCTAATTACATCATTAACATGCTCGAAATCATCTTTATGTTTTACTCTTGAATCTACATCAAAATGAGCACCGGAACCGCAATATAATATTCTCGGTTTTTTAATATTATCTTCGTAGTTTTTCGATACTGTGGTTTTTTCATAGAATCTATCCATCCAAAACTTAGGTACGAAATTAGGAATAACCGTCACTTGCTCGTGACCTGTTTTATCTTTGAAATAATCTTTCATGTACTGATTTGTAACAGTCATCTCATCAGCCATGAGCATTATCTCCATAGAGGTTTGTCTTATCTTAGGATCTGCAAATGCAGTTCTAAATTTATTATACTCAGGTATATCTTCAATAAAAATAATATCATCAATTTCATAGATAATATTCATCTTGTCGTTTTGACTCTCTTTTATTTTCTTCACAAAAGACATAAACTGCTTTTGAGATTCAGTAGCTTGTCTTTGAATTCTGATAGCTTTTACGTCTGCGTAGAAACTAGGATCCGCGATCATAACTGTACCACCGGAGATATTAAAGGATTGATTAACTCTTAACAAACTCTCAGGCCAGATCATCCGCCAATGACCACAGCCTGAGTAATCCGCATAAAAATTTAAAACCCGACTGAGATCGTTTTGCTTCGGTTGTGCAGCTGGTTTGTATAGCTTTGTATTAATATTACCTAACACGCTAGTGGGTTCTACCCCACTAAAAGGTTTGCGGCTTACGACATTGAAAGGAGAAAGCATATTAATTATTATATTCTACCCGTCGGGTAATTCCATTGCTTTTTTCAAGATAAATTACTTCCCCGGAACTCTCTTTAGTGGATTCTTTCCTATGAGAAATTATATAAATACCTTCTTTATATTGATCTACTCGTTCTTTAAGTATTTTAATAACAAGTTCTACTCCCTTTTCATCCAAAGATGAATCCAGTAATTCATCAAACATTACTAAATTATAAGATACATCTCCCTGCATTCGTCTTATGTCCATAAAGGTAAAAAGACATGCCAGATCTATATTTTTACGTTCTGCACCTGAAAAGTTAAAATAAGAACATTCTTGACCTTTATCATTTTTAATCTCTTCTTCAAAAAATTCATTAAACTTACAAACACAATTTGCATCCATTTTATCTAAGTAATATAGAAGTCTATTATTAAGTATGTTTAGTATTTTCTTTACTATGTAAGACTTAACTCCTTCTTCTGAAAGTATAAATTTAACAAACTCTAGGATCTTATTATTTTTAGATAGGGTTTCAACTTGCTCTCCTAATATAGATACTTCTTTAGAATATTTTTCTAACTGATCGTTTAAATTATTATAGTTATCCGACGTAACATTTATACAAGCTATCTCTTTATTAATCTCTGCTATCTCTTCCTTTAAATCGTCTATAGTAGACTTTACTCTCTTATTAGATTCAACGGCAGCTAGACATTCTTTAAGAAATGATTTACATTTATCAGACTCAGTTATATATGTAGACTTTCTAATCTTTAAATTATCTATCTGTACATATATGTCTTTGATATCTTCTTCTCTTGCTTTGATATCATTAGTAATCTTATTTTTTTCTTCTTCTATATGCGTTCTATCGTCTGATGATATCTCATGTAAACATACAGGGCACTTAGATAAATCAGTACCTATACTCTTGTATGTTTTTTTATACATTGTTATCTCAGCTTCATAACCCATTCTTTTGAGATGAAAATTGTCTACAGTTTTTTGTATTTCTGATACTTTATTATCAAAATCAATTTTCTTTCCTCGTATAGACTCAACTAATTTCAGATCTGGTTCGGTTATTTGTTCTAGTAGCGTTATAATCTTTTTATTTTTACGATTAATATCTAAATTACATCTATCAATTTTATTATTATTCTCTTCTTTTTTATCCTTTAATTGTTTAACTGTTATATCTTTATAATTATTTTGATGTACTAATTCCTTATTCACTGATTCATAATCCCTTAATACATCATTATGTTCAGTTCTTGCTACTTGAAGCATTTGAGAGAATACTTCTAACTTAAGTATACCTTCAATAAATTTTCTCTTTTCTACCTTCTTTTGAGCCATAAAAGGTAAAGTTGTATTAAGAGACATAATAACACAATTCTGAAATAGTTCTGCAGAAGCTGATAATAGCTCTTTAATTCTATTTGTTGTATTAATTATAGTACTCTCGGTTTTATCTTCATCATTTATATATAAAAAGCATTTTGTAGGTTTGAGAGTTCTTATAATTTTATAATGATTTACATCTTGGCCTTCTGTTATAGAGAATGAGAGCTCTACGTATGTCCCTTTTTGTGTAATATTGTTAATGATATTACCCTTAGGTATTTCTCTTATTGTCTCCCCAAAGATAGCAAAGTGGATACTATCAGCTATAGTACTTTTACCTACCCCATTTCGTCGATCAAGTTTATCTTTGTTAGTACCAGTAATTACACTAATACCTGTTTTGAAATTAACTTCAACTAAATCATTACCGACTGATAGAAAATTCTTGAGTTTTATAGAATTAAAATTAACGTGCTTCATACAAATTGCTTATATATTTCAATTGTCTTTTTAATAACATCTACTTTGTATTCATCATCTATTGTATTTTCAATATATTCTATAATACATTCTCTAGTATTCAAATCAGATAACTCATTAGTAAACAGGTTGTCTTCTGGGTTAAACTTATAAAGATAGTCTACTGTTAAATCTACTGGATTATATGTATTAACTTTTGCGATAATATTATCTAGATCTTTAATTCTAATATCATTATCTACATAAAGTTTAAGTATAATATTATCTAGCTTGTCCTTATATTTTGGAAGATCAGTAATTTGACTTGTTTTAATTTTAACATGCTCTGGGGAAATATTATTAGGTACAAACTCGAAATCCAACTTATCTAAATCAATAATATAGAACCCCTTTCTATCGTTTATATCACCAAAATCCATCTCAAAAGTATTACCTGCATATACTATAGTACCATTATCATATTTCCTTTCTTCTCTTTTATGAAAATGACCAGAGAATATTAGATTGGTTTTATTTAACAGATCTTTTGAATTAAAGCCAGATTCACATACTTTGTAGTTATTGTATTTAAAGTTTTGAATCTCGAAGTGACCAAAAATAATATCAGCAGATTGAATATCATCAATCTCTGTACCCCAAGGACACATCATTAGATCTTTACCTTTCATTTTTATTAATTCAGGTACATCAATAATTTTAATATTATTTTTAGAATTAAGAATAGATAAGGAATTAACAGTACTATTATCCTTATAGTAAGAATCGTGATTACCAGTAATCATCGTAATTTTAAAATCCTTAAAGAGATCTAAAATTAAATTAGCGGTATGTAGACATTTTACATTAACCTCATCTCTATAATGAAAGAAATCACCACCAAATACTATTTCATCTATATTTTGGCTCTCGAGTTCTTCCTTGTACCACTTGGCCCACTTATGAGCGATAGTGAGCCACTTTTCACTATTCTGATGAACCCCTAGATGAAGGTCTGTAAAAAATGCAATGCGATTATTCATTAATCAACAAAATTGCTCTCTTCGTCAGGTAATCTTACATACACTCTACCACTACCTTCTTCACACATAGTTTCTTCATAAACTACTTCTTGATATTCATTGATTGTCTGCTTATATCTCTTTTCTTTTTTGATTCTATTAATAAAAGCATGATAAGCGATAGTGGTGAAATATGAAAAGGGATTCGAATGAGATTCAATATTGAACTTTTTATGTTTGAGTGCAGTGAACATCTTAACTACAGCATCCCCTACCATTTCATCCTTATATGTGTAATTGATAAAATTCGTCGCATAGCTCAACCCTATAGCAATCTTGTTTACAGATTCAGCTAATGAGTCAACTAAATCATCAGTCTCATAGAATGTTTTGATTTCATTGTAAAACTCTTTAGGATTTACATAGAACTCTTTCTTCTTACCTTTCGAAGTGCTTGGTTTGCTCATATTTTATATTTTCAGATTTATAAAGTTTTTTCCGCTGCTCTACATGACGTTGACCGTATACGAGATTATCAGCTATATCAAATATTATAAGCTGCTTCTTATCTTTATGCAAGCGTAGACCTCTACCTATACTTTGAATAATTCTTATTTTTGCCTTACCGCCGTTTGCAAAGATAATATAATGTAGATTTTTAATATTAATACCAGTAGAGAATATTTTAGATATAGCTATAACTACAATATCCTGATTTGTCTCCATAAGGTTTTGTATTTTTTTACGCTCTTCAATTTCGACATCTCCTTGAATAAAGAATACTCTCTTATCCTCACAAGCATTAGTAAGGTATTCAAATAATATTTCCCCGTGTTCTATATAATCAATTAGTATAAGAGTATTATTATCTAAGCGAGATGTAATTTTACTTATAAAATTATTTCTATAAACATTAGTTTTTATATACTCACCTTCTTGTAAATAGAAACTAACTGATGATTCCTTATCATAAATCTTTGAAAGTATAGTATTATAATTAAGTTGAAAGATGTGTACCTTAGCGGGTGTTACATAATTATCTTCTCTTAGTTCATATGCTTTTCGCTCATATAGTTTAGGTCCAATCTTACCGAATATATTCCATTTATCTAAAGGTTCATCTGGAAGGGTTCCTGTAAAACCAAACTTATGTGTTGTTGAAATACCTTTAATAATTTTATTAATCTTATTATCTTTGCGAAGTTTATGGGTCTCATCGACAATGAGTATATCTATATTTTTTAGCCACTTTATATCACTTTTTTCGCTTTGTAGTATACCCATGTTAGCGATAATAATATTAGTATTGTTGTTGAGTTCATTGTTACCTGACCATATTGAATGTGAGAAGCCTACTTCATACTCATTAAAATCTCCATGAGTTTGATTGACTAGACCTAAATCTGGTACTATAATTAATCCTTTAAAAAATTTATTAACGTTTTGATAGTAGTATTCTATCAAGCTTGCCATTGTAAGGGTCTTACCACCAGCAGTTGCTAATACTACAGTACCTCTTCCTGCGTTTATACATCTATCAACTATCTCTTGTTGATAATCTCTTAGTTCAAAATTAAGTTTATAATTATTTTTAGGGGTAGGTAAATTAGGACTGAATAATTCTAAGACTTTAGATTTTATTTCCCAATCTATAGAGTGTTGTTTACAATAACGTATAACTTCTCCTATAAGACCTATATCCATCTTTCCTTTAGGTGTTATAGCATATACTCTATCCTTTATAAATCTAGATCTACCATGACGTTGAAATTTAGCAGCTTTGTTTTCGATACTGAAATACTCTCGTATAACGTCAAACTCAAGGCCAACTACCGCGCATTGATTAATATTTAAATATTCGAATTCTATCATTGTAGTTCGAGCTTTTCTAACTCGATTAAATTTTTAATATCCCATTGAATGTTATTAACTATATTTTGTATTTTTTCTAAATACTCTAATAATAATTCTTCTTGTTCAATCTTACTATTAATATCTAATATAGATGTATTTTGTTGTATAGATTTTTCTGCTATATTAACATTAATCTTAACTGGGGAGTTTTCTATATAATTTGAAACTAATCGATTACTTAGAGTTCGTTTCTGGGCCTTGAGTTTTATAAGCTTACGTTTGTGATTAATATAACGAGCTGCCCACTTATGCTTCAATGAAGGTAGTTTTGATTGATGATTATCGAGATCTAACTTATTAATATTAATCTCTGGTTTTAGTTCATTACTATAACGCTCTATAATCTCCTCAACTTCCATATACATTTATTATAAATATAAACTATAGAAATCAACTATGTAATATTGAGATGAGATTTATCCTTCTCTCTTTATTTTATTTATTTTATATTTGGAATTTGCAACTTTTTTAATAAATAATTATATGGATTTTGATAATCTTTGTGATGAGTATTTAACGGAATTTACTGTGGCCGATGCAGGTATAGCAGGAACTACAGATTTTGCATATAAAAGTGATGATACATATGCACCTGGAGATGCTCGTGTTCCTAAAGTTTTAGGTAGTACTATTACACGTAAAGGTAAGTTAAAAAAGAAAAAGCGGAAAAAAAAACTAAACGAAAATAATTCTATAGAAGTTTATCGCGGTACTACAAGTCATGGGAATGTAAATTTAGGTAGACAGAGTACGAGTATACAAGATAAGCTTGTCGCTACTCTTGGTCCTAATTATACAGATAATAAAGAGATAGGGATGATATTTAAGAGAGGTGCTGGCCCTGGTGGTAAATTATTCAAAAAGACTGTTAATGGTAGTGTTTTAGAATTACAACATTATAGCGATGTTATGCATTTATATTCGAAATACGGACAACAATTGTCCCCAGGTATTAAAGGTAAAATAAGTAACTCCGAAGGCCAAGAACAATTAGAATATATACAAATTGCAGGTAAAGAGCTAAGAGAACTATTAAGAGCTGAAGGTTATATGTGGGTAAAATGTCCGTTTGCGGTGAGTGATGCCAATTATTTTAAAGAAAAAGGACATGAAGGTAATGTTTATATTGATTTAAGCTAGCCTTGTAAATTAGGTTAATTTGGGTATATATTTTTATGCCTAGTAGAGCTAAAGCCAAGGGTAATGCCTGGGAGAGAGAAGTAGCAAAACACTTAAGTGAGATTTTTAATGAAAACTTTATGCGTGTCCCTAATTCAGGGGCTTATACCGGTGGAGCAAATATTTTCCGTGTTAGTGATCTTACTGAATCTCAAAGGCGGATGATGGACGGGGATATTATAGTCCCTGAATCTATATCTAACTGGAAGTTTGAATGTAAAAACTACAAAGAGCTCGACTTCCATAGTTTTTTTACTGAGTCCAAACAATTAGATAAATGGATTAAACAAGCAGAAAGTAATACTCTCTGGTTTTTAATAGTTAAAATCACTCGTAGATGTAAATTTCTATGTTTTAATGAAAAAATAAGTAGTAATTTTACATTTTCTAACTATACTCGATATAAAGATTATATTCTTGTAGAGTATGATAGCTTTTTTGAGAAGAATTTCCAAAAAATGCGCGAGTTAAATGAAAATCAACTATAACACCTACGTATTACCTAAAACTAAATACAAGTTTGTAGACTTAAATCAGGTTTTCACACATTCTCATATAGAGCATGTAAAAGAGATATTCAAAAATTGTATCACCAATAAGTCTATTACAAAAAAATATTTTTATCATATATACATTAAGAATATATGTAATAGTATCATAGATAACAATAAAAAGAATATACCAGTACTTATATATCAACCTGATAACGATGATATTACTGTAGAAGAGGATAAACTCTTTACAAAATTCTTAAAAATGTTTCCTATACAAAATATTGTAATCAATACTACTTTTGATTTTTTCGTTAAATCCTTAGAGGATCCTGGTGTAAGAGAAGAAATTAGTAATGTTGTTTTTAATAATGAGAGTAAAATATCTCGTAGAAAATTTTACTTTTCTCACATAGAGAAGTTTTGTAAGAGATATGAGTTAACTTTTTTAGATAAAAAATTCTTTGGAGATATAAAAAATAAGATGCTAATGCTATAAATAATTATAATGAGTAAGTTCTTATCCATTATAGAGGCATCAGTACCTGGTGACAAAGATACAACTACAGCTATTGTATCTGCTATTGATAAAAAACCAGATAGTGCTTTATCTCCAGCTGAGAAAAAAGTTAAGTCTGCTTATATTAATAGGCTGAATAAAGCAGCTGCGGAGCTTAATGAAAACGAGGGCGAAGAAGTAGCTCAAGAACCTACCCCTGAACAACCAACTGCTACCTTATCACCTGAAGGAGAAGTATTTTACGTAGATTTAATGAAAAAAGCCCTATTTGTCGATTTAGACAATATAGAGCTTAATGCTACGGAAAAGGATGTAATAACTAATGATGTTACACCTAATAATGCAAAGCAAGTCGCAGAAGTCTTAAGAAAGATTATCAACGACTTTGGGTTAGGCGTATAAATTATCTCAAGCCAGTAGATTCAAAAACATCACGAGCGACACCAGCTGTGAATCCGTTTTCTACTCCCTTTACAATAACAGATACTGCGTTATGACTATGTAGGCTTTCATTATGCGATGCTACAATCTTGAAGTCTGTAATACGAGAATCTTTTGTTAACTTCTCATAAAGTAATCTCACCGCATCTTCAACGAACTTTAAGTATGCTCCATTTTTCTCTGCAAAAGCTTGTTCATCTTCCCTCTTTACCATTACTTGTGTTTCAGTTTGTAGAGCTTCTAAGCATATTTCTTGTAAATCTTCAATCCATAGTAATTCATCAAACTTCACACTAACTCTTGCAACACTTCTTTGACTGTGAGGTACTGTCGCTCTATTACGATATTTTTCAGCATGCTCACTTAACTCAAAACTACAAGGACAAGCTGATGAGTAAACAAAATCAAAATGAATATATTTCTTAAACTCTCCAGTTTTAGTTAAATCACCCTCAAAAACAACATCGTAATATTGATAACCTTCAAGACCACTTCTTAAGCTTGTTTGTTTGATTGGATAAGATATTTTTAACATAATACGAGAGTCAAAACTCTTAAGATTATTTTTATATGTTTCTAGAACATCCTTAATTTTACCTATACTAAAAACTTCATCCTTATGATCATAGAAACTTCTCATAATCCGAGACATATTAATTCCCTTCTTATGAGCTTCTAGGCTCACACTACCTGTAACACTTGTTTCAAGTTCTATTTTCTCGCCATTCCTCTTCTTATATTTTAAAGGTAGTTTGAAATTATGTATACCTACTTGCTGGATCGGAACAGCTGCTCCTTGAATTAAACTAGAAGGTCCGTTTTGAAGATCTGGAAGAGAGGAAATATATTTCTTATCAGCATTTACAGAATTATCATACACTCGTACAGGAGGAAAATAACTCTTACTATATTCATCTCCCATTATCTCTTTAGCAATAACGTCCTTTTCTCCGGTCAGCTCATCATCCTCTCCTAACCATTCATAATTTTTAGCCATGTATTTATTATAGCTGTGACTTGCATATGTTCAAGTATAATATATAATAAAATTGTTTAAGAAAGTTTATTGATTATTCTAGGATATATATCATAATAAATATATGGCTAAATTTGAAAGTACAAAAATGTTAGATCTAGGCAGCTGTGCCTTCAGACAACCGAAAGCTACTAGTCACTGTAAATTAATACATGGCTATAAACTTTATGGTAAATTTACTTTTGGATGTAATGAACTTGATGAAAATCATTGGGTTGTTGATTTTGGTGGTTTGAAGGGTCTTAAAAATAAACTTGAACAACAATTTGATCATACAACTTGTATTGCTGCAGATGACCCTGAGATAGATCTATTTAGGGAGATGAATGATAAGGGTATATGTGATCTCAGGATTATGAGTAATGGTACTGGTATTGAACGTATTGCTGAGTGGTGCTATGATGTGAGTAGAGAATATATAGAAGAGATGACTAAATCCCGGTGCTGGGTTGATCGAGTTGAAATCTGGGAGCATGAAAAGAATAGCGTAGTTATAACAAGAGGTTAATTATGGCAGGCAAAGGAAGTAAGCGTCGAAAAGAAAATACTAAAGAGATAAATGATAACTGGGATGTTATTGACTGGAAAAAGAAAAAGAAAAATATTGATAAAAAATAAAACAATTATATAATAAGAGTATGAGCGAAGAAAGCAAAGATATAACAGGTTCTCATGAATTATTCTTATCTGATGATAAGGTATTTTATACTATTGAAGGAGAGGGGGAGTTTATAGGTCAACCTTCTGTATTTATGAGACTTTCTATGTGTAATCTCACATGTAAAGGTTTCGCCTCAGCTGATTCTCCTCATGGGTGTGATAGTTTTATTTCATGGAGTGTTAAGAATAAAATGACATTTGAGGAAATCGTTAAATTTATTGAAGATTCTGGTTATAAAGATCATTTATATAATGGGGCTATACTAAAGGTTACTGGTGGTGAACCTCTTATTCAGCAAGCAAAACTAGTTAGATTCTTCGACTATTTAATGTTACATTGGGGCTGGCTTCCTAGGATTGATTTTGAAACGAACGCAACTATTCAACCCAGCGCTAGACTTATTAATAAAAATGTTGCTGCTACTTTCACTACTTCCCCGAAGTTATCATCAAATGGAGACCCGCTTGGTAAGAGATATATTCCAGATGTATTATCTTGGCATGCTGATATGGGATCTGGTTTTAAGTTTGTTATACAAAATCAATCAGATATGGAAGAGGTACTATCTAAGTATGTAGATAAGTTTGATATACCGGCTGGAAGAGTCTGGTTGATGCCTTGTTGCGGTAGTAGACAAGAGCATTCTGAGGTTAGTGGTATGGTAGCTGAATTAGCTAAAGAGCATCATTTTAATTTCAGCCCTCGGCTGCAATTAGTTATCTGGGATAAAGCCTTGAAGGTCTAAATAAATTATCTAAATAATACTAATGAGGATTGCAATCAGTGGGACATCATGTCAAGGTAAGAGCACTCTAATCAAGGACTTTCTTGAAGAGTGGACTAATTATAAAACTATAGATAAAACTTATAGGGATATAATTAGCGAACAAGGTTTAGAGCATTCATCTTCTACAAATAAAGATACTCAATGGGCCATATTGAACTTTATGATCGATGAATTGCAAAAGACCGACAAGAGTGATAACATTATTTTTGATAGATGTCCGCTTGATAATATTGTTTATAGTATATGGTCAGAAGCTAAGAAGGATACAGACGTTAATGAAGAGTTTATTAAGAAGTGTATGCCGCTTGTAAGAGAATCTTTAAGATCATTAGATATTATATTTTTTACACCTATATCTAAAGTAGCTCCTGTAGAGCTGGTTGAGGATGAGTTAAGAGAAGCTAATAAAGAATATGTTGAAGAAATAGATAATATATTCAAAGCAGTACATAGAGATTCTTTGAATAACCCTAAATCTAATTTTTTTGTTGAGGATGACAAACCAGCTATTATCGAAGTGTTTGGTAATAGAAGAGAGAGGATCGAGATTATTAAATTATATATGGATAATGATGGTGATTTTATTGAACCACAAGGTATTATTACTCCTGAAGAAGTCAGAGAAATGGAAAAAATGAAAAAAGCTTTTGGTATGGAATAAATAATTTAATGAAATATGACGAGCTATGTGAAGGTTATTTAACTCTAAAGACACGAATGTTTTACCCGCGAAATCTCGAACTCTCTCCAGAGTTCGTAGAGGCGTTTAAACGAGAATATTCTCGTTTAGTCGAAAACGGAGAAAATAAGAAAAGTCTACACCCTAGATTAACAAAAGCTTTACGGTTTCACATGTAGTTCTTCTAACTTCTCTACGATATACTTAAGTATCTCGCTACGTACTACATCCATGGATGTAAATTCGTGTGTATATATACCTTTCCTTTCTGATATATAGTCGTTAAATAATCTGAATATATTTTCAAATCCAGATTTCTTACCTATATCAGATTGTCTAGTATCTCCTACAATAAAATATTTACAGTTTTTACCTATTCTAGTTAGTATTGTTATTAGTTCTGGTAAGGTGAGGTTTTGAGCTTCATCAATAATAACACAGCTATTTCTAAATGTAGCTCCGCGGACGAAGTTTACTGGTATACCTCGTATAATATCTTGAGACATTAGGTTTTTAGCGTCTGGCTCTGTAAGTAATTCCTGGAGTTTGTCAAATAAAGGATACATCCATGGTAAAAACTTTTCATCTGCTTCACCAGGTAAAGACCCCAAGCTTTTAGATGCAGATTCAACTATGCTCCGTATATATACAATTTCTTCAACGTAATGATGTTTTAAACAGTTTAGAGCAGCTAATACAGATAGATAGGTCTTACCAGACCCTGCCGGGCCATCGATTATAGATACTTTTGTTTCTTTATCTAAAGCTAGCTTTATAAAAGACTTATGTGTATTGTTAAGTTCAAACTCTTGATTAATTTCAAAATTCGTAAAATAATTTTTCTGAATTCTGTCCTCTATGTTTGTGTCCCTTGAAGCTTTTTGCTTCTTAGGTTCACGTTTTGTTCTTGCCATAACGTGTAATTATTTATTATTTTATTCATTATTATCGCTTAATATTATTATTGTATATTTTAGAGCTATTAAGACTAAATACACTATAATCAGTTGATATATTTTTTTATTATTATATAATACAGTAATGAATGTAGAGATTGTATCAATTACACAACCTGTTGGTAAAATAGTGGAAGAAGGTATCAAAACCGCGGATGATCTCGTAGCGTATATTGCTCGTGTTTCTAATCCGAGTAATCAGTTCAACACTCTTACAGCTCCTAAACTTATTAGATATTTAACTAAACATAAACATTGGTCTCCCTTTGAGATGACTGATATGTGTGTAGAGATTAAGACTTCAAGAGCAATAGCAGCACAGATACTAAGACACAGGTCATTCTCATTTCAAGAGTTTAGTCAACGGTATAGTAAGGTTAATAAATTTGAAGATATTGAATGGCGGTTACAAGGTAAAACCAATAGACAAGTTGGAGACGAGCCTGTTGAGTTAGATAAGCAGTTAGAGAATTCAATTAGTTTACATCTTGATAATAGCTTTATGTTATATGATGAATTACTCAAGGAGGGTGTAGCTAAAGAGTGTGCACGTAATATTCTACCACTCACTACTGAGACCACAATGTTTATGAAGGGATCTTTTAGATCTTGGATTCATTATATTGATTTAAGAACATGTGAAGATACTCAAAAAGAGCATAGAGATATTGCATTGAAATGTAAGGAAATTTTTGTAAATACTTTTCCTAAGACCGGTGAAGCCCTACAGTGGGGATGAGGGTCGTATTATATTACAATGAAAATTTTAATTAGTTGTCTTAGTTTTAGGAATTATACTGGTTCTGAGTTATATTTTTTTGAGCTCGCAGATGCGCTAACTTATCTGGGCCACGAGGTACATATATATTCTCGTTTTACAGATACTCCATTAACGACTAAATGCAAAGACATAATCTTTGATACAAAAGAAGATTTGTTAACTCAAACCTTTGACAAGGTTATATTTTCTCATGGTTCTGTTTTATGGGATGTTATAAAAAATATTAAAACGCATGAGTTTGTTAATGTTCTACATTCTGAAGTTTTAGATTTAGAGAAACCTGTTATAGATAATAAAATAAATAGATATATAGGTATAAGACCATCTATTATCGAATCAGTTGATGTAAAGTGTGATTTAATTTACAATCCATTTGACTTTAATAGATTTAATGCTCAAAAGTGTATAAAAAATAAAAATATCAAGGAAAAAATCGTCTTGTTTCCTGGTAGTATTGATTACTTGAGATATCAACCTTTACAGTATTTATTAAATTTATCTACTAAACAAAAATTTAAAGTTTTACATGTAGGCCGCATGGACTATAATATTACACACCCTAATTTTATCTCTAAAGAGCCAGTATGGGAGATAGAGAAATACTACAAGCAGTGTGATATTGTATCTGGTATATTTTTAGGTCGTACTTCTATAGAAGGTTTACTTGCAGGTAAGAAAGTATTACAGTTTGATGTCGATAAGAATGGGTATATAGATAAGGTATACTGGCATACTGAAGAAAATTTAGATAAATTCAATAAACATACAGTAGCTTCAGAATTTTTGAATATATGAATAAGATTATTATAGTTACTACATTATATAACGCCGAGAAATATGTTAGTAAATGTATTTCTTCTATGAAAGAGCAAAATGACCCTGATTTTAGTTGTTATATTACAGATGACATATCTACAGATAATTCTATTCAAGAGCTAACTAAAACAATTGGGGTAGATAGTCGATTTATTCTCTATAAAAATAAAGTTAAAGCTTATCAACCCGGTAATTATGACAATATAATTCGGTATAATAATAAAATTGATGATTATGATATTATTGTTGAATTAGATGGTGATGATTGGTTCCCAGATCGGGATGTCATAACTAGAATCAAAAAAATATATAATAATAAAGATATATGGATTGCGAACGGTAGTTTCGTTTATTCAGACGGTCGTCCTGGATTCGCTCAATCGCAAGCTGATTTTAGTAATTTAAGAAGTAGTGTTTTTTCCGCGAGTCATATACGAACTTGGCGCGCTGGTTTATGGAGAAAAATTAAACAGCAAGATTTAAAGGATAATACTAATACATATTGGAAAGTAGCTGGGGATCTAGCGTTTATGTATCCTATGCTTGAAATGGCAGGGAGAAGACATTATCATTTTATGAAAGATATTAATTATGTATATAACGAAGAGACTCCACTTAATGACCACAAAGTTAATATGCCTTTGGTTCAACGAGTCTGTAATACTATTAGGTTAATGCAACCATATAATTTAATACATACAATATAATATGTTTAATATTCCATCTCAAAATTTAATTTCTCATACAAGATTTGATTTAATTATTAAGCTTTTGTTTGCTAAGTCAATTTTACGTGGCCATAAAACTAAATTTTATAGAGATATGTATAAGCATCATCTCGAGATTTGGAATGGTTTCAAAGAATATAATAATAATAATAAAAATACTTATGAAAAATTTGAAGATTGTTTTTTAAATTTAATTAAAAATATTGGAGATGGCGGTTTTGATAAAAATATATCAACTATACCAGTAATTGATAAAAAATTTATACTTAACGGCTCACATCGGGTCGCTGCAGCTATAGCTCACGATAAGGAGGTGTGGTGTAATGAGGGAATTAATGGTAGAGATGGTCAGTTAGATTGTAGTTATAATTTTTTTAAAAAGTTAGGGTTTAATGAAACTTACATGGATCAAACTGCAATTGAATATTGTAAGTTACAGCCTAATACCTATGTGGTTTGTATGTTCCCTATTGTAAATAAAAAATTAAAAGAAGCGTACAATATAATAAATGATAGTGGTGGTATTTTTTACGCAAAACAGGTCACTCTCAATAAAACAGGTTCTTTTAATTTAATGCGAGAACTTTATCTTGGAGAGCAGTGGGCTGGTAATTCATCTAATAATTACGCTGGTTATAAGGAAAAAGCTGACTTATGTTTTCCAGATTATTCTCCTGTAACAGCTGTTTTAGTAAATTTACCGAATCTAAAATCAGCTAAAAATCTTAAAACAAAAATTCGAAATTTATTTAATGTAGGTAATCATTGCGTTCATATTAATGACACTCACGCTCAGTCTGTAAGAATAAGTAAAACTCTTTTCAATAAAAACAGTGTACATTATCTCAATAGTGCCGTACCAACTAATTACACCCTTTTTAATTCTTGTATGAATGAATATCATACAGAAATTAATAATAAGAAATTAGATATAGACGATTATTGTATAAGTGGATCATCGCCCCTCGCGGCATATGGTCTTAGAGAATGTAAAGACTTAGATTATTTACATTTTAATAAAAATTTAATTTATGGTTCTCGAGATCTTATTCACAGTCACAATGAATATGGTGTTAATAGATATGATTTAGATAGAGAGGATATTATTTATTATCCTGATAATTATTTCTACCATAGAGGTATAAAGTTTGCATCTTTAGATGTAATAAAAAGATTAAAATCTAAGAGAAAAGAACCCAAGGATATAGTTGATGTAAGGCTTATAGACGGTATTGATTGATATTGATTACTGCGTATATTAATGTAAATAATAAAAAAAAATACCGATATATTTTATGATTAAAGATAAGTTAACAGGTTTAATAACTACTCATATTTTACCTACCGCCCCGTCTGTAGAGGTCATAAAAAGATGTACTGATTCAATTTTTAAAAATCTTGAAGGTATTAAGGATTGTAAACTATTAGTTTATTGTGATAGTAAGGATTCCAACATATCGCGAGAATATTTAAAAAATTTAAACACTTTAGAGCATGTAGAAATTGTAGATAACCCTAGCTCTGGTTTAAGAGTGAATTATCAATCTGCTATAGAAAAATGTGAAACAGATTATTTCTTTTTTTGCGAGCATGATTGGATATTTTTAAGGCCAGTTGAGCTTGAAAAGATAATTGATTGTATGGAAAATAACCCAGGTGTTAATTATATAAAATTTAACTGCCGTGATAACTGTACACCAGATCTAAGGCCTTTGCCTGCAGTTCCTTGGGAAACTTATATTGAGGAGGAAGATCAAATTAAAGAATGCTCATTAATGAGAACTAATAGTATAACCACTCATCCTCATATAATTAGAAGAAATAAATTTGTGAACGATTGGCTTCCATTTATACAAGGACCAAGTATAGAAGTTTCACTATATAGTACATATAAACGAGAGATCGAGCAAAACGGTTTTAGTAAAACACAGAAAAAGTGGGGAGTTTTTAATTATGGGTCTAAAAATGATAAACAAATAATTGATCATTTAGACGGTAATAAGAAAGAATATAAATGATACAAATAAAACAAGATAAAATATATTTAATTACAGGAGCTAGCGGCTTTCTCGGTATCTCCCTTACCAAAAGAATTATTGAGCTTGGTGGTCGCGTTAGAGCTTTTGCTCGAGACGAAGGAAAGTTAATACAACTTAAACAAAGGTTCCCGGAAGTTGAAATATTAACAGGAGATGTTAGTGATTCTTTTGAGGTACATCAATCAATAAAAGGTGTTACTGGGGTATTTCATTTAGCTGCGTTTAAACATGTTGGTATGGCGGAGACTCAGACGAGAGAATGCACTAAAACTAACGTTGTGGGTTCTTTAAATGTGTTAGAAGAGTCTGTTTCTGAGAATGTTGATTTTGTTTTGGGTATTAGTACTGATAAAGCAGCTCAAGTAGCTGGGGTTTATGGAGCTTCAAAATTAATAATGGAAAAAACATTTAAGCAATTTGAAAAAAGCTACCCAGATATTGACTTTAGAATTGTTAGATACGGGAATGTACTTTATTCAACAGGTTCAGTTCTTTGTAAGTGGAAAGCTTGTATTGAGCGAGGGGAAAATGTTATTATAACTGACCCCCGAGCTACTCGTTATTTTTGGTCTATAGATCAAGCAATAAAATTAATATTTGATTGTATGACTAATGCTAAAAATTCTGATCCATATTGTCCTGCTATGAAATCAATGAAAATTACTGATTTACTACAAGCAATGATAGAGAAATATTCTAATGGACAAAATATAGAAGTAGAAACTATAGGTTTACAACCAGGAGAAAATTTACATGAAAAGGTTCTAGAGGATGGCCTCTTTTCTAATGAAGCAGATCATTTTACTACAGAAGAAATTAAAGGTTTAATATGAGCTCTGGGGTAAATGTATATGTAGATATGGTTTGTGACTTGTTTCACTTAAACCATGTTAATTTTATAAAAAATGCTATAGAAATAGCAAAAGAAATACATTTAAAGTCAACCCGCGATATAACTGACATTAAACTTATAGTGGGTATTCATGACGATAAGACAATTACTGAATATAAAACAGCTCCAGTAATGACACTCGAAGAAAGAGTACCTGTAGTAGAGGCATGTAGGTATGTTCATAAGGTAATACCTGCAGCCCCTACTATAATAACTGAAGAGTTTATAAAAAAATATGAAATAGATCTTGTAGTACATGCGCATAGCGTTGAAGAAGACGCTAAATATAATTATCAGCATGCTATCCCCAAAAAATTAGGTATTTTTAAAAGAATAGATTATTGCGAAGGAATATCTTCAACAGAAATAAAGGAAAGGATTAAAAATGACTAACATTTCTATTCTTGCTGCTGGACCGCCTAAGCCTGGTCGACAGAGACACCTTGAGCTCTTAAGAGGGGTCCCCCTTATTGACGAAATTATATCCAAGTGTACTACACCAGAAAGTAAAGTTCATGTAGTTATAAATAAATTTAATTATACTCTTATAGATCACGTTAAATCTATTCCTGGTGTAGATATTTTATTACCTAATGATGAATCTATTTATAGTACATTTGAAAGCGCGCTGTCCCCAAAGGGGAACTGTATTATGGTCTGTGGGGATTTAATTAATCTCCAAGATGGTGATGTTAATCGTTTCGGTAGTACCTCTTTATCTTCTGCTATTTGTCGATACAAAAAACCATGGGGGAATAATCTAGTATCCTCTAAAGGGTCAATTCGTCGCGCTGATATAGGAGACTGTATTTGTTTAGTTGGGGAAGAAGATAAGGCAGAATTATTAGGAGATGAAAACTATAATAAAGCTATTAGATTTTTTAAAGAATTTTACCCTAATAAAAATATAAACATTAACTCCTATAATGATATAGGCACACACCTCAATTACGCGTTCTTTAATAATGTATGGAGTAATCCAGGAGTTAATTCATCTGGTAATAGAGGTACTCTTTATTTTGAACATGTAGTATATGCTGACAACGATTAATAATATGACTATAGATGTAGGTAATATATATTACACTGACTGGATTCGATACGAGCTAGCTGATTATTTAAATATTAGTTTTGAAAAGGTATATTTCTTTTGGGATAGACACCGCGCGCCTAGTCAAGATGAAGAGTATATAGTAATACAATTAGAGTCATTATCTGTACCAGGTAAATTAGATAATAATTATAAAAAACTAATAAATAACGCTACTGTAATTTATGAATTCACAGAAAAAAATATATTATATTATTCGAAATATTTTTCTGCAGAAGTACTCAAAAGGGTAAAGTTGTTACATTATAACCCATCTCTAGATTCAACTTATAATAATACTGTAGATAAAACTATAGATGTTTTATTTTATGGTACTATGTCATCAAGAAGAGAAAAAATTATTAATAAAATAAAAGAAAAAAACCCGCACTGGAACGTATTAATAAGTACCTCATCTACTAATAGTTTTACAAAGAATGTTCTTATTGATCATATTTCAAAATCAAAATGGGTTTTAAGTGTTGGATCATGGCCAAATGCTCCTAGTGATTCCCTTAGAACAACCCCTGCGTTAAATTTCGGGGGAAATTTATTAATGGAAGAGTTTACTGATAGTATATATATGGATTATTTAAAAAGTAAATTTTCCCATAGAATTAAATTTTTAGAAAAGGAATATTTTAATGAATAATAATAAAAAATATAATTACCCGTTATTTAAAGTACATGTTGACGCTGACGCTGCTCTTCCAATATTAGAAAGAGTTTTACGTAGTGGTTTTATTAACGAAGGAGAACAAGTTACAGAGTTTAATGATAAAATATCAAAATATCTTGATACAGATTATGCTGTAGTTCTAAACAGCTGTACGAGTGCGTTAACATTAGCTCTCAAATTATCAGGAGTTACTCACGACACTGAAGTTATATCGACCTCTATGACATGTGTTGCTTCAAATACCCCCATACATAATGTAGGAGGTAGGATTGTATGGGCTGATATTAAACGAGAAACTGGTAACTTAGATATAGAAGATGTAAGAAAAAAAATTACAACAAAAACAAGAGCTGTTTTGTGTGTAGATTGGGCAGGCCTTCCATGCGAATTAGAAGAACTTCAAACCCTTTGCAACGAACATAATATTAAACTTATCCAAGATGGAGCGCACGCTTTTGGGGCTACATATAAAAATAAACAAGTTTGTCATTTTGCAGACTATACTTGTTATAGTTTTCAAGCTATAAAACATATTACATGTGGGGATGGAGGGGTGCTAGTATGTTCTAACAACGAAGATTATGATGAAGCTAAGAGATTAAAATGGTTCGGTATAGATAGAGAAGCAACAAAAGATGAAAAAGGAGAATGGAAAGGTCAACGTTGGGAGGTTGATGTAAAAAGAGCTGGTTATAAGCTTCATATGAATAATATATCAGCTGCGATCGGGTTATCTCAAATTGATCATATAGATAATATAGTTTCAAAACATAAAATTAATGCTGCAGTTTATTCTAAGCATTTATCTTCTATAAAATATATACAACCTTTAAAGTATTCAGAGAGTTCAGATCCTGCATTTTGGATTTACACGGTTTTATTAAATGAAAATATTGATCGAGATAAAGTAGTAGAGAAATTAAATGCTGTAGGTATTAATGCTGGATTAGCGCATGTGCCTAATCACCCGTATACTTGTTTTAAAGAAAGTTATACAGAACTCCCGGAGACAGATTATTTCTCTTTACACCAAGTTTCTCTACCATGTGGATGGTGGTTAAATGAGAAGGATATTTTAAATATAATTAATGAATTAAAATTTGCTTGTGATGATTAATACGATTTTACAGACACATAATATAGAAGAAATTAAACAACGGTTTCTGGATTCTAAAAATCCGTATAAATATGTTTATATCGATGATTTTTTTACAGAAGAGTTTGTTCGCGCGCTTTATGATTCCTATCCAGATCTAGATACATTACAAAAGGATAGAGATGAAATTAGCGGCAAAAAAAATATATTAGAACAGGGTATGTATGGTTGCAGTGTCTTAAATGATATGTCTCCAGTATGGCAATCTAGTCTTGTATCTCTTAACTCCCCAGATTTCGTTCATTTTGTAAAGAATATTACCAGTATTTCTAGCTTAACACCAGATAATTACAATAGTATTGGTCACTGGGCTGGAATTAGAGCTATGACAGAAGGAAGCTATCAACTTATTCATAGTGACGCTCGTATTCACCCTTATTTTAATGTAGAGAAAAAAATTACTTTTTTGTTTTATTTAAATAAACATTGGCAGGATAAAGATTCTGGTTATTTAGAGATTTGGGATGATAATATGAGTAAGTGCGTTGATAAGATCGCGCCTCTATATAATAGAGCTGTCTTTTTTGAAAATACAGCGACATCTTATCATGGTGTACCTGAGGTTAACTCATTTCGTAAATCTTTTTTGTTATCTTATCTTTCAGACTCTGAAAAGCCCAAAGAAACTAGACGCAAGGCATTGTTTGTTCAGCGACCTAACGAACCTCAGGGAGACTTAGTATCTGAAGTAGCTAGAGCTCGGTTAGATCTTACTGATTATTAATCAATATGAAATGCTCTATTTTATTAGATTCTAAACCATACTTTTTTTCTTATGTAAGATGGATTATCGAGAAAAGTGTATCGTGGGATTTTGATTTATGCGGTATTTACGCAAAGGATTCTTCGTTAATAAAAAAATCTATTGATTACTCTAATGATTTTACATTTTTTAAAAATATAGATTCTGTTTTAAAATCCTCTGATATAGTTATTTCTCTTGGTTACTGGAAAATACTTACAGCTAAACAGATCAGCCAAGTACCATATGGAATAATAAATTTTCATCATTCCTATAAACTTAAATATAAGGGTAGACATGCAGCTTCATGGGTTATCCGTAATGAAGAAAAGGTACACGGGAGTACAATGCATTATATTAATGAAGAACTTGATTCTGGTTCAATAATTGATAGTAAGTACTTTAAAATTAAAAAACATGCAACTGCAGAAGAAATTTTTGTACAAGCAAATCACGTTGGTTTAAATTTATTAAAAAATAATTTCAAAAACATTATTAATAAGAAACCACTACGACTAATTGAACCTAGTAAAGAATATTATACTTATAAGGAAAAGGATCTTAGTCACGAAATATCACTAAAGGATTTAAAAAATCCGGATAAGGTTTATAGGGAAGTTAGAGCTTTAACATTTGAAAACACACCAGCTCCTTATTTTAAAGTTAATAATAAAAAAGTTTTTTTAAATTTAGACATTTAAAACTTGATATTACCAGATTAACTCATATACTCACTATATGATTGTAGAAGATATTAAATCTTACGATGGTAATCTGATTCATAACAGATTCGCTTATAAATACTTTGGTAAAAAAACTCTTCCAATAGGAAATATTATTGCTTTTCGATCACCTATGTTCGTAGAAGCAGAAGGAATGATTGATAATGAAGACCTTATTAACAACGATTACATTTACTCTGACGATGCTATTAATTTTTGCTGGGAAATTCCTAATTTGTGTCCTCTCGGTGCTGTTGCTTTTCAAAGATTACTTAACACACAAATTGCGAACATTCTTTCAACCAATTATATCAAGAAACCTATTGAAGTAGATGGAGATGACTTGATTGTCCATGCCGAGCATAACCAACATAACATTATACAACAAAAAGGTAAGTGTAGTGTTAGTATTACCTATGCAAAAGATAATGTAGCTATTGGTCATACAGGTATTAACATTGAAGCTGGTAAGAAAGCTCCTGCGTTTGCTTTTAGTACTAAGCTTAGAGATGAAGAAGCTCATGACTTTATGAAGAATATTATAGATGTATTCTACTCTATGGCAGATGATATGTTTATTGCTACTACAAAAGTTATTGTATGACAATATTTGACTTTCTTAATAATATTACTCATGAAAAGAGTAAAAAAGAATTAGATATATCTGATCAGACCTTATACAGTCCTTATATTATTAATCGCTTTTTATCTCAATACAATAAAGATGTTTGTTATATAATCAATCACACTGTGAATAAACATTGCGATGGTAATTTAGATAAAGAGTTTCATTATAAATTTCTTACTAACGTCTTACCGAAGTTAAAAAAGAAGTTTATCAGATATATTAAAAAGAAAAAAGAAGATAAAAAACCTAATTATGACAAATGTGCTTCCCTTCATGAAATTTCTAAGAGAGAAGTAGATTTGTATTTCAAAGAGTTTAACCTAAATACAAAGAAATATGAGTGAGTTTGAAAACGCTTTAGATAAATCCGGCATTGAGCTTACGGATTCCCAACGAGATGCATTTGATGTATCTGCAAAAAAGAGTCTTATTAACCTAGATACATATAGTAACGATACATTTAGTCTATATGGCTACAAGTTAAACAAGGTACTAGATGATATTCTACTGGTACAGTATGTTGATTTATCAGAAGACGGTAAGTCAGTAGTTCGTAATGGAATTCACATTCCATTAGCTCAAGTTCAGAAAACATGGAGACTAGCGCGTGTTATTTTAGTTGGTCCTTTATGTAAATATGCACAAGCAGGAGATATTGTTTGCTTCCCTGATGATAAGGGCATTAAAGTAGATAACATTTCAATCAAGGGTATTGAAAATTCTGTTAGAGATTGTGTCTTCTTGAATGAAGAGAGAATATTCGGAGTATGTGAACCAGAAGAAGTAGATGAAAGTAAGTAGATCTAATTTACTAGGGGAGTTGAATAGTAAAGTATGTGAGATTAGGTTTTTGAGACGGTCTCCTAAACCTAACTCACCGTCAACTAGGAGAATGATTTGTAGTAATAATCTAAATTTACTCAATAGTGTAAATGGTAGGTCTACTCTAAATTTTAAACCTAGTAGTTCGAGTCCTCGATATAATACAGCTAATGAAAATACAATTATCACATGGGATGTTTTTATGCAAAGCTGGAGGACTATAAACTGTGATAGTGTTGACTTAATTAACTCATGGACAGAGGATGATTTTTGGGGAGTGTTTAACGAGAGTTTCGCTCCAATGTCATCTGATGGTAAAATAGCATTTATGAACTCATGATACAACTTGAACTTATAGAGAACAATCTCAAACAAATTCTACTTAAAACTGTAGACGTACAATTGCGTGGTAAATCAGTTATAAAAGATAAACTTGTTTTTTATGAGTTCAAAGATTTTAACTTCAAACTTATTTTTAATAATTCCAAGAAGTTTGAATTTCCTTATCCTTTCGATATTGAGTCTTCTGACTCAGAAATCCGGATGTCCTATCATAACAAGTTTGTTCATCATGATGACCCTATCCATAAGTTCAAAATGGTGAATTGTATGAAAAACTTGAAAAATAAGTTTTATAATTCTACGCTAGTGATTATAATATAATCATGCTGATAGATTATTTCCCTACAGGCTATAAACCTACTGATAAACAGAAATCTGCTTTTGACTTAATAGATGATAAGTTAAGATCTCCTAAGAAATTTCTTATTATACAGGCACCAACAGGTACTGGTAAAAGTTTTATTAGTAAGACAGTAGCTAATTTAGCAAGAAAGTCATCTCAGAAGTTCAATGACTTAGTAGATAGTGGTGATATATATAAGACTGATATACAGGGTAACTATATCAATAGTGATTTAGTATATAGAGAAGAAACTCATGGTTGTTATTCTCTTACTATCACTAAAACTCTTCAAGACCAGTATAAAACGCTTTTCGATGATACGCAGGTACTAAAAGGTAAAGGTAATTATACTTGCGCGATAGACGAACAATTCGAAGTCGATACAGCTCCTTGTGTATATCTTCAAGATCAAAAGAAAAAATGTTTAGATAATAAATGCTGTTATTACTATAACGCGATTGATAATACTCTTAAAAATAATTTTAGTTGTTTAAGCTATAGTAAATTTTTATCTCTTCAAGACCACCTCAAAAGACGTCAATACTTAGTACTTGATGAAGCATCTGAACTCGAATCAGAGTTAGTAAAGGAATTTACCTTTGTATTACCTCACAAAGACCTTAAAAAGAAAGGTATCTTATTTAAGTATCATAGCAATCGCAATAAGTTATATGAAAGTCTATTTAACTGTTATAGTGACTTAGGGGAATACCTTCAAGACGTTAAGAAACATATTAATAAAAAGAAGAATGACTTTAATTTTAGAAGTAAGCTTGTATTTGAATACAAAAAATACTACAGAATCTATCTAGGACTTAAGACTCTTATAAAGACATATAGAGAGAGTAAGTATATAGTTGAGAAAGATGGTTTGGAAATAACATTTACTCCCTTGAAAGTTGATCTATTGAGTAAACATGTCTTTGATCATGCAGATAAAGTTATTTTAATGTCTGCTACTATTGTTGGTATTAAGAGTTTTGTTAGGAGTTTGGGTATAAGTAGCGATAATTATGATTATATTGATATTCCAAGTACATTCGATCCTAAGTTATCCCCTATATTAGTATTTAAAGATACGCCCCTTAATGCAAAGAATCTAGTTCGTACATTACCTAAGCTGGTTGATAGAGTAGAATGGTTATTAGATAATCATAAAAATGAAAAAGGTATAATTCATACTCAGACTAATAATATAACAGAGTATATTAAGAATTTTATTGGTCCCAAATATACTGATAGATTATTGTTTAGAGAGCCTGGAGTTAAAAACGAGCATATACTCAAGCAGCATATGGAGTCTGATGAGCCTACTGTATTAGTTAGCCCGTCAATGTGCTATGGGGTTGATCTAAAGGATGAATTAGGTAGATTCCAAGTGATAATGAAATTGCCTTACATACCTTGGAATGATAAGAGAGCTCAATGTATAAGAGAAACAGATGAAAAATGGTATACACTCCAAATGCTATCTAGCTTAATACAAGCATGTGGTCGTACTACGCGTGGAGAGGTAGATCATAGTACTACTTATATTATGGATTCCAATTTCTTAAGAATAAGAGAGTTGTTTTATACTGAACTACCAGTATATTTTAGAAAACGATGCGAAAACGGTTGACCAATAGATAAATATTATTATTGAAGACACAATATTACGGTTTTGAAATTAAAGATATTATGAAGCAGTTTGTTTCTGCTTTTAATAGTATCATTATCAATAGATATAATAAATCTAGATCTATTCAAGATAGTATACAGGCTAATTTTGTATATGCTCCTAAAGAAAGAGTCATTCATGACTTAGTAAATAAGAGTCAGCATATAAAATTACCTGTTGTTTCTGTTTCTATGTCTAATATATCTAGAGACCCGGATAGAGTATTCAATAAGATACAAGGTTTTTATATTTCTAAAGCACAAACCAGTACTACTGGTTCTTTTGATACTAATCACCTACCTACTCCATTGCCTGTTAATATTACTGTCAATATGGATATATTAGCTAGATTCCAAACAGACATGGATCAAATTTTAAGTAATTTTATTCCTTATAATAATCCATATATTGTTATAAGCTGGAAAGTACCTTCTTCACAACATTTAGTAGATGACTTAGAGATAAGATCTGAGGTTTTATGGTCTGGTGATATCTCGCTAGATTATCCAAAAGAGCTAACCGGAACAGTCCCTTATAGAGTATCAGCAAATACGAGCTTTACAATCAAAGGATGGTTATTTAAGAAGAACATAGACAATAACGTTGCAAATATCTTTAATATTGATCAGACATTTGTACCAGTAAGTGGGTTTGAGTATGAGTAAGTTTATATTATATAATTCTAATTTAACTAATGTCACTAGTTTTAGTGGTAATTTTGATAATAGAGAACTCTCTGGTAGGCCTCAATTCACAGGAGACTTTAGAACTACCCTTTTGCAAAATTTTTCTGGTACTAAGACCTTTTCTGGTTATGGGTTTGATAGTATTACAAGTGTAATGCTCAGCTCTACAAATAATGTTAACTTGTTTGCCGCTTCTTATACACTATCTAGTTACAATTTTTATAACGAACTCACTGCAGTAAGTACTAACTCAACACCATCAAATTCAATTTCAGCTAATTATCCTGAAATAAGTGGGTTTCCTATAACAACATATACAATAAATAACTATAATACTTTTAGTATCACGTTCCCTACGGTAACAGCCACGGGAACAGTTGATGTTATAGCTATTAACGCGGCAGGTTACGGTATATTTTCAGTAGATGTAACAGGGACAAGTGGTATAACAGTACAGTAATAATATGGACACAGGAAAAAATTCAACATTCGGTAGGAATCTACAACAGTTTATTTCAAATGCATTACCTTACAGGTCACCTGCTGCGATTATTGATGACGTGCAGTCACAGAACCCTAAATTTAAGGAGTTTTATAAATCTGGTAGTTTAAGACAAGATCTTTTATCAAAACACTCAATTGTAACTCCTAAAGTACCTGAGTCTGAACAACCAATTGGTAATTTTTTAGCTGATAGAGCTTATAACCAATTAATGTACGCGCATTTAGATGTAGATAAAGGTCGCCGACTCAGAGATTATAGAGTTATGGCTGCATTTGCTGAGGTATCAGATGCCTTAGATGAGATTTGTGATGATTTTCTCTGTGAAGATGAGATGGGTAATATTATTGATTTAAAATTCCGAGATGCATTTGATTATGACCCATTAGTTGTAAAGCAGATTAACGAGGAATTTAGGAAGTTCATTAATATATACGAACTCAAAGATAAAGGTTGGGAATACTTACGATACTTACTTATTGATGGAGAATTATATTTTGAAAACATTATACACAAAGATCATCCTGAAAGTGGTATTTTAGGAGTAGTAAATATACCTACTCATATTATTGACCCTGTATATGATAGCTTTCAAAATATGTCTATTAAAGCCTTTCTCTTACGTAAGATGAAGCATCATAAAGATGAGAGAGACGCTGCAGCAGCGCATGTAAAGGATAAAGATTTTATACCTCTAGATAAGAATCAAATTACCTATATTAATTCAGGTACATGGAATGAAGATAAAACATTTAGAGTACCATTTATTGAAAACGCTAGAAGAGCGTATCGTCAATTAACAATGGTAGAAGATTCTATTATTATATATCGATTAGTTAGAGCTCCAGAGAGATTAGTATTCAACGTTGACGTAGGTAATATGAGTACCCCTAAAGCAGAGTCTTACATGCGTAAGTTAATGCAAAATTACTGGTCTAAGAAAACCTTTAACTTAGATGAAGATAAAAGAGTCAATACATTTAATCCTCAATCAATTCTTGATGCATTTTGGTTTCCTAAGAGAGAAGGTAGTGATGGCACTAATGTTACTACATTACCAGGTGGTCAGAATCTAGGAGAACTTCAAGACTTAGTTTATTTTGTTAAAAAATTATATAAAGCGTTAAAGGTTCCAACCAATAGAGCTGATATTGAAAGTACATACCAGGCTGACTCTACGGTATTAAGAGAGGAGCTCAAATTTGCTAATTTTATTGTTAGGTTGCAAGCTAAATTTGCTGTTGGTTTAAAGAATGCTTTTGTCACTCATCTTAAGCTCAAAAAACTTTGGCAAAATTTTGAAATGAGAGAAAATTCATTTGATCTTATGTTTACTCCGCCAAGAAATTATTATGAGTTACGCAAACAGCAAATACTTGATCTTAAATTGAATAACTTTAATAGTATAACTCAAAATGAATCAATTTCTAAGGGTTACGCTCAAAAGACGTTCCTAGGATGGAATGATGAGCAAATAAAAGCTAATAGAGAATGGTTACGTAAGGATGCTTCCTTGCAACATGAAATTGCAAATATTCAAGAAGGTGGTAGCGATTGGAATGCTGGTGCTGGAGGTAGTACAGGAGAGACAGCTGGTTCTGTTGATCAAGGAGAAGAGACTCCACCGGAATTCGGTCCATCTCCCGGGGATACAGGGGGAGATGAACAGCCTACCGATACTCCTGCGCCTACTCCCCCACCAGAAGCCTAAATAATTATAATGGCACAGACAACTTGGACAGATAGTCTATTAAGCGCTGGTAGTATTTTCTATTCTACTAACCTAGCTAATAAGATTGGTAGCTACCAGGCATTGGCAGATAGAATATGCTATGATTTGGGTTTCCCTTTAGTAAATTTAGAGATTCATGGACAGCAGCTCTTTACTAATATTGCGCGTTCTATAGAGATGTATAGCAAATTCGCTGGTTATACTGAAGAGTTTTTAGTTTTTGATAGTAACTTATATACAAGAGGGAAAGGCCTCGATGTAGAAAAATTACTTACCAGGACCCCAGAATTAACGGCATCTTATAGTACTACCCTACAAACAACAATAGCTACTACTAACACAGTTGCAACGTTAACAAGTGCTAGTTTTAGTATTAACTCTAATAACACGTTTATACCTTTATTTAATTTTGATGTATCTGATATTATAGTCGACCCATCTGAGTATACATTTACTGTGACGTTAGATGATTCAAATACACAGATAACCAAGTTATTATCAGTTGCTGTGTCAGGAGCAAGTGAAGCAACTGTTACAAATACTGAATACGGTACAGTGTTTACTACTAGTACAGAGATTTTTGAATTAAGTACAACCGTAAATAGCAATCTTGTTACTATAGGGGTTGTACCTTCTACTACTAAGTCAGGTTCAGTAAATGCAAATAGAAATGCTACTACTATAACCGACACAACAACTCAGATATTAACTTCATACTCCCCTGTAATTAATAACTTTGATGAATTAACTAGGCAATACAGGAAAGTTATAGACGTTTACAGTTTTGATGAGTCAAGTAATACAAGCCACCAGAATTTATTCACGATAGAGCAGTCATTAGCACAACAAACATACTTTAGTTATGCAATGGGTAATTATGGTTTTGATTTAATTAGTTGGTATACAATGAAGCAATGGATGGAGACCCGTTCTAAGATGCTTGCGTTACAGAGGACATTTAAATTTGATGAAAGAAGGCAGCATCTAGTATTATACCCAGAACCAAAAGCTGGTCAAAGATTTTATGGGGTGTTTGGAGCATACCTAGAGCAACCTATAGGTGATTTAATTAAAGAACCATGGGTATTTCAATATGCTCTAGCTTTAACAAAGATCACGATAGGTAGAATTCGTAGTAAATTTACTGGAACCCAACTTTTCGGTGGTGGTACTTTAGATACTTCTTTATTACAAGAAGGCTTATCAGAGAAAAAAGAACTAGAGCAGATGTTACTCACTGGAACACCTGGCTTCGGTGATGCCGCGCCACCTAGTTTCTTTGTAGGATGATACATAAAAGGGGAGCATTTAAAAAGGGTATATACAGACCTAAGAATAAACATAAGTATATCGGTAGGTCAACTCCAGAATACCGTAGCTCATGGGAGCTTCATTTCTTTCAATGGTGTGATCGGAACCCCAATGTCTTAGAGTGGGCCGCAGAGGCTGTTGTTATCCCGTATGTTTCTCCTGTAGATAGTAAAGTACACAGATACTTTGTAGATAATATTTTAATACTCAAAGAGGGTAATAAAAATACAAAGTACCTTGTTGAGATAAAACCCTCCAAGCAAACGATTCCTCCTAAATCTACAGGTAGAAAGAAGAGAGAAACCTTATTGCATGAACAAATAACATATGAGGTTAATCAAGCAAAATGGGAAGCCGCAAACGCATGGTCTATTAAGAACGGGTACAAGTTTATTATATTAACAGAAAAGGAATTATTTCCTGAGAAAAAGTAGTCGGTAAGTATAAATATTTATTAACGCGATGTCATTTAAACTATTAGTAGAAAAACCGGATCTTAGTGATTTCGAATATATTGTAGAAGAGAAGAACGCGAAAGAGCCTTCGAGGCTTTATATTCAGGGCCCATTTATGATGGCTTCTGAGAAAAATCGTAATAACAGAATCTACAATCTTGAAGAAATGGCTAAGGAAGTTGATCGTTACACCGAAGAAATGATCGACAAAAATCGAGCGATGGGGGAATTAAATCATCCCACAACAGCTGAGGTAGATCTCGAACGTGCTTGTCATATTATAACTGAGCTAACGCAAAAAGATAACATTTTTTATGGTAAATCAAAGGTATTAAATACTCCTTGTGGTCAGATCGTAAAGAGCTTGGTTATGGATGGGGTAGAAGTTGGGGTCTCAAGTAGGGCATTAGGTCAAGTAGCAGAGAATTCTGATGGAGTTTCGCTAGTAAAAGATATGAAGCTAGTAGCTATTGATTGCGTTGCTGATCCTTCTTTTCCTAAAGCTTTCGTTAATGGTATTCTAGAATCTAAGCAATGGGTACTCGCAAATGATGGTAAATATGAAGAAATATACGACAAATTTCAAAACAGTATAAAAAATTTACCTAAAAAGGACTTAGATGGTTATCTCAAAGAGCAGATAATTAGTTTCATAAAAAACTTTTGAAGTATAATAAATAATTATGATGGACAGTAAACTTAAAGAGTCAATTAAGTCTTTTGTTAGTAATGTTTATAGTAAAAACTATAACGCTGCTAATGAAGATTTAAAAAAGACAGTAGAGTATAAGATCCAAGAGAGGATCAAAAAAGCATATAAGAAAGATTTATTTTAACGATGAGCAAGATAACAGACACATTAAAAGAGGCTGCTAAAGATGTTCTTACTGAGGAAACTCTTGAAGAGATTCAAAATACATTTAACGAACAGTTAGAATCTAAAGCAGATGAACGTTCGAAGATTGCAGTAGCCGCTGCTCTCAACGAACAAGACGAGAAGTATGCTGAGAAGCTAGAAGCATTACTTGAAGCTATTGATAAAGATCATTGCCGCAAACTTAAAAGAGTGGTTGAGTCTTTAGATAATGATAGAACTAATAAACTCAAGCGAGTTATTAAAAAATATCAGTCTGAGCTCAATACTGAAGCTGTTAAGTTAAGAGATGCAATCGTAGAGAGTGCTTCTGAATACTTGGATTCTTATATTGATGAAGCTTTGCCTGTTTCTTCTATTCAAGAAGCTGTTGATAATAAGAAAGCCTTAGGTATTCTTGAAAACTTCCGTCAGACTTTAGGGGTTGATCTTGCTCTTGCAAATGAAACTATCAGAGAAGGTGTTGTTGATGGTAAGAAACAGTTAGATGAGTCTAATGAGCAGTTGAAAGTTACTTCTCAGCAGCGTAATACCCTCGCAGAAGAGGTAGCTGAACTTAAGAAAACAATTTTCTTATCTGAAAAGACAAAAAACTTCGATGAAAAGAAGACTAATTTTATTACCAAAACATTCAAAGGTAAAGATATAGACTTCATTCAAGAAAATTTTAAATACACGGTTAAAATGTTTGATAAAAAGCATACTGAAGCATTAGATATTCTTAAAGAAGATGCTATATCAAACTCTGAAATCAAAAACGAAGTCAAACAAGAATTGACAACCGAATCAACCGATGTTAAAAATCCTTACGTAAGTGAATTATCGAGGATTATGTAATTTTAACTTGTTGAGGTAATTTATTACCTGATCTCCAATGTAAAGGACCCTAACCAATAAAATATATTATATAAAAATTATGAACGAAACACAAACACGACCAAATACTAATTATATTGACGGTAGTAGGGCTGAGCAATTGTTGGAGAAGTGGAGTCCAGTTTTGGACTATACCTCTAACAAGGTCAGCGCTATTCAAGATAGTCATACCCGTCTAAACACAGCCATGCTTTTGGAAAACCAAGAGAAATGGTGTATAGAAGAAGCCAACACATCTGGCACCGGAGGATCTCTAGGAGCATACACCGGTCAAACTGCAGTTGCAGGCGGCCAGGGTGGCGGAGAATACGCTTCTGGTGATTCATATGCTAAAGGTGATCAAAGACTTCCAAAGATTTTGATCCCAATGATCCGCAGGACATTCCCTGAGTTGATTACTAACGAAATCGTTGGTGTTCAGCCTATGTCAGGACCTGTTGGTTTGGCATTCGCCTTACGTTATAAGTACTCTGCAGATGGCCTTAATGGAAGCGCTGCTTCTAATACTACTTCTCCTGAAGGGGTTACTCCTGCAGGAGGTATTGCTGGTGAGCTTGGTCACAATCAGTTAGATTCCAGTTACACTGGTAAAGTTGCGGATAACGCTGATGCGTTTACTACTAATACTAATCTATCAGCTTTTGTTGCCTCTGACGGTAATAAAATTGACTTCGCGGCAGCAGACAAAGGTATGGCCCAAGCACTTGCACAGTTTGAATTATCTGGTGCTGATAATATGCCCACAGTCGAGCTTAGCTTCGAGAAAACAGCTGTTGAAGCTGGTACTCGTAGATTAGGCGCACGTTGGTCTGTTGAATTAGAGCAGGATCTTAAGAACATGAACGGTATTGATGTTGACGCTGAGTTAACTAATGCTATGTCTTATGAGATTCAAGCTGAGATCGATCGTGAAATGATCATCCGTATGATTCAAGCCGCTCTTGGTGGTACAGCTAATCAGCATTTCTCTACCTTCAACGTTGCATCTGCTGATGGTCGTTGGATGGCTGAGCGTAACCGTGCTGTCTATCAGAAGTTGATCATCGAAGCTAATAGAATGGCTGTGCGTAACCGACGTGGTGCTGCTAACTTTATTGTTGCAACTCCTCGCGTCTGTTCTATTCTTGAGATGTTACCTGAGTTCAGCTGGATGACAGTTGAAGGTAATGTTAATACATCTCCTATCGGTGTTGCTAAAGTTGGTAACGTTGGTGGTCGCTTTAACATCTATCGCGATACACGTACTGAAGCTCAGTATAACTTGACTGCAACAGATGCTAATAAAGTTGAATACGCATTACTCGGATACAAAGGACCAGAATACTATGACTCTGGTATTATCTACTGTCCTTATATTCCTGTTATGATTCAGCGTTCTATCGATCCTAACGGATTCTATCCAAAGGTTGGTCTCTTAACCCGTTACGGTGTTGTTGATCACTTATTTGGCGCTAAGAACTACTACCATGTAGTATTTATTACTGGTATGAATATTGCGACCGGTGCGAGCGAGCTCAAACCATACGCATAATCTAGTTAATACAGATTAGTAAATCAAAAAAGGCTCGCGAAAGCGAGCCTTTCCTTTTATATGAACAACTACATCTTACTGTCTACCTGTTTTAGACCATGGTTCAGTCTCGTCCCACATTTTCTTCTCAATTAGATACTCATGAGAGCATCGCTGAGGATTAATATCCCAGCCACCTCGTCTTACATATAAGCAAGCAACTGATAACTCTGTAGGTTTATAGCGTTCCCATAATCGACTATAAATAGTCTCACAAATCTCTTCATGAAAATGACATTCATCTCTAAATGATATAATATACTTCATCAGACTATCATGAGTAGGTACAGACTGACCTTTGATATAAATATAAACATCTCCCCAATCGGGTTGAGAGGTAACTCTACAGTTACTCTTTAGTAGTCTTGAAAATACTTTAAAAGGCTTTCCTGCTTGTGAGTCATTATCTTTAAGTAGATCAGGAGTTTCAGAATATACATCTATATCTAATGTTTTGAATCTCTCTTCTAAGCACTCATACGAGGAGTGATCGTCTAGAAAATCCATATCTCCATATTCTAGTTCGATAGGATTAAACAACTGCACTTTAACATCTGTTTCTAGTAATTCACTAAGATCTTTAGATGCCCTTTCTTTAATACTACTAAATACTTCGCAGATATCTTTACCTAATTTTTCCATATTGAAGCTATTCCAATAAAGCTTCATAGATTTAGACTCTACAATGTATTTACTATCGCAAGGGTATACTACTTTCGCGACAAAGGCCGTAGGGAGACCTGAATCTAACAATGCAGACACCTCAAATCCATTCCATACATCACATCCAAAGAATGGAAGCGCCTCATCTTTTATATTTAGATGTTTCCTATTGTTTATTCTAGGCTCTCTTACAAGAAGAGACGGGTCGTATGTAGATTTATACTGACTAGATTTACCTAGGTGCTTGCTAATTGCGCTATTATCTAATGTATCACTCATAGTTCTAAAATTTTATTAATTGTATTCCATCTTTCACTTACTGTTCCACTTATTTTGACTACATTCGCGTCAAAATCAATATTAAATTCATTATAAATTTCAATTATTCTGTTACGAAAATCTATATCTGTTGATCTCACACCATCATTTATTAACTTAACATCAACTGGGTCAGTATAAAAAATAACATCATATTTATGTCTATTCTCTCTAAAAATTCTATACGCGTAATTATATACATCTTGAGATACCTTATCTTGTTCATATAGATACCTTGTATAAAAGAAACCATCATATATACATCTATCAAGAATTACTTTATTCCGCTTATCATCTATTTTAATATTACGTAAATGATCTTTAATAATTTCAATTTGAGTTTCATCGTAATTATCAGCAGTATTGTTTATCTCTACTCCTTTATCTCTCTTAAGACGTCGGGTTACTTCATCTACATATATAAAATTAGGGTATCTTTCTTTACATAAGTTAAGTAAAGTAGTTTTTCCTGTTGATTGCGCACCAGTAAATGAAATTCTCATAATTTATCTTTTAGGAACTTTATCCATAATTGTATAGATAAATCATGTAAAGCTAAAGTACAATTTTCGAGATTGTCAAAGTCGTTTTTAATCTCTCCTTCAGCAACAACATCCCCAGAATCAAGCTCAGGAATTACCTCATGTATAACACTACCTACTGTTTTATAAGTACCAGCTTCAAACGCTTTCTTTTGCGGGTTAAATCCTTTTAACTCAGGGTGCTTTGTAATTAATCCTGGGTGCCCGTTGTATATTCTTGTTTTATCACAGAAGCTTGGAGGTAGAATACGTAGATAGCCATGTAGAGTTACAATAACATTATCTTTCCATTTTTCATTAAGAATACTAAACCCCATATAGTCAGCAATATTCATATAGTCTATCTCTCTAGGCCACTTCGGAATTCTGATTAATGTAGATCCATCCTCTCCAGATGTACTATAGTTACTTTTATGAAGTAAAGCTGGGTTAATATTATCATCATCCATTCTGTTAGTTACAATATAATCAGGCCACCTATCAAGTGCTTGACTAATTGCTACTATTTCAGACCCAGTCTGAGAAAAGAATGCTATCCATTTATTCTTTCGTTTGGTCATTTTTATCAGCTATAACGTTTCAAGATAAGTTTAAACATTTTTGTATTATACATGATATCTTCAATTTGATCAGTATTTGGCTCTGCAGTAATTAAGTCAGCAAGTAATTGAGTAGGCTTATGAGTTAAACCAAAATCGTTATTATATCTGTAACCTAAAAGTCCTGCAACAACTGGATTTGAAGTATCAATTGTTCGAATATTATATTTACCCACGTAATGAGAAAATTCACTGGCAAGGCTAGCTCCTAGTAAGTGATGAGGTTTTTTGTAATTCCATATACGTTCTTGAGCTAATCTCTCAATTAAGTGCTGTCGACCTTGTGAGTATCTTTGTAGCTTAGTATTACCGCTTGATGTAGTTTGATAGTATGAGAAATCGAAACTAATCGCGATATAGTCTGCTTTATCAGACATAAATTTATAGCATTCGACTATTTCTTTCCATGTCTTACCTTGTACAGCTCCTATTTTCAGGCTGTCTGGACATCCAACATACTTATTAGTAAACTTCTCCCATGATTCCATAGTACCTTCTGCATCTTCAAGTACATCTGGTACGATATAGTAGTTAGGTTTAATTTTTCTTACCCAATCGATGTATTTTTCTGAATCAAACGCAGTACCTAACTCAAAAATAGAGTTATCAAGTAGAATCTCCCCTTCTGGATGCATTGCTTTATATTTCTCCATGAACCACTCTTCATATTGTGGTTGTTCCTCCATCAGATGCACCAAACAGTATTGATAATCATTATATTCTGTCGATTTTTCCAATAAAGCTATAGGGGATTCATGAGATACTTTAATCATATTATTATTATAGGGGTTTCTGATATTATGTCAAGGATTAAATAATTACGATGGCTTTCAAACTAAATACATTTGTAAAAGATCAAGTTACTGCAGTTAAGGAAACTTTATCTCCCACTAATGTTATTGATAGAGTGACACCTGGACAGGTTAAGCAGATCTTAAACTCAAATCCAGTAAATTCTATTAATAAGACACTTGAAAATATATCCGGAGCTAAGATTGGTCAGTTTTTTGCAGATACTGGTCAGCAATTCCTATCTCAAGTTAATAGTTTTGTATCTAGCTCTATTAACCAGCTACAAGCACAAGCAGCTGGTTGTATAAACAAAGTAATAAAGGATGTACTCGATAAAAATCCAATACTAGAGAAAATATTATTCTTCGATCAGTTTATAAATAGAGAGTTAAGTAAAATTAAAAATAAGCTCGAGAGTAAAATTGACTTAGAGTTAAGAAAAATTGCTTATAAAAAAATTAAAGTACATCAAGTAGCTCTTTTTAAACAAAAAATTAGAGGCTCTATTAATAATATATGTCCAGATGCAACTCCAGCTTCTCCTAGTCAGGTACGTCAGTATAAAGAATTGTTTAATAAAGTTAAAGATAAATTTAAAGATGAAGGTGTAGTGGATGAGGAACCTAAAGGTGAGAATTTTTCTAAGACAGCCTTAAATAACACCATACCTGTTGTAGATACAACGCAACCAAAGAAACAGATTACAGATATCTCCCCTACAGTGAAAAAACAATTAAAAGAAGACCCGACAAAGAAGGAAGAGTATCAACAAGAAATGGTAGATGGTGCTGTAACTTCAATTAAGAAACAAGCAAACAAACAAGTACAAGGTCAATTATGCGCAACATGGGAGGATTTACATGGCTAATGATGTATTTATAAATGCTAGTAAAACAAGCAATCAAAAAATTAGTAAAAAATATCATGGTAATTATCTAGGCATTGTTATACAAAATAATGATCCTGAAAAAGCTGGCAAAGTAAAGGTATGGGTCCCTCATGTTAGCCCTACAGTTTATACGAAGTGGAATGAACTTAATAAAGATAAGTCCTTTAAGTTTATAGGTAAGAATATTGACAGTGATATAACTGATGTTGTTGAAGATTTAAAGCGAATATTGCCATGGGCTATTTGTGCTGCTCCTTTAAACGGTAGTTCTGGTTCTGGTAGGTATAGTGCATACGAAAAAACAGGAACAATATCAGATAGTAATAATGTTTCTGATCATGATCATAATAAAGATTATGTTAAAACAAAATATAGTCTCAATAACGAGGGTATAGGAGAAAAGCCCGGTAGAAAATACGAGATACAGGACTTAAAAGTCACTGATGCATTTACTAATGCAGGTGATGTACCTTTTGAGAATGGTAATAAATATGGATATAACTATAATCCTAGTACTTATAGTAATGCTGCAAAAGGAACATTTGGTTTACCTAATGTAGGTAGTCATGTATGGGTCTTTTTTGATAACGGTGACCCTACTTCCCCTGTTTATTTTGCTATAAGTCATGGTCAAGAGGATTGGAAATCTATTTATGATACTTCAGATAATAATGGTATAGATTACCCAGGTAGTAGTGAGAATAAAAACTCTGATATTCAGAACTATGATCACAATACTGAGACATATCGTAACAAATATGTTATAAATCAAAAAGGTGGTTCATTTGAAATTGTAAATACCGATAACAGAGAAGCATTAAAACTCACTCATCATAGCGGTTCATTCAAGGAGTTAAATAATCATGTTAATATCGAATTTGCTACTAATAACGATCAGAAATTAGTACAAGGAGATAAATTTACTACAACAAAAGGCTACAATAACGAATATGTAGGTAGAGATATAGATCAGATATTTATAGGCGATAAGTATACTAAGATTGGTAATCAAAAATATAATATTTTTAAGGAGTATAAAGAGTTATTAGACCCTATAGCTGATGCAAAACAATTATTTGAAGTTAAGAGAGCTAGTAAAATAGAAACTGAAGTAGGTTTCTTTAAGAAGACTAGTTTGTTTCAGAGCAGAGAAGGAGATTTCGGAGACTGCCCAGTTTGTACTCATGTTAGCAGACAAAGAGTGTGGGATAATAAATATGAATTCACTAGTATTTCTACCTCTAATAATTCAGTTCACAGATACGTTAACGGGGACCCAGATTATGATTTTAGTAAAGTGACTGCTACAGTACCTACAATAGCTGTACTAGATGCTGTAGGGGATAAAAGCTCCTTTTTAAGTAAATCAAGTAGTTGCCCAGTTTGTGGAGGTACAGGTCTTAGTCCTAGTACAAAAGATGGTACCTGGGTAGAAGAAGATAAAAGTACATATGTCATACAGCGTTTAAAATCTATTGCTGCAGACTTAACTGACTTAGAGAAGAAGATGGGTCGAGGTGGTAATGAAATTATTACAATAACTAAAAATAAAATAGAGAATATAGGTTTAGTCTTTAATGATTTCCCATCTATACGGGTTGATGATATAGGCAAAATCGATATTGACCAAGTGTTGGTTTTTGATAAAGGGGTAGCAGCTACCCAAAAAGAAAGACCACTGCATGAATATGTACATGTTGATGATTTACCTGGTGGTAGCTTAGTACAGAGTATTAATAACAAATGGAATGTACAAGTTGGCGCTGGTGGTGTATCTATTAAGACAGTGGGTGGTTTAGATATAGGTGGTTCAATAACGAATATTGCAGGCCAACAAACTAATATTGTTGCTGAAGATGAAATTAATATAGATTCTAAAGTTATAACAATAGCAGCAGAGATGTTACTACTCCGCAATAAGAATAAGAAACAAGTCGTAGTAGATGGTAACCTAGGTGTCAATCAAAATGTAGTTATAGGTGGCTCTTTACATGTAGAAGGAGAGCTAAGTGTACAACATATTTCAGCTCCTGTAGAGATACAAGAAACCGAGCCAGTAATTGTTGAAGGTAGACTAAAAGAAGGAAATATAACTTATGCGTCGCTGGGTTCCCATAGTGGTGGTACTATGAATAACGTTAGTGGAGCTGTCTTTGAAACATTTCCACATACCCATCCATTCAAGAATGTACCATTGAAGTTAATGAAGAGTAAAGATGATGTACGTAAGATAGGAAAAGCAGCTAATGAAGATATTCGCTCAGCTGCTATACCTGTTATACATGAAAAGAAATCCGCAGAAGAGATTACTGAATAATCTTTTCACTCTTAGCATTAGTTTTAATATTAAGAATAACTAAATACTTAGTGACTGCTGCTTTATACATAAAAGTAGCTGTATCTCCTGATAATACAGGAGGACTAGTGATAGTACCAGGGAAGGTATGCATTTTAACTACGCTATTATCACGAGCATTCAGTATTTTAACAACAAAGCCTGATGTTTGCTGATCCGCGAGTATATAAAATTGTTCTGGTACCATTTTAAATATTTAGTTTAAAGATAAATAATTGTATATGGCAGAGGTAAAAAAAGCAAGAATTTTCTTACGTAGAGGAACAGATGCAGATAGATTACAAACAGATCTCTGTGAAGGTGAATTAGGTTACTCTACAGACGGTAAACGTGTATTTGTAGGTGATGGTAGTACCAATGGTGGTAAATCGTTAGGATCATCGACGATATTTAAAGCATCGGGCTTTGATACCACTACTCTCACAGCTGTTTCATCTAACGGGCGCGCTGAGGTTGGGGATTTTGTTTTTACTCATGCTGCTAATTATAATGTTACAACAATCAACGCAGCAGCACCATCGGCAGTTATAACACCTAATAATTCTTTTGGTACTGTATACACTTTATCAGCAATAGATTCAAGTGATGGTTCTCTTACTTGGGTTCCAGTAAATTCTGCTATACCTCTTAATCATATAGATATACCTGATAATGGTATTAACGGAGATAAGATCCATGGTGGTAATATTTCTGGTAATGTAACTTTTAGTAACAATATCACCGCGTTGAGTAGTGTTAACCTAGAAGGAGTGTCTGTTAGTGCAGAGAACGCTGCTGGTTTAACCGGTAGTGTTATATATCCTTTGGGTATAACTGCTAATGCAGAAGTAACTGCTGTTAGTTCTATATATAGTTTAGGCTTAAACACTGGTATAGGTAATAGTATTGGTTATGTAAAAGCAATTGCTCCTACCCCAAGTACTGCCTTGTCAGCTACAAATTTTAGCGCTACTATAACAAAAAGCTCTCTAGGAAATCCAGCTACTACAATTAATACTAATGCTGCAATAGGTACATATATTGGAGATTTTTACGCTCACCCTACTACATCTTACAGTGAAGGTACAGGCACGGTAACTGTCAAACAGATCGAGTATACTGAAGCGAATATACGAACTGCTGTTGGTAATTCTAATATTAATTGGGATATGATTGAAGAATTTTATTTTTCAGTATATGCAGACCATTACGATGATTCAGCATGCTTTCTTGGTTATCATAATGAATCAACAAACGATAATGAAATAGTATTTTTTAGTGGTTCTTCTATAAAATCAGGCAGAATGCGCACAGTACCGAACTTCAGTAGAGTAATTATAACTAATACATACTCTAGTACAAAGAGTATTAAAATACACACAGGGATGGATGCTGGTAAGATAACATACATACTTACAGGCATTAAAGTTAGAACTTAAATATTAATCTTCTATCTGTAATAATACTCTCTGACCTATATAGGGTATAAGTTTTTTTACATCTTGTAAGAACATTTTTTGTTCTTTCCTATCCACTATACCTTTTGATTGTTTATACAGATTAAGTATATAGTCTGCAGTAATAGTTGTATCTTTCCTTACCGTTTCTTGTTTATTTTGTTTAAGGACCATATAAATACTTATTAATGCCTTGGCCAAATTATATATACAATGAGTCCACAAAACATTTAGAAACAATAAGTGGTGAACAGTTCATAGATTCTAATTGTGAAAAGATAGAGTTTGATAATATTGAGCAAGTATATAGATATATAAAAGAAAACAATTTAAAGGGTATAGTTGGTAGAAAACTTAAGATGGATTAAATATTTCTAATGAGTAGTGTATATCCCGAAGTTACTGCGGCATATTCTAGAGATAGAGTTTTAGAGAAGTTTGATACAACATTAAATACTCTCCCGTATACTCTTGATGATGTCAAAATAAGTCATAATGATTTACTATTAGCAGAAGTATATAATGATACGATACGTAAATTATATTCTAACTACTTATTTCTTATTGCGAATGCAGAAATAACCACTAAAACATCTCCGACAACTGCATTAAGCTCATATAACTTTACTGATACATATACCGCAGCTGCAAGTATACCCTCAACATCCACCTCTGGTACTACGTCCCTTTCAACTATTAATGAATTACATTTTTTAAAGAGAGGTAATACAAATGAGAAAATTGTTTTATCATATGGTACAGATAATAGTTTAATATTTAAAATCTCAGAAGACAATCAAACAATAACTAGTTTACTATCTGGTAATAAAGTAGAATTTAATAAACAATTTGAATTCAGTAATGTTGTATCAGTAGATTCATTTAATAATTTCTTGTTTGTACTCGATAAAGGTAACGATACTTTATTTAAATTTGATATAGCAGGGTTAATATACTCAGATCCTCCAGTAGAGCGCAATAGTATTGATAGTGACTTACCTGGTAGGTTCTTATTAAAAACAATAGGCGGAAAAGGCAAAGTAAACAGGAAGAATAAACTTACAAATCCTTCTAGTATAAGTATATTCAATGAGAAAATTTATGTACTTGATAATGGTAACTTTACAATTAAGGTTTTTGATTTAAATTTTAATTTTATTAATAGTTATACTGATAAAGAAATTTTTGATTATAATCCTATATGTATAAACGTAAGCGAAGCGTCTGACTTAGATTCATCTGGTAAAATATTTATATTAGGTAAGAGTGGTAGTATAATTACATGTGATACTAATTTTAATAATATTACAGTTTTTGATATTTTTAGTAATTATACCTCTAGATTAGATCCAGCTAAAATTTACCGCGAAACAAGCAATTTTAAAAAAATTATATCAAGCCCGTCCCAGAAAAACATATTGTATGTATCTACAAACAAGTCTGTTATTAAGCTTTATAAAACAAATTTAAAAATCCCCATATCTTT
>UEXN01000111.1_pt1 | contig 81429 bp, 68 predicted proteins | sample 1796711 | NCBI WGS metagenome assembly UEXN01 (sample SAMEA4772470, study PRJEB27181) | metagenome | reverse complement strand
TTAAATAAACCCTACAAATGAAGGGGCAACGGCTCTTTTAGCCTGAAGCACTGCGCCGACAACTCGGTCTTCCAGGCCAGCACCTCCACGCCATTCTCTATCGCTTCGCGCAACAACTGTCCATAGCGCGCATCGACCTCATCCGCCGGTCGCGCCGCCGTGGCGCCACTGTGTTGAACGCAAAACAACAACACCGCCCGCTTCCCTGAGGCCACCACGTCCATCAACGTCAGCAAATGCTTCTGCCCCCGTTCAGTGACGGAATCCGGGAAAGCAATGATACCGTCGTCTGAGTCATTCGGACCGGGGCCCAGGGTGACGTTTTTCACTTCGATAAAGGTATGCGGATCGGCGCGCTCGCCCAGCGCCAGATCAAAGCGACTGTCCCCGTATTTCACCTCCCGCTCAACGCCCTCTGCTGGGTCCAGCTCGGGTATCCGTGCAGCACGAACCGCCTCTTCCACCAGCGCATTGGGACGGGCGGTATTCACCCCAGCCCAGTGCCCATGGGCCACTTGTAGTCCCTCCAGGGTATGGCGATATTTGCGTTTCGGATTGCCGCTATCGGAAATCAGCGCCTGCTGCGGCCCTCCCAGCACGCAATTTTTCATGGAGCCGGTGTTCGGGCAGTGCACGGTAATTTCGCTGCCATCGGCGCGAACCACATCGGCCATAAACCGTTTGTAGCGCCGTAATAACGTTACGGTTTCCAACGGGGGATCAAAGTTCACAGGGTCTCCAGATGCTGTTCCAACCGATGCAATGCCTCCGTTAGCCGCGCTTCGCTGCAAGTGTAGGCCAGCCGCACAAAATGCCGGTGGTCATGGCCGTGACCAAAATCCAAGCCGGGGGTCATGGCCACCTTGGCCTTTTCCAACAGGTTCGCACAGAAAGCAAAACTGTCGTCGGTGTAATCACTCACATCCACGTACACATAGAAGGCACCATCCGCCCGCGACACCACCGGCAATTTCAAATGCGCCAAACCATTGAGCAGACACTGGCGGCGGCGCGCCAATAGTTGATGACGTTGCTCCAGAATGGTCAGGGTCGGTTCTTGTAACGCCGCCAGCGCCCCGTACTGGGCCGGTGTGGAGGGCGCCAGGAACAGGTTCTGGGCCAGCCGCTCAATGGCCGGCACCAGCGGCTCCGGGGCCACCAGCCAACCTAACCGCCAGCCCGTCATGCAGAAATATTTGCTGAAACTATTGATCACCAACACTGGAGCCGACCCAGCCAGCGCCGAGGACGCTGGCTGGGTGTAACACAGGCCCTGGTAGATTTCGTCCACCAACAAAATGCCGCCTTTTTCTTGCGCGCCCTGCGCCAGCTGCTGCAAAACCTCCGCCGGCACCATATTGCCGGTGGGATTATCCGGGCTAGCCACCATGGCCACTCGAGTATTGGCTTGCCACTGCGCCATAAACGCTTCGGGATCCACGTTGAAATGGTTGCCGGCATGCAGCACCACCGGCTGCGGTTCGCCACCCACCAGGCGCACGAACTGTCGGTTACAGGGGTAACCAGGATCGGTCAGTAGCACACCGTCCCCCGGATTGAGCAATGCCGCCAGCGCCAACTGTAGAGCCCCGGACGCTCCTGGCGTCACGACCACCTGCGCAGCGCTGACCTGGGCCCCAAAGCGCTCCCGGTAATCGTCCGCAATCGCCTCGCGCAGTGCCGGCAAGCCAGCGGCAGGGGTATAGCCGGTGTACCCGTGCGTCATCGCGTCCTGAATGGCTGCCAGCACCGGCTCAGGGGTAGTGAAATCCGGCTCCCCCACTTCCAAGTGAATCACGTCATGCCCTTGGGCCGACAGTGCTTGTGCCCGCTCCAGCAAGGCCATCACATGAAAAGGCGGAATGTGCCGAGCGAATTCAGACAGGCTCGGTGTCATGGTCATACTCCCTGAAAATACGTGACTAACGGTGCCGGAAAGCAACATCCCAATACGGCACAGCAGGACAAAAACACAGGAAAGAGCGTTCTGTGAAAAGATTCCTCTTTCCTGTTGCGCCCGCATGGCTATAATCGGCCAGATTTTCACCAACAGCGGGCAGAAAATGTTCAGCGGCCCCCGGATTGGTGACAACCCTTGCTCTGACGGGGTAAGGTCGAAGATTACATCATGACTGGCCTTGACGATATCAGGCTGGCACCCAAGGATTGCGGGTTACCGATAGAGAGTCGCGAAGATGCTAAGGGAGTTAATTAAAATGGCCACCGGCAAGAAAAAGGCCCCTAAGAAGGCGGCTGTCAAGAAAGCCCCAGCGACGAAACCCGCAGTCAAAAAAGCGGCAACCAAACCCACGGCCAAAAAAGCCGTTGCAAAGAAATCTGCTGCCAAAAAAACGGCCAGCAAAGCAGCCTCGGCCGCCCCTAAGAAAGCGGCCACCCAGAAACCCGCTATCACAAAGGCTCCCGTAAAAGCCCAAGCTAGCAAAGCTCAGACTAAAACTAAACCGGCGCCCAAGGCGGCCGCGAAAAAAGCCACCACTAAAAAGGCATCTCCCGCGGCACCGAGAACAAAATTACCGGCCTCAGGCAAGGCCACCGCAGCCGCCCGAGCTGCTGCTACAAAAACAGCCGCACACGCGGGTTCTGCACGGACAGCAACTACCGGCAAAAGGACTTCGCCGAGCCGTTCCCCCTCTTCTGCTCAGGTAAATCCGAAAGTGAAAAAGAAAACCACCAGTTCCTCCGCATCACAGGCTCAGGTTCACGGCTTCACGCCTTACCAGCCCGGCCCTGATGAGGAATACATGAACGAAACACAACGCGACCACTTCCGTAACATTCTGTTGGCTTGGCGCCAGGAGCTAATGGAAGAAGCGGACCGCACCATGCACCACCTGCAGGACGAGCAAGCCAACCTGCCCGACCCGGCGGATCGCGCCACCCAGGAAGAAGAGTTCGCCTTAGAGTTACGCACCCGCGACCGTGAGCGCAAGCTGCTCAAGAAAATCGAAAAAACTCTCGATCTCGTGGGCAAGGACGACTATGGCTTCTGCGAAGCCTGTGGCATAGAAATCGGCATCCGCCGCTTGGAAGCTCGACCCACCGCAGAGATGTGCATCGATTGCAAAGAACTGGCCGAAATCAAAGAACGGCAAGTGGCGGGATAAACCCTCAAGTTTCAAGCGGCAACGCGTATAACTTCAAGTCGAGCCCCACACTGGAGCCGCGCCTCAATTTGGTATGCGGCCTCCACGTTTCTAAATAACGGGTGTTCTACTTGTAGTTTGTAGCTTGAGGCTATCATGTTGTATCGAGGACGTTTTGCCCCAACCCCCTCTGGCCCACTGCACTTCGGTTCACTGGTAGCCGCACTGGCCAGCTGGCTGGAGGCGCGTTCCCGTGGCGGAGTGTGGCTGGTACGCATTGATGATCTGGATCCGCCACGGGAAGTGCCCGGCGCAGCTGATCAAATTCTGAAGCAACTGGAGGCCTTCGGGCTGCACTGGGATGAAAGCGTCCGTTACCAGAGCCAACGTAACGACGTCTACCAAGCGGCGGTGACACAATTAGTCGATAACGGCCATGCCTTTCATTGCCGCATGACCCGCAAAGAGCTCGCCAGCCTGAACCATTGCCACCCCGGCATCAGCGCGGCCGTGGCCGCTGATAATGATACCGCTGTACGCCTGCATGTCGCCGACCGGCAACTTTGTTACTCAGACAATATTCAAGGCCAAGTCTGCAACAACCTCCACTGTGATGGTGGTGCCTTCGTCATCCGCCGTCGGGATGGCCTGTTCGGCTATCAGCTCGCCTGCGCGCTGGACGATGCCGATGAGAGGATTACCCATGTATTACGTGGTGCCGATCTGCTTGGCTCAACCCTGCGCCAGCGCTGGCTATTGGAATGCCTTGAGCGCCCTATACCCGACTATGCGCATTTGCCTGTGGTCTCCAGCGGTCGCAATGTAAAACTTTCCAAATCTGCAGGCAGTAACGCTCTGGACCCAAATCGCGCCAGCCAGCTACTCACCGCCGCCTTGAGCTGCATGGGCCTGCAACCACCTGCTGGTTTGCATGGCGCAAGCCCCGCAGCCTTACTCGCGTGGGCGACAACCCATTATCCTGAACACCATTGGCCCCCCGGCCACCAGCAGCCATTACCCGATGATTTCAACATCCAAGATACCTTTGAGCTTCCTCCCCGACCAACCTAGACCCGAGCCATAAATCATTGAGGCTTCCTTGCAACGCAAGCGGCCCATCCCACGTTTCAGCTTTTTATCCAAGACATTCAACCCAGTCCTGCTTTTACACACCTCACCCCCTAACGTATGCTCTTGCACCAGAGGGCCTTAACCACCTATGTACACCGACCGCCTGCTTATTATTTTTATTCTCGGCACCTACCTGCTATCTCCAGCCATTATTGAATGGTGGAGCGAAGGTGGGCGCGCTTGGTACCGCCCCTACCTAATCTGGCTAGGCCTGATTGCGTTAAGCTACTGGATTGCCAAAATTAAGGATGTCGATGGTCTATAGTGTCAGCGACCTTATCCTGATTGCCTGTGGCTACCTTTTTTTTCTGTTCATGGTGGCCTGGATCACCGAACGCGGCTGGTTGCCGGCAAGGCTGGTCCGCCACCCCGCCGTGTATGTTTTTTCCTTGGGCGTTTATGCTAGCGCTTGGGCTGTATATGGGTCCGTGGGTTATGCCTACCAATACGGCTATAACTTCCTGTCCTATTTTCTGGGCATCTCAGGGGTCTTTCTGCTGGCTCCCATATTGCTGGCACCGATCCTGCGCCTCACCGCCACTTACCAACTGAGTTCCCTGGCAGACCTGTTCGCCTTCCGCTATCGCAGCCGCTTGGCCGGCGCCATGACCACGATCATCATGTTGATCGGTGTGTTACCCCTGCTGGCGCTACAATTGAAAGCGGTGGCGGAATCCATCCAGATCCTCAGTGGCACCTCCGACCCGCGCGATTTGGCCGCCGGCTTTTGTCTGATGATGGTGATCTTCGCCATCCTGTTCGGCGCCCGTCATGCAACTGCCCGGGAAAAACACGAGGGTTTGGTGGTGGCCATCGCCATGGAATCATTGATCAAGCTGACCGCCTTCGGCGCCGTCGCGCTACTCGGGCTGTATGGCGTCTTTGACGGTCCGGAAAGCCTGGGAAATTGGCTAGATGATCACCCAGAAATGCTGTCGCGGTTGTATTACCCGCTAAAAGATGGCACTTGGCACTCCATGATCATGGCGTTTTTCGTCTCCGCCGTGGTGTTGCCACACATGTTTTATATGGCGTTCACCGAAAACCTGAACCCCCGCGCCCTGATCACCGCCAGCTGGGCATTACCGCTAATGTTCCTGGCCATGGCTCTGTGCGTCCCGTTGATCCTGTGGGCCGCCGCCGCCAGCAACGCACCCACCTCCCCGGATTACTATGCGCTGGGCATCGGCATGGTAACCGGCGGGCATGGCGCCATTCTCGGCTATATTGCCGGCTTGGCTGGTGCCAGCGGTACGCTGGTTGTGGCTACCCTGGCCCTCTCCGGCATGTGTTTGAATCACCTAGTGTTGCCCGCCAGCCCGCTGCATCAGGGCCAGAACCTGTACCGTAATTTGCTGTGGACCCGGCGTATTCTCATCGCCGCCATCCTCGCCCTCGCCTACCTGTTCTACCGCTTCACCGGCACCGAACACACCCTGGTAGAACTGGGCGTATTGTCGTTCGTTGCCACCCTGCAGTTTGTCCCTGGGCTGATCGGCGCTCTGTTTTGGCCTTCCGGCAACCGCAGCGGTCTGTTCGCCGGTCTTGTCATTGGCTTTTTGCTGTGGCTATTGCTGTTGCTGTTGCCCATCACTTACCCGCAGTGGCAATTTCAGTGGCTGATGGAATTACTGGGCATGCGTTTCCAGACCGGCGCCAGCCAATGGCACCATGCAGCCATTGCTTCGGTTACCGCCAACTCGCTGCTGTACGCCATCGTGTCCATTGTTACCCCTATGTCACAGGCCGAACAAAACGCCGCGCAAGCGTGTGCAGTGGACAGCTTACGGCGCCCTTATCGTTGGGAGCTGGTCGCCAAGAGCGTGGACGACTTCATTGATGCCTTGAGCCAGCCACTAGGTCCAATCACCGCCACCCGCGAAGTGGAAATGGCGCTACGCGACCTGCGTCTGTCGCGCACAGAAACTCGTCCTTACGCCCTACGACGCTTGCGCGACCAACTAGAAACCAACCTGTCCGGTCTGCTTGGGCCCTCGGTATCGCACCAGTTGATGGATGATCACCTGCCTTATCTGCCCGAAGAAGAACAAAGCTCCAGCGAAGACATTCAGTTTATCGAGTCCCGTTTGGAGCAATATCGCGACCGACTTTCCGGCCTTGCAGCCGAACTGGATGGCTTGCGCCGCTTCCACCGCCAAACGCTGCTGGAGCTCCCCATGGGCGTTATTTCCCTGGGCGCAGACCGAGAAATCATCGGCTGGAACCGGGCTATGGAAGAATTAACAGGCATTACTGCCGCCCACACCATCGGCTCCCGACTGGCGGATCTGGTTTCACCTTGGGGCGACTTCCTGACCCAGTTCAGTCGTGATGACAACCCGCACCAGCCGCAGCAATCGCTAGAAGTGGACCGCCAGACCCGCTGGCTCAGCCTGCATAAATCCGAAGTCCTCGGCACCGGCACCTCGGAACAAGCCGGCGGCCAGGTGGTGGTGATTGAAGACATTACCGAACTGCGCCACATGGAAGCCCACCTGGCCCATAACGAGCGGCTCGCCTCCATCGGCCGTCTCGCTGCCGGGATCGCCCATGAAATCGGCAACCCGGTTACCGCCATTGCCTGCCTGGCGCAAAATCTGGACAGCGAAACCGATGCCGAGGAACAACAGGAATCCAGCCAGCAAATTCTCGAACAGACCCGCCGCATTACCCGTATCGTGGAATCACTGGTGACCTTCAGCCATTCCGGGGGCATCAAGCTTAGCCAACATGTCCCGGTGAATATCCGCGACACCGTGGACGAAGCCGTGTCGCTGTTGTTGCTCGACCCAGACCACCGACAGCAACCCTTCTGCAACAAGAGCCAAGCCGAGCACTGGGTACAGGGCGACCCACAACGCCTGCTGCAGGTCTTCATCAATCTGCTGGGCAACGCCGCCGACGCCAGTGTTGATAAACAACCGGTCGTCATTCTCAGCGATGCCACCGATCAAGTAGTGAATGTGATTGTGGAAGATCAAGGCCACGGCATTCCCGATGAACTGCGCGACGCGCTGTTCGAACCCTTTGTCACCAGCAAACCGCCTGGCCGGGGAACAGGCCTTGGGTTGGCCCTGGTTTACAGTATTATCGAAGAACACTTGGGATCGATTCAGGCGGAAAGCCCGATTACCGACCAAGGTGGCACACGGTTTATTATCCGGCTTCCCATGTACACCCCGACATCAGGGGTGTAATGCGCTGCTGAAAGACAGGACAGGATCAAGTCATTCATGAGTCACATTCTGATTGTTGAAGATGAGCCGATTATTCGCGGCGCCCTGCGCAAGCTGCTGGTGCGCCATGAACATTCGGTAGAAGACGCGGAATCCGTGGAGCAGGCCAGCGAATATAACCTCAATCAATTCGACCTGATCATTAGTGACCTGCGCCTGCCAGGCGAACCCGGCACCGCCCTGATTGAGGCGGCCGCCAATACGCCGGTGCTGATCATGACCAGCTATGCCAGCCTGCGCTCTGCAGTGGACGCCATGCGCTTGGGCGCGGTGGATTACATTCCCAAACCCTTCGACCACGATGAAATGCTGCTCGCCGTGGACCGGGTGTTAAAAGAAGGCCGCTTGAACCGAGGCAACCGCGCCCTGCGCCGAGACCTGGAACGCAGTTTCCCTGTCCGCAATATGATCGGTGATAGCCCTGCCATGCAGGAACTCAAACACCGCATCAACCGCGTGGCGCCCACCAACACCCCGGTTCTGATTATGGGAGAAGCAGGCACAGGTAAAGAACTCACCGCCCGCGCCTTACACGAGCACAGCGAACGTACCCATGGCCCCCTCGTATCAATACAGTGCGCAGCCCTTCCCAAAAACCTGCAGCTTACCGAACTCTTCGGCGATGATGAGCAGCCCGGCCGAATCGAAGAGGCTGATGGTGGCACCCTGTTTCTTGATGAAGTTGGAGAGCTGGCCAGCGATGTGCAAAGTCGCCTGTTAACTTTGTTGACCCATCATGAAATTCACCGGCAAGGGTCCCTGTCCCCGCGCCGTGTCGACGTGCGCATTCTTGCCAGCAACCAATTGAATTTACCTGGCCGGATTGCTGACGGCAGCTTCCGTCAAGACCTGTATTACCGGCTTAACGTCATGGAGCTAACCCTTCCACCGCTCCGTGACCGACACGAAGACCTTGAGCCTCTCGCTAATGCGCTATTGGCACGGGGCAGTGAGAAACTCAACCGCCCTGATTTACACTTTACACCACAGGCCTTGGAAGCCATGTATCGCTACAGCTGGCCCGGTAATGTACGAGAGCTGGAAAATGTCATTGAACGAGCCATTATTCTCACTGAAGAAGACGGCCTGGGGCCCGCTCAGTTGGGGCTAAACCCCAACCGCACCCCCCAGCGAGTCAGCCGGGCAAGCCTAGACCCCAGCGAAGACCTGTCTTTGGAAGATTATTTCACCCGATTCGTGATGGAAAATCAGGACAGCATGACGGAAACCGAGCTAGCCCAGAAGCTGGGCATAAGCCGGAAAAGCCTATGGGAACGGCGCCAACGGCTGGGTATACCGCGCAAGAAATCCAGTATTCGGCGATAAAACAGCCCGGGGGTGGCCGCAAAGACTGGCCAGAAAGGCATAACGGTCAACTCAAAAGTTCCTTGAGGAGAGCGCCGATAAAGAGAAATAGGACAGAGCCCCCCCAAAAGGGGCTTAAGTGTTACCCCTCTACACAGGCAGGTAACACAAACGTTACCGGGCTCCGGGCGCATTTAAGGTCAATTTCACAAAACCCACGCAAGACGATGATTTAATTGCGCTTTTTGAGGCGTTGCATTGATGAAGGAGGACGGGCACTATGAATCCCACGCCAACAAACAACAAGAACAGCGGCGTTAAAGGCTCAAACAATAACAACAAGAAAGAAGAACAATAATTTCACGAGCTAATGCAGTGCTGCTGTAACTGATGATTGCAGCGACAAAGCAGAAAACAACACGAACAATAATAATAAACAGAATCAGCGCAAAATATGGGAGTCACAACTTCGGTTGTGGCTCCTTTTTACTTTAACCCTTTTTACCTTAAAAAAGGCGTTTCACACTTCACTTAACACGCCAAAATCACCTCAGCGAACCTCTTTATATTCCACGCTCCAGTAAAATGCTACCATCGCCGCTTTATCGTTCAAAGGTTTCCTATTGCGCATGCTTGTTAAGTTTCTGGAACATCTTGTTCACTGGTTACGTTCTTTCTATCAACGTGTGACCAGCTGCCTTACCAGGAGTTCCCCAAAAACAGAGGAACGCCCGGGACCGCGCATCATTCCCCGTGACCAACATCCGATTTCCCGCCAGCAAGTCTCCCGGGCCGCTCTGAACGTGCTCTACGGGTTACACAAGGGCGGGTTTGAAGCCTATCTGGTCGGAGGCTGCCTACGCGACATCCTCTGCGGACGCGAACCCAAGGATTTCGACGTCTCCACCAATGCCACTCCAGAACAAGTGCAGCGTTTATTCAAACGCAGCCGGATTATCGGTCGTCGTTTCCAGATCGTGCATGTACGCTTTGGCCGCGAAGTCATTGAAGTTTCAACCTTTCGGGCAAAAGCCAGCGACGACAATCAGGACAGGAACAAACACCACGCCCACGAAGAAACCGGCATGGTATTGCGCGACAATACCTGGGGCAGCATTGAAGAAGACGCCCTGCGCCGCGATTTCACCATCAACGCCCTCTACTACAATATTGCCGATTTCTCGCTGCATGATTTTGCCGACAGCATGGAAGACATTAACCAGGAAATAATCCGCCTGATTGGTGACCCGGAGCAACGTTTCCGCGAAGACCCGGTACGCATGCTGCGCGCGGCCCGTTTCGCCGCCAAACTGGGCTTCGAAATTGAAAAAAGTACCGCCAGTCGCATCCCTGACATGGCCGAACTATTACTGCAGGTACCTTCCGCTCGTCTATTTGACGAAGTCCTAAAACTCTTTCTCAGCGGCCACGCCCGGGCATCGTATGAACAGCTACAGGAACTGGGCCTGTTCCGTTTTCTGTTCCCGGAAACTCAACAGGCACTGGAAAGTGACCAAGGCGAGACGTGGGAGGCCATGCTACTGGCCGCCATGGATAACACCGACCGCCGTCTACTGGTAGACAAGCCAGTCACACCGGCCTTTATCTATGCGGTGTTATTGTGGCCGGTGATCCAGCAGCGTTTTGCGGACTACTTGTCCAGTGGCCTTCCCCCGGCACAGGCACTGCACAAGTCCGCCACCCGAGCCCTCAATCTACAAATCAAGCACACCGCCATCCCGCGTCGTTTCTCCACCGTGATGCGGGAAATGTGGGAGCTACAGCTGCGCCTAGACAAGCGCGCCGGGCGCCGGGCCGACGCGATGATGGAACATCCGCGCTTCCGCGCCGCCTACGATTTTCTGTTATTGCGTGAACAATGCGGCGAAATCCAACCGGGGCTTGGCGACTGGTGGACCCGGTATCAAGAAGAAGACGAGAGTGGCCGCCGGGAAATGATCAGCCAGCTAGGCAACCAGGGCGCAGGAGGCAACAAGCGTCGCCGGCGCCGGCGCCGGCCAAAGCCCGCTGCGGATAATTAATGCAGGCATTTATCGGGCTTGGCAGCAATCTGGATCGGCCTGCACAACGGCTAACCAGTGCCTTGCAGGCCATCGCACGTCTGCCCGGCCTTACCCTGCAGCACCATTCCCGCCTATATGCCAGCGCGCCTATCGGGCCGCAGGACCAGCCCGATTACGTCAACGCTGTCGCCGAGGTACACAGCTCGCTAACGCCCCATGCCTTGCTGCACAGCCTGCAAGCACTGGAACTGGCCGCCGGCCGCCAACGCTTACGTCATTGGGGCGAGCGAACCCTCGACCTGGATATTCTCTTATTCGGCAATCAATGCATTGACACAACCGACCTTCAGATTCCCCACCCGCAAATGATCCAGCGCGCTTTTGTACTTCACCCCCTGTTGGAAATCGCGCCTCACTGCCACTTGCCCGATGGCACTACACTGGGTAGTTTTCTCAGTCAGGTAACCGAACAAGCGCTTTTACCGCTGGCCGAATTGGATCGCGATGCACTCATCGAACGAGAAAACCCTCACCGAACGGATTGAGCAACGCCGAAAAGCAGGCACCCTGCCCCGCTTTATCGCCGTGGAAGGGCCCATAGGCGCTGGCAAAACCAGCCTCGCCAAACGACTGGCCATGACCTTTGGTTACGACTTATTGCTGGAGCAAGCCGACGACAACCCTTTCCTGACCCGCTTCTATCAGGACCCGGCCCGCTACGCGCTACAGACCGAACTTTTTTTCTTGTTTCAGCGTGCAGACCAGCTGCGGCAAGTCCAGCAACAGGACCTGTTTGCCGGCCCGCGGGTTGCAGATTTCCTGATCGACAAAAACAGGCTGTTTGCTCAAGTCACTCTCGATGAAGACGAATTCCAGCTGTATCGCAATGTTGATGACCACATGACGGTGGACGCTCCCCGCCCGGACCTGGTGGTTTATCTGCAAGCCCCTTACCAGGTGCTGCGCCAGCGTATAGGCCAGCGGGGCAACGATTTCGAACAGGGCATCACCAGCGATTACCTGGATAAACTCAGTAACGCTTATACCGAGTTCTTCCATTTTTACGACCGCGCCCCGCTGCTCATCGTCAACGCAGCGGAGATCGACCTGGTTAACCACGATCGCGACTACCAGCAACTGATCAACGAGTTACTGGACATCCGCTCCGGTCGCCACTATTTTAACCCTCGGCCACTGGTAGGCTGAAAACCAGCTTCGAGCTACAAGCTACAACACGACATGGCCCTGTGCGCACTGACGCCAGGAAACCGCACCAAGTCGCGCGAGCACATATGCCAAAGAACTGGCCGACTTGACCGTATTGTAGCTTGAAGCATGTAGTTCGCCCCTGAATTTCCCTGGGAGGTATCCCATGTCCATCACCATTCGAACCCTGCAAAAGCGCAAACAGGACGGTGGCAAGTTTTCCGTACTCACCGCTTACGATGCCTGTTTTGCCCGGCTCATTTCCGAAGCTGGCGTGGAAGCGATGCTTGTCGGCGACTCGCTGGCGAATGTTATCCAAGGCCAGACCAGCACTGTACCGGTTACGCTGCAGCAAATGGTCTATCACACCCAATGCGTGGCCCGGGGCAACCAGGGCAGTTTGATCATCGCCGACATCCCCTTTATGGGGGCCGCCACTCTGGAACGCACGCTGGACGCTGCCACCGCGCTGATGCAAGCCGGCGCCAACATGGTAAAGCTGGAAGGCAGCGCCTGGCTGGCTGAAGCCATCGAGGTTCTCAACCGTAACGGTGTTCCCGTTTGCGCGCATTTGGGCTTGACCCCACAAGCGGTGAATTCACTGGGTGGCTACCGGGTGCAAGGTAAAGATGACGACGGCGCCGCAGAGCTGCTCAACGCCGCCAAAATCCTCGATCAGGCAGGCGCAGCTCTGTTTGTGCTGGAATGCGTACCGCGGGCGCTCAGCGCAGAAATTACCCGTGAGATCGACGCACCGGTCATCGGTATCGGGGCCGCCCCGGAATGCGACGGCCAGGTGCTGGTGATGCATGACATGCTTGGCATCAGCCCCGGCAAACCTGCCCGTTTTGTCCGTAACTTTATGGACGACACTGGCGATATGCGCGCAGCCTTCAAGGCCTATGATGACGCTGTGAAAGACGGCAGTTTCCCCACCGACGAACATTGTTTTTGAGATAGCCCGACAACGCGAATCAAGGCATGACATAACCGGTAGGCCCGAAAGCACGTCGATGGCCAGAACGCCTTCCGCGACTTGTACGTCTTATCTTCTGAGGACCCTAATGCAAACCGTTCATTCCGTCGCCCAAGTACGAGAACACGTACGTGACTGGCATAACAAAGGCCACTCCGTGGGCTTTGTTCCCACCATGGGCAACCTGCACGAAGGCCACATCAGTCTAATTCATGAAGCCCGTGCGCGTTGCGATGTGGTCGTGGTATCGATTTTTGTTAATCCCACCCAGTTCGGGCCTAACGAAGATTTCGACCGCTACCCACGCACTCTGGATGCCGACGCCGCCGCTCTCGTCGAAGCCGGTGCAGACCTACTGTTCGCGCCGTCAGTGGACGAGATGTACCCGCTGGGCCAGAACCAGACTTGGGTGGACGTGTATCAACTGGGGGACTACCTGTGCGGAGCCAGTCGCGAAGGGCACTTCAGAGGCGTCACCACAGTAGTCTCCAAGCTTCTCAACATCGTCCAACCGGACGTGGCCGTCTTCGGTGAAAAAGACTTCCAGCAACTGGCCATTCTGCGCCGCATGTGTGAAGAGCTACTGTTCCCAGTGAAGATTGTCGGCGCGGCTACCAGCCGCGAAACTGACGGCCTGGCACGCAGTTCCCGCAACGGCTTTCTGAGCGACAGTGAGCGCACACTCGCGCCCCAGCTCTACGCCCACCTGCAACAAGTGAAGGCCAATATCGACAGCGGCGACAAAGACTACCGCGCCCTGGAAACCCGTATCCGGGAGTCTCTCGATACAGCCGGATTCAGTGTCGATTATTTCTCCATCGCCAACGCCAGAACCCTTGCTTCCGCTGGCCCAGACGATACTCACCTAATCGTTGCGGTGGCTGCTAAACTGGGGTCAACACGATTGATCGACAATATATCCTTGGCCGTTGTGCGTGACTGGTGATTCATGCATAATTCCGGCCCCTTGAAGTGCCTGCATGCCCATAATACGGCGTATACAGCAGGTTTCAGGTCGCTTGAGAGGTAACCAACATGCAGAGCACCATGCTGAAAGCAAAACTCCATCAGGCTCGTGTCACTCACGCGGAACTTGAATACGAAGGTTCCTGCGCCATTGATGGTGATTTGATGGACATGGCGGGTATCCTGGAATACGAACAGATCCAGATCTATAACATCGATAACGGTGAACGTTTCGAGACCTACGCAATCCGCGGCGAAGCCGGGTCCAAAATTATCTCCGTCAACGGTGCTGCTGCCCACAAGGCTCAGCCTGGCGACCGCGTGATTATTTGCGCCTACGCCAACTACAGCAGCGCGGAGCTGATCAACTTCAAACCCAGCCTGATTTACATGGCTGAAGGCAACGAAGTGAAAGGCACCAGCAATGCCATTCCGGTTCAGGTTGCCTGATCCCGAATTCGCAGTGAATTATTAATGAAACGCCGGCTTTGCCGGCGTTTTTTTCTATTCTGCGGCCGCGGCATGCACGGCGCTTGATGCCCACCGCCTTACGCTATGCGACTTGACGCCCCCTGCGCTTCACCCTCCACCCCGCGACGACACTTTTTCCCGCTGCCTTTTCTTTTTAACGGCCAACCTTCTTGGCCGCTTGAGCATTGGTCATCACGCAACGCTTTGTTTACTCTTAGAGTACAACGTTTACGCCAGCTCGCCTCTCTAATATAAGACCATGGTGGAATACACCCGGGAGGGCGCAGCCATAATAATGATGGAAACTGGCAGGCAGTATCCCAAGGAGGCCCTAATGTCCCAAGTACATATTCACCCTGTTCCCGCCGACTATAAAAAACACACTCTGCTAGACCGCGAGGCTTACGATCGGTGGTACGCCCAATCCATTAATGATCCCGACACCTTCTGGGCCGATCGCGCCAAACAGTTTCTGGACTGGAAAACGCCGTGGGATACGGTCAGCGAATGGGATTTTAGCGAAGGCCGTGCCGCTTGGTTCAAAGGAGCCACCCTTAACGCCTGCTATAATTGCGTCGACCGCCATCTGCCGAAACGGGCCAACCAGACCGCCATTATCTGGGAAGGCGACGAGCCGGACCAGGACAAACACATCAGCTATCAACAGCTGTTCGAGGAAGTGAGCAAGTTCGGCAATGTGCTCAAGAAGCGAGGCGTGAAGAAAGGCGATCGGGTCGTCATCTATATGCCGATGATCCCGCAAGCGGCCTACGCCATGCTGGCCTGTGCCCGTATTGGTGCCATCCACTCTGTTGTCTTTGGCGGTTTCTCGCCGGAAGCCCTGAAAGACCGCATTCTCAATGCTGAGGCTTGTGCTCTGATTACCGCCGACGAAGGGGTACGCGGGGGCAAAACCATCCCGCTGAAAGTGAATGCAGACAAGGCCCTAGACGGTGTCGACTGCGTTCACACCTGCCTGACCGTACAGCGCACCGGCGGAAATGTTGATTGGCAAGCACCGCGAGATATCTGGTACCACGAGGCCATGGCTGATGCCTCCAGCGATTGCGAGCCGGAGTGGGTCGAGGCTGAAGACCCGTTATTCACCCTCTACACCTCTGGCTCCACCGGCAAACCCAAGGGGGTCGTTCACACCACCGCCGGCTACTTGCTCAACAGTGCCCTGACCCATAAATACGTGTTCGACTATCAGGACGGTGACATCTTCTGGTGCACCGCCGATGTGGGCTGGATCACCGGGCACAGCTACATTGTTTACGGGCCGCTAGCCAATGGCGCCACCACGCTGATGTTCGAAGGCGTGCCTACCTACCCCGACGCCTCACGCTGCTGGCAAGTCGTCGACAAGCACAAGGTAAATATTTTCTACACTGCCCCTACCGCTATTCGCGCCCTCATGGGATTGGGCGATGCCCCCGTGGAGCAAACCTCCCGCGCCAGCCTGAAGCTGTTGGGCACAGTGGGCGAACCCATCAACCCGGAAGCCTGGGAGTGGTATTACAGGGTGGTCGGTGACAGCCGCTGCCCGATTGTAGACACCTGGTGGCAAACTGAAACCGGCGCCATCATGATTGCGCCTTTGCCCGGCGCAGTGGACCTGAAAGCCGGTTCTGCCACCCTGCCCATGTTCGGGGTGCAACCCGGCCTGATGGATTCGGACGGTAACGAACTTAACGGCGCCGCCTCCGGCAACTTGGTGATCAAGACCAGTTGGCCTAGCCAGATTCGCACCGTCTATGGCGACCACCAACGCCTGATTGATACCTACTTTAGTGCCTACAAGGATTGCTACTTTACTGGCGACGGCGCCCGCCGCGACGAGGATGGCTACTACTGGATTACTGGCCGGGTGGATGACGTGCTCAACGTGTCTGGCCATCGCCTAGGCACAGCTGAAATCGAATCCGCCCTAGTACTACACCCCAGCATCTCTGAAGCGGCCGTGGTGGGCTACCAGCATGACGTTAAAGGGCAGGGGATCTACGCCTACGTATCATTAATGGCCGGCAAGGAAGGGAGCGAAGAGCTGGTTCAGGCTCTCCGCGATCTGGTGACACAGGAAATCGGGCCCATCGCCAAGCCCGACCTGATTCACTTTGCACCGGGCTTGCCGAAAACTCGTTCTGGCAAGATCATGCGCCGTATTTTACGCAAAATCGCCGCCGATGAACTGGATAGCCTGGGCGACACCTCCACCTTGGCTGATCCCGGCGTTGTCGATCAACTCATCGATACCCGGCAGAACACGTAAGTCGCCACAGAAGAAAACGGCGCAATTTCTGCGCCGTTTTCATTACTGCTGTGCCTAAATTGCCAGCCAAGCCAGCCCAGTGTCGAGCCTTCTCCTGCCCCGCTGCGATACACATTCACCACCATCCCAGCCCTTTCTCTTCCGGCACCCACCAGTAACTACCAGTAAGCGGGTATTTAGTCTTCGCTATTATGGTCACTGAGGTTACTGCGCATGGCTTCGAGTACACGCTGCAATGCCTCTACGTCTTCAGTGCCAAGGCCATCCAGGGCTCGTTGCCGAGTCTGCGCGGCTTTGGCCCGTAGTGAGTCCAGCGCCGGTTTTGCCGCGTCAGTGAGATACAGCAAGCAACGTCGACGATCGTTCGGATCGGCGCGGCGCTGAACCAGCCCTTCCCCTTCCAGCCGGTCCACCTGCCGGGCCAGGGAGATCGGCGCCACATCCAACCGCTCCGCTAAAGCAGCCTGATGAATCCCTTCCCGCTGTGACAAGTGCCACAACACTTGCCAGCGCGCCCGCGACAGCCCCGCACTGCGTGCCCGCCGGTCAAAATCCCGGCGCATCATTCGCGCCACATCGTGTAGCACCAGACCGACGGTCACATCTTTGGCCATGAATAATTCCTCTAGCTGGTCGCATTTATCATAAGCACCCTTACAACAATTGTCATACCCTTACCCTGGAATCCATTGCGTACAGCTCATCAGACACCGCCCCGACAGACAGAGTTCTGTCATCCCGCATCTATTGCGCACGCTGGATAACCGCCCTATACACAAGACCACATCATAAAAACAGCATGCGTCATGCCACGCTTTTTTTTGCCGCCGGCCATGGCCACTAATAACGGCCTGCGTAAACCGGAGAGTCAATCACCGGACATAAAAAAAGGCCGGCAAATGCCGGCCCTTTTTTGGAAACTACAAGGCAGAGATTAATCTTCCTTCGCTTCCTTCATGGACAGCTTGATACGGCCACGTTGGTCCACATCAAGGACCTTGACCTTGATGATCTCGCCTTCGTTCACGTAGTCAGTCACTTTCTCTACGCGCTCTTCAGCGATCTGGGAGATGTGCAACAGACCTTCGGTGCCAGGCATGATCGCCACGAACGCGCCGAAATCCACTACCCGTGTCACCTTGCCTTCGTAGATCACACCCACTTCAGCTTCCGCAGTGATCTCCTCTACACGGCGAACGGCTTCATCGGCTTTTTCACGGGTTTCGCCGTAGATCTTCACGCTGCCATCGTCTTCGATATCGATGGTGCAGCCGGTTTCCTCGGTCAGCGCACGGATAGTTGCACCGCCTTTACCAATCACATCACGGATCTTGTCCGGGTTGATCTTCAGGGTCAGCAGAGTCGGCGCGTTGTCAGATACCTCAGAGCGGGACTCGGCAATCGCCTTGTTCATCTCACCCAGGATATGCAGACGACCCGCATTTGCCTGGTTCAGCGCCTTCTCCATGATCTCTTCGGTAATGCCTTCGATCTTGATGTCCATCTGCAGGGCAGTTACCCCACGGGCGGTACCGGCCACCTTAAAATCCATATCGCCAAGATGATCTTCATCACCCAGGATATCGGACAGCACCGCGTAACGGCCATCTTCTTCCTTCACCAGTCCCATGGCAATACCCGCCACCGGGGCGGTCAGCGGTACACCCGCATCCATCAACGCCATGGAAGTGCCACACACAGAGGCCATGGAAGAAGAACCGTTGGATTCGGTGATCTCAGAGACCACACGAATCGTGTAAGGGAAGTCCTGCACGTTGGGCACAACGGCTTCCACACCACGGCGGGCCAGGCGACCGTGACCGATTTCACGGCGCTTGGGAGAACCGATGAAGCCCGTCTCACCCACACAGTATGGAGGGAAATTGTACTGCAGCATGAAGTGATCCTGGTGGGACCCCTCCAGCGCGTCGATAAACTGCGCATCACGCATACCGCCCAATGTGGCAGTCACGATCGCCTGGGTCTCACCACGGGTGAATAACGCAGAACCGTGGGTTTTCGCCAGAGTGCCCACTTGGCAATCAATAGCACGCACCGCATCCAAAGCACGACCATCGATACGCGGCTTGCCGGATACCACGGCTTCACGCACCACGCTCTTCTCGATCTTGCCGAACAGGTCTTTCACTTCACCGGATTCCGGCGCACCGTCTTCACCGGTGGCAAACTCGGCTACACAGGCATCACGCAGCTCGCCCACTTTGGCGTAACGGGCCATCTTCTCGGTAATGGTGTAAGCCTCGCCCAATGCCGCCGCGAACTTATCTTTGATCGCGACTTTCAGGGTTTCGTTCTGCTCAGCGGGTTTCCAGTCCCACGTTTCAGTGCCCACTTCAGCGGCGAATTCCTTGATGCCCTGAATCAGCGGCTGCATTTCCATATGGCCGAACAATACCGCGCCCAGCATTTGGTCTTCAGACAGCTCTTGCGCTTCGGATTCCACCATCAATACAGCAGGCTCGGTACCAGCAACAACAAGGTCCAGTGCAGAGTCGGCCAGCTCAGAGTAGCTCGGGTTGAGGATGTACATTCCATCCTTGTAACCCACCCGTGCAGCACCAATCGGGCCACTAAATGGAATTCCGGAAATTGACAGGGCAGCGGACGTACCGATCAGGGCAGCAATATCCGGATCGCGGTTCTTGTCAGATGACATTACCGTAGCCACAACCTGCACTTCATTCATGAAGCCCTTGGGAAACAGCGGACGAATCGGACGGTCGATTAGTCGGCAGGTCAGTGTTTCTTTTTCGCTAGGACGGCCTTCGCGCTTCAGGAAGCCACCGGGGATACGGCCGGTTGCGTAAGTCTTTTCTTGATAGTTGACGGTCAAGGGAAAGAAGTTCTTGCTCGGATCGGCTTCTTTTCTGCCCACTACGGTGACCAGCACTTCTGTGTCACCGATACGGACCATGACAGCGGCGGTTGCCTGGCGAGCAATCTGCCCGGTTTCCAGGGTTACGGTGTCACGGCCAAATTGAATTTGCTTAGTAATTTTATTGAACATATCTCGTCTCTTCTCACTTCTTCACGACAATCTTCGAGGCCCATGCCTCTTACATACACTCTTCTTTCGCTCACGCATGATAACGAGAAACGCAACACGCATCACCCAGTATCACGGCAGACGGCTGACGCCGGCCTTTCCCTTAGCCTAAAACAACAAAAGCCCGGCTATGCCGAGCTTCTGTTGTTGTAACGTTGACCCATGCCTTAGCGGCGCAGACCCAGCTTTTCGATCAGCTGCAGGTAACGGGTGCGGTCTTTCTTGGCCAGGTAGTCCAGCAGCTTACGACGCTGGTTTACCATGCGGATCAGGCCACGACGGCTGTGATGATCTTTCTTATGGCCTTTGAAGTGATCCTGCAGGCCATTGATGTTGGCACTCAACAGGGCGACCTGAACTTCCGGGGAACCGGTGTCGTTCTCTTTACGGCCGTGCTCTTTCAGGATCTCAGCTTTCTGTTCTACGGTTAACGCCATGGTGCTTCTCCAATATGCTCAGTATAGGGTCACGGCCAGCCATGCATATTTATAGCTGCCGTCCTTGATCAGGTGAAGTTCCTTAGGACGCTCCGCCTGCGATCAGACGACGGGGGGCAATCCGCCCGTCTTCCAATACTTCTCCGACACCCAGAAATTCACCACTGGATGCCTGATAAACGCTGACCCAGCCATCCAGTGGACGGTCTGAGGCCATCACTGGCTGCCCTTGCTGCAGGTAATAAGCAGCATTGTCACCCAGCTCAACGCGCGGCCAGTCTGCCACGCTGGTGGATAAAGGCAATAGCAGATCGTCGATCGCCTCAAAACCACCGGTTTCCTTGATCTTGCCCAACTGCTCCAGGGTCAGCATCCGCTCAGCCGGATAGGGGCCGGCGGACAAACGATGCAGCGCAGTGACATGCCCGCCGCACCCCAATTGCGCGCCCGTATCTTCCACCAGCGAGCGCACATAGGTGCCCTTGGAACAATCCACCTCGAACTCCAGCTCATCGCCGTCGATACGTAGAATTCTCAAATCGTAAAGGGTCACTGGGCGCGGCTTGCGCTCCACGGTGATCCCCTCACGGGCCAGCTTGTAGAGCGGCACACCTTCATGCTTGATGGCCGAATACATGCTTGGAATTTGCTCGATATCGCCCTTAAACGACAACAACGCCGCTTCAATCTGGGCGGCAGAGGCGGTCACTTCAGTCGTTTGCACCACATTGCCATCCGCATCGCCGGTTTCCGTGGTAACACCCAGCTTCGCGGTTACCCGGTAACTCTTATCCGATTCCAGCAGAAACTGGCTAAACTTGGTGGCTTCCCCGAAACAGATGGGCAGCATGCCGGTGGCCAACGGGTCCAGGCTACCAGTATGGCCGGCCTTAGCGGCGGCAAACATTTTTTTTGCCATTTGCAGGGCGCCATTGCTGCTCACGCCGGAGGATTTATCCAATAACAGGATGCCGTTGAGATCACGGCCTCTAGGACGACGCTTTGCCACCTGACAGCTCCGAGTTACTCGTTGTTTCCGGTTTCGTCGTCTTCCGGACGCAGGTCCCGGTCTTCTGCCCGGGCCTCATCAATCAATTGTGACAGATGAGCAGCCCGCTCCGGAGTCATGTCGTAGTGGAAACGCAATTTAGGGGTAGTGCGGGTATTCAGGCCCTGGGCCAGGCTGCTGCGCAGAAAACCGCTGGCCTTGGTAAGCACCTCTTCGGCTTCTGCGCCAGCCTCTTCGCCCTGCCCCAGCAAGGTGAAATACACCTCCGCATAGGACAGATCACGAGAAACCGTTACATCCTGGATCGTCGCCAGATTGACCCGTGGGTCCTTCATTTCGAACTGCAACAACCGGGACAATTCACGCTGAATCTGGTCAGCGATACGGTCGGTGCGGTTAAAGCCCTGGGGGCGGCGATGACGGCTCATAGCGAGTTCGGGCACACTCCTTTACAGGAAGCGCGCCACCTCCTTCACTTCGAAGACTTCAATCTTGTCGCCTTCTTTCACGTCGTTGTAGCTCTTCACCGCGATGCCACACTCCATGCCGTTACGCACTTCAGGCACATCGTCCTTGAAGCGACGGAGGGATTCCAGCTCGCCTTCGAAGACCACTACATCGTCGCGCAGAACGCGGATAGGACGGTTACGGTACAGCGTACCTTCCACCACCATACAACCGGCAACAGCACCGAACTTGGAAGAACGGAACACGTCGCGCACCTGAGCCACACCAAGGATCTCTTCGCGTTTTTCCGGTGCCAGCAAACCACTCATGGCCTGCTTCACATCGTCAATCAGCTCATAAATCACGCTGTAGTAGCGCAGATCGATGCCTTCCTGCTCGCAGGTTTTCTTGGCCTTGGAGTCTGCACGAACGTTAAAGCCCAGCAAAACACCTTCACTGGTCATCGCCAGGTTAACGTCGGATTCATTGATCGCACCCACGCCGCTGGAAACAAGATTCACCTTCACTTCGTCAGTACCCAAATCATTCAGGGCACTGGTCAACGCTTCCAGTGAACCGCGCACATCGGTCTTCAACACGATGTTAACGGTTTTGGTTTCTGCGCTACCCATGTTTTCAAACAGATTTTCCAGCTTGGAAGCCTGTTGACGCTTGAGCTTGAGCTCACGGTCACGTTCCTGACGAAACTCAGCCACTTCCCGCGCCTTACGTTCGTCTGTCACAACCTGGATCTGCTCACCGGCTTCCGGTGCGCCATTCAGGCCCAGCACTTCCAGCGGAATAGAGGGACCCGCTTTTTGGATTGGCTGGCCATTCTCATCGATCATCGCTCGCACACGGCCAAAGTGAGCACCGGCCAACAGCATGTCACCGATCTGTAACTCGCCACCCTGAACCAGAATGGAGGCCACCGTACCGCGACCTTTTTCAATACGGGACTCGATAACCACACCGGTAGCAGAACCGGATGCCTGCGCCTCCAGCTCCAATAATTCGGATTGCAGCAAGATGGCATCTAGAAGGTCATCAATGCCTTCGCCGGAATGAGCCGAGACATTGATGAACTGATATTCGCCACCCCACTCTTCCGGGATCACATCTTTGGTCGCCATTTCATTACGCACGCGATCCGGATCAGCTTGCTCTTTATCAATCTTGTTGACCGCAATAATGATCGGCGCGCCGGATGCTTTCGCGTGGTTGATCGCTTCTTCGGTTTGTGGCATCAAGCCGTCATCGGCCGCCACCACAATCACCACAATATCCGTGGCTTTGGCACCACGAGCACGCATGGCCGTAAAGGCCGCGTGACCCGGCGTATCGAGGAAGGTGATCATGCCTTTCTCGTGCTCAACGTGGTACGCACCGATGTGCTGGGTAATACCACCCGCTTCACCGCTTGCCACCTTGGCTTTACGGATATAGTCCAGCAGGGAGGTTTTACCGTGGTCTACGTGGCCCATGATGGTAACAACGGGCGCACGGTGCTCGGAATCAACGCTATCGCGAGTAACCAAGTCCGCCGCAAGGTGATCTTCAAGCAGCTCTTCTTGGCCCTTGCTGGCAATGGGCTTGTGGCCCATCTCTTCTACCAGCAAGAAGGCAGTTTCCTGATCGATCGGCTGATTAACCGTGACCATTTCGCCCATTTTCATTAGAGACTTAATCAACGACTTGGCCTTGACGTTCATACGTTGGGCCAAGTCGGTCACAGTAATGGTATCTGGAACTTCGACTTCGTAGATTTTCTTCTCCGTCGGCGTTTTAAAGCCATGCTGCTTATTCATGGAGCTTTTCATCTTGCCGTGCACAACGCCTGCCACCTTGGGCTTGCGACGACGACGGCGAGACTGGCGCTCTTCACGCTGATAGCTGGCTTCTTGGGCGGCATTAACAATGGACGAACCCTTGTCCTTGTCTTCTTCGGCAGCAGGTTTCTTCTCTTCCTGCTCACCGCGCTGTTCCAGCTCAGCGGCGATACGGGCCGCTTCTTCAGCGGTGCGGCGAGCCGCTTCTTCTTCCGCTTTCTTGCGGGCCTCTGCTTCCTGCTTGCGCTTGGCTTCGTCAGCTTCACGCTGCTTGCGCTCGGCTTCTTCGCGTTTGGCTTTTTCTTCCGGCGTTTCTTCCTTCGCAGGCTTCTTGGTTGCAGAAACCTTGGGCACAGAAACACGTTTGTTCTTTTCTTCTGCCGCTTTTTCACCAGCAGCCTTACGTTCCTGCTCGGCTTTGGCGCGCGCTTCATCTTCCTTCAACCGTGCCGCTTCATCATCGGCAGCACGCTTGGCAGCTTCTTCTGCCGCTCGCTTCTCTTCTTCTGCGGCTCGCGCCGCTTCTTCAGCCGCCAGACGCTCCGTTTCTTCGCGCTCTTCCGCTTCCAACACATCGCGCTTCATGTAGGTGCGCTTCTTGCGCACCTCCACGTTCACGGTTTTGGACTTGCCGGCAGCGCCGGTGGTCTTGATGGTGCTAGTGGACTTACGCTTCAGTGTGATTTTCTTTCCACTACCTTCGTCCTGGGCACCATGAGACTTGCGCAGATGCGCCAGTAGCTGCTGCTTTTGTTCATCGGAGACCACTTCGCTGGCATCGCCATGGGGCAACCCTGCGTCTTTCATCTGCGTAAGCAGCTTCTCGACGGGCGTCCCTACGATGTCGGCCAGTTTCTTTACGGTCGTTTCTGCCATGTCAGCAACACTCTCCTGTCCGTCTCTGATGGTGCCTGCTTGATCAGCCTGGAATGGGCACTTATGCCCCGGCTTCGTCTTCACCTTCAAACCAGGGCGCCCGCGCAGTCATAATCAACTCGGCTGCACGCTCTTCGCTCAGGCCTTCAATTTCCAGCAGGTCATCCACTGCCTGTTCGGCGAGGTCTTCCATCGTGACAATGCCACGGGAAGCCAATTCAACGGCCAACTCGCGATCCATCCCTTCCATGTTCAGAAGGTCTTCCGCAGGTTCGGCCTGGTCAAACTTCTCTTCAGATACCAGGGCTTTGGTCAGCAGCGCATCTTTGGCACGCTGGCGCAAAAGCTCCACGATTTCTTCATCAAAACCATCAATTGCCAGCATCTCTTCCTCGGGCACGTAGGCCACTTCTTCGAGGGTTGAGAAACCTTCATCAACCAGCACCCCGGCTACATCTTCGTCCACATCCAATTCATTCATGAACGTTTGCAGGGCCTGCTCCGCTTCTTCTTCCTGCTTGCTCTCAGCGTCATCAATGGTCATGACATTGAGTTCCCAGCCAGTCAATTCAGACGCTAGGCGAATGTTCTGGCCGCTACGACCGATGGCCTGGGCCAGTGCAGATTCATCTTCAACGGCGATATCCATGGAGTGGCTTTCTTCATCCATAACAATGGAGGCCACTTCTGCCGGCTGCATGGCATTAATCACTAGCTGTGCCGGGTTATCGTCCCACAGGACGATATCAATACGCTCTCCAGCCAACTCGTTGGAAACAGCCTGAACACGCGCACCGCGCATGCCTACGCAAGCGCCAACCGGATCAATACGCTGATCGTTGGTCTTCACGGCAATCTTGGCTCGGGACCCTGGATCACGAGCAGCGCCTTTAATTTCGATCAGCTCTTCACCGATCTCTGGCACTTCAATCTTGAACAACTCCACCAGCATGTCAGGGCAGGCACGGCTGGCGAACAACTGCGGGCCTCGGTTCTCTTCATTCACGCCTAACAGATAGGCACGAACGCGATCATTCTGGCGAACCGCTTCACGGGAAATCATGTGTTCTCGGGTAATCAGCGCTTCGGCATTGCCACCCAAGTCCAGCACGATGGAGTCACGGCTGGCTTTCTTTACCGTGCCACTAACCAATTCGCCAATACGATCACGGTATTCTTCAACAATCTGACGACGCTCGGCTTCACGTACCTTCTGTACGATAACCTGCTTGGCAGTTTGCGCAGCAATACGACCAAAGGCTTCGGATTCAACTTCCTCTTCCCAGATGTCCCCGATCTGCAGCGACGTATCCTGCTCGTGGGCTTCATCCAGTGTCAGCTGCTTGCCAAATTCGTAGAGCTCTTCGTCAGGCACAACGTGCCACACACGAAAGCTGCGAGCATTGCCGGACACCCGGTCAATATCCACACGAATTTCTACGTCTTCTTGTTTGAAACGTTTTTTGGTAGCCGCCGCGAGTGCCAATTCAATGGCCTCGAAGATCACGTCTCGGCTTACACCTTTTTCGTTTGATACCGTTTCCGCTACCAGCAGGATCTCTTTGTTCATGGCCAGGCCTTTACAAAGACTAAAGTTCTTCAGGACATGCTCAGTTGAAGCGGGGCTGCAACCGGGCACGATCTACCTGACTGTAAGGAACACGCAAGGTTTCGCCGTCCAGCTCCACCACCAGCGTATCGCCGTCCACGGCCACGATGGCCGCCGTCATTTTACGCTTGCCGCTTACCGGTGCCAGCAACTTGAGTTGCACATGTTCACCGATGTAATCGACATACTGCGTAATGTCGAACATGGGGCGATCCATTCCCGGCGAGGACACCTCAAGATTGAACTCACCAGAGATAGGATCTTCCACATCCAGCACGCCGCTCACTTCGTGGCTCACGGCCGCGCAATCATCTACTGAAATACCTTCTGCGTGATCAATGAACACACGCAAAACAGCCGCGCGCCCCTGGATGTATTCCACACCCCAGAGCACGAAGCCCAGATCTTCCACTACTGGAGCCAACAGCTCCGTTAACTGCTCTGTGCGTTTAGACATAAACCTTTCCGACGGTACAAACAAAAAATGGGCCCGAGGATGCAGCCGTAATTGCAGCTTTTCCTGCAACGACCGCGGATCCACCGCCCATTCCCACTAACCGGGTCGGTTTGCAGATAACAAAAAGCCCCTGCTAGAGGGGCTTTTTGTCCGCTTTGAACCAGAGATGTTTTTCTGGTTCATCTAAGTGGTAGCGGGGGCAGGATTTGAACCTACGACCTTCGGGTTATGAGCCCGACGAGCTACCAGACTGCTCCACCCCGCATCAAAATCGAGCGCAAATAGTACTTAGAGGCGCTCACTCTGTCAAGGCATTATCGAAAAAAGTATTTATTTTTCGAAGCCTTAGCATCAGGAAAAGCCACAGAACCTGATGCTGACCAGCGCAAAGGCTGATCCTGAAAAAAAGCGGCCAATTCGCCGATCTTTCTCACACGTTTCACTGACAACACTCACCAGCAAAACGTTCCCTAATTGGTGCCGAAGGCCGGACTTGAACCGGCACGAGCGAAGCTCACTACCCCCTCAAGATAGCGTGTCTACCAATTCCACCACTTCGGCAAAGAACGCTTAACTTACTGCTCCGACTGAGGCACCTCAGCCGGGGCCGGGGATTCTACCTCAGCTTGAGGCACATCCGAAACTTCTTTTTGCCCTTCATTGGCTTCTGGCGCCACAGGCACTTCCGTCATGCCAGCCGGCACGTCGGACTGAGACTCATCGACAACAGGCACATCCTGATGCTCAACGGTTTCCAGCTCCGGCAGGAAGCTACGGGTGCTGTCCGCTTCTTGACGCGCCATCCAGGCCAACACCAAGCTGGTCACAAAGAAAACCGCCGCCAGTACAGCCGTGGCACGGGTCAGGAAGTTTGCCGAACCGGCACTCCCGAAAACCGTCTGCGAGCCACCGCCACCAAAGGAGGCACCGGCATCCGCGCCTTTGCCGTGCTGAATCAACACCAGACCAACCAGCCCGAGGGCCGCCAGCACGTGCACTACATGAACAACAATATCCATAACGTCTCTAATTATTCCGCCGCCTGACAGATCGCAATAAAGCTGTCGGCTGTTAACGATGCCCCACCGATCAGACCCCCATCGATGTCTGACTGGGCAAATAGAAGGGCGGCATTATCCGCCTTTACACTGCCGCCGTAAAGCAACTGCAGTGATTGAGCGATATCCGGGTCGTTTTCAGCCAAAGACTGGCGCAAACAAGCATGGACCACCTGGGCCTGCTCCGGGCTGGCTGTCTTGCCAGTGCCAATCGCCCAGACCGGCTCGTAAGCTACTACTGCACGAGCAAATGCCGCGATACCAACCCCATCAATCACCGCCTGCAATTGTCCACAGACCACCTCCACGGTGCTATCCGCTTCACGCTCTTGCAGGGTTTCCCCCACACAGAGGATGGGGGTAAGCCCAGCCGCCTGGGCGCGAGCGAATTTGCCTGCGATTGCAGCATCCGTCTCCCCATACAGTGCACGGCGCTCGGAATGGCCAATAATCACGTAGCCACACCCCATCTCGGCCAGCATTGGCGCAGACACCTCTCCCGTAAAAGCGCCATCCTCTCGCTCACTCACGTTCTGGCCACCAACACCAATCGTCTCCGGCATCGCAGATCTGGCCGCAGCCAAATACGGGAAAGGTGGACAGATAACCACCTCGGCAGCACCAGCGTAGCCCGCCAGAGCGTCTGCCATTTCGGCAAGCAAGTCCTTGCGCCCGTTCATTTTCCAGTTGCCCGCAACCAGAGGGGTTCTATTCATTATTGTCTCTCTTATCTGTTACTCGCTCACGCGCAATGGACATTCACGCCATGTATTGCGTGAAGCCTGCTGCGTGCCGCTTAATTAATGGCCTTTTCCACCACTTCGGCCAGCTCACGGCACAGGCTTTCCACCCGATCCGCATCCTTGCCTTCAATCATTACCCGCACCAATGGTTCAGTGCCGGAGGGTCGCAGCAGGATACGGCCATTACCGGCCAGCTTTTCTTCTACCTCTGCCATGGCCGCCTGCACATCCCCGTTCTCCATAAAGCCCTCACGGTTAGGGCCACGCACATTGATCATCTTCTGGGGGAGCATGGCCACGTCTGCGACAGACTCGGCCAAGCCTTGCTTACGACGGGACAAGGCCGCCAACACCTGCAATGCCGAGACGGTTCCATCCCCCGTGGTGGTGCAATCCAGGCACACCAGATGCCCGGAGGATTCTCCGCCGATGCTCCAGCCACGCTTATCCAACTGCTCCATGACGTAGCGATCGCCGACATTGGCCCGCACAAACTCAATGCCTTCAGCTTGCAGCGCCAGCTCCAGGCCGAAATTGGACATTAGCGTTCCCACGACCCCATCCATTTTCACGCCGTTCTCTTTGCGGTCGCGGGCCACCACAAATAACAGTTGATCACCGTCGACCAAGTTACCCGCGTGATCGACCATCAATAACCGATCCGCATCGCCATCCAGCGCCACACCAAGATCGGCTTTTTCTTCCAGCACCTTGCGCTGTAGCGCCTCGGGATGAGTGGAACCACAATCGCGATTAATATTGAAGCCGTCTGGCCGATTCGCCAGTGGCACCACGGTGGCACCCAGCTCTTCAAACACATCAGGGGCAATGTGGTAGGCCGCACCGTTGGCGGTATCCACCACAATCTTCATGCCATTAAGATTCAGCCCAGGCGCCGTGCTTTTGCAAAACTCAATATAACGACCACGGGCATCATCAATACGCCGCACCTTGCCGATCTGATCCGTGGACACCACCGTCATTTGCTCATCCAGCAAGCGCTCGATCTCCAGCTCAATTTCATCATTGAGCTTGCGACCATCCGCTCCGAAAAACTTGATGCCGTTATCGGTATAAGGGTTATGAGACGCAGAAATCACAATGCCGGCTTGAGCCGAAAGTGTGCGCGTGAGATAAGCAATCCCGGGGGTGGGCAACGGCCCCAACAAGCGTACATCCACTCCGGCTGCGGAGATCCCCGCCTCTAAGGCTGACTCAAACATATAACCGGAAATACGGGTATCTTTACCGATCAAGATTTTGCTACCACCACGAGCCGCTAGCACCTTACCGGCGGCCCACCCCAGCTTGAGCACAAAATCGGGCGTAATGGGAAACTCGCCCACGGTGCCTCGCACCCCGTCGGTGCCGAAATATTTGCGCGTCATGACAACTCCTTTTGCGCTTCTCGTTGTGATTCCCTAACCGCATGGGCAAAACGCACCACGTCCACGGTTTCTTTAACATCGTGGGCGCGCACAATGCTTGCACCGCGTTCTACGCACATTACGGCCGCCGCCAGGCTGCCTGGCAATCGTTCGCCCACATCGCGCCCCAACACTTTGCCGAATAAAGATTTCCGCGACACCCCAATCAGAATAGGCAACGCTAAGGCCTGAAGCGCGTCCATCTCATACATAAGCTGCAAATTGTGCTGTAAGGCCTTGGCAAACCCAAAGCCTGGGTCCACCAGCAAGCGATCGCGGGAAATACCGGCCTGCTCACATGCGCCGATGCGCTCACGCAGCAAGGCGATCACCTCATTAGTAACATCATCGTAACGGGGGCTATCCTGCATGGTGCCGGGCTCGCCCAGCATATGCATTAGACAAACCGGAAGCTGACTGGCCGCTGCTGCTTGCATGGCGTCGGGGCGACGCAAGGAACGCACGTCGTTGATCATGCTTGCGCCAGCAGCGGCCCCATCACGCATCACCGCAGCAGTGCTGGTGTCCATGGAAACCAACGCATCCAATTCACGGCTTAACGCTTCAACGATGGGAATAACCCGATCGAGCTCATGTTGCTCAGATACCGGTGTGGCACCGGGTCGAGTCGACTCCCCTCCCACATCAATGATCGCCGCACCATCACGCAGCATCTGCTCTGCCTGACGCAGCGCTGCATCGCGCTCGGCAAAACGGCCACCATCAGAAAAAGAATCGGGGGTCACATTGAGGATACCCATAACCACAGGCGCGGACAGGTTCAGTGTCCGCGCCCCACAGCTAAGCGTCTGTTGATGCATCATGGATCAGTGCGTGTTGGCAGGCCCACCGATCGGGTCATCACCGGAGGCACTATCACCAGAAGCGGCAGCACCGTTACCCGGCCCCTGATCCCGCCAATCTTTCGGCGGGCGCGGCTTGTGACCGCCCATGATGTCTTCGATCTGGGCCGCGTCGATGGTTTCATACTGCATCAATGCATCCGCCATCAGGTCCAGCTTGTCGCGATTGCTTTCCAGAATATCCTTGGCGCGACCGTAGCAATCATCAATGATGGCACGCACTTCACGGTCGATTTCTTCCGCTGTTTGCTCAGACATATGCTTGCGCTGCCCCACCTGTTTGCCGAGGAACACTTCACCTTCTTCTTCCTCATAAGCCAACGGGCCCATCTTCTCACTCAAGCCCCATTTGGTCACCATGGCGCGAGCCAGCTTGGTAGCGCGCTCGATGTCATTGGAGGCACCGGTGGTCACACCATCAAAGCCCAGCGTCATCTCTTCGGCGATACGACCACCGAACAGCGAGCAGATCGACGACTCCAGACCACGCTTGGACTGGGAGTATTTGTCTTCTTCCGGTAGGTACATGGTCACACCCAGCGCACGGCCGCGTGGAATAATGCTGACCTTGTAAACCGGGTCGTGCTCCGGCACCAAGCGACCCACAATAGCGTGGCCCGCTTCGTGGAAAGCGGTGTTCAGTTTTTCTTTCTCGCTCATCACCATGGAGCGGCGTTCGGCACCCATCAGGATCTTGTCCTTGGCTTTCTCGAACTCTTCCATGGAAACCATGCGCTTGTTAGCACGGGCAGCAAACAGAGCAGCCTCGTTGACCAGATTGGCTAGGTCCGCCCCGGAAAAACCAGGAGTACCGCGAGCGATCAGCGCCGGCTCCACATCGTCAGAGATCGGCACCTGGCGCATATGCACCTTCAATACATGTTCGCGACCGCGAATATCCGGCAACGGCACGGTTACCTGGCGATCGAAGCGGCCTGGGCGCAGCAGCGCCGGGTCCAACACGTCCGGACGGTTGGTAGCGGCGATAACGATGATGCCCTCATTGCCATCAAAGCCATCCATTTCCACCAGCAGCTGGTTCAGTGTCTGCTCACGTTCATCGTGGCCACCACCTACACCGGCGCCACGGGAGCGGCCCACCGCATCGATTTCGTCAATGAAGATAATGCAGGGGGAGTGCTTCTTGGCCTGCTCGAACATGTCCCGGACACGGCTAGCGCCAACACCCACAAACATTTCCACGAAATCAGAACCGGAAATGCTAAAGAAAGGCACCTTGGCTTCGCCTGCAATGGCCTTGGCCAGCAGGGTTTTACCGGTACCGGGGGAACCAACCATCAGGACGCCACGGGGGATCTTGCCACCCAGGCGCTGGAATTTGGCTGGATCACGCAGAAACTCAACCAGCTCCTGCACCTCTTCCTTGGCCTCTTCCACGCCCGCCACATCGGCAAAAGTGGTTTTGATCTGGTCTTCACCCAGCAACTTGGCCTTGGATTTACCGAACGTCATGGGGCCACCGCCGCCACGGCCGCCGCCCTGCATTTGGCGCATGAAGAAGATAAAAATGGCCAAGATCAGCAGGATCGGCAACACAGAGAGGAACAGCTGCGTCAGGAAGCTCTGACGCTGAGGCTCCAGGCCCACCACATTCACATCATTCTGAATCAGTGTGGGCATCAGGTTGGTGTCCAGGGTCGGCGGCTTCACCGTCTTGAACTGGCCACCATCCGTGTAGGTCCCGGTAATCGTGCTTTCGCCAATTTTAGCTTCCTGCACCTTGCCGGCTTCTACCCGCGAAATGAAGGTGGAATAGGGCACATCTGTGGTTGCAGGCTGGGTACTGAGGCTGGATGCCACCACGTACAGGACGCCGGCGATTACCAGCCACAGCACAATATTCTTGGTCATGTCGTTCAAGGGAGACCTCGATTAATCCGGGCGCTCGCGCGCACACTAACGAATTTACACCTTACACCATTTGCCGGGAGCAGCGTAATGCCGGTTCGGACATCAAAACAGCGTATTTGCAGCTTATTTCAGCCCAAAACCCAGCTGATACACCTCAGTGGAGCGAGCACGACTGGCCGCCGGCTTACGGCTGACCACGCGCTTGAAGCGGCTTTGTAACGCCTTGCGATACTCTTCAAACCCCTCACCCTGGAATACCTTGACCAGAAACTGGCCATCAGGTTCCAGCACCCGCTCAGCCATATCCAGCGCCAACTCTGCCAGATACATGGCCCGCGGCTGATCTACCGCGCTATTACCACTCATATTGGGGGCCATGTCGGACATTACAAGGTCTGCCCGCCGATCTCCCAACGACGCGAGGATTTGCTCGTATATCTCATCTTCACGAAAATCCCCTTCAATGAAGGTCACGTCCGGCAAGGCATCCATGGCCAGAATGTCACTGGCAATCACCGTACCTTTGCCGCCAATCAACTGCCCCGCCACCTGGCTCCAACCGCCGGGGGCCGCCCCCAAATCCAGCACGGTCATGCCTGGGCGGAACAGGCGGTCTTTTTCGTGCATCTCCAGCAGCTTGAAACTGGCCCGGGAGCGATATCCCTGCTCTTGAGCCTTGGCCACCCATGGGTCATTAAAATGCTCTTTGAGCCAGGCTTTGCTGGTCTTGGAACGGCTGGACTTCGCCATGAAGCACTCTCTCCTGAATTCTCTCTACCCTCACCCACACAGCCCGCACACACGATGGCTGCTTTTCCGTCGGCTAATCCGTAGAATACGCGCACAGCAACCCTTTCTGGAGCCACACCGTGCCGCTATCTACCCAGGACATCAAACGGTTACGCCGTATTGGTCATCACCTGAAACCCGTTCTGATCTTTGGCGACAAGGGACTCAGCGACAACTTCGTGGAAGAGCTCAACCTGCGCCTGGAAGATCACGAGCTGATCAAGGTGAAGGTCAACGCAGAAACCCGCGACGACCGCGCCGCCATTGTGCAAGCCCTTACCGAGAAAGGCAGCGCCGAGCTAATCCAGCGCATCGGCAACATCGCCCTGCTCTACCGCCCGGCCCAACAGCCCAGCGCGAAACTGTCGAATATTTTGCGGTACCAGAATGCCTGATGCCCGGCGCTGAACGCTAAAAGAAAAGGCGGCGTGTTTCCACGCCGCCTTTTCTTTTTGTCTGGCGTCATGCATCCAGCATCAGATGTTCAGATATGCTCTACCTGATCGACTTCATACTCACGGGTGCCACCTGGAGTATCGATCTGCACCACATCCCCTTCTTCACGACCAATCAGGCCACGGGCAATCGGTGAGTTCACGCTCAGCTTGCCTTCCTTGATATTGGCTTCGTCGTCACCAACAATCTGGTAGACCTTGGTTTCGTCCGTATCCACATCAATGATGGTCACGGTGACACCAAAAATCACTTTGCCGTTATTTTCGATATCCTGAATATCAATAATCTGTGCATTGGAGAGCTTGCCTTCAATGTCAGCGATACGTCCCTCACAAAAACCCTGCTGTTCACGGGCCGCGTGATATTCCGCATTCTCTTTCAGGTCACCGTGTTCGCGGGCCTCTGCAATGGCAGCAGAGATACGCGGGCGATCTTCTTTTTTCAGTTTTTCCAGTTCATCGCGCAGGGCTTTGGCGCCCTTGGCGGTCATCGGTACGCGTTGCATAATTATCCTCGTGTCTTTTAACAGGCGTTGAATCCACCCTGCTAACGGAACCGCCCGGAGCACTCGCTCCGAGCGCTCCCGACGACGATTTATTTCATTTCTGCGTGCAGATCCTGCAAGCGACGAACAGTGGGCTCACCACTAATGCCCAGCGCCTGACATACCGCATGGGCAGCGGCGATGGTGGTGGTGTAGAACACCTTGTGCTGCAATGCCGAACGACGAATCGCGAAAGAATCACGGGTCGCTTGCTTGCCTTCAGTGGTATTCACGATCAGGGCAATCTGATCATTCTTTATCATGTCCACGATATGCGGACGCCCTTCCAGCACCTTGTTCACAACCTGCACTTCAAGGCCCGCATCGCCCAGCACCTTGGCCGTGCCCTTGGTAGCAACCAGGCTGAAGCCACGCTCGATCAACATGCGCGCCACGTCAACAGAGGCTGGCTTATCCACTTCGCGCACGGAAATGAAGGCAGTCCCTGTTTCCGGCAGCTTTTCTCCGGCGCCCAGGGACGCCTTGCCAAAGGCTTCCGCAAAGGTCGCACCGACACCCATCACTTCACCGGTAGATTTCATTTCCGGTCCCAGAATCGGATCGACTTTCGGGAACTTGGCGAACGGGAACACCGCCTCTTTCACGAAATAGTGCTGCGGTTTGACCTCTTCTGTGAAACCTTGTTCCTTGAGGCTGGTGCCTGCCATGCAGCGAGCAGCCACCTTCGCCAGGGACACACCGATGCACTTGGACACATACGGTACCGTCCGTGAGGCACGCGGATTCACTTCCAGCACATACACGTCGCCGCTCTTCACCGCGAACTGCACGTTCATCAAACCCACCACGCCCAGCTCCAGCGCCATATCGGCAGCCTGCTGACGCATCACGTCCTGGACATCGTCGTCCAGCGAATACGGAGGCAGAGAGCATGCGGAGTCACCGGAGTGAACACCTGCCTGCTCAATGTGCTGCATGATGCCACCGATAACCACATCGGTTCCGTCACACACCGCATCCACATCCACCTCAATGGCGTCGTCCAGGAAGCGATCCAGCAATACCGGGGAGTCATTGGAAACCGACACCGCGTTCATCATGTAGTTACGCAGTTCTGCTTCACCGTAAACGATTTCCATGGCACGGCCACCCAGCACATAGGAAGGACGGACCACCAACGGATAACCGATTTCTTCTGCCAGGCGCACACCGTCTTCCATGGAACGGGCGGTGCGGTTAGGCGGCTGCTTCAGGCCAAGCTTATTAACCATCTGCTGGAAACGTTCACGGTCTTCCGCTTCATCGATGGCATCCGGCGGCGTACCAATAATCGGCACACCGGCCGCCTGCAGGGCACGAGCCAGCTTCAGCGGTGTTTGACCGCCGTATTGAACAATCACGCCCTTGGGCTTTTCTTTTGCCACGATAGCCAGCACGTCTTCCAACGTAATCGGCTCGAAGTAGAGACGATCGGAGGTATCGTAATCGGTAGACACGGTCTCAGGGTTACAGTTGACCATGATGGCCTCGTAACCGTCCTCCTTCATGGCAAACGCCGCATGCACACAGCAGTAATCGAACTCGATACCCTGACCAATCCGGTTAGGACCGCCACCAATGACCATGATCTTGTCACGGTCGGAAGGGTTAGCCTCGCACTCTTCGTCGTAACTTGAGTACATGTAGGCGGTATCGGTGGCGAATTCTGCTGCACAGGTATCGACCCGCTTGTAAATTGGCAACACATTCAGTTCTTCGCGCTTGCCCCGCACATCCGCTTCTTTTACACCCAGCAACTGAGCCAGACGCGCATCGGAGAAACCTTTGCGCTTAAGCGCATAGAGACTATCGCGGTTCAAGCCACTGAAAGTGCTGTCGGCCAACTGCTGCTCGGCACGGATCAAGTCTTCAATCTGCACCAAGTACCAGCGGTCGATTTTGGTGATATTGAACACATCATCCACGGTCATGCCGACCCGGAAGGCATCGCCAACGATCCAGATACGCTCAGGGCCCGGCGTAGCAAGTAACTGCGCCACCTGCTCACGGGCGTCCGGCGCTGCCGGATCCACATGCGGGTCAAAGCCGATGGATTCCGTTTCCAGACCACGCAACGCTTTCTGCACAGATTCCTGGAAGTTACGGCCAATGGCCATCACTTCACCAACAGATTTCATCTGGGTGGTCAGCACGGCGTCAGCTTCAGCGAACTTCTCGAAGTTGAAGCGCGGAATCTTGGTTACCACATAATCGATGGACGGCTCGAACGAGGCCGGGGTTTTGCCGCCGGTAATTTCGTTCTGCAGTTCATCCAGGGTGTAACCCACCGCCAGCTTTGCCGCCACCTTGGCGATCGGAAAACCGGTGGCTTTGGAGGCCAACGCCGAAGAGCGACTGACCCGCGGGTTCATTTCAATCACCACCATGCGCCCGTTGTCCGGATTAATGCCGAACTGAACGTTGGAGCCACCCGTCTCTACACCGATTTCACGCAGCACTGCCAAGGAGGCATCACGCATGATCTGCAGTTCTTTATCGGTGAGCGTCTGGGCCGGCGCCACAGTAATAGAGTCACCGGTGTGCACCCCCATGGGGTCAAAGTTTTCGATAGAACAAACGATGATGCAGTTATCCTTTTTATCGCGGACAACTTCCATCTCATATTCTTTCCAACCCAGTAAAGACTCGTCGATCAACAACTCATTAGTGGGCGACAGGTCCAAGCCACGCTGGCAGATTTCTTCAAACTCTTCACGGTTATAGGCGACGCCCCCACCGGACCCCCCCATGGTAAAACTGGGCCGGATGATGCAGGGGAAGCCCAGCGACTCAAGAGCGGCGCTGGCTTCCTCCATGTTGTGGGCAATGGCAGAGCGTGGGCACTCCAAGCCGATGGCTTTCATCGCCTTGTCAAAACGGGAGCGATCTTCCGCTTTGTCGATGGCATCTTCGGTGGCACCGATCATTTCCACGCCAAATTCTTTGAGCACCCCGTTATGGTCCAGCTCCAGAGCACAGTTCAGCGCAGTCTGACCGCCCATGGTCGGCAGCAGCGCATCCGGGCGCTCCTTCTCGATGATCTTGGCCACGGTCTGCCAGGTAATCGGCTCAATATAGGTCGCATCCGCCATGGCCGGGTCGGTCATGATGGTCGCCGGGTTGGAGTTAACCAGAATCACCCGGTAACCCTCTTCGCGCAGCGCTTTACAGGCCTGGGCACCGGAATAGTCAAACTCACAGGCCTGGCCGATCACAATCGGGCCAGCACCAATAATGAGGATGCTTTTTAAATCACTTCTTTTTGGCATAGTCACTAACCGTCAAACGTTAATTTCAATTGCCAGCGCGCCCGACGTCGAGCGTCGGACGTCGGACGCTTATTTCGCTTCCATCAGCTCGATGAAATGATCGAACAATGGCGCACAGTCGCGCGGCCCTGGGCTCGCTTCCGGGTGCCCCTGAAAACTGAAGGCGGGCACATCAGTGCGCTCAATGCCTTGTAAGGTACCGTCGAACAGCGACACATGGGTCACCTTCAGGTTGGCTGGCAGGGTATCTATATCCACCGCAAAACCATGGTTCTGGCTGGTAATCATCACCGTGTCATCGGCCAGGGTTTTTACCGGGTGGTTAGCCCCATGATGGCCGGTAGCCATTTTCATGGATTTGGCCCCACTGGCCAGTGCCAACAACTGATGCCCCAAGCAAATACCGAACACCGGCAAGCCCGTACCAACAATCTCCTGGATCGCGGCAATGGCGTAATCGCAAGGTTCCGGGTCACCGGGTCCGTTGGACAGGAAGACACCATCCGGCTTCATGGCCAGCACGTCGGACGCAGGCGTTTGCGCCGGCACCACGGTAAGCTTGCAGCCACGCTCGGCCAGCATGCGCAGGATGTTGCGCTTAACGCCGTAGTCGTAGGCCACCACATGGAAGCGGGTCTCACCCTGTTCGGTGTGCCCCTGCTCCAGGTCCCAGGTGGACTCGGTCCAGCTGTAAGGCTCGGCGACACTCACTTCCTTGGCCAGATCCATGCCTTTCAGGCCGGGGAACCCCTTGGCCGCAGCCAGCGCCTGCGTTTCATCCACACTGCCGCCGGCCAGAATGCAGCCATTCTGGGCGCCTTTGTCACGCAAAATGCGCGTTAGGCGGCGCGTGTCGATATCGGCGATGGCAACGATGTTGCGATCACGCAGGTAGTCCGAAAGAGATTGCTCACTACGCCAGTTGCTCACTGTCATGGCCAGATCACGAATCACCAGGCCCGAGGCCCAGATTCGAGAGGACTCTTCATCCTCGGCAGTGACGCCAGTGTTACCAATATGCGGATAGGTAAGGGTTACAATCTGCTTGGCATAGGAAGGATCCGTCAGGATCTCCTGATAGCCAGTCATGGCGGTGTTAAACACCACCTCACCCACGGTTTCACCCGTGGCACCGATTGCAACACCCCGAAAGATGCTTCCGTCTTCAAGAGCGAGAATGGCGGGAACCGTCAACGCAACCTCCAGGCTGATAGGGAATAGGGAGATCTGCGGCGGGTGCGCTCGCAAAAAAGCGAGATGGATTCCTCCACCTCGCTTTTTCTAAATTCTTCATTCGGCGCCCCGCACGCCCATCACGGGCTGCGCGCTATTTTAGGGCTTTGTGGCCCCGCTGTCACGCAGCAATCCCGTTGATAGACCAGTGGCAGGCTTGGCAGGCGGCTAGGCCTTGCCCCAACCGGCGCTTTCACCGGCCAGACCAAGCACATCCTGCATGTCAAACAGCCCCTTGTCCTGGCTGCCCAACCACGCAGCCGCACGCACAGCACCGCGACCGAACGACATACGACTGGAGGCCTTGTGGGTAATTTCCACCCGCTCACCCTCTGCGGCAAACATCACTGTGTGGTCGCCGACAATATCGCCGGCCCGAATCGTCTCGAAACCAATGGTATGGCGCTCGCGCTCGCCGGTGCGGCCTTCGCGACCGTACACCGCACACTCGTTCAGATCGCGCCCCAAGGTTTGAGCCACCACTTCACCCATGCGCAACGCCGTACCGGACGGCGCATCTATTTTATGCCGATGGTGGGCCTCAATCACTTCGATATCCACCTCATCGCCCATAATCTGCGCCGCCGTTTCCAGCAATTTGAAGCACAAGTTCACCCCAATGGAGTAATTGGGTGCAAAACAGATAGCGATATCATCGCTGGCGGCACGCACGGCCGCTTTCTGCTCATCATCCAAACCGGTAGTGCCGATCACCAACCGGGTGCCCGCCTCGCGACACACCTGAAGATTCTTCACCGTGGCTTCCGGCACAGTGAAGTCGATAAACACATCTGCCTCATTTACCACCTTGGCCAGATCATCCGCCAGCAACACTCCACTGACTCCTTGCCCCACCAGCTCACCGGCATCGGCACCGATCAGACTGGAACCGGGGACATCCACCGCCGCCGCCAGCGTGGTATCCGGGTTGGCCAGCGTCGCCTCAATCAGAATACGCCCCATGCGACCCGCCGCACCGATAATACCTACTTTCATGGTGTCTCCTTGGTTAAAAGCCGGATGTCGAACACCAGAAGCCTCGCGCGCCTCTCAACCCAAACGGGAAAAACGAAGCGACGAGAGCCTGGCATCAAGCTCCTTATTCTAGCAGAAAGGGCGATAGGGTCATCCGAACACCTGCCTGGCAGCGATGAACAAAACCGCCAGCACACGGGCAAAGCCCACAAAAAAGCCCGACGCGGCAATCGCGTCGGGCTTTTTATTACGCCAGCACTTACTTGGTATCGAAAAAACGCTTAACGCCTTCGAACCAGCTACTCTTGCGCGGGTTGTGACGGTTGCCGCCGCTCTCCAGAGATTCCTGGAATTGGCGCAACAACTCTTTCTGCTCGCCAGACAACTTCACCGGCGTTTCAATCACCACCTTGCACAGCAAATCACCCGGGGCGCCACCACGTACCGGCGCCACACCCTTGCCGCGTAAACGGAACAGCTTGCCGCTCTGGGTTTCCGCCGGCACTTTCAGCTTAACCTTGCCATTCAATGTGGGCACATCCAGCTCACCACCGAGAGAGGCATCAACAAAGCTAATCGGCACTTCACAATACAAATTGTCGCCGTCACGCTGGAAGATATCGTGCTCTCGCACGGCCACCTGAACGTACAAGTCACCGGACGGTGCACCATGCATGCCCGCCTCGCCTTCACCAGCAAGACGGATGCGATCACCTGTATCCACGCCAGCAGGGATCTTCACCGACAGGGTCTTGGTGTTCTGCACACGGCCTTGTCCGCCGCAGTTACCGCAAGGGTCTTTAATGATCTTGCCTTCACCCTTACAGGTGGGGCACGCCTGCTGCACGGTGAAGAAGCCCTGCTGCATACGTACCTGTCCGACGCCACCACAAGTGGTGCACGTTACGGGCTGGCTACCTTCTTTCGCGCCACTGCCATGGCAGACCTCACAACTATCCCACGTGGGGATGCGAATTTTTTCATCGCAACCGCGCACAGCCTGCTCCAGGCTCAGCTCCAGCGTATAACGCAGATCTGCGCCCCGGGCCGGGCCGCGGCGGCCACCGCCACCCCCAGCACCGCCGAAGATATCGCCGAAGATGTCACCGAAGATGTCACCAAAACCGCCGCCGCCGAAACCACCACCAGCACCTGCACCACCACCCTGGCCATTAACGCCGGCATGGCCGAACTGGTCGTAGGCCGCGCGTTTCTGCTCATCGGCGAGGACTTCGTAGGCTTCTTTCGCTTCCTTGAATTTGGCCAGCGCCTCCTTATCATCCGGGTTACGGTCCGGATGGTATTTCATCGCCAGCCGGCGATAAGCCTTTTTTAGGTCTTGGGCACTGGCATCTTTCGCCGCGCCCAACACTTCATAATAATCACGTTTGGACATAGATAAGCCTTTGGCTTAGCCAGACGCCCGACGCCGGAGGCCGGACACAGAAGCCAAAGAGCATCCGCGTCCAACGTCCGGCGTCAGGCTTCAGGCGTTACTTACTTCTTCTTGTCGTCGTCGACTTCTTCAAACTCTGCGTCGACTACGTCATCACCCGCTTGCGATTGCTCACCTTCCGCTCCGGCAGCGCCTTCGGCCTGCTGAGCTTGCTCGGCGTACATTTTCTCGGCCAGCGGCGCGGACACTTCAGACAGCGCCTTGATTTTGGCTTCGATGTCGTCCTTGTCGCTGCCTTTGGCGGCTTCTTCCAGCTCGTCCACGGCTTTGGTGATGGCTTCTTTCTCTTCATCGGTGGCCTTGTCGCCCGCTTCTTCAATCGTTTTGCGGGTAGCATGCACCAAGTGATCCGCCTGGTTGCGAGTCTGCACCAGCTCTTCGAATTTTTTATCTTCGTCCGCGTGAGCTTCGGCGTCCTGCACCATTTGATCGATTTCTTCATCAGACAGACCAGAAGAAGCCTTGATCTGAATGGTTTGCTCTTTACCGGTAGCCTTATCTTTCGCACCCACGTGCAAAATACCGTTGGCATCAATGTCGAAGGTCACTTCGATCTGCGGCATACCGCGCGGCGCCGGCGGGATATCTTCAAGATTGAACTGGCCCAACGACTTGTTCTGGCTCGCTTGCTTACGCTCACCCTGCAACACGTGCACTGTCACGGCCGTCTGGTTGTCATCCGCCGTGGAGAACACCTGCGACGCATTGGTCGGGATAGTGGTGTTTTTCTCGATCAGCGGAGTCATCACGCCGCCCATGGTTTCAATACCCAAGGTCAGCGGAGTCACGTCCAGCAACAGCACGTCGGTTACGTCACCGCTCAGTACCGCACCCTGAATCGCAGCACCCATGGCAACGGCTTCGTCCGGGTTAACGTCTTTGCGCGGCTCTTTGCCGAAGAACTCAGTAACGCTCTTCTGCACCATTGGCATACGGGTTTGACCACCCACCAGAATCACATCAGTGATATCGGCCGTTTTCACCCCAGCATCCGTCAATGCGGTTTTGCACGGCTCGAGTGAACGGGTCACCAGATCACCCACCAAAGACTCCAGCTTGGCGCGCGTCACTTTCACCACCAAGTGCTTGGGGCCAGTGCTATCGGCAGTAATGTACGGCAGATTAACTTCCGTCTGTTCGGCAGAGGACAGCTCAATTTTGGCTTTCTCAGCCGCCTCTTTCAGACGCTGCATGGCCAGCGGGTCGCCGCCCAAATCGATTCCGGAATCCGCCTTGAACTGGTCAGCCAAGAAGTTAATCAGTGCCAAGTCGAAATCTTCACCACCCAAGAAGGTGTCACCATTAGTGGCCAACACTTCAAACTGGTGTTCGCCATCCACTTCGGCGATTTCAATAATTGAGATATCGAAAGTACCACCACCCAAGTCATACACAGCGATGGTGCGATCACCACCTTTCTTGTCTAGGCCATAAGCTAGAGCAGCCGCGGTGGGCTCGTTAATAATACGCTTCACATCCAGGCCAGCGATACGACCGGCATCTTTGGTAGCCTGGCGCTGGGAATCGTTGAAGTAAGCCGGCACGGTGATAACGGCCTCGGTAACAGCCTCACCCAAGTAGTCTTCCGCGGTCTTCTTCATTTTCTTCAGCACTTGCGCAGAAATCTGCGGCGGCGCCATTTTCTCACCCTTCACTTCGACCCAGGCGTCACCGTTGTCGGCCTTGGTGATCTTGTAGGGCACCATCTTGATGTCCTTCTGAACCACCTTGTCGTCAAAACGACGGCCGATCAGACGCTTCACCGCGTACAGAGTGTTTTCCGGGTTAGTCACCGCCTGACGCTTGGCAGATTGACCAACCAAAGTCTCTTTGTCGTCGGTGTAGGCGATGATAGACGGCGTAGTGCGAGCGCCCTCTGCGTTTTCGATAACCTTAGTTTTGTCACCTTCCAGCACGGCCACACAGCTGTTGGTCGTACCCAGGTCGATACCAATAATTTTACCCATAATCGTTCTCTCTCCTTCACACCAGCCGGGACCCTTTCGGCGCCCCAGGCAGTTGAATTACTAACTCGTCTGGCTTCTATATGGCGGTCGTTGCTGTCATTTCAAGGGAACTTGTTGATTTTGAATGCTTCACTTTTACAACGACGTTGACACCCCAAACCGGGAGCCAGACCCGCTTTTGTATCTAGCTTCACGCATCAAGCCGGACCATCATGGGGCCTTGCTAACCACCACCCGTGCCGGGCGAATCAGCCGGCCATTCAGCTGGTAGCCTTTCTCTAGCACCTCAATCACGCTATTGGGGTCCATATTCGGCACCGGCACCATGGTCATGGCTTCATGCAATTCGGGGTTAAACGGTTCGTCTGCCGGATTAATCTGTTCGATGTTATAACGGGCAAACGCATCCAACAGAGACTTCAGCGTTAACTCGATACCTTCACGGGCGCCTTTTAGTGCATCGTCGTCGGCATCCAACGCCGCCAGGCCACGCTCCAAGTTGTCCGCCACACTCAACAGATCACCAGCAAACTTCTCCAAGGCAAACTTGCGGGCATGCTGCACGTCACGCTCGGCGCGCTTACGCACATTCTGCACTTCTGCCTGGGCACGGACATCCGCCTCAGCCAACGCCTTCTTAACCTTGGCCAGCTCCGCCTCTACGTCAGCCAGTTTCTCTTCAGCGGTGGGCTCAACCGCCTCGGCCTCTGCAGCGGCCGCAGCCTGCTGTTCTTCAACTGTCTCTACCTGTGGTTCGGCATTTTTCTGGTCTTTTTCCTGCTCACTCATTGGTCACTCCACGCCCCTATCCGGGCTTTTATCAGGAAAGCGGGCAAAGATATGGGAACTATCAGGCAGGATTCAAGGGGGCAAGATGGCAAGCCTCAAGCTTCAAGCGGCAACAGGGGCCAGGCGGCCGCCATTCGCCACAGGTTATACCCCGCCATTTGACCAAGGAAACGCGCCGCGCCGCCATTAATTACAGCGGGAAAGGCCGCAACACAGGGCACGCCGACCGGCGTTGCAGCTTGTGGGGTATTTTAAAGCTGGGTAAGCGCCGCCGAGAGAATCTTGGCGGTGATATCCACAGTGGGGATAACCTTTTCATAATCCATGCGGGTGGGGCCCACCACTGCCAACACCCCCATCGGGCCATCATCCGCCGTATAAGGAGCGGAAATCAGCGAATAATCCTCAAACGGCTGAAAGCCTGATTCTCGGCCGATAAAGATCTGCACCCCATCAGCTTTCATGGAACGCTCCAGCAGATGCAAAATGTCACGCTTATGATTAAAGGCATCAAACAAGTTACGCAGCTGCCCCAAATTTTCCGCCTCAGCAGTCTGGATGAGGTTCGATTCCCCGGATACCACATAATCTGAATCGGCGCGCTCGGTACGCAGCGCCTTGTCTGCCACCGCCACAGCAGTCTGCATCAGCGCATCCATCTGCAGGCGGTCCGTATTCATGGTATCGAGCAAACCATCGCAAATGCTGTTCAAGTCACAGCCAGCATAGGTATGGTTGATGTAGTTAGCCGCCTGGCGCAATTCCACGCCATCGTAATCCCGGTCGGTATGAATGATCCGGTTCTGCACTTCGGAGCGGTTGACCACCAGCACCACCAGCACCCGCTTGCCCGACAACGGCAGAAACTCCACCTGGCGCAGGGTAGACACCTCGCGGCGGGGCACCGCCACCAGTCCTGCCATGCGGGTTAACTCCGCCAGGGTTTTCGATGCCTGGGCGATCAACTCCCGGGAAGACTGCTCCGGCGCCAGCAACTGACGCAGCTCTTTTTTCAAATACCGGTGATCCGGGCGCTCCATCACGCTGGTCGCCAATAGCGAATCCACGTACAGCCGGTAACCCAGCTCTGTAGGAATTCGCCCCGCCGAAGTGTGCGGGCTACTCAACACCCCCAATTCTTCAAGCTCCGACATGATATTGCGCACCGTGGCCGGGCTCACCGTCAAGCCGCTACCGCTGGCCAGCGTTTTCGAGCCCACCGGCTGGCCATCACGGATATGCCGCTCCACCAGTGTCATCAGCAGGCGTTGCTTGCGTTCGTTGAGATCCAGCTTTGTCATAGGTGTATATGTACCAGAAAATCGCCACTCTATTATATAGAGAACCGTAGCCGGATTTCATTGAGCAGGGGCTTACACTCCCAGCGCGAATCCCCTACCATTAACCAGCACTGACCATAAGAACAGTCATAATCACAAGGATGTCATCATGACCGACGAAACCCCAAACAATCCTTACCAAGCCCCGGACAGCATAGCCCAGAAGCCCGCCAACGCCGATGCCCCTGAGCTGGCCAGCCGGCTGTATCGCTTTCTCGGCGCCATCATTGATGGCCTAGTGCAAATGATCATTATCGGCCCGATCATCTATTTCACCGGAATCTGGGGCGCCATGATGCAAAGCAACAGCAATATCAGCCTGTCCACCAGCGTCGGCCTGTTTGTCGCCGGGGAGCTGATCTTCCTGGCCTTGCAAGGCTGGCTACTGTTTAACCGCCAGCAAACCATTGGCAAAGCCCTTCTCAACATGCGCATCGTCGGCATGGAACAGGACAGCGTTCCCGCCGGCAAACTCTATGGGCTGCGTTATTTTGTTTTCCACGTGCTCGCCCAGCTGCCCGGCATCAACCTGATTATGCTTATCGACCCGTTATTGATTTTCCGGTCAGATCGACGCTGCCTGCACGATCACCTCGCCGGCACCCAAGTGATTCAAACCCAGCAAACGACCACTTAATCACGATTTCGCCTGTCGCGGAGGAATACCATGCTGACCCACCTAAGCGTTCGTCACTTTGCCACCGTTGAGCAGTTGGAGCTAGAACCCGAAAGCGGGCTCACCACCATCAGCGGCGAAACCGGGGCAGGCAAATCCGTCATTATCGACGCCCTGGGGCTCACCTTGGGAGACAGGGCCGACTCATCGGTTGTTCGCCACGGGCACGACCGCGCCGAAGTGCTAGCCACCTTCGACCTGAGCAACAACGCTGCCGCGCAGCAATGGCTGGCCGAACGTGAGCTGGATGATGAAGAACAATGCCTGCTACGCCGTACCGTGCGTGCCGACGGCCGCTCCCGAGCCTATGTGAACGGCACACCCACCCCGCTGGCAGAGGTACGAGAGCTGGGTGAACGCCTGATCAGCATTCACAGCCAGCACGAGCATCAAGCACTACTAAAAAAGGAGGCCCACCGGCAGTTGCTGGACAATTTTGCTCATGCTCGCGAGCTGGCCAACAGCGTGCGCGAGCACTGGCGCCATTGGCAAAAAGCCCGCCGTGCCCACGACGACGCCCTGAACCAGGCCCGTGAGCAGAATGAGAAAGAAGAACTGTTACGCTTCCAGCTGGAAGAATTGGACGCCCTCGCCCTGCAGGACGGCGAGCTGGAGCAACTGGAACAGGAGCAACAACGGCTAGGGAACGCAGAAAGCTTGATCCGGGTTTGCCAACAGTCCCTTAACGCACTCTATGAAGACGAGGAAGGCACCTGTAACGACCACCTCAGCCAAGTTAGCCACTGGCTGGACGAGGCGCGCAATAATGACGACGGCCTGGGCAGCATTGCCGACACCGTGGAATCCGCCCGCCTGCAAGTGGAAGCCGCCGCCGACGACCTGCGCCATTACTTGGAAAAACTGGATCTGGACCCGGCACGCCTTAGCCAGGTGGAAGAACGCCTGAGCCAAAGCTACACCCTCGCCCGCAAGCACCGCATTCGCCCGGAAGAGCTGGTAGAACATCATCGCAGCCTGCTGGCCGAATCCGATGCCCTGGGCAATGTGGATGCCCACCTGCACGCTCTTGCGGAACAGGAAACGACCGCCCAGCAGCACTACATGGACAGCGCCCGCAAACTGACCAAGGCTCGCCGCAGCGCCGCCAAAACGCTCAGCCAGCAAGTGCAAAAGCAACTCACGGCTCTGGGCATGAAAGCCGCGCAGCTGGATGCCTGCCTGAGTGAATGTTCACCGAGCCTGGAGGGCCTGGAAGAAGTGGAATTCTTGTTTACCGCTAACCCAGGACAGCCACTTAAGCCACTGGGCAAAGTCGCTTCCGGTGGCGAATTATCGCGGGTAAGCCTGGCCATTCAGGTGATCTGTGCGCGCAACCTGACTGTACCCAGCCTGGTGTTCGATGAAGTGGACGTGGGCGTTGGCGGCGGCGTAGCCGAGATTGTGGGCCGATTACTGCGCGAACTGGGGCAGCATGCCCAAGTGTTATGCATTACCCACCAGCCACAGGTGGCCAGCCAAGGGCATCAACACTGGCAGGTGCACAAAATTCAGAATGACGAGACCACCCACACCCGCATTGAGGGGATGGACGAAGCAGCAAGAGTGGAAGAACTGGCGCGGATGCTGGGCGGGGTAGAAATCACCGAATCTACCCGCAATCATGCCAAAGAGATGCTAAACAAAGCGCAGGCAGCATAAAGAGGCCTGCATAGCGCACGCTACAGGCCTCACGCCTCGGCCTTCCTGGCGTGCAGCATGAAGCGTGGTGCGCTATTACTGCTTCTTGGGTCTAACGTACAGCACCAGAGAATGATCCACAATTTCGTAACCGTGCGCCTCAGCAATAGCGTGTTGGCGTGTTTCGATCACGTCATCCATGAACTCAACCACGTCACCGGTTTCCATGCACACCATATGGTCGTGGTGGTCTTCGTCGGCCAGCTCAAACACGGCAGAGCCGCCTTCAAAGTTGTGGCGCAGCACCATGCCGGCCTGCTCGAACTGCGTCAGCACGCGGTATACGGTCGCCAAACCCACGTCTTCGCCGGAGTCCATCAATGATTTGTAGATATCTTCCGCGCTCAGGTGGCGCTCTTCGGACTTCTCCAGCTGCTGCAGGATTTTCACCCGCGGCAGGGTCACTTTAAGGCCCGCTTTTCTGAGATCCTGATTATCCAATGCGTATGCTCCATCTGCCAATCAATGGCGGTTTTGAAAAAGGCGGGTAATCTGTACCACCGGGGCTCCAAGGCGAACTCATCGCTCCGGAGGCTGTCCATTAAAAGGACCATACCGCCAGACCGGAGTTTGTCATAGGTTCCCAAGTCTGTATTATCGCCCGAACACTTAGCGAAGTCGAAAATCATGCCCCGCACTCTAATCTCACTGACACTGATATCTCTGCTAGCGACTGCCGGCTGCAGCACACTGCGCTTTCCCGGCGTCTACCGAATTGATATTCCGCAAGGCAACTTCGTCACCGAAGACATGCTCAGCGAATTACAGCCTGGCATGTCACCGGAGCAAGTGCGCTACGTTCTCGGCGCCCCCACTTTGGTGGACCCGTTCACGCCAGACCTCTGGCTCTACCCCATGACTTACCGGCCCGGCAAAGGTGATGACGTGAGCCAGAACATCGCCGTTTACTTTAAGAACGGTGCGTATAGCCGCTATGAGGGCAAGGTCATCGACGACTTTAAGGCCAAGACCTCCGGTCGCAACGACATTGAGTTGCAACGCAAAGCCGCAGATCGCAAGGAAGACGCCAAAGAGACTTCACCCTTGTGAAGTCCTTTCATACCTTGCCCGCTGACGCTTTTTCCTTCGCCCGCTTCTTGCGGTTGAGCTTCGGATCGGCAGTCAACGGGCGATAAATTTCCACCCGCTCACCGGCTTTCAAAACGTGGCCGGCCGGGTTTGCCACCACCTTGCCAAACACCCCCATGGGCGCCTTGTCCAACTCCAGATCGGCAAACTGTTCAGCGATACCCGACAATCGAGCGGCATCCAGCATAGATGTCCCCTCTGGCACATCCAAACCGATCAAGCGTTGCTTCTGCGGCAACGCATAGGCCACTTCCACGTGAATCATCTGCTCGCTCACTGCCTGGATGCCCCCACCGCTGGCGCAGAGGGCACCTCCTCCATATTGCTGGATTCAACCGGTTCAGCTATGGAATCAGGTATATTCACCTCAGCAGCATCCTGAGTATCGGATATCGGTTCAGCGCCCTCCAACTTGTCAGCTGCCGGTGGCTCGGGTGCAGACACCCCCTCATCCACAGGCACCACCGCACTCCAAATTGAATACACAAACAAGGCCACCACGGCCGCAGGGGAGAAAATTCGTACCAGCGCACGCCATACCAGATACAACTTGAAGTTCTTGATGCCCAGCTCCTTGCGCGCCTGAGTTTCCTTCATCACCCAGCCGGCAAAGATAGCGATTAACAAGCCACCCAGTGGCAACATCACCGTAGTGGACAAAAATTCCATGTTGTCGAAGAAGGTGCCTGCCAGGAAGGTATTATCCTCCCACACATTGAACGACAGCACCGAGCCAACCCCTAATAGCCAAGCGCCCAAACCCACCAGTATGGCGGCCTTCACTCGAGTCAGGCCTTTTTCCACCAACCAGGCTACCACTGGCTCACCCAAGCTAATGGACGAGCTCCACGCCGCGCACACTACCAACAGGAAGAATAAAGAGCCAAACAACACGCCACCGGGAATATTACCGAACGCCAGAGGCAGAGTGACAAACATCATCCCCGGCCCCTGGCCCACTTCCAACCCGCCAGAGAACAGCAACGGGAACATGGCCATGCCAGCACCCAGTGCCACCAGAGTATCCAGCACGGCAACAATAGCCACAGTAGAAAGAATTGATACCGGTTTATTTTTGCCGGTTTTCGGGTCGGTCACCTCGCGGGGCATATAGGCCCCATAGGCCATGATCGCCCCCATGCCGAGGCTCAGCGTAAAGAACGCCTGCCCAACCGCCACCAGCACCGCTTTGCCAGTGAGCTTGGAGAAATCAAACGCAAACAGGAAACTCATGGCCTCGCTAAAGCCGGGGGTTGTCGTCGCGTAACCCACCAGCACCAGCAGCAGCACGAACAACAGCGGCATCAACACTTGTACGGCTTTTTCCAGCCCACCTTTCACCCCACGAGCAACCACCATCATGGTGAGCAGCATGAACAACGAGTGGAAACCCAGCATCAACCAAGGGTTGGCCAGCATGGTGTCAAAATGCGCCTCGGACTGAGTGGCCGTTATGCCTTCAAACGCCCCTCGGGCCGCCTCCCACGTGTAATATAATGCCCAGCTGGCCACCGCAGAATAAAACGACAGAATCAGGAATGCCGACAGCGCCCCCAGTATCCCGATGCCTGCCCAACGCTGGGTGACTTTGCTCTCACTGGCAAGCTTGCGCATGGTGTTGATCGGGCTCAACCCCCCTTTGCGCCCCAGCATGACTTCTGCGGCCATAATGGGGATCCCCACCACTGCAATACACAACAGATAGAGCAGCACAAAAGCACCGCCACCGTTTTCCCCGGTGATATATGGAAAGCGCCAGATATTGCCCAGCCCCACTGCCGACCCCGTTGCCGCCAAAATAAACACCCAACGGCTGCCCCACACTCCATGGACCGACTTGTTTTCTTGCTTCATAACACCATTACTCTTATTCGCGTGGCGGTATTGTCTTTTTTTTGGCAGGGCGGCTCAAGTGACAGCCAGCAACATCGCAAACATTGGCCACGGTCACTTGCCCGGGACCGGCCCCCGACAGACAAACCGCTATCAGCCAGCCACCCCTTGCTCTATAATCGCCGCCCTATGGGAAAAGCCAACAAAAAAGCCAAAGCACCGTCGGCCACCATTGCGCAAAACCGCAAGGCACGGCATGAATATCACCTAGAAGAGCACTTCGAAGCCGGCCTGGTATTGGAAGGTTGGGAGGTGAAATCACTGCGTGCCGGCAAAGGCAATCTTACAGAAGCCTATGTCTTGCTAAAAAACGGCGAAGCCTTTCTGTTCGGTGCCCGCTTCGAACCACTCAACACCACCAGCACCCACGTCACCCCTGACCCGACACGCACACGTAAGCTGTTGCTCCACCGTCGTGAGCTGGGGCGCGTATTTGGTGGCGTACAGAAAGACGGCTTCACCTGCGTACCGGTGAGCCTGTATTGGAAAAAAGGGTTCGCCAAATGCGACATCGCATTGGCCAAGGGCAAACAGAAATTCGACAAGCGCGCCACAGAGAAAGAGCGCGACTGGAACCGTCAGAAACAGCGCGTACTGCGGCAGAGATAACGCGAAGGCGCTACCTCTGCTCGCTGGGCACTGTCTAAAACTGGGTTATTACGCTGTGTGATGGGTATCCACATCCTGCGCACGGCTATCGCCACGTAACTGCCAGTAAAATTGCAACCAAGCACGCAGTACTGCAGGCATAAAGTAAACAGCGAACAGGATCACCGGAATACGCATCTCCGGAGTCGCCATATACACCAAATAAATGCCCGCTGCATACGCAGCCAGTGCAAACACTAATTGCAACGCTCTGTAGAGCAGCGGCTGAGCCTTCAAAGGCGACAGTGCCTTTTCGGAAACTTGCCCTGCTGACCGAAAGATCGTGTTCATCATCCTTCTCCTTCAATGAACGACAACGCTTTGATCAGCGGCCTTCTTGAAATCTCAATCTCAAGGCTCGCTGTAAAGCCATTGTGTGGTACACAATTTTTGAGCCAGATGCTTAGGGCGCTTATGGCTACCAGTTCATCTTTTGCTCAACCTCACCACTGAACACTGTCTTGTTCCTTGGTGACACCGTTATAGTGCGCCTTAATTATGTCAGAACAAGGTCACAAGGTAGGATTGTCGGACAAAAAGAGGGTAGATAGGTAACACTTTTCTCCACTACCCAACAAAACGCCCTCCTTTTATGTCGCTAACGACCAAATAGCCTCCAACTCCGCTGCCGTCTATCGTAATCTCATCCACACATTGAAATCGACTTCCTCGCCCCCATCCCTTAGAATGAACCCATCACAGGGGCCGACCTGGATTCGACGTCGGTACTGAATTCTGTGGTGCATGCCGAGAAGGTCACGAGTCTCGTAAATCATTTGTGGCACATTAAAGCAATCGCAAACGACGATTCTTACGCACTAGCAGCTTAAACCCTGCTTATCGCCAATCGACCCTGCCTGTGGGGAAGAGCGGCGAGCATCGCAACACAGGCTCGCAGCAAAGTCCGCCCCGGATGGCGCTGTTAAAACCCTTAGGGGCTCGGCTTTCACGTCCTGCCAGTTGGGCTGTGAAGGCTTAAATTAATAAACATGGCTAAGCATGTAGATCTGCAGATGGATTGCTGACGGACGCGGGTTCGATTCCCGCCGGCTCCACCAAGCAACAAATAAAAAGGGTCACCCCGATGGGGTGACCCTTTTTATTATGCCGCGCTGTTGCGCGCCTGCCGCCATTTACGAATTAAGCAAATGATCAGAAGCGACTAGCCGAGAAATAAGTTCTCACGATGCCATAACAGGAACTTTGCATCAGGCAGAAACTTTTCCGGCAGCCTGATTTTCGAACCCTCATTTACGCAGAAAGTGTCATGAATATATTTATTCTCGGACTGCGCCTTCAGCGCCGATGACACCATAATCTCGAAATTATTCGACAGACTGATCATCCCCTGGTCGAAGGCCCTATCCGCCAAAGCACTCAGGCATAGACCATTACGAGGGTTTAACCTGTTTTGCTTATCTGCACACCAAGGCTTGATGTGGCCCGCGATTAACAGGCGGGTGTCTGCAATGCCGGTGATACAGCAACGAGATTTATAGGCTGTAAAAACTGCATCTCGAAACAGTCTCTGCCCTTGTCGTCGTTTGACCACGGCCTCTATATCTTTCCCTGTGAAGTCTGCATCTGCTTCTGCATTAGACTGATACGTCACGGGATGCCCCTCACCGCTCAGAAGCATCTGAAGTCTAGCTTCAATAATTGGTATCCACTTATCGGTGCCGGAGGAGAACTCAGCCCAAACCTTCCGATCAAGCGATGATGCTCCGGAAAGCCCTTTCCGGCCTGTGCCCGTAATAGCAGGGTCCAGGCCCGCTAAATTAGTCAGCTTCATTGCAACTGAGCCTGGAGTACGCTCCAGACGTTCAGCGACTGCTTTGATAAGCGAATTTGTCTGACTTAACTGGCCAAAAGTGAGCCGGCAATACACTCCCAGCACCGTCATTAGCTCGTCTTCCGTCCACTGCTTACCCGCCATTACTTACCCTTTCCAATTCTGCTCCCACTTTAGCAAATCCTATTTCAAAGAATCATGGCTGTCACCGGCATCTCCGTTTCCGCAATCGCCTCTAACTCATGCAAGCCCAAATCATCCCCACCCTCAGCATGATCCCCAAAGTAGGCAGTCGGCCAACCTAGATCTTCCGGCCTGAAATGCACCACATCCGGCCAGACCTGCAAATTAGCAAACCTTTCACGGAGCAGGCTTACTAGATCCTCCGAATTATCTGCATCAACCACCTTCACCACGACGGTTTCATATTGCTTGTAATTGCTGGCATCCCGATACAGGTAACTCACTGCAAAATTCATATTCGCTCCTCGTACTCTCTTTTAACGACCCTCTAGCGCCCAGACAATCCGCCGAAATACCTGGGTGCAACGCTCCCTTTGACCTGCATCAGCCTGCCACTTAAGCTAAAACCACCCCCCTGGACGGATAAAATAATGAAGCTCTCCACCCTCACGCCACCTCTCGAATCCCTGCACGCCTCCTCGGATGACATTCTGCTGGTTTCTCTGATCAGCCATGATGGCCTGCCGGTGGTGCACGTGGGTGAGGGACTGGATTTTGATGATCAGAGCGCGCTGTTCTTCGAGATGAAGAAGACCTGTGACCGAGTTCTGCAGAGCTTGAAACTGGGACATAGCGAGGAGGTGTTTATCCGCTGCCGGGAGGGATGTATCAGTATTTGGCCAGTGAACGACATGGTGTTCGCCTGCATGGCAAAGCCTTCAATCAATTCCCAGCGCATGCAAATGTTGGTTTGGAAAACTGTTTCCCGGCTGAGCGGGTTAGTCTAACTTTTTTCTTATGCCTTCACGGCCCGTTCTCGCTCTTGCTCCACACCAGCGAAAACGAAACCCCTCTCATCCGAACCATGTTCATGGCAACAAAAAACCTACACCTAGGCCATGGAGAGATACACAGCTTTTCTTTATCTTTTAAACCAGACTTTCTGGAGAAATCGCAATGTCACGTTCGACATTCAAAGCCGCAGTGCTGAGCACTATTTTGGGGAGCAGCGTTTTTCTTTCCATCTAGGCCGACGACGATACCGGGAGCCTCGCGACCGGAGACAGAGCGGCTTCTTGTTTTCTGCAGCGGGAACAATGCGAAGTTCGCCAGATATCAGGACAATTGGGCTGCAGTACATACCAATCTGATTAGTGGCTACTACCGCTGGCAGGTACAGACCCAAAGTGGTTTCGATACATATACCGTGCTAACCAATCCGTAAACTTTCGTCTGAATTTTGCCGGCGTCCACCTCCTGGGGCGCCGGTTTTTTTTGTATTTTATACAGCGACGCTACATGTGCCCGCTGAGCCCGAGCAACCCGTTTACGGCTTTGGTCGCTTGCTGGCACGCCCTCACGGGCAGCAGTGTATGCCTTTAAAAAAAAACCACCGCAGAGGGTGGCTTTTTTTACTGCTGCTGAACGCCAACGAGATCAAGCAACGGCAAATTCCTTCTGCTCGTCCTTGTCATTCTCATGCGGAACATTAAGACGATCAGCCTGCGTCATCAGGTATTCGAAAGTGGCCAAGGAAGCCTTGGAGCCTTCACCGCTTCGATAGCCCGCTTTCGCTCCCGCTCCGTTCGTATGTCACTTGCTGAGGTGTTAGTCAGGTAAAGGCGCTGCCCAGCTCAACGGTGTTACCGTGATAGAGCCCGTGACCCACGACCACAGCTGTGTTCAGTTCTGTAGCCCTGTGTGTGGTCGCCCTGCGCTTGCTCTGGGGCATTTTTTAACGCCCTTGAACCGCTGGAAGGCGGACACATATTGAAGACACGGGCAAAACCTCAGCCTGATGACAGCAACACCAACCGCGTTTCTACGGTTGTTTTTTATGCCTCGCCCATCACTAGTGGCGAGCCAGCGCTTCACCACTGCGCCCTGCAAGCCCCTCCGGTTGCTGCTGTTCAAACAATGCACTTAACGGTTGCGGCCTGCCGATAGCATAGCCCTGCACAAAGTCGACACCAGCCTCTTCGAGCACTGGAATCAGAGCATGATCTTCCACGTATTCCGCCACCGTTTTCACTCCCAACCGGTGAGCTACCTCGCTGATGGATTCCACAATGGTGCGGTCCACACTGGAGTGCAGCAGGTTGCGCACAAAGCTGCCGTCGATCTTGATGAAGTCTACCGGGAAGTGCTTCAAATAATTGAACGAGCTGAAACCACTGCCGAAATCATCCAGCGCCACCTTGCAACCCTGCTCACGAATGCGCCCAAGCAGGTCGCTGGCCGGAGAGAGTTGGTTGACCACGGTGGTTTCGGTAATTTCGAAGGTGAGCCGCTCCGGTGACAGCGGCGTCTTATTGAGCAAAGATTCCAGAAATGGGATAAACGTCGGGTCATCCAGTGACGTGGCCGACAAATTGATGGCGATATTCAGATGCGGCAAGGCGACCAGCTCGTCACTGAGCGTGACCAGCAACTGAGTCAGCACCCAGCGGTCAATGTGCGGCATAATCTGGTAGCGTTCTGCCGCTGGAATAAACGAGCCTGGGTTGAGGATATCGCCATTACGGTCGCGCAGACGTAACAGAACTTCGTAATGCGATTGTTCCGTGCGGGCATCAATGGGCCGAATTTCTTGGCAATAAAGCAGGAAGCGGTTTGATTCCAGAGATTCGCGCAAGCCCGCGGCCACCTGCAATTCCATATGACGGCGAGAGGCTTCACTATCGTCTGGGGTATACACTGAAACCTGATTACGGCCCCGGTATTTGGCCGCGTAACAGGCCACATCAGCCCGGCTCATGGCTTCTTCTACGGTGATCACGTTAGCATCCAACTGCACTAACCCGACACTGGCACCGATATCGTAAAGCGATTCATTCCAGGCAAACCGCATCTCGCCCAAGGCGGCAATCAAACGTTCGGCGATCAGGGTCGCACGCTGGGCGGGGCAATGGCGTAACAACAAACCGAACTCGTCACCACCCAGGCGAGCGACCACATCCTGCTCACGGACCTGACGGCCGATTACCCGGGCGCATTCACGCAGCAGGGCATCACCCGCCACATGGCCAGCGGTATCGTTCACCACTTTGAAACGATCCAGATCGATAAAGCACAGCATGCTGTGCTCTGGGCTTTCTTCGTCCAGGGTTTCCAGCAGGACATTTTCAAATTCCCGACGATTGGTGAGTCCGGTCAAGGCATCGTGGGTAGCGTGGTAGCGTAGCTTCTTCTGCATGGCCCGCCGAGAGGTCACGTCCCGAAACACCATCACTGCCCCGGTCACCTCGCCCTCTGCGGTCTTGAGCGGAGCAGCGGAATCCTGAATTTCGTAGCGGCTGCCATCACGATTTTGCAGCATACTGCCCTCGCGCAGGAAACAGACATCCCCGCCGTTCAGCGCCACCGTGATGGGGTTAGGGGACGGGCCGCTAACATTATCGTCGCTAAGCATCAGCACATCGCCCACCGGCAACCCTTCCGCTTCTTCTTCTCGCCATCCGGTGAGGGACTCTGCCACCGGGTTCATGAAAGTCACGCGGCCAGCTTCATCCGTGGCGACCACACCATCGGCAATGGAGGTCAGGGTAACGCGTAAACGCTCTTTTTCATGGGCGAGCGAGTCCTGCATGCGTTTTTCTGCAGACACGTCCCAATTGGTGCCCACCACTAGCGTCTCTGCCCCACCGGCCCGGACCACAGTTTCCGCCCGCACGCGGATGTGCCGGATGTCTCCGCCTGGCCGGCATATCCGGAATTCCGTATCCAACTCTTGCTCGCCTGCAATCACGCGTTGGAACGCTGCCTTGATTTCATGGTAATCGTCCGGGTGCACATGATCACACCAGATCTGCAGAGAGCCATCCCCTGGCTGTCCGCGTTGAACCCCATATAGCTCGTACATGCGTTCATCCCAAAACAACGCATCACTCTGCGGGCTGTACTGCCAAATGCCGACCCTACCTGCTTCCAGAGCCATTTGCAGGCGTTGGCGACTTTCCTGCAACGCCTGTTCAGATAGCTTGGCCGCATGAATATTTTCCATCTGGGCAATCAAATAACTGACGGCCCCGTTGATATGGACTGGCGACACCGAGAGCCGCACCCAGAGCGGTTCACCTTGGCGGCTAATGATTCGCTGCTCCAGCGAGTAACCAGTGATCTCGCCGGTCAGCAGGTCCGCCAGCATACCCCGGCTCTTGATCAGGTCGTCCGGGTGAGAAAAATCCTGAAAAGAGGTGTTTAGCAACGACGCTTCGTCATAGCCCGCCAAATCGCACAACGCATGATTAACCGCTTGCCACTCTCCACGAGGGCTCAGTAACGCCATGCCGATGGCAGAATGTTTCATAGCCAGCCGAAAGCGCATTTCACTATCTTTTACATGAGCCAACCTCAATCGGTTACGCTGAAACAACAGCGCTCCCAATAGCACGATTGCAACAGTAACAGCCCCAATCAGCACACCCTGCATGGTATTCGTCCAAAATAATGTTTTATCCTTGGCGTTCCCGCCTCATGTTCACTTTTTGAACGCCACAGGCCCGCGTGACCAGCTTCACCTGACAAAGCCGGAACTTTCCCCGACAATTGGGGCCTGTTACAAGGGTTCCCGGTTCGCACAGCATCCGGGTCCCAAGAAGCCCAGGGAGAAAAAAGCTGACCTAGTCGGCGCCAATCATGCCATTTAGACGACGCCTGTTACAGTTTCTCGCCCTGCTATTCGTGGCGGCAACATTGGCCCAACTCTGGTACTTGGGCCAAGTGCTGCGTCTGCAACACCACAACCCGGATAGCAGCGCTTATATGCACCGCGCCCAGGAGCAGGGCAATGTGCAGCAGTACTGGCGCGATTACGATCAGATCAGTGATTACCTGAAAAGGGCTGTACTGATTTCCGAAGACGCCCATTTCACTCAGCACACCGGTTTCGACTGGGAGGGCATCCGCCATGCCCTGAAACGCAACATGGAAGCGGGCAAGCCGGTCGCCGGAGGCTCCACCATTACCCAACAACTGGCCAAAAATTTGTACCTGTCTGGCGAGCGCACCTATACCCGCAAAGCACAGGAAGCGGTTATTGCCCTGATGCTGGAAATCAGCCTGACCAAGCGTCGCATCCTTGAGCTTTACTTGAATGTGGCCCAGTGGGGGCATCAAATTTACGGTGCCGAAGCGGCTGCCCGGCATTATTTTCAAGTCAGCGCCTCGCAGTTATCCCCCTTGCAGGCGGCACAGCTGGCCGCGATGCTGCCGCGCCCCAATCTTTACGACTTCAAAGGCCCCACCAACTACGTACAACAACGGGCAAACTGGATTCAGGCGCAGATGGCGCTGGTTCGCATTCCCGACCCGGGAACCGTGCCCCTGCCACCGCCACCTGAACCCGTTGCGCCCCCCGAAGGAAACACGCAATGAAGCAGTATTCCGTCCCTTTTGCCGCCTTATGTTTTAGCGGCCTGGCCCTATTGGGCTGTAGCGACAATGACGAAACACAGCCTGCACCCGCCGGCAGTGATACCAACACCGCCGGCATCGCCGGGGTGTGGCAAAGCGAACAGCAAGTACTGGTGCTGGAAACCAGCGGCGACTTATACCTCCCTGCGGACACCAACCTGCAAGGGCTTCGCTGGGAGAAGCAGGACGACAGCCTCACGTTCCACTACCTGGACAACCGTGAGAAACAAGTCACCGAGGCCACCGCAACCGGGCTACAGCAGGGTGACTCATTGACGTTGACGCGCACTACAAAGCAGCCGACAACCGATGCCCCAGATGCAGAAGAATCTGGGCCAGACGCGGACACCGAGGGCGACAACATTCCCTCCGTTTCACCGCTGTTCGACGGTGACTATCAACGCGCAAATCAAGCTGTGGCACATATCAGCGGCACTGCTACTCGCTCGCAAGATAGTGAGCTGCCCGACAATGCTGTCCTCACCGTGGCGTTATTGGACAACCAGGTTGATACCAGTGGCGCGGCGGCACAGCTCATTGCCAAACGTCTGATCCGGCTGGATGAAGACAAGGCGGAGCTGCCCTTCCGCCTTTATTATCTACCCGAGCACCTGGAAAAAGACCATGAATACCAGATCATCAGCCAAATTCTGGCCGATGATGGTCTCTTTTATCAATCCGACGCCGTAACCCTGAAAAGTAACAAGCAGGGCTTTGCCGATGTCACTCTGCCGCTCACCGAGGTAATGACGGGCAGTGAAACCCTGCGCGGTGCCATCACACGTGGCAAACCCGGCCGTGACCGAGACATTTTCACTCTGTGCAACAGTGACCAAAAATTACTCATCCGTGGCCCGCAAAGTGACGATTTCCTGGCGGCTTACGACAAAACTATCCGCTACCCGCAGCAGCCTCGCGTGGCTACCGTCAGTGGCTTAATACGCAAGGTCCCCGGTCAACAGGAGGGCAGCACCGAAGCCGCTTTAATCGTAGAAAGTTTCGATTTGGAAACCGGTATGGATAACTGCCAGCTACCCAGCGCTGAACTGAACAATACCCGCTGGCAGCTGACTCACCTGGGCGAAGATCGGATAATCTTGGGTAGCTCAGCACAAACTCCGTTCCTTACCTTTAACAGCGAAGGCAACGTTAAAGGCCATGGCAGCTGCAACAGCTTTACCGGCAGCTACCGACGGGCCGACCCGCAACTGACATTCTCCGCTCTGGCAACCACACCCAAGGCCTGCCCCACCAGCGCCATTGAGGGCCGCTATCTTGAAGCGATCAAGTCCAGCGATCACGTCCGAATTGATGGCGAATTATTAACGCTGTTTGATAAAGACGATGAGGCTTTGGCCAGCTTTCAGGCCGTGTATTTGTAACCAACGCAACGTCAACCGCGGATTGCCGACAACACAAAAGGGAAGCCACCATGCGTGTTCATTACTTGTCCCATGTTCCATTCGAGCAATTGGGCGCCATGGAGGCCTGGTTTCAGGAACGGGATATCAGCATTCGCTGCTCTCTGCTGTTTGCCGGGGACGCCCTGCCCACCCCGGCGGATTTTGATGTACTGGTCGTCATGGGAGGCCCCATGAGCGCGGATGATGACCTTCAATTCCCCTGGATGAGCACAGAAAAAGCCCTGATCCGCGACAGCATCGCGGCGGGCAAAAAAGTGCTCGGCATCTGCTTGGGCGCACAACTGGTCGCACGGGTATTGGGCGCACCGGTCACCGGCAATAAGGAAAAGGAAGTGGGTTGGTTCCCGGTCTATCCCACTCCTGCGGGAAAAAGTGACAGCATTGGCAAACTGTTCGCCGAGGCGCCGGCTGTGCTGCACTGGCATGGCGATACCTTTGCCCTCCCCGATGGCGCCGTACATTTGCTGGAAAGCGAAGGTTGTCGTAACCAGGCGTTCCGCTACGGCGATAACGTGTTGGCACTGCAATTCCATCTGGAGCTGGAGGCGAGTAACGCTGCAGACCTATGCGATGCTTGCTCTGATGATTTGGCGCCGGGCCGTTGGGTGGAAGACCGTGAGGCTCTGCTCGGCGACCCACAACGCTTTGTTACAGCCCGCGCCTTACTGGGGCGTGTCCTAAATGCTTTTCTTGCCTGATGTTTCATGTGCATCAGGTCAAATTACAACAACACCGAGTCTGACATTCGACCTGCGCGCTGCCCCTTCTACAAAACAAGAAGCCGCGTCTCTGACCGGAGCGCGGCTTCTCGATTGCCCAACAACCAATGCGGCGGCGCCGCGACTAACTGTTAGCGATTAACTGCTCACTCGTTTCCTGCATTCGCCCCACCGCAGAAAGAATGGCCTGCAAGGCCGCAGCGGTAGTATCCACCGCCATGGCTACAGCACTTTGCGTGGAGTCACCCACCTGTACCCGCACACAGGCCATGGCGTTGGCTTCGGTGTTATCGCCCAGCGAATATTCATCGAAAGACACCACCTTCACCTCACCACCGATACGCCGGTTAAGCGCATCCACCAGGGCCGACATGGCGCCGTCACCGCGGCCAGACAACAGGGTCACCGGCTGACGATCATCACCGATACTGATCTGCGCCTGCACCTGTTCGTTGCTGCGGTTCAAGTCGTAGGAACGCAATACCCAACCCATGGGCACGTTCAGATAATCGCTATTGAAACGGCGGTGCACTCGTTCGCTGGTTATCTCGCCACCATCTTCTTCGGCGTCACCCTGCACCACACCGGCAAGCTCCTGCTGCAACCAGCGCGGCAAATCGATACCGAAATCCCGCTCCAGCACGTGAGCTACGCCACCCTTACCGGACTGGGAGTTAATCCGTACCACTTCCTCGTAGCGCCGCCCCACATCTGCCGGATCGATGGGCAAGTAAGCCGCTGTCCAGATATCGCCTTCCTGATAGCGGGCCAAGCATTTGCGGATGGCATCCTGATGGCTGCCGGAGAAAGCACTGAACACCAGATCACCCGCATAGGGGTGGCGGGGATGAGTTTGGATGTCGGTAATCTCTTCCACCAACGCCACAATCTCTTTCATGCGCGAGAAGTCAATTTCCGGGTCTATTCCCTGGCTGTACAGGTTCATGCCTGCAGTCACCAGGTCCATATTGCCGGTACGCTCACCATTACCTAACAAGGTCCCCTCCACCCGGTCAGCCCCTGCCATTACCGCCATTTCCGCTGCAGCCACACCACAACCACGGTCATCATGGGTGTGCACGCTGATGATCACATCATCGCGATACTGAATATTGTCGTGCACCATCTCTACCTGGTCCGCGAACACATTCGGCGTGCTCACTTCCACCGTAGCCGGCAGGTTAATGATTACTCGCTGCCCCTGATCCGGTCGCCATACCGCATTCACCGCATCAATCACTTCAATGGCGAAATCGGTCTCCGTGGCACTGAACGTTTCCGGGGAATACTGGAAACTCCAGTGGGTATCCGGCTGCTTGGCCGCGTTCTCTTTCACCCATTCAGCGGCCCGCACGGCAATCGCCTTACAACCGGCCTTGTCCACGTTGAACACCTGCTCGCGGAAAGTGGGCGAGGTGGCATTGTAAATATGCACAATGGCGTTCTTCGCCCCTTTGAGAGAGTCAAAGGTACGCGCAATCAAGTCTTCTCGGGCCTGAGTCAGCACTTGGATATGTACGTCATCGGGCACCAGATCTTCTTCAATCAAGGCCCGACAAAAATCAAAATCGATCTGGCTGGCTGACGGAAAACCCACTTCGATTTCCTTGAAACCCAGCTCCACCAACATTTGGAAAAAACGACGCTTTTGCGCCACCGACATGGGCTTGATCAGCGCCTGGTTACCATCGCGCAGGTCCACTGCTGCCCACAGCGGTGCCTTCTCAATACGCTGGTTAGGCCAGCGACGGTCGGGTTTGTCGATAACGGCAACAGGACGATATTTACGGTGATCAAAGCTCATGACAATTTCCTTAACGTAAAAAGGGGCATGTCCTGCCCCCCGAAAGTGAATTCCTAACCGGATCGTTCAGGGGTACTGTCTGACTTGGTTAACAACTCGCATTGTGATCTCGGGTCTAGATCAGGGCGCCGGTAGGCACCGGTAGCAACGAAGAGTGGCGGCCCACTTTTGGCGGTTCGCATCATCGCCCCACAAGAGATACTTTACGGTAGCTGACCCGCAATTTGGTTGCTTTTTTAATCTAATTGCCGCCATATACGCAATAATATTGCTCAAAAAACCAAGATGGCGAGAAATTTATTATGAACAAGCAGGCGCTAGCAAAACTGGATCGCACCGACCTGCGTATTCTCGATGCACTGCAGCATAATGGTGGTCTCAGTAACCAGCAGCTGGCGGAAACCGTAGGGCTCTCGCCCTCACCTTGCTCCCGGCGGGTACAAAAGCTGGAAGCCGCCGGCATCATTGTCAAACGGGAAACCGTACTGGACGCCCGCAAGTTAGGGCTCGACCTGACAGTAATGATCCAAATCAGCATGGATCGCCACACCCCTGAGCGCTTCGCCAACTTCGAGGCAAAGGTGGCCAGTTTTGTAGAGGTGCAGCAGTGCTACCTGGTCACCGGTCAAGACGCGGATTACTTGCTCAAAGTGGTGGTGCCAGATATTGATGCTTACCAGAGTTTTTTGCTTAACCGTATTACCCGGATCGAAGGGGTGAGCGGCGTGCACTCCAGCTTTGTTATGCGCCGGGTAGTCGATACCGCAGCCTTGCCGTTGAATTATGTGAATGCGTGAAAAAACGTTGAACGTACAAAACTGAAGCGCGGAGAGGTGTGGCGAAAAGTTAAGGCGCCATGCCTGCGATTCACCGTAGTGCGTAGATGGCTATTTTAGAACTCACCGGTCCTATGGCGCGCATCTGTACTTTCAACTGATTCCCTGCCGCCAGACAGGCCTACAGATACCCCTGCCTTACCTGCTATGCTGCCCCCATCGACCGCGTTAATTTGCGAACCATGAAGAAACTGTTGATCGTTGCCCATGCCCCTTCACCCAATACACTCAAGCTCCGCGACGCTGCCGCGCGGGGGGCCTGCCATGACGATATCGAGAACGTTTCGGTAACGGTAAAGGCACCGTTGGATGCCGGGCCTGAGGACGTGATGACCTGCGACGCCATCCTGCTGGGCACCACCGAAAATCTGGGCTATATGAGCGGCGCATTAAAAGACTTTTTTGATCGAAGCTATTATTCAGTGCTGGAAGAAAAACAGGGGCTGCCTTGCGCCCTCTACATTCGTGCCGGCCACGACGGCACCGGCACACGCCGGGCAGTAGAAACCATTGTCACCGGCCTGCGCTGGAATTGGGTTCAAGACCCTCTAGTGCTAAAAGGCGCATGGCAAGACGCGTTCGAGGATCAGCTGGAAGAAATGGGAATGTATCTGGCCGCGGGGCTGGATGCGGGGATTTTTTGAGTTGAACGTTCAAAGCAAAAACAAAAAAACGCGCTATAACACTGATACGCTCTAAAGGGCCCTCCACGCACGATGGTGAATCGCGGGCAGGCGCCTCCTGAGCCCCCTACCACGCGATTCCGCATTTCAACTTACCACTTTTACTTCGAGCCTTTACTCTTGTTCACCATAGCCGCAATAACGGCTTTAGCCTCATCGCCCTGAAGCATTTCGGCGAACAGCGCCAGGTCTTCCTCGATCACCTGATGCAAAGGCTTATTGATGGATTCTCGCATCAAGCGTTTACTGGCTTGCAATGCGCGGGGAGGTTTCTTCGCCAGTATTGCCGCCATATTACGTGCGGTGGCATCCAGCTCTTCACGTTCGACAACCTTGGCCACCAGGCCTATTTCCAGCGCTTCCTGAGCCAGCATGGGCTCGCCCAGCAATAGCATGCGCGCGGCACGCTGATAACCAATCCACGCGGGCAACAGCTTGGAGGAACCCGCTTCTGATGCCACGCCCAGATCCACAAAAGGAGTAACCAGTTTGGCATCCGCGGACGCCACCACCATGTCCATATGCAACAACATGGTGGTACCTAGGCCCACCGCATTACCCTGCACCGCCGCAACGACCACCTTGGGGAAATCATGAATGGCCTGAATGAAATGGGCGGCCCCGCCGGCCTCACCCGGTGTCGCGTTGAGAAAATCCACCAAGTCGTTACCCGCACTGAAGGACTTTCCCTCACCACGGAACAGCACGACATGAATGGCCTCATTCTGCTCAGCGGCTTTCAGCAGCTTAACCAGATCCCGATACATGGCATTTGTCAGCGCATTCAACTTGTCTGGCCGGTTCAGGGTAATTTCCATCACCGATTCGGTGTTATTCACCAGAACCAGATCACTTTCCAGTGTTGGCATCGTCACGACAGCTCTCCCAATGTTTTTCTTTAGACCCTAATCCCAATCCGCGTTACCGCTGCTAACTATGTACTCGGCGCGGCTGCATATAGAACATAAGCAGGCAAGGCTAGCGGGCGCACCGCCACCTGCCAAGGGCGAATAACGACAAAGGCGCTTCACCGACCGATCAAAGGCTATTAAAAATAGCAAACCTCTATCGCAATCTCTGCAGTGAAACGAATTACTTTCCATCCATTGCGCACCCCTGGGCTCGCGGGTGTGCGTTATCAACGCCAAAGCACATGCACCCGCACCGCGAGGAACTGAGAGCCGCGGGCTGGCCGTTATTTCCCGGCCACTGACAGATCAACAGCTTGTACTACGTACTCAAGAGGCCGATGCCCCCTAGCCTGTACAGCGACCGCCGGGGTCACGAAAAGGTGGAAATGATCCGTTTTCTGCATACTGCTTGCCCGCGCCCTGTGCCAGAGACTCAGATCACCGCATCGGACAAATGCGGCATCGGCCAAATTCTAGACCAGTGGCGTTTTCCCTTAGTCGCCCCATCCGTACGTTCCAGCCAGGGCATGGGCGTTTATCTGATTAAAACCCGACCACAGCGGCAAGACTATGTGGCGCGCAAACCCGTACCGAACGTCCAGCGCGCCATGCACATGCACGATTACTTACTATGCTCGACGTTGCCGCCTGCCTTAGACAGCAAGGCCTCAGCCTGAGTACGCAGCAGTGCCTGATAACGATGAGCCAATTGCTCCACCGGCTGCAACCGCACCCGGTGATCACCGGCACAGACCACCTGGGCCTTCTCTGGTTGGTAGAGCGCCTTCACATCCAGCTCAGCCAAGGTCAACTGGCTGTCTGGCACATTCAGCCGCCCGGGTACGCCGGCCACACACAGAGCCCAGGCTTCATCCAGATCCGTATCAGCGGTTACCAGCGCCTTGAATTCCAGCGACACCTTCCCCGCCTGCTTACGCTGCGGCGCCAGCAAACGCACTACCCGTAGAAATAGTAGCCCCGCACACAGGCCCGAAAATGCCGCCCGGGAGGCTGGCCCCTGATAGAAATACAGGCCTGCCTTGGCCCCAATCACTGGCCCTTGATGGCCATCGTAAAGAGCTGCCACCTGGTTCAGAAGCTGCTGGTACTCCGCCAGCACCTCTTTCAATGCCTCTTCCGTATAGCGTTGCCGGATATGTGCGAAGTTCACGATGCTGAGGCGCAACTGAGTCTGTATTTCTGCACCCTCGGGCACCGGCAACCGCACCTCAGGCGGAAAAGCCGCTTCTATTGGCTGCGGTGGCGGCGACGTATCGACGGGAAAGGCAGGGGCACCGATGTCCGGTTCCACCGACCGCGGCCGCAGCCGCAGCCGCTGTTGAATCAATGCCGCAGCCACACGCAGCAACAACAGACATAACACCGCCAGAACGAAACCCGCTTCAATCTGTTTGCGTGGCAACATCGCATCGTTACCCAGCAGAGTCAGAGTGCCCGCCAGTTCACCGTCCGGCAGAACCGCGGGCACGGTCACAGGTAACAGGGAGGCCTTCTTACCACTGGCCCCCACCTGACCTCCAGCGGTATTTTCGAAACGGATACCCACCACCGGTTTCAGCTGTACGGTTTCGCGGCCAATCAGGTTGATGCTGATGGAGTCCTCACTGGCCAGCGCTTCCGCCACACGACGGGCCGTTTGCTCAGCCAGCGCCTCAAGCTGCACTTTGCGCTCCTGCTCCAGGCGGACAGAAAAGTGCTCAAGAAAATAGATACCCACCACCAGCATGGCCACCAGCATCAGCATCAGCTCCTGCAGCAAACGCCGTTGCTTCCGGATCCATGGCCACCATTGCTCCCACAGGGACATAAATTCGTTTTCCATATCTTGGCGCCAGAGGGTTACTCACTGCGCGCTCAGGGTAGGCTGCAACGACACCGGTTGCCCCGTGCCGCCTTGGGCTCACTGTCATTATTGTGATTGCGGCAGCAGTATACCGTGCCCGGCAGAGCAGAACTTGCCCCTGTGGCCTCGCCATCTGGCTTCGAGGGCCGCTTTCAGGCGCAAGAACCTGCATTTCAAGTCGCTATTTCTGCTACTCTTACGCCGTTTCGGGCCGAATACGGCGCTGACAATCTAACGCTTTAATCTTCTGACACTTTTTATTTTTTGGCACTGGGGAGCCCACGCGTGCGCGAGATCATTCTGATCCAGGTATCGGGTAATGACCGGCCCGGTCTGACCGCCGCCTTCACTGGCATTCTTGCCCGTTATCGGCTCAATATTCTGGATATCGGTCAGGCCGTCATTCACGACACCCTGTCGCTGGGAATCCTGGTGGAAACGCCACCGGATGCTGAATCCTCATCAGTCCTCAAGGATCTGCTTTTCGAGGCGCACAAGCTCAATATCAATGTGCGCTTCCGGCCCATCGACGAGGACCGCTATGAAGAGTGGGTCGCCGGCCAGGGCAAGGACCGCCATATCATCACCCTGCTGGCCCGCAAAATCACCGCCGAGCAACTGGCCGATGTCACCACTACCGTGGCCGATAATGGGCTCAACATTGACAGTATAGCTCGGCTATCTGGGCGCGTTCATCTGGAAGGGGAAGCCCTTAACCAGGACAGCCGCGCCTGCATTGAGATTTCCGTGCGTGGCGAACCCCAGAACGGTGAGGCCATGCGTGCCGCCTTCCTGAGCATTGCCAACGAACGCAACCTGGATATCGCTTTCCAGCGTGACAGTGCCTATCGTCGCAACCGGCGCCTAGTGGTATTCGATATGGATTCCACCCTGATTCGCTCCGAAGTCATCGACGAACTGGCGAGGGAAGCCGGCGTCGGCAAACAAGTGGCCGAGATTACCGAGCAGGCCATGCGCGGCGAGCTGGACTTTAATGAGAGCTTTAAGGCTCGCGTGGCTCTGCTTAAAGGCTTGGACGAAGGTGCCCTAGGGCGGGTACGTGAACGCATCCAGCTCACCGAAGGTGCTGAACGGTTAATCTCTACGCTACGCGCCCTAGGCTACCGCACCGCCATCCTTTCCGGCGGTTTCACCTGGTTTGGACAATGGCTGCAGCAACTATTGGGGATTGATTATATCCACGCCAACGAGCTGGAGATCGAAAACGGCCAGGTCACGGGTCGGGTGGTAGGGCAGATCGTCAACGGCCAGCGCAAGGCGGAACTGTTAAGAGGTATCGCGGCTCAAGAAGGTATTAGCCTGGAGCAGGTTATTGCCGTAGGTGATGGTGCCAACGACCTACCCATGCTTGGTGAAGCAGGCCTGGGTATTGCTTTTCGCGCCAAGCCCTTGGTCAAACAGAATGCGGAACAGGCAATTTCCACCCTCGGACTGGACGGCATTCTTTATTTAATCGGGGTACGCGACAAGGACCAAGCGGAACTATTGAAGGATAACTGAGAATAGAATAGCTGAAACTGGATCGCGCTGGCCGGCTTAGGCCTGTGGCTATAAGAGTAAGAGGCCGCGCCCATGTTTCGGGCGCGGCCTCTTACGTTGCACAATCGCCTTACCGTTGTTCAAACGTTATCAATTAACGATTATCCGCTATCAATACATTACGCCGACTCAGGAATCTCAAGTACATCCATGGGGGGCTGCAGGTAATACCCCTGCAAATAATCCACACCGCCCAAGGTCCACAACGCCTGCATCTGCGCCGCAGACTCAACAAACCCAACCACGGTTTTACGGTTGCCCTCTTTCACCTTTTTAATAATGGCAGTAAGACGCTCACGACCTTCAGCCTTGGACAGCTCCTGGGTAAAGGACCCTTCGAACTTCACCATGGTGACAGGAATATGCTGGAACAGCTTGAACGGGTCTAACCCTCCACCAAAACGGCTAATAGAAATACCGCACCCCAACGTTTTGATCTTCTCGGCAAAGGCTCCCGCCTGTTTCAGGTAAGTCGCCGCATCCCCTTCGCTAAACTGAAAAGTCACTCGAGAACCCTCCATCTTGGCCGCTCGCATGGCCTTGCCAAGCCAATCAACCAGGCTCGCGTCAGCCAGAGAGGCACCGTTAAGGTTCAACACCAGATTCACCGGTTCGCTGAAAGCCGACGCCGCCCGCATGGCGTTAAGCACCACCCAGCGGTCAATTTTACCCACCAAACCCTGCTCGGCAGCCACCGGCATAAACTCTGTCGCCTCCATGTCATCACCCTGTTTCTGGGGCAAATTAACGAACACTTCAAAAGTGTGGTCGGATTGGTCTTCCAGACACATCAACGGCTGATAACGTAAGCTAAAGCTGGCCTGTTCCAGCGCCTGACGCACCTGCATGGTCACCGCTTCGGAAGAACCTGCTGCCACGTCATCCATGGGATCGTGCACTTTTACACTGCTGCCTTTGCCCCCGTTTTCTCGCTGAGCTTGATTACAGCATTTCAGCGCGGTGGTAAGAATCCCCTGACTGCTGCGGGCATCTTCACGCACAAAGGACACACCCACACTGGCAGTAACATGAACCGTCTTCGCGGCAACTTCCGGCATCAGGCTTTCGATACCCGCACGCAGATTTTCCGCCAGTTCTGCTGCTTCATCCATATCGCCAACTGGCTGCAAAACCGCAAAATCCTCGCCGTCCACCTTGGCCAACCGAGCTTCGCCCACCTCGGCACGCAGCCATTCAGCAACGTTTGTCAGAATCTCGTCCGCACCATCAATACCCAACTCAGACTGATGATGCTCAAAGTCATCCAGACGCAAATACAGCACGGTAGACAGCCGTCCTTCGTTAGCCGCCAGTGCCACACTTTCATCCAGGCGATCCATAAACCAGCTACGACTAAACAGCCCGGTCACTTGGTCTTTCTGGCTCATTTCCTGGAGCCGCTCTTCCATTTCGCTCTCATCCACACCCGCGGTGCGAATCACGATTTGGGTGCAGGCCTCCCCGTCATAGGTACTGGCTGAAAAGGTGAAGGTGGCGTCAAATTCGCTGCCCTCGGTATTCACACCCTTACATTCCAGTTCATGGGTCTGACTTTCGTCCTGGGCACGGCTGCGCAGCAGCTGCTTGAGTTTGGCATGGTCCGAGGCCGAGACCATATCCATAATCGGCACGCCAGCCAGATCATCGGCACTCTCATAACCAAACATTTCAACATAATTATCATTAGCGTGAATGTGCATGCCATCCAGCACATAAGCGATGGCATCACGGCTCTGATCCATGAGCAGGGATAATCGCTTCTCCGCATCATGGCGAACGATTTCCGAGTGCTGCAACTCTTTACGCAAGCGCAGGTACTCAATCACCCGATCCACCATTAGGGACAACAAGTCACGATCATCGTTAGGGGCCACGCCTCGGGCGCCCAGAGACATTGCTGCCTTAACGGTATCCGGAGTGAAATTATCTTCGAGAAGGATGACAGGAATCGCCTTACCCAGACGATTGAGATGGGTCATGGCGCTTTCAAAGCTGCTGTCTCCGAATCTGGGGCGACACAACATCAACTCCCAAGCACCGCCTTTCAGAGCCCGCAACAGGTCATCTTCGCCCAGTGCCAGTTGCGCACGGGTTGCGCGGCCGGCGTTGCGCAGCGCATTCATTAGCTGCTCGGCTTCATCCTGTGAATCATGGGCGATCAGAAGACGTAAATTATCCAGGGCGTAACTCATGGGGTGGCGACTCATACAATTTTCTTACGGCCCACCATTGTGCCTGACTACCCTGTCTTGGCAAACCATAACGGAGAATACAGCGAAAACACTGCTCTGCAGCCAATATTGAACTCGCAGACTCCCAATGAAAAGTTACGGCTCATAGTGGAGACACATACATTTCGCGGCATCCTAGCCGCAACCTCAACTCTGCTATTCCAGCAATCGGTGGGGACCACATTCTGTGAAAGACAGGTGATGAATAAGATTAGCGGATTCGCCATCTATCCTTACAAACTGGACCAGATGGAGCCCAGTACATCGTCCTCGCCCCCTTCCGAAGGCTTGATCGGCGCCGGCGTGGTCAGATCTCTGAACGGATATTGGCTGAACCCGGACGCGACCAGGGTACGGCGCAGCAATTGCACCCGGCGCGGCTCGCCACTTTCCACCAACTCGACTTTCATGCCTTCATTAAAGCCCACCTTGGGCAACAACACTGTCGCTGGCTGTCCCACCGCTGCCAGCTCGGGCAACACCACACAACGCATATAGTCGCTGTCGACCCCTTGCTTGCGTAGCGCTCGCGCGGCCACTGGTCTTCCGCCCGGGGCCAACAGCTCCACGCCGAAGCGCGCACCATGGTTCGGCAACTGCGTCACCCAGCGGACCACCGCCAAGGACCACTGGCTATCCGGGTGGTCGCGCAGGGCCAACAACTCCCCCGTGCGCATCAGACTAGGCGTATTGCCCTGCCAAGACAGGCAATAGCCACCCGGGCTCGCGTTAACTTTCTGGCAGTGATAACTCACCGGCAAGGTCGTCTCTTTACGCTGCCCACTCGACGCCGCGCCCATATCAATGGTTTCACCGGCATAATTCGACTGGTAGGCCGTAGCCCAAGGGTCCGCGTTTTGCTGTTTCTGTTTATTGCTCTTCTTGATATTGGCCAGGAACGGGTTATTTTCCGTTTCACCCCTCAGCACCGACAGAGAGCCTTGCGCCACAATCGTTTCGAAAGCCACTTTACCAGACAGGAAGTAATGTACGCCCACTAGCCCAAAGCACAGCTCGATTTCGCCGCTTTCCGGCATGCGCTTGAACGCCCGTTCGGTCAGCCCCCCCCACACCTGCTGCAGGTGGCTAAGCAGCCCTTCATCCAGACTCTTGGGGACAACTAGCTCGCTCTCACCAGGCGCTTTCAGCCAGGCAGCAATGGCTTCCGCCAAGCGAGAAGCGTCAATGTAGCGCCAGCTCTGCGAGGCCTGGGAAGCGTGGGTGCGGTAAATAGGGGGTCGGTCTGCTTGCATATCAAAGACGAATAAATCGTCCTCATCGCTGGCAGTACTGATTTCAATCAACGGTGCCCAAGCGAATGCTGCCTTGTAGATACCGGCCAGCTCCTGCTGACGTAGCTGGTTAGGCTTCGCCGTAGCCAATAATAGACAGCAGGCATAGGCGGACTGAACGCTGCTTTCGACTTCGCCATCCACCACCGGCGAGTCACTGATCCCATGCTGTTCAGCCAGCAGAAACAGTTGATGCAGCTCCAGCCACAGATGGCGGGGGCTAGGGAAATAGAGTTGGTAGCAGCGCAACAATGTATCACCCAGGGCCGTTACCGCCCGATGAATCGCAGTCGTCACCGCTCGCCTTACGGCCTTGTCCTTAACTTTGCGAATACCGCGCACCGCCACCAGTTTGTAACCATTCGCCAAATGCCCCTGCAAGGCTTGGGCAAGGCTGGCCACACGGCGAGCCTTCTCAGGCAGCACCAATGACTGGTTCAAGTAATGTTTTTGCAACGACTCACTGACATGGAGAATAGACGGGCGCACAACCTCCAGTAACTGAAGACGGAGTTTGGAATCAATCTGTAGCCGGTTAAGTTCCTGAATAAACTGATAGAGTTGGCGAGCCGTTTCCCCCATATTCATGATCGGGAGAGACGCCACCCATTGTTCCAACTTTTTCGGCTGAGCAGCGCCAAGTGTCAGATGCGGCAGATCCTGCTCGGGCAGTTTCAGTCGCACCGTCTGGTCTGGTTGCTCCATGAAGGCAATCCTTATCTTGGCAGCATCTCGGCTACTTTGTTATTTGGCATTAGTTCTTTTTACTTATGTGCCCTAAGTCACATTACCTTACGATACTGTTGCAATTCTGTAAACGCCACGCACGGCCAGCCATGCCGCGCCCATCATTAGCCGTAGCAGGCTATTAACCAGCCAACACTGTCTTGGCACGCTCCCCTGGCTCTTCGCGAGTCAGGCGGGGAACAAGGAAGCCCGGCAACCGAGCACGCAAGGCCGCATGGATTTTCCTGGCAGCTTCATCGGGCACCCCGAAATGCGCCGCGCCTTGCACCGCATCCAGCTGGTGCAGGTAATAAGGCATCACTCCGGCATTGAACAGTGCATCAGACAGTTCTGCCAGCGTATCGGCCCGGTCATTCACTCCGGCCAGCAGCACGCTCTGGTTGAGCAGGGTGATGCCAGCACTGCGCCAGTCCCGGCAGCGCTCTGCCAACGCCGGGCCAATTTCGCGGGGATGGTTGGCATGAAGCACCAGCACGGTTTGCCAACGAGGACGCGTTAGCAACGCTTTCAACTCCGCGTCCAGTCGCGCCGGGATCACCACCGGTGTTCGACTGTGAATGCGTAGACGGCGTAAATGAGGGATATCCGCCAGAGCATTCAGCAATTGCTCAAGCCGCTGATTACTCAGCGTCAGAGGATCTCCCCCACTGAGAATCACTTCATTAATATCCGGTCGGGCCGCCAGCCACGCCAGGGCCTGCTTCCAGCGTTTGCCGCTCAGATGCGTCTGGTAAGGAAAATGGCGCCGAAAACAGTATCGGCAATGCACCGCACAAGCCCCGGTGACCACCAGCAGCGCCCGCCCGTGATATTTGTGCAACAACCCCGGCACCGCCGTATGTTCAGCTTCATCCAGCGGGTCGGCACTGAACCCGGGCTGCTCTACCATCTCATCGGCCACACTCAATACCTGACGCAACAGCGGGTCATGAGGGTTGCCCCGCTCCATCAGTGCCACATAGCTGCGCGGTACCCGCAGGGGGAAATCCGTGGCTGCCGCCAACGCCTCCGGCAGGCTTTGCGCCGGCAGATCAAGCATCGCCAATAGCTCTGCCGGGTCGGTTATCAGATCCGCCTGTTGGCGCTGCCAGCCGGGCAACTCCCAACCGGACGCTTCCTGCGTTATCATGAGGGCCTGTTGATGTTTCATCTGCGTCTCTGCTGGAGTTCATTTTTCCGCCCGGCAAGGCGGAGTGAGTGCAGCATAGTCATGCTTATGTCAGCGACCGATAACACGGCTGGGCGGAAAAGGGACTCCGCCCTTTGGGTTGCACCTGGACGCTCGCCACTCGTCGTTACAATTCGCTCATTAGATGCAAGCAAACATCTCTCCCTGTGCCTGGATTGATGAGTGTGCAGGTGCCACTAGAGAGGCAAATGAAACATCAACAGACCCTATCAACCGCTCAAGTTGCATACATCAACTCTTTGGAAATGTTTTATGGCCAACTATTCTACCAGCGAATTCAAGTCTGGCTTGAAAGTGATGCTCGATGGCGATCCCTGTTCCATCATCGAAAACGAATTCGTCAAGCCGGGCAAAGGTCAGGCGTTCAGCCGCGTAAAACTACGCAACCTGCGTAACGGCAAAGTCTGGGAACGTACCTTCAAGTCCGGTGACTCCTTGGAAGGTGCTGACGTAATGGATGTTTCCATGCAGTACATCTACAACGACGGCGAATTCTGGCACTTCATGGACCAGACTTCCTTTGAGCAGAAACAGGCGGACGACACCGCGGTTCGCGACGCCAAACAGTGGCTCAAGGAAGAAGATATCTGCGAGGTTACCCTTTACAACGGTGAACCCTTGTCTGTGAGCCCCCCCAATTTCGTTGAGCTGGAAATCACCGAAACCGACCCGGGCCTCAAAGGCGACACCGCCGGCACCGGCGGAAAACCCGCCACACTGAGCACCGGCGCAGTGGTACGTGTACCGCTGTTCGTGCAGACCGGTGAAATCGTCAAAGTCGACACCCGTACCGGCGATTACGTGGGCCGCATCAAACAATAGCCATGAGCAACTGGCAACCCACGGCCTCGCTGCAGGCCATCAAGGCGCGCGCTGAGCTACTAAGCACAGTGCGCGCCTTTTTTGATGCCCGCCAAGTACTGGAAGTGGACACTCCGCAGCTGGCCTGTTACGGCGTCAGCGACCCACACATCCAGTGTATCCCGGTGCCCGGCTACGGTTACCTGCAAAGCTCACCGGAATACCATATGAAACGTCTGCTCGCCGCCGGCAGTGGGCCTATATACCAGCTGTGCAAAGCCTTCCGTGAAGGCGAGGCTGGGGGGCGCCATAACCCTGAATTCACCATGCTGGAGTGGTACCGACCCGACTTTTCCCTTAACCAACTGATCAGCGAATGCCTGTCGTTATTGGTCGAGCTATTCCCCGGTGCCCCCACCCAAACCTGGCGCTTTCGCGATCTATTTAAAGCTTCCACAGGGCTGGACCCACTCACCGTCGATGACGCATCGCTCATCGATTACGCCGCATCCCACGGCGCGCCCAACGACCTGAACAAAACCGCCGCGGTGGACTATCTGATGGCCACTCAGGTGGAAACGGCCCTCCCTGGCGAACAATTGTCTGTGGTGACCGACTTCCCCGGCTGGGCCGCTGCGCTGGCCCAGACCCATAACGACAAAGACGGCGCCATCGTGGCCAAGCGATTCGAGGTTTATTACCAAGGCCTGGAACTGGCCAACGGCTACCAGGAACTCACTGACGCGCAAGAGCAGTCACGACGTTTTCAACGGGACAATGCCCTGCGGCTTGAACAAGGATTGCCCCCCATGGCCCCCGACGCTTATTTGCTCGACGCCATGGCATTCGGGCTTCCAGAGTGTAGCGGTGTCGCCGTTGGCATTGAGCGGCTACTCATGGCCCAGCAGCCCCCCCTGGCCATCGACCAGGTACTGACGTTCCCCCATCCAAGAGCGTAACGTCGCCGTCTCGCTTTTTGCTTAGCCATTGAACCCAACACAAGGAACGCTTGGTCATTGTGATAAAGTGGCCTTCAATGTCCGAACCGGTAAGCACTATGCAACTGTACCTCCTCGTCGCCTGTGATCGCCTTGATGAAAAACAGGAAAAAAAGCTCAAGCGAAACCTGCCCGATTTGCAATCAGCCCTACAGGCCTATGCGGACGCCAACGAAGGCGTAGCACTGATTAATGAATGTGAGAGCGAGGCCTGCGAAGACTGGCACCTGGGCATCAGTCAGCCGGTGAAGAAAAAGGCTCAACTCAAGCTTCCGGTGGGCCTTTTCAACGATCTTGCCCGGCAATACAACATTGATTGCGAAGTGGGCGCCATCGAGAACGAGAACTTTGATCCGGTCAGTTATTTCGGCAAGAACGAAGGGCAGGGAGATGCGTTTTTGATTGGCGAGTACCTGGGCCTGTAGCGGTTCAGCTTTTCCGGTTTTGCTTTACCGTGCCGCCTCAGCTGCACGCCTATCGCAAGATACAGACCCTCCGAAGGCCATAAAAAAAACGCGCCCAGCGTCTGAGCACGGCCTCTTTTCATTTAGCTCGCACCGCGCCTCCGCCTTGCGGCTGCTAACCTTTACGTGCAACGGCATTTCACGCCACCGCCGGCCGCACCACGGAATTGGCCCGCCCGGCAGTCTCTGCAATCAATTCACCGATACGGTCAATCACCGATGGTGGCAAGTCATGGCCCATGCCGGGAATAATAACCAACTTGGCACCGCGAATAGCGCGGGCAGATGCCCTGCCACCGGCGGGACGAATTAACGGGTCAGCACCGCCATGAATCACCGTAGTCGGGCACTGGATCTGCTTCAAGGTTTTGCTTAAAGAACCGGTGGCCGTGATCGCCAGAAACTGGTTACGGATACCTCTCGGGTTAATGCCTCGCGCCCAGGCAGCCCGATACATGGCCGCCAGCTCTTGCTTGCCCTGGGGCAAGGTACCGGCCAGCTTGCTCATCATTTCCAAGCCGAAGGTAACGAACTGCTCTTCGGTTTCCACTTTCACGCGCGGGGCGATCAAAACTCTCAACGCCGCGGGTTTCGGTGGTGGCAGCAATGAGCTGTTGTTACTGGACATGATCGAGGTAAGGGACAGTACCCGCTCCGGGTGAGTGGCCGCCATCAACTGGCTGATCATCCCGCCCATGGAGGCACCAATAAAATGCGCCCGCTCAATGCTCAGTGCATCCAGCAGGCCCACCGTATCGGCGACCATATCGTGCAAGGTGTAAGCGCTCTCCACCGACAGGCCGATTATGCTGCGCAAAATCGCCGACACCGGCCCCTGCTTTATCGGCTGGCGGATGCGGGTGGATTTACCCACATCCCGGTTATCAAACCGAATCACCCGATAGCCTTTTGCCGCCAACGCATCCAGCAGGGTATCCGGCCAGAACACCATCTGCGCCGACAGCCCCATGACGAAGACCATGGGCTCCCCATTTTCCGGGCCACGACTCTCATAAAAAAGCTCGATGCCGTTACTCGCGACCGTGCCTGACTGCATATGCTTACCCTTTATGCTGGCCTGTTCTTGTGGTGCAGTGTCGAAATCGAGTCACTGCCAATGGATCAACATAGAAAAGGGCGCCGCAAACCTCAAGCGCCAGCATGAGAATTACGCTGCGATTGGCCTATTCGGCGGTTTAAACCGTGATTGCCCGCCACAACATGTCAAACAGCACGCCGTGCTGATCTGTCATACGCCCGGACCGACCACGCAGCAGGTGCATCTGAGCAATACGCAACAACACGCCATAGAAGAAATCCAACAGGATCGGCGTCGTCACCTGATCATTAAGAATGCCGGCCTCCTGCCCTTCACGAAGCCCGCTTAGAAAAAGCTCGGTGAGCCGTTGCTGCCCCGAGGTGGTATCACTCCCCCAGCGGCCAGGATAAACCGAATTGATCATCATACGGCCCATTTGCGGGTTGCGGTCAAAGAAATCCAGCACCACCCAAAACACCTTGCTGAGCCGATCGCGAAATGTATCGATACCGGCAAGATGATCCAGCATGCGCTCGGCCAGCTGCTCCAGACCGTGGTGCAAGCAGGCGTTAAGCAGTGCTTCCTTGCTGCCCAGCCTCTCATCCCCGTAATACCGATAAAGCGTTTGCAAACTGCAGCGGGCCGCCCGGGCTATCTGCTGTAGCGTCACTTGATGGAACGCCGAATCGGCAAAAACCTGCACCGCAGCCCACTCAATACGCTCTCTTACCACCGGATCTTGCCGGGACAATGCCAGTGTTCCAGTGCCTTTTTGCATAATCAGGCCCTATATTCTCTCTGATTATTCATTCATCAAGCCAGACGCCTATCTGTAATCCATCTTACACCCATGTCGGACAGTGTCTCCCCGGCAATTGACTCAACCAGTGCAGCCTTCTACGCTCCACTCACGTTATCATCAATGAATGTCACATTACGTGTAAAAATAATTACACCGTGACCGGCACCCTGCAAGGAGTCTGCAATGCCTGTTCGCAAAATGAAGCTGGCTGGCCGTGGCGGCCGCGTCGCCATCGTCGATGGTCTGCGCACCCCGTTTGCTCGTATCGCCACCCACTACCGGGACCTGAATGCCATTGATCTAGGCGCCATGGCGGTCAAGGAGCTGATGGCCCGTAATAACCTGAGCCAACAGGAAATTGAGCAGCTGGTGTTCGGGATGACGGTGATGATTCCCGAAGCCCCTTTTATTGCCCGCGAGATCGCTCTGGCGCTGGGCATGGACACAGTGGATGCCTACTCTATTACCCGTGCCTGTGCCACCAGTTTCCAGACCACCGCCAGCGTGGCGGACAACATCGTTGCCGGTTACACCGACATGGCCATTGCCGGTGGCACCGACTCCACCAGCTGCGCCCGAATCCCCTTGTCTGCCGAGCTAAGCGCGGTCCTGCGCGATGTGAGCTTCGCTAAAACTCTAAAAGATCGCATCAAGTTGCTTAGCCAGCTCAAAGCCCGCGACCTGCTTCCCCAGGCACCCTCCATTACCGAATATTCGGTGGGGGAAACCATGGGCGAGAGCACCGAGAAAATGGTGAAAAAATGGGGGGTTAGCCGTCAAGAACAAGACGATCTAGCCCATGCTTCCCACAGCAATGCAGCCCGCGCCTGGGCCGAAGGCCGTCTGGATCGCCAGGTGATGACTGCCCATTTACCCGATGGCAGCGCCTTAAAAGATGACAACCTGGTGCGCAAACAATCCGAACGTGAGAGCTACAGCAAACTCAACCCGGTGTTTGACCGGGAGACCGGTTCCGTTACCGCCGGCAATAGCAGCCCCCTCACCGATGGTGCCGGCGCCCTGTTGATGATGAGCGAGAAAAAGGCCGCCGCACTGGGTTACACCCCGCTAGGTTATATTCGCTCCTATGCCTTTGCCGCCCGCACGCCCCAGGACGACCTATTAATGGGCCCGGTACTGGCCGCCCCCGCCGCCATGACCCGCGCCGGGCTCACCTTGAGCGACCTGACCCTGGTAGACATGCACGAAGCGTTTGCCGGCCAAGTAGCCTGCAACCTGCGTGGCTTGGCCGATGACGACTATGTACGCAGCCAGACTGGGCTCGCGGCTCTCGGCGAAGTAGATCGCAGCAAGCTCAACGTCAACGGCGGCTCCATTGCCTACGGCCACCCCTTTGGGGCCACCGGTGCCCGAGTCATCAGCCAGACCTTGCACGAACTGCAACACCGCGGCGGCGGGCTGGCGTTAACCACTGCCTGTGCCGCCGGCGGTATCGGCGCCGCCATGGTGCTGGAAACCGAATAACCCGCGTTAGCCACATTACTTAGCGCGCCACACAACCACCCACAGGAACAGACCCATGTTTAACCTACTGATGAATTGGATGCGGGATAACAAGATCCTGCCACAGATTTCCGATACCGAACGCCAAGCGCTAGAAGCCGGCGACGTGTGGATCGACGGGCAATTTTTTGGCGGCAAGGTCGATTTTGAAAAAATCCTCGCTGAAAACTACGACACCCTTCCCGAACACGAACAGGCCTACATTGATGGCCCTGTGGAAGAACTGCTGAGAATGGCCGACAGCTACGCTCTGTCGCGCACCCGCAAACTGCCCGATCATCTGTTTACCTTCATGGCAGAGAATGGCTTCTTCGGCATGCAGATCGCCAAAGAGTACGGCGGCAACCCCATGTCCACCCAGGCGAAGTCCTGCATTATGGCCAAAGTCAGCTCTCATTCAGGGCTCATCAGCGCCATGGTGGTGATTCCCAATTCCCTCGGGGCAGCGGAACTATTGGGCCATTACGGCACCGATGAGCAAAAGCAGTATTACCTGCCAAAGCTGGCCAACGGCGAATTTATTCCCTGCTTCGGCCTCACCGAGCCCACTGCCGGCTCCGACGCGGCGTCTATCAAGGCGGAAGGCGAAGTCTTCAAAGACAGCGACGGCGAGATCAAATTCAAACTTAACTTCCGCAAGCGTTACATCACCCTTGCGCCGGTTTCCAACCTGATCTCGCTGGCCGTGCGCCTACACGATCCGGAAAACCTGCTGGGCAAAGGTGAAGACGCAGGCATCACCGTCGTGCTGCTGGAAAAAGGCTTGGACGGGCTGCATATCGGCGACCATCACCAACCCATTGGCGAGCATTTCCCCAACGGCCCCATTGTCGGTCGCGATGTAATCGTACCCGCCAGCAATGTGTTGGGGGGCGTGGAACACACCGGCATGGGCTGGAAGATGTTAATGGAAGCTCTGGCAGGCGGGCGCATGGTGTCACTGCCCGCCACCGGCATTTGCGGCATTCGCCATGGTGCCATGATCGCCGGCGCCTATTCCATGGTGCGCCAACAGTTCGGCATCCCCGTGGGCCGCATGGAAGGTGTGGAACACAAGATTGGTAAAGCCGCCGGCATGACCTACGCCTTTGATGCTGCCCGCGTGTTTGGTTGCTCCGCCGTGGACAAGGGTATCCAGCCCCCTGTGACCTCCGCCATCATGAAGGCCTACTCTACAGAAATGGGACGCGATACCGGCACCGACGCCATGGATGTGACCGCCGGCTACGGCGTCATGCAGGGCCCCAACAACACCATGGGTCGCCTTTACAACTCGGCCCCGGTGAGCGTCACCGTGGAAGGGGCCAACATCATGACCCGCACCCTGATGATCTTTGGCCAGGGCGCCACCCGCTGTCACCCCTACGCTTACAATGTAGTGCAAGCCGTGGAAAACGACGACGCTGACGCCTTCCGTAAAAACCTCACCGGCTGGATGATCCAGTTCTTGCTGGGCTTCGTTATGAGCCTGGTACGCGGCGTCACCCGCGGTTTCTTGACCGTAAAAGTGCCCAACGTGGAACCAAAAACGAAAAGCATTTATCGCCGCCTGGGCTGGGCCGCCACCCGCTTCGGCCTGCTCACTAACCTGGCCATGTTCTTTGTCGGCGGGAAACTGAAAGCCCGTGGCAACCTGACTGGCCGTTATGCCGACGCCGTTGCCTGGTTGTACATTACCACCTCGGCGCTGCGCCGCTTTGAAGCGGAAGGCCGCAAGGCAGAAGATCTGGCGCTCGTGCAATACGCTGGTGAATACGGCCTCACCCAGATCCAGCAGGCCTTCGAAGGCATCTACGAAAACTTCGACGGCCCGGTGGGCGTGATATTGAAAACCATTGGCCGTATCGGCTTGGGTCTGAACCCGCTGGCCAAGCTACCGAACGATCAGCTTAGTCACCAAGCCGCGCAAGCCCTGCAAAGCTATGGCGACCAGTACAAACGCTT
>UEXN01000099.1_pt1 | contig 82877 bp, 70 predicted proteins | sample 1796711 | NCBI WGS metagenome assembly UEXN01 (sample SAMEA4772470, study PRJEB27181) | metagenome | reverse complement strand
GGGAACGAAGAGGTCTTCGACATAGTTCTGTCAGCCCAGCAGGATATCGAGATATTCTTTTTCACCACACCGCAGTCACAGAATCAAATAGCACAATGTGGGTTCATGCTCGAAGGACCGACAGGGGACACACTGATTAATGTACCTCAGTGGAGCATGATCCCATTCCCCAACACATACAGCGTACGACCATACTGCGGGAATACCTGTATCCCATTCTCGTACGGATGCACAGACACACTAGCCTACAACTTTGACGTCAACGCCAACAGTGAGAACGGGACTTGCTACTACAACCCAGGCTGCACACAAGCAGGCTACTTGGAATACTACACGCAAGACTTTGAAGCTGACTATGATGACGGGAGTTGCCAGACACTAGCCATCTTTGGATGCACGGATGAAGAAGCAATGAACTACGAACCTGAGGCTAACGTAGACAACAACAGCTGCATAGCCATACTAGAGGGGTGCATGGACCCAGACGCCTACAACTATGATGACGAGGCAAACACATCTACCCAATGCTTCTATGACGCTGGATGTATTACAGGTCCAGGAGAACCTTACTGGTTAAATGACCAATGCTATGCGTGGGTTATATCTGTTGACCCCTACTGCTGCCAAACAGCGTGGGACAATGTATGCGTAGAGCTGTATGAGTACTGCGGTGATGGGATAACCAATATACCCACTTACGTTAACGACATCAACGTATTCCCTAACCCAACGAAAGATGCAATAAGTATACAGGCGCCGGAGGGTACAATAACAACTGTCTACAACTCTGTCGGGCAGAAGATCACAACAACCTCAGAGAAAAGAATTACCCTCCCAGCAGCTGGGGTGTACACGGTAGTAATCAACTACAAGGGTAGAGTAATAAAAGAAACAATAGTAAAACAATGAGATACGTAATAGCACTTACACTACTAGCACTTACCTTTAGTGCAAATGGGCAAGACTTCTACAACAAAGTCCTCCGACGAGCGACGTTCTATGCAGCAGCCAACGGAGGGAATTCAATCTCGGATCAAAGCATCTATTCCTTATCCTCCGGGTCACTTGCAACGGATGTTGTTGAGACCCCCTTCGACTACAGTCTCACCCTTGGGATTCGGAAGATTGCTCGATTCGGTTATGAGAATAGAGCTAATGTGTTCTATGATGGCACTGAAAACACGTACGGGGACGCAGCCACAGTCGGTAAGAGGAACGGGTTTGAGTTCCTCGCGGAAGCAGACTGGAGACGTCAACAAGGACGCAACTTTCTCGACCAAGACTACTTTGTAAGATACGTAGCGGACAACTGGATTGTCAAGGCAGAGTGGTTGCAGGACGGGTTTGCAGACATACGATACTTCGAAGGGTCACAGAGAGTTAGAGCTAGAATTGGGGACAAGCTATCCTTAAATGCAGGCATCGTACAGCGTATATCAGAGCCTTACGGGTACGACCCGCTTAGCGAGCTTACAATAGACAATCAACTACACTATACATCGCTTGCATTAGACGAGGGGTATACAATAGATGTTAACACTGGTGAATTCTTTGACCCTAGTGGAGCACTAGCAGCAAACGATCCTGCAGTGTGGGAGCAGGTAGTGATTCCCCAAGTTCTAAATGACTACGTTTCTAGAAAGCGAGCTGAACTCCCCGACCAGTGGGTGCATTCTGTTGTAGTAGGCTATGATTTTTACCACTACAGCAAAGATTTTTGGCTGCACTCATGGGGTAACATGATGCCCTATCACGTGAACACAAATGGGGAATATTCTTACCACAACTTTGTAAACAGTTCACAGTGGGTAGATTACTCATTAGGTATTATCTTTGGGGTAAAGTTCAACAAAAGCTTTGGGATATTCCTAGAGGGTAAGTACAACAAGTATTGGGATAGAGAATGGCATGACTTCTCTGTAGGTTTGAACTACATACTTATTTAACATGGCTAAGAAGATAGGTGAGGATACTCAGGTAACACTAGACCTGAAGACAATAGGGATGGCAGCGACGGGGTTAGGAGCCCTTATCAGTATGTGGTTTGTCCTGCAGGCCGACATCGCAGAAGCGAAAGAGCTACCACTTCCTGCTGATCCCGAGATCACTCGAATGGAATTTGATATGAAAGACCAACTTGTACGTCAGACTATTATGACTACACAAGAGGATGTATCAGAACTTAAGCAGGATCTTGACCGGATTGAGGAAAAAATCGATAAACTTAAATAACATGAAACATGAAAACTGTAATGCTATATGCGCTATTGTTTGCGTTGTTACTGGTACCTGCATCCACGGTAAGTAATAGTGACCCATCAATAGACAGTGGCATCTATGTCGTTGAGTTCAATGCGAGCTTTAACGCACAGAATAGTGTGCCCTGGATAGAAAGCATAACTGAGTGCAAGCCCCTACGCGTAGACATAGGAAAAGCACCAGATATGCAAAAGGAGCACAAGATTGTGGTAGTACCAACGATCATTGTGTTCAGTGAGGGTGAGGAAATAGAACGTTTCCAAGCTAACATCATGATGACAATGGAGGCTACTTCAGACGAAGTTCAAGAAGTAGTTGATGAAATTATTTTGAGCGACTTCTAAGTTGCCGTATATTTGCAACCGAAACCGCTTTGCGACCGGCCCTAGGTAATCAGTAAGGGTCTAGACATCGGGTTACATTAGCTGTCAACATAGGCAGTGAACGTTGTCCCCGGTAGTTTCAAAAAGTGCGTTGGTATAAAACTCGGGTGGGAACCAGGCTATAGGCTGAAAGAAATGCCCCCACACAGGCTAAAAACGGCGAGTGGAAGTCCAACTGCTAAACATTAAAAACCCAAGGGGGTAAATTGTATCTAGTCATGAGAGAAATTAAGCGCATCATCCTGCACTGCTCCGCCACTCCAGAAGGTAGAGACATAGACGCAGCAACAATAAAGGACTGGCACGTTAACGGAAACGGCTGGTCGGATATTGGGTATCACTACGTCATAAAAATTGACGGTGATATTGAGACTGGTAGGCAATTGGATCGCGTAGGTGCGCATACCAAGGGTCATAACAAAGATTCCATAGGTATTTGCTATATTGGGGGCATGGATGCAGACATGAACCCCAAGGATACAATGAACGAAGTTCAGGAGTCAGCAATGAAAGAGTTGATCTACTCGCTGAGAATGGTGTGGGACAAGCCTCTCACCCTGCACGGGCACAACGAGTACGCTAGTAAAGCGTGCCCTAGCTTTAAAGTAAGCGAGAAGTTCCCCAATCTTCTATGAAAGTATTAATACACACTTTGGTGTGGAAAAGACCTGAGGCCACAGAGCTCACGTACAAGGGTTTTGATAGGATACAGGAAAGACTTAAAGAGTCAGGCATAGATTCCGAGGTGCTAATAACATCGTCAGAACCTGACCACACTGCTAGAGCCATAATCAGAGGCTACAATGTCTTTGATTACAAGAACCTACCAGTGGCTGAGAAGTATGATGCAGCAATGCATGAAACACTTGACTACGAGTGGGACTTCCTAATGGAGATGGGCAGCAATAATCTGCTATCCGATGAATACATCCAAAGGTGGGTAGATAAATGTAACCAGAAAGAAAACAGATTCTTTGGAAGCAACAGATTCCTGTGTTTGTCTGCAGATAGGAGACACACCGCCGAGTTTGTAACCCCAACCGTAAACAAACTAACCAACTTGGGGAGAGGGGCAAGAAGAGATGTATGGGAAAGACTGCAGGATATAGGATCGTTTGTACCAAATAAGGAAAGAAACGAAGGTCTTGACACCATGAGCAACTATATGGCCAAGAAGTTTGTGCTTGGTAGAAGAGGATACCGACACAACATATGTAAAGACTACAACGGAATGCTAGACTTCAAAAGCGTTGAAGATATGCACGATGATTCCAAGCATGTCCCAGAAAAACGAAGGAAAAAGGCCGACGCACCATACCTAATAAAGTTATTTCCAGAACTACAGGATTGGATGTAAGGAAATCTTTTATATATTTGCCAAAACCAAACAATTATGGCAAATATCAAATTCCAACCAACCCGAGATTGGGTTGTACTCCCAACTCAGCGTAGAAGCAAGACCGATAGTGGTATCGAGCTTGTAGGGGGAGCAGAGCGCTCTCTAAAAACAAACATACTTAAGGTAGTCGCTGTAGGACCAACGTGTGAGATGGTCAAACAAGGCGACACAGTTATGGTTCACCCTAACTCAGAAGGACTAGTAATCCATCTGGATGAGGGTGAATTTGTTATGGTCAATGAATTCCAGATCTGCGGGGTATTCCCAGAGGGATGAACGGAACAGTCACCATACCTCTAGAAGAGTTTGACAAACTCCGGAAAGCAGGGGACGTAGCAGAAGAAAAAGACAAACAACTGCACCGTGCTGCCCGCGAACTGGAGGTTTTCCTGTCATTCCTTGTTACTAGAGAGCATATACAAGAGTATGTAGAAGAGTTTAACAGGCAATCCTCCAGCAGCAGAATCGATGTTGAGGAGGGGAGAGCAAAAATCGTATTGAGATGAGTAAGAACATCAATATAGCAGTGAAAACTACCTATCAATTTCTGCAGGTATTCAATGGTATACTGGAGCTAACAGACCGGGAACTACAAGTTCTCTCCAACTTTGTAGATACGGGAGAAGCAGTAAATCTGTGCGCCCCTGCTACAAAGAAGAAGGTAGCCGCAAGCCTTGGGATCAAAGATCCAAACACGTTAAACAACTATGTCAAGCGATTGAAGGATAAGGGTGCCATACAAAAGACAGATAGTGGCTATAGGCTCAGCGGTCTGCTTAATTCAAAGAAAGGGGTTACAATAACTGTAAATGATGAGCGTAGTTCAGACTAGTTTTCTGTATGACCCGTGGGCAGTAAGCATAATATATCACAGAACGGGTAAAAGCGCTACAGTACTAATAATTAACATAGATACAGATGAAGAAGAAGCCATCAATGTTAGAAATGCTAAAGAATTTTGCTAAGGAAGTAAAAGACTACGCAAAAGAAGGAGCACCTAACGTAAGTGAAGAAGATTATGAAGAAAGACTAGGGACATGCGACGGATGTGAGTTCCTAAGGAAAGATGTAATGCGGTGTGGATCATGCGGATGTCTTGTAGAACACAAGGCAAAGTGGGCCACATCCAGCTGCCCAGAAGGATTCTGGAAGAAACAGATGATAGGGCAGAATGGGACAAGCGTAACGTTGTCAACGAGGAATAAGAAGAAGAAGGAACGCATGGATAAGATCATAGAAAACCGTAAAAAAAGAAGAGATGGAGCAGAAGGTGATAATACAGAAGCTAGCAACTAAATATGCGTTGCCTATCCATAAGGTTGAAGAAGCAGTGTACTATCAATTCAAATACACTGCACGCATAATAAAGGATGGCGAGTTCCAATCAGTGAGGTTACCTTATCTTGGTAAGTTCCACGTCTTGCCTGGACGATTAAAACATCTAAATAATGTCAAGTAACATCACTCAAACAAAACTGCTATACTTCAGAGACAGCTCTGGTAGCGAAGTATACTACCCATTATCGGATCTGAAAGGAATCAAGAATGACTTCTCCACTAACTACTACGTAGAGTTCTGGTTCCATTCTATGAAGAACGATGGGATGACTAAGCATGCCTATGAGGGTACAGATGACGGTGCAGACTTTGTCAGGCTACGGTTTAACAATCGTGACGTTATATACGGATCAATATTGTATTTCTGGCAAAAGGTGTATACAGCGAAAGACATTGTATTCAAAGTAGCGGATGCAGTTGACAACGGCAATGGATTCTTCAAGTCTGCTGCGTTTGGGGAGACCTACAACCGATTCTTGGTTGGGCACTCAACAAATACAGATGCAACCGCACCAGATCTCGCAGACGCTTGTGTAATCAACCTTCAGCCTGAGTCGTGAGGGATTTGATAACTGTCAGTAAGAATGTAGTTGTCCCAAGCGCGTACGCACTTACCATCAACGAATTCAAGAGTCTGAAACCCAGCGAATTGAGCGCGATATACTTCTATACGGACCACCGCTCCCCCTACGCTGTGTATGAGGAACAAGAACGAATGGGTAAGATTGGACAAGACCTTAAGGTTAAGTTTACTCCCAAGGTTATGGGGGCAGTTGACAAGTATAAGGAACTGTCAGAAACATCAGCTATCAAACTGTTAAAATCTGCACGCAGTTCGGTAGCTAAGTTGGAAAGATACTTTGAGACCATAAACCTAAACGTACTTGACGACCACGGCAAGCCTATATATCACGCCAAGGATCTAATAATGAACCTATCTAACATGGGTAAAGTGCTGAATGGGCTAGAAGAACTCGAGGAAATCGTAAAGAAGCATCAACAGAAGGACAACCCCAATAGGGGTGGCGTAGTAACCAACAAATACTCTTACTGATGGAATTAAACTATAAGAGGAAATATCTGATCGTAGGACCCTGGCCTAGAAACAGAAAGATAGTCAGGGATATACTAAGTAAGAACACCAATCTAGTCGTATCTCCTAGAAAACTCAGGCCTGTACAGCTTGCTCACTCAGATGTAGAGGTAGCTATAGGGGATGGTACCATGTCGTTTAACAATAGCCAGATATCCGTAAAAGACGGAGAAAACGACGTTAATGCCATGCGCAAATACAATATCCGTTTGATATACGTGTCTTCATATAAATCCAGAGAGTCTCATATCCTCATAAGAGCTCATATAGAGCATTATAAAGACCTTGTTGAAGTCACACTACCAGAACCTATGTTTGAGAGGGAAGGAGCGGGTGCAGAAAGCAAGCTATTGACGATTTTCAAGGATAGATGGAATCATGTTTAAAAACAGCCACAAATATTCACCGGCTGCAAATCACTATCTAGAAAGAGGGTTTTATACTGATGCCATACCAGGTACTAGAGAATACTACGATCATTGGGATGAACAAAAACGAAGATGCTTAGAAGGGTACGAGGGATTAACGGGTTATCACTATTTCTATCTCAATTACTGCCCAATAGACCGGGTAGTGGACGACATCATGGCAGATGGTACCAAGATCGCAAGAAGAGAAAGAACATTTCCTGCCTTCTACGACGGAGACCACGAGTACTTCACTGCGGTAGACGAGTGCAGAAAAACAAATAAGCATATGGTCGTGCTAAAAGCACGCCGTAAGGGATTCTCATACAAAGCAGGGGCTATGCTGGCAAGGAACTACTTCCTAATGCGCAACAGCAAGAACTACGTGTTCGCCTCACAGAAAGAATACCTAATAGGTGACGGCTTGCTGTCCAAGGCTTGGGATTTCCTGTCTTTTATAGACGATAATACAGCGTGGACCCAACCTCGCCTGCGTGACAGGGAGATGCACAAGCAGTCTGGGTATAAAAAGAATGTAAACGGAGCTGATGTAGAGCTGGGTATGAAATCCCAGATTATTGGCGTATCTTTAAAAGATAACCCAGACAAAGTCCGTGGTAAAGCGGGTGATCTCATATTCTTTGAGGAAGCAGGTTCATTCTCCGGGCTATTAAAGGCTTGGGAGGTAGCTATGCCAACAATGAGACAGGGATCAAAAACCCTGGGTACAATGATAGCATTTGGAACAGGTGGAGAAGAAGGAAGCGGGTTTGACGGGATGGAAGAACTATTCTATCACCCAGACTCATACGACTGCATGGCATTCGACAACGTATGGGATGCCGGGGCCATGGGTACCCAGTGCGGATACTTTGTACCAATTCAACAAAACCTAGACGGCTTCATAGATGAAGACGGAAACTCACTAAAACAACAAGCTAAAGAACATGAAGAACAGCAACGCGAAAAAAAGAAAGGGGCCAACGACCCAAAAGCGCTCGACCAATACACGGCAGAACACCCGTTCACGCCGCAGGAAGCAACCCTCCAAGTCACAGCCAACCTCTTTGATGTTACGTCTCTTAAAGAGCAGTACAACAAAATTAAAACTCATGGTCTCGAAAGTGAAGGCACTTCTGGGATAATGTATTACGACAAGGAAGGTAAGTCAAAGTTTAGACCTTCCGCAGATGTATCAGCAGTTTACAAATTCCCACACAGAAAGGGGGACAAAACCGAAGGGGCAGTTGTAGTATACCAAGCTCCGCACCTCACAAAAGAGGGGGAGGTGCCACACAACCTGTATTTAATATGCCATGACCCCTACGCGCAATCTAAGTCTACAAGCAATGAATCGCTTGGAGCGGCCTATGTAATAAAGAGACCTAATAACCTGTCCAAGCCGGACGATATAATAGTAGCTAGCTATGTTGGGAGACCACGAACGCAAGATGAATACAACCGCAATCTATTTATGCTCGCGGAGTATTATAACGCAAAAATCGGATTCGAAAACGACCGTGGGGAGCTTATTGCTTACGCGAAGAGATATCGCAAACTGCATAAGCTACAGGAAGAGTTTGAAATGCTGGACAAGAGGGAACTCAGATCTAGGAATGTAAAGCGTCAGTACGGAATGCATATGACAGAGCAACGTAAAAGACAGGGAGAGTTGTATATTAGAGACTGGTTGATAACTCCTAGGCACACTGACGAGGAAGGCAATGTGACATTGAATCTGCATAAGATCTATGATCCAGCCCTCCTCCAGGAGTTCATCAAGTTTAATCACAAAGGAAACTTCGACCGTGTGATGGCTTTTATGGTGGGCATGTACCACACACGAGAGTTATATAATAGAGAAGTAGTAGAAATAGTAAACGACAGGTCAACCGATAACTGGTTTGACCGACTTTATAAGTAATTTTGCGAGATGTACGGTAGCTATAAAATACCGCAGCAAAGGCTGCCGCGTTCTAAGAAAACAACCAAGTGGGCAGAAGATTGCGTAAAAGCATTTGTTGACATGTCAAAGTTTGGATTGTCTGAACGACGATCTGATCTAACACAGTTGTACGAATACTACAATGGAGTTGTCAACGACGATGACTACAGCTACGTACTAAAGCCTTATGGAAAGTCACGATCTAACTTTCCCTCTAAGATGCGTAACTACCCAATCATCAAGCCTATCATTGACTTGTTGCTGGGAGAGAAAGCAAAGAGACCGCTCAACTACTCGGTCACAGTAAGTAACGCAGACTCCGTATCTCAAAAAGAAGAAGCTAAAAAGAAAGCATTGTTTACACAAGTGCAGAAGATGTACTTGAATGAGTTTGCAAAGCAAACAGACTTCGACCTGCAGGAACAAGAATTAGAGCTGCCCAAGCAGATTATGGAGGAGTTTGAACGTACTTACGTAGACAACAGAGCCATCAAGGGACAAAGTGCCGTCAACTATATCATGCATCACCAAGAGATGTATGACAAGTTCCAGAAAGGATTCTTCCACTTCTTGGTTACGGGTGAGTCTTACTCCCACAAAGGAGTGCGCCGTGGTGAGCCGTTCTATGACATCATCAACCCACTTGATGTAGACTTTGACAAAGACCCAGACATAGAGTTTGTGGAAGACGGGGACTGGGCAATTATACGTAGGTACGCACACGCGTCTACAGTAGTAGATATCCTGGGAAACTACTTGACACCCGAACAGGTACTGGAGCTTGAGAACCCTAGACAGGAATCAGCCGAAACATATCTATTGTCCCGATCAGAAATGGCCGGTGCGAATGAAAACATGTACCGCAACAGGATGATGGAGGTTGTTACTGTGTACTGGAAGAGCCGTAAGCGTATAGGCTTCGTGACTTACAAAGACCCCAATACAGGCACAATTGAAGAGATGGAGGTAGAGGACGGCTTCAGAATGCCCGCTGAAATGAAAGCACAAGGAGGCAAGTTGAAGTACGAGTGGGTAAACGAAGTATGGGAAGGCACACGAATCGATGGTAGATTCTTTGTCAAGATGTCCCCGATATCTAACCAGAGAACGTCACTAGACAATCCGTCACTGTGTAAGCTCCCAATCAACGGACGTCGTTACTCTGACATCAACTCAAAGAACATATCACTCGTGTCTTTGGGTATCCCGTTCCAATTGAACTACAACATATTCAAGTACCGCATGGAGCTGGCGATTGCGAGGTCTAAGGACATCATCGCTCAGTTTGATATCAACATGATACCCAAGAAATGGGACATGGACAAGTTCATGTACTTCGTTGAGGGCACTGGTATTGCTTGGGTAGACTACAATAAAGAAGGTATACAACTCTCACCTCAACACCAGTCCGTGCTGGATATGTCCATCAAGACTATATCACAATACCTCCAGCTGCTGGAATCTATTATGATGGAGTGGGAGAAGATATCAGGTGTAAACAGACAACGCCAAGGCGGCATCGGTCCCTATGAAGGAAAAGCAACATCCCAACAAGCGATTGTTCAGTCATCGCACATTACTGAAGATCTTTTCCGCAAATTCTCACGATTTGAGCAAAGAGAACTCCAAGGCCTTTTGGATTACTCTAAGGAAGCTTGGCTTACAGGGAAAAAAGCGATGTACGTCATGCCCGACATGACCACAGAAATGATTGAGATAGACGCTATGCAGCACATGGAAAGTGAGTATGGCATATTTGTTTCTGATGCTGGACGCGACCAAGATAAATTAGAGCAAGCAAAAGCACTTTCTCAATCAATGATACAGAATGGGGTTCCGGCTTCAGCAGTCATGGATTTGTTTGACACAGAGAACTATGCAGGGATTAAGGATAAGATTGCTTCTGCAGAACGAGCACAGAAAGCGTTGGAGGCAGAGCAACAGAAAGCTCAGCAGGCCGCTCAGATAGAGCAGCAGAAGACTCAGCAGATGCAGATACAGCAACAAGCTGTAGACAAAGAAAAGGATCGTCAGTTGGCTATCGAGATTGAACTTATCAAGGCGGAATCTAGAGATACTGATAACCGTCTAGAGATAGACATGGCTAAGATGGCCAAGGACTTCGAGATTAAGGAGAGAGAGCTAGAGCTGAAGCAGCAAGCACTCAACAAGGAGGGAGATCTTACACCTGATGGCAAATGACAAATCAGGAACGTAGACAGCTACTGAGCAGGTTCCGCCAATCAGGTATGGAAGGGTCTATACTAGACGTCTTCCAAGCCGCTGAGCAAGGAAGAGACTTAATAGGAGAGTTTCAGCAACAGCAGGAAAGAGAACAACCTGTAGTAGCTTCAACTCCAGACGAACAAAGGGAAGGACTACGTCCCTACCATGCAGCCGGGGAAACGGATCGCTCTATGATTTTCAAAGACGTGCCTCCTAACACCCCATTCAACACGATGGGCATGAAGCGTCCCATCAATATAGAGAAGCGTGACCCAGAGACGGGACATCTTATAGAATCGCACAAGAGCGTTCCCCCCGGCATTCGCAACGTACCCACAGGACCGTACAGAGGAGATGTGATAGAAACACCAGCTGATGGCTACCAGGATGGGGGCTTTGTCTTCCAGAGGAGTATGCAGACTGGGGGCTTTACTGAAGGTGGAGAGTTAGACGAGTCACTGGACGCAGTGACAACTGAGCACTATCTAGCCAAGACTAGGGGCCAGACCCCTGAGTTCTGGAGAGCTACAACAGACACTCTTGCCTTCCATGAGTCAGGACCACATCAACGCATGAGCCCAACAGCTGTACAAGACGAAGGAGGACCTGGTAGAGGCCTGTTGCAGTTTGAGCCAGAAGCCTTGAAGACTGCACAAAAGAGACATGCTGTTGTAGCTAGAACAATGGGACTGCAGCCAGATCCAGAGATCATGCAGGCAACAAGTGCAGACCAACTATCTAAGGATCAACAGTATACACTGTTCTACTCTGATATAATACAGAACGAAAACGTACCACTGAAGGACTACGCCAAAGGCAAGATGTCAATAGAAGACCTGTGGATAAAAGGCCACAAGAAGAAAGAGGCAGAAAGAGACAGAGGGTCTTTCCAAGAATCTCGGAAAGCCGCTAAAACCGGGCTAAAAGACTTTGGCCTGAAAATGGGCGGGGCAAGGCGGAGATGGAGCAAGTGATATATAGTAATAGCGACTATAGAAAATAATTTTACAGAAATACAAACCAAACCATTAATATTTTTGCACAATGTCAAACCCAAACAACAAATTAGACTTCAGCGCAATCTCATTCGACAATGTCGTAGGAGAGGGAGCAGAAGGACTGGAAACAGTAGAAGAGGTTCAGAACGCTGAACCGCTTGACGACGATATCGAAAAAGAGGTAGAGTCAGTCGATCAAGACCCAAGAGAATACGGAGACGAAGATCAGGAAGATTACGTTGACGAAGAGTATGGTGAAGAGGAAGAAACCTCAGTCGAAGACGATTACGACAATGAGGAAGAATCAGAATCAGAACTAGACCTAGAAGACCTAACAATCTCTGACCAGATATCTGAAGTCTTGGGCGTTGAAATGGAGCATGAATACGCAGACACCGTAGAGGGTCTCACGAACTACGTAAGAGATGTATCAGAAGAAGTGGCTGAGTCACAGATACAAGATCTCTTCCAAGAGTTTCCAGAAGTACAACGACACTTAGAGTACGTACTTGCTGGAGGAGACGAACAAGAGTTCTACGCTGCTAATAACCCATCGTCAGACTACAACAACATACAGATGTCTGAAGGAGATATTACACTACAGCGAGCTATGCTTGGTGAATATCTTAAGGAGATGGGCCACGGAGATGATTTCATAATGGAAATGCTCAATGACTATGAAGACAACGGTAAGTTGTACAACAAAGCATTGACTGCCCAGGAAGAACTCGCCATAGCTCAAACGGAACAGCGAGAGCAGTTGTATCAACAACAGCTTGAGCTCAAAGAATCCGAAGAGGTAGAACAAGAAGAATTCTGGAACGGAGTTGCAGGAATCATCGATAGTGGTAACGAATTTGGTGGTATCGTCATCCCAGACGTAGATAAGTCAGAGTTCTTTGACTATATCTCTTCTCCGGTGGATGAAGAAGGTAACACCCAACGTGATTTGGATTACGCTGAGGCAGACATGGACATTAAGTTGGCCCTTGACTACCTAATGTACAGCGGCTTCAATCTTAATGAGATCATAGATACTAAAGCACGTACACAAAGCGTGCAGAATCTAAGAAATCGTATACAGACAAATGAAGACCGCGTCAAGAGTGCACATCGTAACCAAAGACGTACTAAGAAATTTGATCCAGATCAACTGGACATAAACGCGCTTTTTTAAACAAGCAAAAACTTTTAAATAAACAATCATGGCTTTGATGCAAGTACTTAAGTCGTACTATAACGACCAGCAGATGACCGACACTAATTCGTTGGTCAATGCATTAATGGAGAAGCCCGAAGAGCTCTCTCCTATTATTACGCACTTGGCCGGACGTGAAGAAAAGAAATTTCCTCTTTCCTTCTTGTCTGAGGGGGTTGGAAACACGAGATCGATCGATAGATTCGAGTACGAGTACCGTGTCAAAACTCATGAAGTAAACGTCCGACCAGTGGTTTCCGCTAGTGGAACCGGTGCGGGTGGAGCAACGTTTACCGTTGTTTTCCCCGACAAGTGGTTCATTTTCCCTTACACCCTCGTATCTCAGAGTGGTGCTTTGGCTCGTATTATGGAAGAGCCCAAGCCTGTTTCTGGTGGATATGAATACACCCTTAAGTTGGTTAGCCCAGATCAAGGTGCTCTCGCATCTAGTGCTGGCGGTGACTTGGCAGCAGGTGCCCTCTTCGGCATGCTGTTTGCTAACGTCGGAATCGACTTCTCACGCGGAAACGCTTCTAACTGGAGCGCACCCGGGTTGGTGAGATCTAAGATCGGTACCGTACGTAAGTCTTACCACTTCTCTGGTAATGCTAAAGACTACGTTGCTGAGTTTACTCTCCCACTGAAAGAAGGCTCATCCACGAAGTTGTGGATGGACTACGAGGAGTACCGTCACATGCTCAAGTTTAAGGAAGAGTGTGAGATGTACTACTGGTACGGAAGCAAGACTTATGATGACAAGGGTGCCAACAAAATGTTGGACGAGAACGGTCAGCCAGTTATCTCTGGACCTGGTTTGTTCGAGCAGATCATCAATAAGGACAGTTACTCTACCCTAACTCAGAATAAGATCGAGGAAGTCATTGGTGACTTGTTCTACGGCATGACTGATGCTACGGACAAGCAAGTGACATTGTTCACTGGTGTTGGTGGTGCACGTGAGTTCGATAAGGCTCTGCGTAACTACTACAACGGTAACCCATACCTCCAGACTACCGAGTCTAAGTTCATCACCGGTAGCGGTCGTAGTCTTGGAATCACTGGTTACTTCAACTCTTATGAGCACATTGATGGTCATAGGGTGAACGTAGTTAAGGTTCCTCTTTTCGATCACGGTCCTGTTGCTCAGGCTTCTAAGAAGCACCCTGAGTCTGGATTGCCGTTGGAGTCCTACAGAATGACATTCGTTGACCAATCTTCTTACGATGGAGAAAACAACCTCCAGATGATCAATAAGAAGGGTCGTGAAATGTTGCGCTGGTGTGTCGCTGGTTCAGTTGTGCCTAAGGGCTTCAATGAGACCGACACTCGCGCAAGTGATATAGACGGTGCTTCTGTGCACATGTTGAAGACAGCTGGTATCCTGCTCCGCAGATTCGATACTTCGCTCGACTTGACTTGCACTGCATCGTAATTTGGTGTTTGGTTTGCAGAGGGGGGAGCTGAAATGTCGGCTCTCCCCGATTTGCAAGTACACACCCCCCAATCTAGTTTATTCTTTCAACTAAAAAGAACATGAAAAAAGTTATAATCAGACGCAAAGAAGTCCTCAACCATCTCCCACAGGAGATCAGAGCTGGGGCAAAGATCAGCATTGGTTCAATCTATGTTGGTCGCCAACCACTCAAAGGAGTGGAAGGAGAAGAAGCAAACAAACTCCTTAGCGGGATACTTGATGTACCCCCGGGACACCCCGACTGGCCAAAGCAAGTAAAGAACTTCTGGGCCAGCATGACGGTAAAGGTTCCGTTCGAAGGTAAGGAGTTGGATATTGCAGTAGATGAGGATGGTAATCCTCATAACGTAATAGACTACGTCACTTATAAGTGGTGTAAGAAGCACAGACAAGTTGCAGATACAAAAGAGGAGATGGAGAAAGTCTCAGGCAAAAAATTCTACATCTACGATCCGCAACGTGACTTGCTCAAGAAAAGTGCAAAGGTTAAGGTGCAAAAGGAGGCAGACAAAGAATTTATAAAGGCATCAACAGATGCAGCTAAAATGAAAAGATTGCTGAGACTTTTGTCTAAGGGAAGTAACCCAGAAAAACTCTCTAACCTTGAAGTAGAGAATAACTTGTATGATATAAAGAGCAGAGAACCCGTCAAGTTTTTGAAGCTCGTGCTGGACAAAGATCTTGACCTGCGTGCAGAGATAGAAGAAATGGCAAGCAAAGATGTACTCCGTAAGATTGGAAATCAGTATATTTATGGAGACGAGACCATTGGCGAGAACATAACCGACACTATAGTTTACTTTAAAAACAAAAAGAACTCTGGATCAGTAAATGCTATCAGAGCTCAATTGAAAACACTAGCGTGACAGTACAAGAGATGCATATAGCGGTCAACCTGGGGGTGCAAAAACTTGCATCTTTCCAGGTTGACAATCTCTTACCCGAAGAGATCGATCATGAGATTAACATGGCTATTCGTCGGTTCATAAACCAACGTTACAGCCCTCAGTCTAATTCAAAGAGACGAGGCTTTGAGCAATCTCAGAAAAGAATAGACGATCTAAGAACTCTTCTGGAGGACTTTCATGTCCCTATGCTAGAGAGAAATACTACAAGGCAACTTTACGTAAGCTCAGGAAGCTCTTTTGGGGTAGTATATACATCACCAGTAGCAGGACCTATAAGACTCGAAAGATTCAAACTTCCTGTAGACTACATGTACTTGGTAAACATCAAGACAGACTTAGCAAAAACATGCAACAACCCATTAACCTTTGGTGATAGTTTCTTTGAAGAAGCTTTCCTAAGGATAAAATCTTCCGGACCAAAGCCTGGGATGGTAATAAGAAGAATCTCAGTTCCAGGAGAAGGTCTCTCTCAGTTTGAGAAAATATTTGAAACTCTCGGCAATGCCAACAATATGGAGGAGCTGCTCAATCCAGCTTTCTACGGTAAAGGGTTTGAACCTAGTTTCTCTAACAACGACGGACTAAGCGACATGTTTGATCCCTCTATTACTGCAGACTCTCCTCATGCAGATTCAAGCGAGATATACCTAAAGTATCCGATAAGAAGAAGCACTGATGTTACAGGGGATTTTGTCTTAGAGGGGAGTTCTGTAGTTACTTCAGGAGTAAACACAGAGAACGGCGAACTAGATGGGGTGTACGCAACCGTAGAATACGATTATCCTTACACAGATTTGGATGCTGTGACTCACGGTGAGACTGAAAGCACAACCCAAACTATTAAAATAATGACTGCCCCTACAGTAAGTAGAAAAGTTTTTAGATCAGCATCTCTAAGTAGTCACCCAAACTCTAGTATTCAAAGGACTTTATGCAAGTATGTTGCACATGATGATTTGTTTGCATTACTTGATGATCCTTTTAATACAGCTAAAAGTGATAGGATACTGTACACAATACAGGAGAATTTCGTAGATTTGTACTCTAACAACAGAAGCTTACCTCTGGGGGTAACTATTAAGTACTTACGTAGACCTGCCAGCGTAAACATAAACGCTGGTGTAGGCTGCGAACTGGCAGAACACACTCATCATGAGATCGTGGAGATGACAGTGAAAAGCATCTTGGAGGCATTCGAGTCTCCAAGGTATCAATCACAATCTGGGGAAGTCCTAGAGAGTGAATAAATTTTTTTTAACGCCATAATACATTAGAAAACATGGCTAATATGGGAACAAACCTTTCACAGGTTTTTATTGCTAACGACGCTGATTTGGGCCCAACTTCTGGGTCTGCTTTTAACTCACTTGTGTCTACAGCGGCCAGCACTGAGTGCGGCATTTGGGATGCTGTTGCGGGATCATATCATACAACTGCTCTTTACAGCACAGCTGTCGACGTTACAGACGAAGTTGCTGGAGCTGATACAGAAGAAGTTACTGACAACATTACTACTGTCGCTAACCCTCTCTGGTTGAAGTCAAGAATTCAGCTTGTACAGGGTGCTAGTGGTCAACCAATCGCTACTCCTTTGATCGATACACGTAACATTCGTAGCATTCGCTTCGATCCTTACGTGGCAACAGCTGGACATAAAGTTGTATGCACGCCAAATAGTACGTTCACTGATGCATCAGTTAATACAGTAACCCTCAAGGTTATTATGAGAACTTTGCCGGTTGATCAGTTGAGCTACCACGACGCTGGTGGAACAGACTACACAATCTTGTCTGGTTCTGATCCACTTCCAATGGGTGTGTTCAACGCTACTAACCACAAGTCTATCAGCGTTGAGTTTAGTTGCACAAACACAGCTACTTTCTGCTCTGCAGGTAAGGTTGCTGTTGATAATCACCCTTTGTTGAAGAAGATCGTTGCTGCTACCGACACTGGTACTGGTACTTCTTTGGATCTCCAGTCTAAGCACGTTGGGGTTATCTTCGACGTTGTTATTCAGGACGCAGATGGTAATGCAGCTACCGCTGCATCAGCTGCATCTAACAAGGTTGTTGTTGCTGCAACTGGTCAAGTCTTGGGTGTTGGTAACCCTTGGCAGGTTTTGGGTGAGGAGATTCGTTGCAGAAGCCGTCAGGGTGACTTCAACAGAATGTACCTTCCTACGAATCAGACCACGTACACGTTGGCGGGCAATGAGTACTCTAAGGTTACTATTTCGTATGAGCACAACTGGCCAACTTCTACAGGTATTGCACCTGCAGGCACGTTGAACCAGGCGGTTCTCTACATTGGTGACTCAGGTGGACAGCTCGCAGCTGGCGATACTAACATTGACACAGTCTTTACGATCGCAGCAATGGACGCGGCACAAGAGTTTGTATGGTAATTTAAATTGGGGGGCACATAGGGTGTCCCCCTTTATAACTTTCAATCATGGCAATAAGAGGACAATTTTCAGGTAAGCGAATACTCGTAACAGAGCGAGGGCTTAAGAGAAACCAGAGGTATAAGGTAGAGATAAAGAACCTTACTACTGGTTCCAAGTCTACAACAACTAGAACTCCTTCTGGCGGAAAAATTCGTACCAGTGTAGCCATGGATTCTAAGGGGGTAGTAAGATCAACCATCACCGATCGGAATGGTGCTGTGGTAAAAACACAGGTTGCTGTAGTAACAGCAGATATAGATTGCTGCATTGCCAAATTGGTACATGACGCAATCAATTGCACATGCAAGTGCGATCAGTGCAAAGAAGACCTAAAGCTTGCTGAGAAGATATTTCTGCTGATACAATCTGCGGAATATGATGCAACCTTGGGAAACAGTACAGGAGCTCAAGAGAAATACGACAAAGCAAAATCATTCTGCACAGAGCGATGTGCATGTGGATGTTAATACAGCATGGCAAATTTTGTAGCATATACCAAGCGTCTTTCCGATAGACGCTTTCCCACAATACATGTAGTAGACGCTTACGCAGGCGGAGGCGGAGACTTCATAAATGTGGGATTGGACGGCGCGGATCAAAGATTCTACGGAGACGATGCAACTATAGATGGGATGTGTGGTAGCTCTGGTCCTGATAATATATCGTATCACGAGGGGGTAGTCGGCACCAATGAACCAAATTTTGCTACGCGTCAAGTTGTAGGAGTGCAGGTAACTCGCATTGAATCATACAGCAGCACCGGTACCAAGATTAGTGCTGTTAAAGGTGCAGCTCTTTGCCAATATGTAGAAAAAACTGAACACCTGTACTTAGCAAACGGGCACCTTCAGATAATGGTGTACTTCCTAGAAGACTCTATGAATAGTATATCCTCAACTAATGGAGGATTAGTCTTACAATTTAATGTTCTTCTTCAAGGTTCTAACTCTCTAATCGCCGGTGTTACAGAAATGCGAGGGAGTAAAGAGCACGTAAAAGTTACTCTCAATGTGCCTTTTGACGATGGGGATACGGCATCCCACAATCCTTCAATAGACCTAGACGCATGGCTATACGGCGGCGGCGGTACTGATTTTGGCCATCATGTTCGGGTTCAAGACATAGGGCTCACTCAGACTAAGCAAATATGGAACACCGTAAGAACACAAGTAGTCGGCCATACTACGTTTGGGGCAAACACGCTGCCGGACCCCCTCACTAGCGGTAATTATTCGTATCCAGCGGGAAGTAGAATATACCCCCTGCATGGTGTTATACCGCGAAAAAAGACTGCCGAGCCTGCAGGATACAGCTTTAGACATATAGACAATTGTAGAGAGCTAACCTCAAGGTCAACCTACCAATCTCTAATTACCAATTTCGGCGGAGAACAAATCCAAGGAAGTGATTCTTACAAGCGTCTACTGGTGTACGAGGAGTTTACAGCGAGTGGCGATTTACTACACTTAGGAGAATTGTTCGGGCACGCCCAACAAGACACTCTAAACAGTGATGGGTTCTCGACCAAAGAACAATGGGGAAAGTACACAGGAGTCCTTTGCTCCTCATTTAGTAGACAAGATCCTAATTACGGCCCCGAATCTCTCACTGACTATCCCGGAGGATGGCCTACGACCGGTACCGGAAATGCACTATCGTCAAACGCTTGGCAGGCTAGTACACCACTAGGGCTTTTTACTTCTTTTGGTGGTCAATCAAGAGTTTTCCTAGATGGAAGTAGTAGAAATCCGTACGATGGAGTAATACCTATTACTTCGACTACCCAGGGCAACGTGAACGGGCGGTTACTTAACAAACAATATAGCAACTACGTAACATTTTACTGTATAGATGGAACAAGCTGGGGGGACAATAAAAACATACCTAGCGATATCACCAATACTCCTGCCGACCAAGGACGAATCTCGTGGGGTGGGCACGTAGGGGATATTATCAGGCAGAGTGTATCCGACATACTTGGAACAACTGCAACAACCCTCGTTGATGATAACTGCACTAGATATACAGAAAGCGGGCCGTTTGAATATGGAAGTTTAACTTCCTACCACGAGTATGTTGGCCAAGGTTTTGGAAACTGGCAAAACTACGTAGGATTTCTTTTCAACGGGACATCTGTTCCTAATGTTGTCTCTGCCAAAGAAGACGAGTTTACCTCACTTACAGGAGGCACCAATCATAGTGATGCACTGCCTGATATATTTGATGTAAAATTCTCAGCCGCAATATCCCCTGTCTCCAAAATGACCGGGGTCAAGATGCTGGCAATGAATAAGGGCATAGATCTTCTTACGAACCCTGTAGAAACAGATCAATTCTACGGCATGAGTGGAGCTTTTGGCGGCGGCAACGCTGACCCCACTATAGACGTAAGAGGTAAAAAATTGTTTACCTACACAGTGTTTGTTTACACAGACAGTTCGCAATCTAAAGTGCCTGTTGGCGACCAAGTACATCCATTTGGATCAGTCAGCGGGGAGCCTGCGGAAATCTCTGAACAATATCTCAACGAAGCCTATAGTGGTAATGGTGATATTGTTAGTACGCAAGCTAGTATATCGGACATCCCTCATATTCAAGACTTGACATTTGATGTGTTCATCAATAGTAGTTTTAGCCTTACAGTTGGTCTCCCTCACTTTGACTGGGGAGCCGCCAACCTAGTGGATAACAAATGTGTAGATAGAAATAGTGAAGAGTTCTCTCCAATATTTGAAATTAATTCAAATACTTCCGACTTCATATACATCAACGCAAATGTATGCGGCGACATTGATTACGGAAGATGTGGATGCGGGGAGGATCGTCAAGACTATATTACAGACGAACTAGGGTATTTAAGCGCCTTTAATTTTACTGAATCTGGTAGAAACCAGTATGAAGCGGTGATAACCTACCCACGTCCGGTAACTACTCACCAAAGCAGCGTACTTTCTCCGACAGCTACATACACAAGTATTCTGTATGTGAACAGTTACTTTTCTGTTAAAAGTACAGCTGCAAGCCCCCTAGCCAATAACAGCTACGCGGCATTGTACCTTAATATATCGAATGAGAATCCTTCCCAGGTTACGTATCGTACAAGCGATGACACACCCCACACTCACCTACTTCAGGACGGAGACTTTTCTACACTATCCGTATATCCTCAAACCATATGGTTTGATGAGCTGGACGATAAGTCGATAGCAGACAATACGTTTACATTCTTCTACCTGCCCGGCAGGGATCACTACGAGACTGTTGACGGATCTTCGTTCTTCGCACACGATGAGTCTACTGAAGCTAAAGCTTATCTGACTGTAGGAAGCCACCTCAATCAATACCAAAGTAGCCCATTTGGAGTAGGAGTTGGGCAGCTAATACCTAACAGGCAGTACTTGCTGTTCGAAGCGGAGACCGCAGCCACTAAGGAATTGAGTAGTCAAAGGGCTCACTCGGACCTGGAGTTTGGTGAAAGCTGGACACAGTCGGATACAGAAGCTAGCTATATATCATTAGGAGCAACTGCAGATTGTATAACTGCTGAACAAGACAAACCAAAACGTAAAGTCAATTGGTTTGTTAATGTAGGAAGAAAGGTATCTCAAGGCGTAGATGATGGTGGTGGAGATGATGGCGGTGGCGGAGACGACGACAAGCCGGGGTGCACAGACCCCAACGCACTGAATTACGATGCCGGTGCAAACCTCGATGACGGGACCTGTGTATTTTGCGATGACACCTTTACTGAGAACGCATCAGCAACATTTGCAAATCTAGATCCAATATTCCTACTACCCCATGCATACGGGGGTCGAGACACCACCAACTACATCACTGGGTCTACGGCCAAAACGCAAGGAGCGCAAACCGTAAATGATGGAGGATGTGACGGAGACCTGCATAACTGTAATCCAGAAGTTTTATTTGGGCAGGGATTTGCAGGCAACGAGGTGTTTGAGTGGTGGGACGGCAATTACTTTAATGCGTTTAACACAAGGGGTCCTAATACTGACTTTACTGTTGGTGCGTTAAATGGGGCTAATCCAAGTTCTCCGTTTGCTGGCTCCCCTTGGAACAACGAGGCTGATTCCGCACAAACGTTTTTCCAAGCTAAAGCTGGGAACAGCGGTGCATTCAATGGAGCAACGGACGCTATATTTGATCAGTTTGGAGTTGAAGATGCGGGACTTAAGCAGCAGCTTCTGGAGGTGTGGGAATCGCTAGCCGCTGAGCAAGCTAGCAATCTTTCCATGCACATATTTAGATATGAGGACTGGAATAAACCAGAGCCTTTGGCGGTAAGAAGAAATGTAGACCAAGGCAATAACGGGTGGGCACTAGATAGCTATACAGGAACATTGGCTCCTGGGAAGTACAAAGCAAATGTTTATGCTGACACTCAGGGAGATTTCTCTGGTATAGGTTTTCATAACATGAACGAGCTTGCCACACTCCCAAACCAAGAAAGTGCCTCATTTGAGCTTGCGTATAAATTCGGAAACATAGGAGCTCCAAACAACCCTACAACTAACACAGACATAGGGCTTGAAGCTGGACACCACTACGTAGCAATACTTAAATTTAGACCGAAGAGGACATGTCCGGTCATAAACAATGAACCGTTGTTTTACTACTGGGCATACAATTTCTTTGTAGAGTACTGTGCTTGCACAAACGATGCTTCAGAGAATGGGGGATATGGAAATCCAGATCAAGCAGCCCTTTCTGCCACAGAAGCCCCTTACTGGGTGGATGCGCCTTGGGGAGGATCTTCTTATTTCCCAGCAACAAATGCACCCTACAGTGGGATAATGACCGGCACATTCGGAGCTACTGGAGCTTTCCCTACTACTTTCTGTGGAGCAGGAGCAGCCTCAAGACTCATAGGAGGAGGAAGAGATAGAGTTGACGATAGTGCACTTGGTAATACAGCTTTGTGTGCAGTAAGAGATCCTGATTCTATCAGACCCTGCGAGGACTTTTACTCGTGGTGTCTTTCTGACATCAGCGTAACTTGCAATTTTGATGGGGATGGAAATCCATTTTTAAGTTTGGACTTCGCAGTTTTGATAGATGGATTCTTTACCCAAAGTGAAACAGATCCGTACAACCTGCAGCCTATATATGAGACAGGGCAGATGCCTCCTAATGAATACTACTACTGGAGGATAAACGTTCTGCAAAACGGGGAGGAAACATATAGCATTGATAACTATATCCCAGCGTCGGGCAGCACATACGAATTAAACCCAGCAATTGACATTACCAATTCGCAGGCTGAAGGTGCAACAGATTACATAGGAAATCTTGCATCCCTTAATTTTACAGGCATAGAATGGTCAGATGATGTAGACGGTGTTGCCGGAGTAGATGATCTGCAATTAAATGTACAGCTAGTTTATCTAGGAACGATAAATATAGTAACTGGTGCGATTAACAATTCTTACCCAGACTTCATAGTAGACGCCGAAGATAATCCTGTCGACACCTGCCCAGTATCTGAATTAAGCTATACAGCAAGTCTAGGTGGATGTGAGGCGGAAGTGCCAGGATGCACAGATCCGTTAGCCAGCAACTTCGATCCCCTTGCCTCCGAGGACGACGGGTCATGTAGATACACTGATTGCGAAGAGCTATTTGATTCTTTCAAATCTTCCATATTCATAACAGACGTAACAACAACTAATGATACTCTGCAATGCACTGAGTTCTTAGACATCGATGTAGACATAGATTACTACATACCCCAATATTCTGCTACGATGGTGATCACCATAGAAGACTATGCTGCAGGAGTGTTAGGTGTAAGTAACCTAGGCTTGACGGAAGGTCAGTTTACAATATGTGTTCTTAGGATGCAGGAAGGTGCAGCGACATTGCTCCCATCAGCTTTGCAGTATTTCAATGACAATGCTGAAGCTATACAAGCTTTGAATCCTGGAGTTGCATTTAATATAGGTGCAGAAGGCAATGGTCTAAATGGGTGTTTCCTTGCACCAGAGGTAGCCTCATCGCCTAACGTAACATCAACAGCTTCACAAACAGATCCTGCAGGCCTGCCCGGCACTAAGTATATTACCGACCTGCCCGCAGACACAATATTCAGTGACGGAGAACAACTTCTCACAGCTGGTCAGTATTTGATATTCGTTATACCTTTTGTTGACCTATCTGGTATTCAAGACGCCGAAGGAAACGGACTGGGGCAATGTGATGATATATTCATTAACTACATAGATGAAGTAACTATCTCTACCATTGGAGCAACTGTAGATCCCTCTGCTACATGTCCTGAACCCTGTAACCAGTTTACAAACCCAGAGGACTGTCCAGATGCCAAACCAGGGTGCACCAATCCAGACGCGGAAAACTACAATGAGGAAGCCACCTTTGACGATGGAAGTTGTGAGTTCTGCACGGACTGCGACCCCTGCGTTTTATACCCGCTTGCAGCTGGGTGTGGAGACTGCGAGAAAGGAGAAGGTGCGCAATCCGGAAATAGAGTTGCAGGATTTGGAGCACGTATACGAGAATGCGATGGTGAAACAGAAGAATGCTGCACCGATCCTACGGCTTGTAATTACAGAGAAGAATGCCAAGTTGGTAAAAACGAACTATGTGAATACAACTGCAATGATGGGGGAGATGATTGTGAGGGTGTAGCAGACGAAGACTGCGATGATGAAGAGCCAACATGTCCTGATCCAAATAACCCGGAGTGTGAGGGAGACCCTATAGGTAACTGCCTTGACGACGGCGACTGCCCTTGTGTAGGTACACAGTGTAACGAAGATTGCATATTTGAAGATGAGAATTGCAATCCCCCTGTCGTCGATCCCGAAGGTGACGATCCAATAACGGATGTATTTACAACTACAACTGCTATTTGCATCCCGACGGCAGGGCCCGGCGCAGACATGTCAGTATACTTTGCAGACGGTAGTCAAGCAACAGACTTAGGGGAAGCAGGAGCTGTGTGCAGTGCTCACAATGGCGACAAGATGCTCATGAAGATGAGAACAGGTGTCACCTATGATACTACGGACCTTTTGAAGCTGTCTCTGATAAACTACTTGTTGACTAAAGCAGCAACCACTCAGCTTGATTGTATACTCGACTGCAACAACTACGACTCGGGAGCTAAAAGCGGAGGTAAAATTCTAGCTCATACGTCTAGATTCAGAGGAGAGATAAACTGCCAAGAGAGGTGGAAGGCCGGAAGACGTCAATATTTTGCAGGAAGCAGCTCCTTTAAGAGGGGAGATATAGTACGGTATCTGCGAGTAATGAATGGAGTAATGACAGGATCATACTTTATTGCGAAAAACGACTGGATTCCAGGGATGGACATACCAGGATCAGTTAGGGACATAACAGTCTCAAGCTGGACTCCCTGTATCAACGTCAAGTATCAGGAAAATACAAACCCAGAGAACTACTACCAGACCTTTTATGAGTTCATCAATAGGTACTGCCAGTCTTGTAGAGTAGTACTATCACCAGAAGAAAACAGATCAAATTATATGAACTCTCAAAATTCAAAATCGACATACGTCCCGAACAGAAGTTTCGGAGCGGGCTTTGCTGACGAAGATGGCAACGAGATAATATTCTAAAAAATGGCTAGAAAAGTAACACAACTCCCTACTAGAACGAAAAGCCAAACCTCATCGAAAGATGTGTTGCTGCTTTCGAATGTAGAAACCGGCAAAAACTACCAGCTGCCGGTCACCGATGTATTCCCTACACTAAACAATGGGGCCCTCACAGGAAATTCAGGTAATGCACTTACTGCTATATCTGCAGCTAATACTGCAAAGATTTTCCAAGGTGGAGGAAGCGGAGATACCGTTACAGGAGTTGAAAGAGGTACACTTGTATTTAGGGGATTCCGATTAGATACAGCTGGGTCAGGCACAGTGGGGGCTTCGGCCAATCATAACAGCACCACTTGCCCTATAAAACTGTTTGAGGAAACAGTCACAACAAACAGCGCAACGGGTAATATCCTGCTCGCGTGGGATGCTAGTAACTACGGCCTGTCAAACTTTAACAACGACTCGTCTTTCCTGACAACAGCTAACCTAGCGACGCAGGTAACAGGCATTCTCCCCGTCACTAGTGGAGGCACAGGGTTAAGCAGTATTGCACAAGGCTCTGTGGTGGTTGCTACATCTAGCAACACACTGGCAGCAGCTACTCCTAGTGGTAATGGTAAAGTCTTGATATCAAACGCAAGTACAGGATACCCAGCGTGGGCTACACTTACTGCGGGTACCAATGTAACAATTAGTGAGAGTGCCGGGGGGATTAGTATAGCCTCTTCAATCGGCTCCATATCAAGTACTCTGGATATGAGCAACAACAACATCGACTTAGGAAATGGATTCCTGAGCGGTGATGGAACAAGTGAAGGCATTCAAATCGATGCTGCCGGTAAAGTATTTATAGGACAAAACACTCCCGCAGACCCATACTTTACCAGCGACCTTAATGTCCATGGCAACATAAGCCTTGGTACTTCTACAAGTGGTAATGGTGTTACAATATCAGCTAAGCCTACGACGTCAGGAACATCTGGCATATTCGGCATAACCGGATCTAGTGCTTCTGGCACAGGTAATGCAGGGGGTGTGTTGTTGATGTCAGCAGGTAACGGGGATGGTAATGGTAACGGGGGTGACCTCCAGCTTAACGCGGGACTCAAAGCAGGCAGTGGTATAGACGGAGACGTAATTATCAAAACTGGTGCTTCAGGCACGCTTGCTGCAGCCCTTACTGTGGATGAAAACCAAGACGTAACTGTAAATGCAGGTAGCTTGATTGTGACTGCGGCTACTGAAGGCATTGTGCATACAGGCAGTGGAACTGTTACTCAGGCAACAAATCATACCACAGCTGTAACCATTAATGCTACTTCTGGCGTAATACAACTAGCTGCTGCTGCACTTAATGCTGCAACAAACGCAGAGTTTACTGTCACTAACAGCACTGTACAAGCAGACTCAGTTATTATTCTAACAGTACAAGATGAGAACACAACAAACAACGCTCAGCTTACAGCATGCACGCATACAATAGCTGGGGGTAGTTTTAAGATCTCGGTATTTAACCCTGCAGCAACCGGAGCTACTTCTGCAACAGCAAGCAAGATTCACTTCTTGATTATAAACAATTCTGTGTAACTTTACATAAACTCATATAATCCAAACACTATGATTAATTTTAAGGGCACTAACCGCCAACTCCTTAACCTCTACAGAGGCCTCGAGAATGTTAAGAACATCAAGGGCTCGCGCTTCGCAGTTCTTGTAGGTAAGAACATGAAAGAGATTAAGCACATTCTCCAACCTATTGAGGATGCTGCTCTTCCATCACCTTCATTCCAAACAGTATCTATACAGATGCGAGACCTTATGGAAGCAGAAGACAAGGAGGCAATGACTCAATTGGAGGAAGAGAACAAAGATCTTATTGAGGAACGCCAAGAGCAGATGAAGAGGGTAGAGGAGTTGTTGGAGGGGGATGCTGAAATTAAACTGCACGCCGTGCGCGACGACCAACTCCCAGAAGATATTACTGGCGAGCAAGTAGAAAAAATTCTAGAAATTATAACCGATGGCAACGATTAATACAAGGCTGAGTCTTCAGTCCAAAAACCTGTTCACAAACTCTCTAAACCAGAGAGTGGACAAAGCATACAGCGTTACTAGCGAGGTACTCAAGAGAACAAAAAACATAACTGCAGCCTCCAGTGGTGCAGCTGAGACTATTCTTACGGTAGCGGAGTATGGGGCTGATAAGTCAGTGTTTGTGTTTTTACGCAACAGGTCTACTAAGACAGATAAACATATCTACGTAATCGTAGGATCACAACAAGTCATGAGGCTTTCTCCTGGACAGTATACTCTATTTCCTTGGAGAACAGAAAGCGGAGATGACCTTAAAATCTATGGTAACGATGCTGCTGGTATAAACATTGAGTACCTAGTAGGAAAAATGAATGCCTGATATGCCTGGACGTAAGAAAATAAAAGATACCCTCCTTGGCAAGTGGTTGGCGGAGAAGGCACCTAACGTACTCGGTACAGTAGGTGACCTTCTTCCTGACAGCGGTGCTTTGGGTGTCGTAAAGAACCTCTTGGATAAAGATCCAAATGTTGACCCAGCTGAAGCAAAGGCTAAAATTGATGCTGAGATAGCATTCCAAAACAACGTTACTGAGCGTTGGAAGGCTGATATGGGCAGCGATGTCAAACTCGCTAAGCTTATTAGACCCCTTACACTTATAGCTCTCATGGTCATGTTTGTAGGTACCATGGTAGCAGATAGTATGGACGGTTGGCCTTTCAATGTAAAAGACTCCTATGTGTCTCTCTTGGAGATACTGATGCTCACAGCATTCGGTGCATACTTCGCAGGGCGTACCATAGAAAAAGCTAAAAGGTAATGTGCAAACCAACCACATGACAATAAATGAAATCAAAGACTTCCTAGCTGAGAAGGCAGGATATCTTAAAAAGAGCGCTGACGTACTATCTGAAAGACTTAATTGCCCAATTGAAGATTGTGAGACAGCACTCTACGAAGCCAGAAAGCTGGCTCGTAACACAGAAGACAACGATAACGATAGCGATAACGTTATCAATGAATTCGAACAGTTCCTTGACAAAAACGGCATCAGCCAGTCTGATGTATCTAGCGTAAAGTTCTGGCAGACAGTGTCTGGACACCAACGATTCTCCGTCGTAACAAAGGGAGAGTCTATGAGTGTTGAAGCAATCAAAGAAGAGATAGAAAACTTTGCTGCTGTTTACAGCCCTGTAGTTAAAGAAGTAGATCGTTTAAAAAAATGGCCTACTCAGAACCCCATCGCCTATGAGATATCTCTTCCCGATATCCATTACGGCAAGCTCCATGACTTCAATCTTACAGAGGTTGAAAATGAATACATGAGGATTGTTCAAGACCTGGTGCGAAAAGCCTCAGGCCTAGATATAGAAAAGTTCATACTGCCGATAGGCAATGATGGTATGAACTCAGAAGGCATGAGAGGTACCACAACTAAGGGTACCCCACAACAAGACTCTGGTGGGTGGAAAGATACATTCAGAGGATACTGGCAATTGATTACACAGGCTGTGAATTTCCTAAAAGAAAGAGCACCTGTAGATATCATTGTTGTATCAGGTAACCACGACTACGAACGCATGTTCTATGCAGGAGATGTACTTGCAGGGTGGTACCGGAATGATGCCGATGTAACTGTAGATAACAGCTACAGCTCTCGCAAGTACTACGAGTACGGCAAGAACATGTTGATGTTTACACACGGTGACAAAGAGAAGCCTGCGGATATGCCACTCATAATGGCAACGGAAAAACCAGAAATGTTTGCACGTACGTCACATCGTGAAGTGCACTGCGGGCATCTTCATAAAGAGATGGTCAATGAGTACAGGGGTATCAAAGTACGGTTCATTCCTTCTATTTGTCCTAACGATGAATGGCACAAGCAGATGGGGTACGAAGCTAAAAGAACAGGGCAAGCATATATATGGAATAAGTTCACAGGACTTGAAGGATATTTACAATCAAATGTTAGAGTTTGACGACATAGAAGACGATGACCACGCCTCAATAGAGGAGGAGGTTGAGATACTAGACGAAGCATACCGTAACGCCTATGCTATTGCTGTGGGCAAAATGACCGTACGTGAGCTTTTAAACAAGGCTGACGATATGATATTCCTGCCGTTTGATCCTTCTTCTCCTGAGACATTTGCAATGATCGTAGACGACATCATACAATACTTTGAAGACACGGAAGAATACGAAAAGTGTGCTGAGCTAGTACACGCTAAAAAGAAGTTTGATGACACTTGACGAGATTGCATACAACATACTGAACCTTCTTAGAGGCGGCAGGACTCACAATGATGAGCTTATATCTATTGACCAGATTAAGTTCAACATACAACACTACCGTGCTATGCTCATACGTAGGGACTACGCCCGCAATGGCTACGTCTCTAAATCGATAGAGCAGGATCTAGGCTGTCTATTCCTAGAGTCTGTAGACATGTCCAAATGCTGCGGTATGGATCTGCCTACGGGATGCACTGTACACAGAACAAAGAGACGTCTACCCAAAACTGTACGGTTCAATTTGTCAGATGCATTCACGTTTATAGGTAAACCTAATGGTGCAAGCACTATACCTAAGATGGAAGCCTATGAGTTAGATTGGGTACCTTACGATAAATATACATCTAGAGAAATGCGTTACTACGTAATTGATGAGTATATTTACGTCTACGAACCTCAAGGCTTAGAAGCAATAAATGTTCGTGGCGTATTCGAAGATCCTGAGGAGATAGGAAATTTTGCTACATGTGATAGCGATTTTTGTTATGACGAGCAAAGTCACTATCCCTTACCTATGGATATGGTTAGCGCTATAACAAATGGTTTGGTACGAGGAGAGCTGTCACTCCTAACCACAACTATTAACGATACTGAGAACGACAGACAACAAGATAAGCAATAACAATGGGACTTAATACAACAACAGATAGGATGCTTAGCAGGGTTTCAGACAAGCTGACACAAAATCAGACAAGTCTGGATACTATAGCAACCGACGGAGCAGCCTCTAAAAGCTCTAACAACACCACTCAATCAGAAGTAACTCAGCACAATGCAAGAGCTTTTGGACAGAGTGGGTGCATCTTGGTTACAGGGACTGCTAACGTAATTGCTACAGCTGGATCAGGTTCTTTGAAATTTGTAGCTATACAATTTCTAGAAGACACTGTTTTTGCTTCGGCTGCAGGAGGCTTAGTAGCTAGCACTGAAAACTTATACCTAGATGATGATGCAACAGGTGCAGGTGTTGCTTCAGGTGGTGGTGGTGCAAATACAGATGGCATCACCTTCCCAAAGGGAATGACCTTGTACGGTAGGTACACCAGCTTCACACTGGCATCAGGTAAAGTAGTAGCATACTTGGGATGATCGGTCTAGGACTAAATACAGCTGAGGATACTTCGCACCCTACATTGTTTGGTGGACTACCTGCTGAGACACAGAACTATTCTGTGTACTTGGATGGGGCCAGTGACCGTATCCAAGCTGGGAGTATGGCAGTCAGCTGGCTAAAGGTTTTTACTGCTAATAATCCCTTCAGTCTGCACTTCGCCGTAAAGCTTAATACTCTTAATATGACTATAAGTTTCACGGGAAACTCTACTAACTACGTCTGGCTTTTTGTTGACGCGGGAGGTGATTTAAAACTAGCTTATGGAATAAGTAGCACACTGAGCGGCCAAGAAATTTGGGATACAAACCTTTCTACAGGCACTTGGTATGATATAGTTATTACAGCAGATGCTTCTACAAACAGAGACGTTAAGTGCTACGTCAACAAAGTTGAAAAAACTAGTACAAGTGCGGTGGCCATGCCTAAGGCTGATAATCCTGCGGGTCTCAGTGGTAAGTTTACTATGGGTACATTCGCGAACATAGTTGATTACGACTTTAGAATTGATAGGCTTGCTTCTTGGACCAGTGTACTAACATCTGCTGAGATTACAGAGATTTACGATAACTACCCAGATCTCACAGCAGACTCAGGAAACTATGTTTCCTCTGACGACCTAGAGACTTACTACAAGATGGAGGAAGGATCAGGCACTACAATGGCAGATAGTTCTGGTAATGGTAACGCCAGTCTTAGTGTTGTAAATGCGAGTGTAAACTTCTGGAGCTCAGATACTAGAATATAATGGCAACGAAGTACGTAATCATAGAGGCAAGCGAGGTAAGCTCTGTAGACTTCTCACAAGTACGTGAAGATTCTGCAGACACTGTACGCTACAACCTCGACAACAGCAAAGCACTTGTCAAGTTTGATGGTAGCACTCCGTCATTCCTAGACGGTAAAGCTGAGTACACCCACTCGCAGATAAGAACAATACTAACCGATGAAGCGCAAGGCTGGTACATAGCCGACACGCAGGCATATCTAGATAGCTTATAATTATGGCAACGGCAGCATGGACACGGAAAGAGGGTAAGAACCCATCAGGAGGACTAAACCGAAAGGGCATTGCTTCTTATCGTAAAGCCAACCCCGGCAGTAAGTTGTCTATGGCTGTTACAGAAAAGAACCCCACAGGTAAGAAGAAGTCTAGACGTAAGTCATTCTGCTCTCGTATGTGCGGGATGAAAGCAAAAAGGACAGGCTCCAAAGGTAAGAGAGATCCGAACTCAAGAATTAACAAAGCACTACGCAAGTGGAGATGTAGATGCTAATAAAGAACAACAATGGGAACAATTAAACAACGATTTACGCTGACTTCTAGCGGGTCTTCAACCACAACATCTTCAGGATTTACGGTAAACTTTGCCGACAGCTTGGCTATTGAACAGCCTGTGGTAAACATGGCGTCTGGAACAGTGACAAGTTCGACGGGACCTGATACGCTTATATCTAACTCCGTATCGGATTCCACGTACATATACATTAAGTACGTAAGTGCATCGGCAGGCACTCCTGTTATGGTACTAAGCACTGTGGCAGGTACCCAGAACTTTTCTGACATGACTGTAGGGGAGGCAATCTTCCTGCCACTAAAAGGTGCTACCGGTATTAGAGTAACAAGCAGTGACACCAACGCCATTCGTTATGAATACGGGTACTGGACCAAAAATGTCTAATGGCCAGCGAAGGACTAAAGAAGTGGTTTGGTAGAAATCAAGGCCGCGGATGGGTTGACTGTAAGGCAGCTAAGGCTGCTGGTAAGTTTGTACCCTGCGGCAGGAAATCAGCAAGTAAAAGTAGGAAAACAGGATACCCGGCCTGCCGCCCTACTATGAGCGCATGTACTAAGGTAGGCATGCGTAGAAAAAAATCATCACAACGGGTATCTTGGAAAAATAAATAACAATGAATTACGGTAAAAAGAAAATGAGGCCAGGCGGACTCAAAGCAGCTACAGCCAAGCTCAAGAAGAAGAGCTACGGTGGTAAAAAAAGAATGCAGAAAGGCGGAGCTAAGCCTGACTACCTTGACCTTGATGGTGACGGTAACAGAACCGAACCTATGAAGGGCGCAGCCAAAAAGAAAATGATGGGCGGCGACTACATGCAAGAGTCTAACGAAGTCAAGTTTGGTGGACCTAGCAAAATGCAGCGAGGTGGAGCATCCGAATCGCAAAAGAAAGGACGTGAGGCTGCAAACGCTTATGAAGCAAAGCAGAAGAAGAAGAGAGAGGCAGCGAAAAGAAAGGCTGCCAATGAATCTCCTAGAGCTCGTAAGCAAAACACACCTCAAGGTACTGGCGGAGGAGCTAAGTCTAAAATGGACCAGATAGCTATCGGCAGGGCTCAAGGAGCTACTAAGGTAAAACCAAAGTCGAAAGTCACTTCGAAGCTGAACCAGCTTAACAAAGCACCCAGCAAAAAAACAGGCAATGACAGGTCATTCAATACAGCTTTTAGTGATGCCCGTAAAGCCGGCAAAACCACATTCATGTGGAGAGGCAAGAAGTATGGCACCAAGACAAAGGCAGAGGCTTCGAAGACAAAGCCTATGAGCACAATTGCTAAAAAGTCTGCTAAGGCTATTGGTGTAGAAACAAGCAAAGACCTTAAGATGTCAGCGCCCCTTAAATCTGCTGCACCCGCACCTAAGACTAAATCTAAATCTAAGTCTACGCGTGCTGATAGAATAACAGCTAGAGGTACAAAGAAGGCTGGTAAGATTACAGCTAAAGCAAATAAGAGGGCTAGTAAGATTACTAGACGTTCTAACATCAAGTCAGCTAAGGCAGACGCTAAGAAGGCGATCAGAGCTGCTAAGGGAAAGCCAGAGAAGAAGTTTATCGGTGGACTCGTTGGTGCTGCAAGAGGCTTTAGAAAAAACAAAGGAAAAGGTCTTGGTGCTAGACTCAAAGGTTTGGCTTCAGGTGCTGCTGGCGGATCGATGCTCGGCAGAGCAGCTGGTGCTCTCAAAGGTATGAGAGGGGCCAAAGGCAAGGGACTCAAGGGTAGACTCAAAGGAGCTATGAGCGGTGCACTGAGAGGCAGCGGCGATGAGATCCAAGGAGGAATGGACCGGGCAGGAAGAGCAGGAAAAAGAATGGCTCGTAGAGCTGGTCGTATGGCTCGTAAGGGTATTGGAATGGCTAAGGACGCAGCATCTGTTGCACTCGGAGGTCAGGATGAGATGATGTACGGAGGTAAGAAGAAAATGTACGGAGGCTCAAAAAAAAAAGTAGATAAAAAACTGTTCGGTGGCAGAGCAGCTAGACAGGAGCGTCGTGAGGACAGACAAGAACGTCGTGGTGCTCGTCAAGAGGCTCGCCAAGATGCTAGGGCTCAGGGTGCAGGATTCTTTGGTGCAATGGGTGCAGGTATGCAAGCTGGTAGTGACATGCGTCAAGAGCAGCAGCAACAGGCTATGGGTCAACAGGCCCAGCCACAACAACCTGCTCCAATGAATCCGGCCCCGCCTGCCCCAATGGTACCAGCTATGATGCAGAAAGGTATGGTTAAAGGACAGATGCCTACAAAAACCATTGACGGTAGTGGTGATGATCAGTTCGCGGCTGGTGCTCTCAAATCTGCACCTCCAGGCACCATGAGAAAAGGTGGTGTAGCTAAGAAGCTATTCGGAGGTAAAGGTAAAGAGCGCAGGGAAGACAGAAGAGAGAGACGCGGTATTCGTAAAGCTCAAAAGGCTGAAGACAAAGCAGCACTTGAGGGCTTGAGCGGAAAGGAGAAGAGACAGGCTCGTAGGAGTATGCGCCAAGACAGACGTCAAGACAATAGAGAGCTTAGAAAAGAGCAGCGTCTTGAAAGGAGGGGAGTAATGCCGGGTGCCGAAGGTTTTGAGGATGTGCAAGAGACAGATGCAGCATTGACAGGTTCAGCGGCTGGAGGTATAGACTTGAGAGCCAAGAAGGTCGGACTGGATACTGGCGGAGGTGCAGCTAAGAGAGGTGGATTTAAAGACCGCCGCAAAGGCCGCAAGAAGAGCAAAACAATGGGTAAAGGTGGTAGAAAAAACAAAAGATAATTATGTACAAAGCACTAGATTACAAGAAGAAGGGAGGCTTTAAGATAAGCGGACCCTGTAAATCTGCAGCTAAGAGTAAGTTTGATGTATACCCTTCGGCATATGCCAATGCCTGGGGTGTACGTTGTACTAAAGCTGGTGGGCCTGGAAGTATGGGCAAGTCAAAGAAGAAGGATGGCGGTGCTATAGATTACGACTTCGACAAAGAGTACGGTAACAAGATATACGGTAGAAGAAAAAAGTAAATGCACACGATAAAGGACATACATAAAGATTACCTGCGGAAAGTTGAAGACCCCATAGAGACTCGCATATTTAAACAGCTCTGTGAGGAGTTCAACATGCAGGTAATTGACATTGTCCTTAGTGGCAAGGAGTTCAGTATGGGCAATAATCTGTCCACTCTGTCTATCCGACGCATCGAACGCAACCCCAGCAAGCCTACAATAGACTGGTGGGAAAGCAACAAGTACAAACAAGAGCTACTTGCTGAAAACAAAAAGCTCTACGACGCAGAATCAGGTGAAGGTGAAAAGTGGTTTATCTACTACACCGACCCCTGGTACTGTAAATACCACTGGCAAAAGTCTAGGTGCAAACTAGCTAATAAAACTGCCTACAGGTTTACCCCAACCCGAGGACTAAAGGGGAACAAGGAAAAGCTTACGGCTCTCCTGAAGAATGATGATCTAGCATACCTCAGATTCAAGAAACATGGCAACATATAATACAACATCTACACAGCATATCATTCGTAAGGTCATGCGGGACATCAAACCGGATGACGCTAACTGGACGTACGATGCTGTAGAGTGGGTAGGAGAAGCATTGGAGCATATAGGTGCCGGTGCGCATGTAGAAACTAGAGGCTGCGTTATCGATGTTAAAGACTTTAAGGCATCACTGCCTGCTGACGTATACTATGTCAATCAAGTTTCAATTAACGAAGTAATAGGAGCTAACACCTCAGCATTGGATACCCAATTGGAACAAGCTGTTACTAGTATAAAGAGCGATCTTAATGCTATTGACTTCATAAATACCAGTCTTAGAAATACCATCGATATTGATCCTGTAACTGGGCAAAATGCTGTCTACATAAGTGAAGGTGCAGCAGACCTATTGAGTAGCGTGGGTAAAGGGCTAGACGGGTCAGTTCAACGAGCATTAATACGACTGGAAGTGTACGCAAGAGATTACTACACTAGAGATCAACAAACTGTATTGGCGTACTGTACAACAAACTTTCCAGACGCACTTCACTGCGAGGGGTGTGTAAACAAAGAAGCCCAATCCAAAGAATGTTACTACATAGAGAATGGTAGAATAAAAACATCTTTTAAGGAGGGAAAAGTTTGTTTGACCTACACAGCATTTGCAACTGATACTGACTGTTACCCTCTGATACCGGATGACATTAGCTACAAAGAGGCTGCATTCTGGTACATATACAAAAAGCTTTTGCTTGCTGGGCTGCATGACCCAAGCAACAACGGCATAGACTACAACTTCGCAGATCAGAAGTGGAAGTACTACTGCACTCAAGCACGCAATGATGCTAAGTTCCCAGACATCGCAAAGTACGAGTCATTCATGAACCAATGGGTTCGTTTAGTTCCCAGAATCAATCTCTTTGATGAAGGCTTTGAAAGCCTAGGAGACAGAGAAAACTTGTACAGAGGTAATTACACTACTAGCTCATGAAGAAGTTTGTCGGAGGCATGAATAAAGATACGTCCAAGGCTGACCAGCCTAATGGAACGTATCGTGATGCATTGAATGCGGTCGTCAGTCTAGAGACTGGAACTGTAAATAACGAGTATGGAACAAACTCAGCAACAGGCGCCAACATAGACGTATGCGGTGCAATACCAATTACAGAAGAAAGGGTAATATTTCTAGGTCTGGATTTAGATGGAGTGTCTACTATAGCAATGTCTAATCCTAGCAAAGGGGAAAGCACTGTACTGTACAAAGACTCCAATTTGAATTTTAAGCTGTCTCACCCAATAGCCGGTGAGTACAGACAGGATGCAAAAAATGACATCATTATATACTTCACAGATAACTACTTCGAGTTTGATGAAGATATCAATGAGGCAACGTATGTGTCGAATTACAACCCACCTAGAACATTCAACGTAACTCGACAGCTGCAGGCTTTTGCAAACTTAGGTGTTGACACGAGTAGACTTTATGGAGAAAGTAATTACAACGTAGACAAGCTGACCTTGTTTCCTGACGTAGGTGCACACAGCAGAATAAAAAATGCATACGTAAGAGAAGGGGGTGCAGTAGTAGCAGCTACTTACCACTTAGCATTGGCCTATGCAGACGAGGATTTTGTAGAGACGAACTACTTTGTAGTGTCCAACCCTCTCTACGTAGTACCAGAGCCAGACAATACACTTCCCGCTGACATCGTAATTGGTGCGCAGAAGGGTACAGTGACTACAAAGTCGCTACACTGGGAGCTTTACGTGCCGCGTAACGTAAACTACAAATATGTCCAGCCTGCTGTCATACAGAGGATAGGAGATGCTGAGAACGTTTACAGAATGAACCGTGTAGAAATACAGTTTAGCGGTAACGAAGATTTGGGACAGTTAAGTAATGTAGATGGGCAGGATATAAGTGGTAGTCCCAGCATACCAACACAATCTTTTGATGTGCCCTCCGTACTGGTAGATGAAGGTGTATCGTCTGGAAGAACACCTGTTATAGAAAGGAACCAAGAAAATCAGGATACGTACAGGGACCTCAGAACAGAAGCTGCGAGAACCCCAGCCGCACAGACTAGATTTGTAAATATAGTATTTACAGGCAGAGAGGATGTGTCTACGCTTTCTACACTAGATATTGTAGCAGACAGAATTAAGTACTTGACGGCAAAGACACTGACTCAGCTTAACGATCAGCTCTATCTGGGCAATCTTATCTCTAGGAAAGATATAGGATTCCAAAGGTACTGTACCAATATACGTGTCAAGCCTGTAGTCAAGGCAGTAGAAGGGTTTGATAGAAGATCTTTCGACATCATCACATTGAACAAAGGTTATGGTACAATGACAATGCCGTACTGGCATGCAGTCAACCATCCTAGAGGTTTTGATGGAGTGGGACAATCTTATTACCAATCTGTAGGAGGCACAGACGGGGCTCCTCTAACCAACCTGCCTGCAGGATCTCCGACTGCAAACCACATGTACCCAGATTACATTAGCGCTATTGCTGATTACCTGAGATACGACTCTACTGGGTCTAACATACTGCGCATAGGGTCAGCAAAAACTGGAGTGCAGTACTCCTTGGCAGACGCAACACGTCGTGGGTACAAGGACAACAGATTTACATATCGTGGTAAGACGTTTAAGAGAGGCGATGTATATGCATTCTACATATCGTTTGTACTAAAAGACGGAACAGAGACATACGCATACCACATACCAGGTAGGCCGCCACTTCCACTATTTTGGTCCAGCACTCACAAAGACGTGATGGGTCTAGAGGGATACACAGAAGATCAACGGTGGCAGTTCTTGCTTAAGAAAGATCTCGGCACTTGGTATACAGGCACTAGTTATCTGATGGAGAACGATAAGTTCACAACTATGTCAGGTATGCAGTGGTATTCTCACGGGTATTATCCTAACGAGATAGTAGACCAAAATAAAGACGCTAGGATACACCAATACCTAGACACTTCCTACACGGTAAACTCTTCCAATGTAGAGATTCCCAACTTCGATGATTACCGATACAACATGGGGTTTTGGGAGAACGAGAACGAGTACTACCCAACATCACCTGACTTTAGATTTACTGATGTAAATGCAACCAACGGCTCAGCATTGGACCAGATACTTGTGCCCTCGGGGCCTGGGGAATACGACCATCTGTTCTACACTCTACAAAGACGTCGTGTGCGGCACCACAAAATGCCGTCTAACTACAGCAGAGACTTCTCTTACATACAGTACTCAAGTGCGTCTGTAGCCGGTTCTGAACCAAGCACAGGAACAGCAAACAACGCGGTTGGAAGCTTGTCCTTCGACAGAAACTATGGAGCTTTGTTCTTTGAGAACACAGCAAATCTGGAGAAGCGAGGTTTCATGGCAGGATACGAAGGGCCAGAGGGCCCAAATACAATAGATGACTTCGATCCTAAAACGCTTGTGGGTGCTCCTTGGATAGCAAGTCACAGAGACTCTACTACCTCTGGGTATGGGTACACAAAGAAGAGATTGATCTCCAACGAGACAGCAAGAATACTAGGGGTTCAGTTTGAGAATATTAAGATACCTAGGCACATACTGAAAGAGGTGCAGGGGTATAAGATATACTACGCCAAACGTACTAACTCAGACAAGATCGTGGCTGGGCAAAGTTTGGCCATACCATGCATGCCCAGGTTTGCTTCTTCCCCCAATCAAAATAGATTGTTGGCACGCAAGGGTCCTTACTTCAACGCTTTCTATGCGTATGGAGGTTTGCGCAACGATATGGAAACAGCAATGGCTGTAGCAGCAGACTGGAGAGGTTCGTACCACACAGACAATGAACCGAACCCGGAGGATCCAACAATACTAAGAGCACCCGAAGTATTGGGAAACACTACTCCTGTAGATACAATGTTTCGATACTACGGAAACCCAGTATTTACGTTCCATGACTTTGGTATGCTTCGTAAGCGCCCATCCCTCAACACCGTCACCCACGTACAGTGTCAAGCTGCCATTGGGTTTAGGCACTATCAAGGAGGCCCAGGTGTATTTGGTAATAGAAAAGAAGATCAGGAGCTTAAGGATGATGGATCATCTTATACACTCCTTACAACGTTCCCTTCGCTGGGTTGGATATCGCAAGGCCTGGGTAACATAGTAGACTACAATGTAGACGGTGAGATATACGACGTTACAGATACATTCATTGACGCAGATGAGGACGTTAACAACCCATACGGCAATGACAACCCACCAGCGAACGATGAAGATAAGCCTGGAGGGTTCTTTAAAAGATCGTTTAGACGTCTGAGAGGTAAAGAAAAGGACATTGATGATGTTGAGGATTACAGCGACGTTAGTGAACTTCGTGCACGTAGGTATAGAATACGTCAATATAGGGGTGGGGCATACATAGCGTGTGCGCATTACTACCCAGAAGACATCTACAAGCACCCGGAGATAATTGTAGGAGGTGATCACAGAAAGGACAGTGAGAATGATTGGGCTAATACTGGATACACTGATGGCTATGGATTTGATTTTTCCAACACACATGCTAGACCAGCCAACAATCAGTTCCTGTTTGCAACAGACCCCGGCAGTAAAACATATCTACCTGGACTTAAAAATCTAAGGACACCTGAATCAAGCTCCTTCAAAGGTGCTCAGTACATATTCAATAGAGGCGGTGAAACTTCTATTGTAATGGGACTAGTGTCAGGATTACCTCACCTAAAAGGAATTGTACCATTCAGAGCAAACGCTGGAGAGTACGAACCATTCTATACAGGTGCGGCAGATGGAGGTATAACGGGACCATACAACATCGCTGCATGGGGTGACGAAGACAAGTTCTTGTTCCCAGACGCATTTGTATCAGGCACAGATCCTAAGAGGGACTTCCCGATACCAGACTATTTTGCGCAAAACCCTGCTGTATCCGATGACCTAAATGGTCCCGGATCGCAATATAAAGGACTGAACTACACGTTGTCTGGAGCGGACTCTAAGTTTGGCTTCCCAATGGCATGGCTAATCAATGTATGTGCTGCTAAGACAGATGTGTACAACCCATTTGACAAACAGCCTCTGGTATGGACAGGATTCTATCATTCTATCACTGAAGAGTTTGAGGACTTCGAACAAGCAGCGGGGTTGGATGAAGGTACAATTGCTGCAGAGCTTTTAAAAGAGACACCAACAACAGCTTATCCGCACGTACTCTTTGACATAGACGTAGCAGCTCCGTACATGAAGTATTTTGAAGGCGCTTCCTCTGACGAAGTGTTCGGTGGTGACACATACATTAGCAGATACTCATTTAGAACTACCTCTCACAGTTACGGACACTCTTGGTTTAGAGCTTCTGTTGATCTAGGAGATGCTGGTCCTGATGGTCAGAACAGCAATGAAGAGTATGAGGTTATTGCACATCCAGGTGCTGTAGGCAACAGTAAAAATACCAGCCAAAAAGACGTACCAGACTTCCTGTCCCTAAACGACTTTGGGACTGCTTGGGGTACTACGTCAGGAATGCTTGTATGGAAGGGCACAAACAATGCTTCCGATATAGGCACCAACATTGACCTAACAGACGGGCTGAATGGAAATGAATCCCAGAAGATAGAGGACTTCGTAGCGAATACACTGATGAACGCTCAGAACTGGCAGCAGGGCAAGTCTGACCCGATGACTGCAATGTTCAGCTTTATGATAGAGTCTGATGACAACATCGGATTGAGACATGCTCGTGACACAGAGAAAGGAGTAGGCACTAAGTTTTTTGACTTCAATACAGCTGCCGAAGTCTTGTTCTCTCCGCCCACACAGGACTTCACCAAGCAGGATAATCTGTTGTATGAAGATCACCTGAGCTATTTGCAGGACAAAAAGGTAACAGTACCCTTCCCAAAGGAGCGTGCGGGTGTAGAAGAGAATGACTCTTTTGCAACTAGAATTATAAGATCTAAGACAGCAACAGGTTCATTGTCAGATAGATACAGAGAATTCCTCGCCAACGACTATGCCGATATACCAAAGAACCGAGGCGAAGTAACAAACCTGTTTACCATAGGAGACACTTTGTATATACACGCAGAGAAAGCTATCTTCCAAACAAAGGGTAATGAACAGCTGGAGCTTGGTAGCGTCAAAGCATTCATAGGCAGCGGTGATATATTTGCAATTGCACCAACAGAGCTGCAGAACTCAGAGATAGGGTACGGAGGCACTACATCGTTCTTGTCATCGTTGACTACACAGTTCGGTCACTTCTACGTAGCGCGGAGGAATCGCAAGGTGCACATGCTTACCCAAGGCATAGAAGAGGTCATGACGGGCATGGAGCATTGGTTCAGAGATAACATCCCATTTGCCATAGAATCGTACGGTATCAATGTAGATGCAGAAGACTTTGCTTACAACCCTGATTCGCCGCTAGACATCAACAACCCAATGGGATTCCATGTGGGGTACGATGCTAAGTTCAAGCGCATCGTCTTAACAAAACGAGACTTAAAGCCTACACAGGCGCTTATAGATGGGATAGCTGACGGATCAATAGAGGTAAAAAACAACTCGTTCGTTACCACAGAAGATACAGGTACCAAATCAGCAGCAAGAATAGAAAAACTAAACAGTCTCGTTGAAAACACAACTAAGCACAGCCCTCTAGGACCTGGAGATAGAGCTAGGGAAGTAGCTAACAACCCCGACGATGGTTCCAACAAAGGCAAAGTAACAGATGACATTATAGGCTTGGGCAATGAAACTTACTTTGAACGTGTGGGGTGGACCCTGTCTTACCTGCCAGAGCTCAAGATGTGGATCAGCAGGCACAGCTACACCCCAAACCTATATATAAATGGTGAGTACGACTTATACTCTGTAGAGGGCAAAGGATTCTTCAAGCATGATAATGAGAGCAAGCCCGGTGACTTCTACAATGTTAAGTACAACTTTGAGTTGGAGTACATAGACAACGCAGAGCCTGGATCAAACAAACTGTACAGCAATGTATACTACTGGGCTGATGCTAAGAAAAGAGATGATGTCAACGTTACGGAGTTCAAACGACAGACGTTCCCAATCTTTGATAGGTTCTACGTATACAACGTAGATCAGATATCAGGAGAGTACACAGATATTTCGTATCTTAACAACTGCAGATTAGTTGACAAGATATGGTATATCAACTCGTTCAGGGACCTGTCTTCTACAGTAACTAATACCAACAGTTACATAAATACAGGGAAGCCAAACGTTGTAGGTAACTTGACTACGTCTATACAATCCACTAAGGAGGATACACCCATGTTCACCGAAGAGGGTATACCTAATCCTGATTATATAACTGCAGATAAACAATGGTTCTTGCAAAAGAAGTTCTCTGGTCACTATCTAGGGGTCAGACTTATAAGCAACAACCAGAGTGAAAACCTGATACACTTGTACGCTGCAGGTACAAAGTATCGCAGATCTTTTAGATAATGAGTAATTGGATACGAAAGGCAAAGAACGAAATGGAAAAGAAAGGCACTACCGGTGCTTTCACTAGCTGGTGCAGTGACCGTGGGTACGGCAGTGTGACGGACAAGTGCATACAAGAAGGCCTTGACTCCAAGAACATCACCACTCGTAAACGAGCACAGTTTGCAAAGAACGTGCAGAAGAAAGAAGCAGGTGGTGCCGTGCTACAATCTATACTATCCAATGCAGGTGCTAAAGAGGGGCAGGGCATGAAGTCATTGCTAGAGGATAAGTTTATGGACATGCGAGGACAGATGGGTGGTGGTCAGATCAAAGACGCACTCAAAGACGGGATAAAAGGATTGAAGCCTAGCATGGGTACTATTGTAAATTTAGGTGCACAGGCTTTGGCTAAGAGAGCTGAGAACAAGGCAGGGGCTGTATCCATGGCTGACCCATACCGCAACAATGTAATGGAGCGTAAAGCCTCAAAGAGGAGAGGTTTTGGTACAGGATTTAAAGCAGCGTCAGATAGTCAAGTTGGTCAAGCACTTGGTAAAGTACCAGTGTTTGGTAAGGTGCTTCAAGCTGGTGCTGGTCTTGTAGGTGGTCTTTTGGGTGGTAAGAAAGCTGAAAAGCAGCAGGAGGCAGACCGTAAAGAATCAGTAAAGCAGCTACGAACTACGCAGCAAGCTCAGCTTGCACAACAGGCTTCTCAAGCTTCGCAGTTTGACTCTTCTGGTGAGACTGGATATGCAGACGTAGGTGCTAGCATAACAAATTCATACCTAGCTCAGAGAAGAAGAGGCGGCAAGTATCAAGAGGGCGGGGTGTACCAAGGCAAGAAACTTCCAGGTGGTAAGACTGAACCACTACCCGGAGGGGCACTAGAATTTGTTGGAAAAAAGCACAGTCAGGGTGGTATCATGCTCGATGCTCAGACGGAAGTCGAGGGTGGGGAAACAATGGATAAAGTACAAATGAAAAAAACAGGGGGCGCTATGCAAGACTATATATTCTCAGACCACCTCAAGCTTGGGGGTAAAACCTTTGCTGCTAGACACAAGGAACTTGTGGAAGGTGGTGCTAGGCAGGAAAAAGTACAAGAGCTTGCTAAGATGCAAGAAAAGAAAGCAGGTAGAACTCCCAAGGTTATGCAATTTGGGGGCGCTACACAGTATCAACGTATGCAGGAAGGAGGCGTAAGCTCTGCTAGAGCGCAGAATGCAGATGAAAATCTAGACGCTGAAAATGCATCAGGTATGGATGCTGGTGAAATAATGGTAGGCGATCAGGCTTGGAGCGATACCAACAGACAAGCAGAATCTACGGACGGTCTCTACGGGGGGCAGAGCCAAGAAGATGTGTCTAGGAATCTGGAGAGAAATGAGTGGTTTGATACAAAAGACCAAAGGTTTGGCCCCGGTGGATTTGATGCAACAAACGAGGAACATGTAACAATATTCCAAAAAGAATACAATAAGCGGGCCGGCAGCGCAAATAAGACAGAGATCAAGGTAGATGGTAAGTGGGGTAAACAAACAACTACAGCAACCATACCAAGTGCAGTGCCTGAGCTGGACCCGAAAGGGGTAACTAAGGAGAATCAAGAAGTAGAGAAAGAGCTTATTGTCCCACCTACACAGGAAGGAGAAGATAAAGTTGTAGAAGAAACAGGTGGTAACCCACCGGTCAAGACTAACAATGTACCTACACTAGGGTACCTAGGCGGTGGTCTTCAACTCGTTCCTCCTATGTACGCATTGAAGAACCCACCTGCATACATATCAGGTCCCGGTGCTGCATCAGTGCAGTCTCCTGATATGCCTAGGGTAAACTACAACGCAGAACGCTCAGCCAATGCCAATGACTTCAGAGGTGTGGTGAATGCAATACAGAGCAATGCGGGTGGTCCTGCTGGCATGGTAAACATGCTTGCAGCATTGGATAAGAAGCAGTCAGCTGACAGGCAGATAGCAACTGCAGAAAGCAGAGCCAACAAAGAGCTAGCTGGTGAAGAGAAGCGTATGAAGTTTGCGGCAAGCAAAGCCAACGCTTCCCTAGGTTTGGAGGCCAGCATGTTTGCATCTAAGATTGCACGTGAGCAGATAAGGGACAGACGTGAAGAGAAGCTCGGAGCTCTTGATTCCCTAAGTGAGCGACTTGCAGGTATGGGTAGAGACCGCATGAACTATCAAGCTACTGAGAGACTCGCAAGAGCTATCGGCAGAGACGGTGTTTATGACAGAGAAAGATTGTACGAGTACTACCTCGGCCAGGGTATGGATGAGACAACAGCATTGGAGCTTGCAGCAAAAGGGGCACAGCAAGAAGCAGAGGTAGAAGAAAGAAGTACAGGAGATGTCAGAAAGGAGATGCGGACGGAGGACAGAGCGTCTAGAAAAGCTACCAATCAAGCCACCAGAAGCGCTCGTAAACAAGGTCGTAAAGCGGTAAGAGATGCTAGAAAATCTAAAAGAGGTGGTATCTTTAGCAAACTTAACAAGTATAGAAGACGTAAGTAATGGCATATAAGTTCCAACCATATGTAAGCATGTACGTTGATCCTCAGTCAGTGAAGATCAACGAAGTGCTACGCAAAAGATACGTAGACAACTTTGCTGCTGAGAACATGCTGGATAAAAGCATGCAGGACATGCTTGTTGCCGCAGAGTTTGAAGGCGATATGCAGAAAGCAAACGAGCTTAAAGCAAAGATCCAAGAGAGTGCTCAAAGCCGTTCTCAACGAGGTGACTACGAAAGCTTGGGTATGAACATCCAGCGTGATGTCAGCGACTTCTACAAAGAGTACAAACCTCTGGAGCAGAATTACCAAGCCCGTGAGAAAGACAAGCAGGTAAAACAGGAGCAGTTGTCTAGAGGTATCATCACCAACAGTGAGTACGAATCTTGGTTGGACTACTCTATGTACAACAAGCAAGAGGATGGATCATACGCTAGACGTCAAGGCATACAGTACGATGACAACGGTAACCTAGACAGGACCAGCATGTACCAGTCTGTAGGTATTGAAGCCACGGTAGATTACAGTGAAGAGATACGTAAAGGTTTGCAAGGTCTGCCTGCTTCAAAGAGCGGGGGCTACCAAATATCTGGTGTGAAACCACAGAAAGATGCAAACGGGAACGAGGTAAAGGATGAGTTCGGGAACACTGTGATGGTTGCGTATGATAGCAAGGGTAAGATCATCGAAGAGATTACCCCTGACCAGATACAGTCTGTCGTACAGAACGTATTCAGAGACCCCCAGGTAAAAGCTCACCTCAATCAAACAGGTGAGTTTGCTACATACAACTTGGGAGAGCAGGATCTTAACAACAAGTTGGCTGCTAGAATCCAAGAGGTGGAAGAGAGACTTACTGTTGCTGGAGGTGACAGTAGACGCAAACTACAAGAAGAAATTGGTGATCTCCAAAAAGCTTTGGAGGGCACAGATGCTGAGAAGAGAGCAGCTGCTAAGCGTTCTCACATCAATGGCATATACGACAAGTATCTTGAAGATACAATCGATGCAAGAGCGTACAGAACCGAGTACGGTGGTGGTTACGGAGAGCAGCTTTCAGAGGGCTATAAGATTAGACTTAGAAATGATCTGACTGAGGCAAGATCTGCTGCTAAAACACAGCAGGAATCCCTCGGCGACTACAGTACTTACATCGGCATATCAGGTGGTGACCCACAAACTGTGAGTAATCCATTTGATGCAGACGGGGACGGTACAGTTACGGCTTCTGAGGTGCAGCAAGCTAAACGCGTTGCAGAGGCTGCAAGACTCACCACAGTAAGTAATCTTCTTGAAGCACACCCAACCATACTCAGCTCTTTGGGTGATTTCCAAGGACAGACTGAGGATGAGCAAATAGGTGAGGTGGGAGACTTCCTTGCCAAGATGAGTGACGCACAGTTAGGTACTGTAGCTAGTCAGATAGCCGAAGAAGAAGGCATAAGATTGGAAGTCGCACAACAGGATGTTAGAATAGCAAGGCAGACCATGCTCAGCGCAATGGAGGAAGAGTCAGCTGCTAGAGAGATGGTAACTAGAATCAACAAGGAGGCAGGATTCACAGGTGAAAGCCTGGTAGAAGCAGCCAAAGCTGCATCAGACTTTAAGTTTGATCCTACTATCATAGGAGACATGTCACCGCAACAGGTTGCTCAGGGTGTAGCCAACAGCATCGTACACAACATTGTTAGGGGAGGTCTAGGAGATGAAGGAAACATACAGATGACGTTTATGGATCAGAAGAGTGGGGAGCAGGTTAATCTTGCAGGTATTCTTACACCACTCCTGACTGCAGACGTAGCCGCAGGCGGTTTTGGGATGCAGGAACAAGAAGCAGCTGACATCGTTGAAAGGGCAGTAGAGATAAACAGACAGCTGCAAGAAGCACATCCAAATGAGTTTGCTATGTCAAACCAATACAACCTGAACCTCAGACTCAACGATCTTGGTGTTTCTGACACCTTTATAGCTACACGAGGAGGAGGCAGTGGAGATAGAGTAAGTATACAAAGACAATTCCCCACACTGACAGGAGAAGCCATAAGCTCAATTGCTGGGCTTACTGCAGATTACAGCGGTGCATACATTGATGCATTCAACACAGCCAGCGCAGCAGTCAGAGAGAAGTTTGCAGGCAACAGCACATCCCAAGTACAGTTCGAAAGAAGTAACCGTGCGCTTGAAGACTACGATGGAGAAGCATCTAAAGCAGTAGTCAAGACGTTTGTGGGTCAGGATATCTCAGTGCTCAGAGGACTTGAAGACACCAATGGTAATATGATAACCGTGAACGAAAACGGTGTAGCATCTATAGGAGACGTAGCGATGTCTAAGGTTAACACTGCGGCCAAACAGCAGAAGATAGAGGGTGTCAGGTTTACCAGATACATAGGAGAAGACGGCACTGCTAGGCCTGCACTGGCCATGACATTGCCTGGAGGCAGAGAAGTAGTTGTAGACCAAAGTCAAGCTGCATCTGGTGTGAAAGACGTAGACGGAACGTCGGTGCAGAACTTAGAAAATGCTATCGTAGGTACTGGAGTTACCAGTGATATTCTTAATAGAGTATTCGTACGTATGGCTACAGATCCTACAGCACAGCAACATGTTCTGCAAGTACCTGAGTTTAGCGGTAACGGAGGCAACTGGACAGTAGAGTTTAAACCTACTTACATAGAAAAGGAAGACGTACAGATGCAAACTGGGTTCAGCAACATCGTAGTTATGAAAGATGGACAGCCTGTTGAGTTCTTCTTGCCAAACGGTAGAGGCGTGGTCAACATGACACAGTCTGAGTTTACCGCAGCCATGGCAGTTGTCCAGAGAAACATGAGAATAGCCGCTGGGTATGCTTAACTTTGTAAAACATGTCTGAACCATTAGATCCAGTAACAGGCCTACCTGTAAAAGAAGGCCCTACCGATCCCGTAACAGGTTTGCCTGCTGTGGGACCACTCAATCCTTTTTATAGATCTCCGCTCGCGGGTACGACTGTGTATACAGGAGACTCTGATAAGTATAAAGACTACAACGTACCACTAACTCCATACGGAGACATAGACGAGGCACGTGCCCAGAACCAGTCCGCCTGGGAACAGGTACGTAATGGCTTTGGTAAGGCAGCAGTTACAGCAGCAGGAGCTACAGCAGAGAACACCCTTGGATATGCTATGGGTCTTGGAGACTTCGTACTTAGTGGGTTCGAAGACTTTGATGAATCTATGACAAACAACCCCGTGGGTAGATTTGTGGATGAAGCAAACGAATACGCTAGAGAGCATCTCCCCAACTACTATACAAAAGAGGAGGAAGCAAACACAGGTAAGATTGGGAACATCTTTACTGCAAACTTCCTAGCTGATAAGTTCCTGAACGGAGCAGCATACTCACTGGGCTCTATTGCTAGCATGTATTTGACAGGCGGCACAGGTCTAGTTGCAAAAGGATTGCTCGGTGCTGGTAAGATGAGTAATGCTATGGCAGCACTCAAAGCTGCACGTGCAGTCAAGTCAGGTAAGCCCATTAGAGAAGCCATGCAGGCTGGGGCTAGCCTCAACAGAGCAAAGAACGCATTTGGTTACTTGGAGGGTGGAGCCATGATGTCTATTGCAGAGAGTGCAGTAGAGTCAAGAGAGGTAGGGAAGAGGGTGAAGGAAGAACTGCAGCAAGAGTTTATGCAGCAACGAGGTCTCAGCAATCCCAATGACATACCAGCACACGACAGGGCACGCATTGAGCAGTTTGCAGAAGAGCAGGAGACGTTAGCATTCTACGGCAACATGGCTGTGTTGATGCCAACAAACCTGATGATGTTCGGCAAAGCACTAAGACCATTCAAGGCTGGTAAAGATGCTACCAACACAATAGTAAAGACTGCAGCAAAGGAGGGGGAGAAGAAAGCATACATCACTGCGTTAGACAACCTGCCCGGGTATGCTCAGAAGGGGGTAGCTGTAGGGCAGAAGATAGCTCCTTTCATAGAGGGTGCAGCCATAGAGGCGTTCCAAGAAGGAGCACAGTACTCTATATCTGAGGCACTCAACGACTATGCTTTGGCTAAGTACAAGGAGGATGACGGTAGTGCAGAGCTAGCAGACGGATTGTTGCAGGGTGCTTTTTACAAGTCAGCAAAAGATGCATCAGCTGTGCTCGGGGAACAGATCATGAAGACTGTTAACAGCCCTGAGGGCAGAGAGCAGATGTTGATTGGTGGTCTGGTTGGTTTGTTGTCTGGTGGTCTTGGTGGTGGTGGTAGATCTAGACGTAAGGCAAAGGACAAAGCCACAAAGAACGCACTTGACAAATTCAACCTCAGCGACCAGGCATTTGTAGGAATGTCCGAGCGGGCTGACCACAACAAGCTGCAGAAGCTCTACATCAAGATGATGGAGGGAGCAAGAGAAGCGGGGGACCAAGAGTCCTATGACAATGCACGCCACGCACTACTTGCTCATGAAGCCATGTTCCACATAGAGCATGGTACTACGGACATGTACAAGGACAGACTTGAGGAACTTAAGAACCTCCCAGCAGAAGAGTTTGCCAAAGTCATGAACATGGATACTGCTACAAAAGAAGAGCAGACAAAGATCATTGATGATGTCATCGAATCTGCTGAGCGGATGGAGATGAATTACAATGCCATCTATGACAGATTCCCAGGCACCACTCCTTCCACAGGTTTGAAAAAGGCTCTTATGTCTAAGGAGGCATTGAAAGAGGAGAAGGCATCGCGGCAGGACGAAGAGCTCATGCGCCGCAGCATGCTGTACTACAGCTCTGTGCAGGGAAATAGAACTACGAGAACCAACGACGCTCTGGATAGAATCTCTGAACTTGATACCCAGTTTGACCGCAGTGTTGTAGACATCTTCAGAGATAGCAAGTACAACCAGCGTCAAGAGGGTGAGGAAAAACAAACACAACCTGACAGAGCAGAGTACGAAAGAGAGAAGGCAGCCACCATAGAGAGAGTTTCTCAGCTTGATGCTATTGCCGGAGAGATTGTAGCGAAGGAGTTCGAGAAGATCGAGGGCTTGATGGACGAAAGAGACAGAGCTTACAATGCTTACAAGGAACTGATGACCAACCCTACAGAGCGTAGGGGATATTTGCAAAGACAGAGGGCCAAACAAGAAGCTCTCAAGCAAGAAAAGCTAGATGCTCTTGGAGACAAAGCTGTTGAAGAGACTAATACAGATCAGGAACTTTCTGAAAAGCTGACAGGTTTGAAAGAGGCTGGGGTATCTGATGAAAAGCTTGATGAGCTCCGGCAGGTAGCAAACGACAGAAGAAACCAAGCAGCAGCAGCTGAGATGAGGTTTGCTCGTATGAAAACAAGCGAACTCAAGGGGCTGCTTAACGACGATAGCTTGTCTGCTATTGAGCGTGCTGCTATACAGAGAGAGCTTGAAGAGTTGAGACCAGAAGGCCAGGAGGCACCACGTGAGAGATCACCACAGCCCACGACCGAGTCGGTGAACAAAGATGTCAACGAGTCAGCACAAGAAGCTGACGGTACGCAGTCTAACAAGAGCGCACAAGAGAAGTTGGCAGAGAAAGCCAACAAGAAGAAAGTTGGTAGAGGTGCGGGGGAGCTTCAGACACGGCATGATGGACAAGGAGAACTATCTGCATCAGGCGACACACACTTGGTATCTACATCAGGTGAGCTGCTCCCCAACCCTGAGTACCATACTGTAGGTGAGGATGAGAAGCCACTCATAGATGGTAGAGAGATGCTGGCCACACCAGACTTGGTTGGGAGAGAGGTTATTCTTAGACCCGTAGAAACCAATTGGTGGTTGAGAGAGGGGCAGAGACTCGATCCAGAGAACCCACACATCCACATGCCTATTGCTGTGGAGATAGACGGAAAGGTTATCGGTGTGCTTGGTTCAGGCAACACGCAGATGAGAAAGGCGGTCCTTGACAACCCGACCGGTTCGATCACAACTACGATCACTGATCGTATGCTGAACAACCTCATCACTGCTACATCCATGGAGAACAACGTGGCTACAGGCAGCCCGTTCTTCTTCAACCCCCAAGACCTTGGTGACTCCTATCTCGCAGTAGTAAGAATCAACTCACAGGGTGAGCTGTACTACGACCTCAACCTCCCTGAGGACATGGAGGCTGCAGGTATTAGTGCTGAGGAACAGGAGGCACTCACCAAGTCACTGCAAAAGAACGAAGCTAGGCTCAACGAACTGCGTGAGGACGGCAGTGAAAGACTAGCACCTGGTCAGCTTGTGATGTTCCGTCGTGACCCTAACGGTGACCTCAGAGTTATTGTGGGTAGCACCAGCAACCTCACAGAAGCTGACGTACAGTTTGCTCTTGACCAGATGGCTAAGGGCGATCAGGAAGCACTCAAGGCATTGGTGGGTCTGAATGCACAGTACGACCTCGAGGCTATGGCAGCCAACAAAGCACAGAACTCCAAGAGACTTCTGTCTGAAGCTGCCGGTGACCTTGTACTCTACACGTTTGACCCACTCGATGCACAGGGCAACAGAGTGTTGAAGCCTGGTGAGATGGCACAGGTCAGCGACAAGATGATTGCTCGCATGATGGCGGGTGAAATGATACCTTGGAATGAACTCGAACCTATCGAGCGTCAGAAGATGGTTGTCATCCCTACTGTATCAGCAGAGGGTGGTGTCAACACCAAGGGTAGGCCTGAGTCAGACACTGATGCACAGGCTAGAGGTAAGGATATCTACGAGAACCTGCAAGGTTACCTTACTAACTTGCTGCAAAACAAGAAGATACACGTAGAGGCATCACTGTTGAACCAAACTAGGTTTGGCAGTAAGGAAGCATTCCCACACCCAGCAGGTAGACGGACTGCACCATACAACAACTACGAGGAGTATCTCTTCGACCCACAGAATGGTCAGCAAGGCAATGGCTTCTCTGGTATCTTCAGAGTACAGACCAAAGAACGTAACGGCACTGTCTACACAGACGTGGGCCTGAAGTTCTCACCTGCATACAAGGTGAACGGTGAGCAGGTTGACCCTGCTACGACAGTCGTGGCTGAACCCAAGCAAGAAAAGAAGCCTGCCAAGCCGCAGGGTGCTAAGCCTAAGAAGAAGACACGCAAGAGCCGTAGTAAGACAGGCAAGAAAGGTGGTGTCAGCAAGGAGAAGTTTGAGAGTCAGAAGGAAGAGGGTCCTACAACCAGTGGAGGTATAGTTACGGGCAGTGCTGCACAGATAGCCAAGGTAGCCTATGAGAGCTTGATGGCGACAGGACAGACCTCTCAAGAGGAGGCGCTACGTCAAGCAAGACAGATCTTCCCGCCCTTCGCACCAAAGCTTGGGACCAAGAAGTCCAAGGTGTTGGACAAGAAGAAGTCCGAGGCATGGCTGAAGAAGAGAGGCATACCAGTAGAGTGGTACGATACAGCACAGAAGCTGGGTGGTGCACACTTGCATGGTTACTACCAGAACGCAGCAGTATATCTGTGGACCAATGGTGCTGCAGGCACAGAGTTTCACGAGGCATTCCACTTCGTGTTCAGATCATCTGTAGATGAGAAACAGAGAGATGCTTTGTATAAGGAGATGCGTACACGCATCAACAAGAGCGATGAGCTCAAGGAGACATACGACCAGAAGCTCGCAGAACTGCGCAAGGCATTCCCCAATGCATCAGTAGAGCTGTTGGCCTTGGAGGAGATGATGGCTGATGAGTTTGCTGACTACGTGACAACACAAGAGGAGACAGCAAAGACACTCCCTGCCAAGATCAAGAAGTTCTTCAAGGACTTGTATGCTATCATCAAGTCACTGTTCAAGAATCCTCTCACCATGAAGGAGCTGTACAGTGTCATTGAGAGTGGGTACAAAGCGTTCCCTGCAGAGAGAGGTACATCGTTCATGCAAGACATGGCACCTCGTATGGTGCAGGAGTATGCTGATGAACCAGAGCTGCATCAGGACATAGTCAACACACTGGTGACTGACTTCGAGAACCAGTACAAGAAACTGCAAGAGTCAGGTAAGACAGCTGCGGAGATAGAGCAGGACGTATTGCAGTTGATGGGCGACAGCGCTACCAACAGAGGTAAGATTGCAGAGACAGCATTGCTGAGAGGATTCTCTCTAGCAGACAGAGAAACTATTGATGAGAACTCAGAAGAGTTTGAACAGTTGAAGGCTGCCTTCCACGACAACACATCTGAATTGGGTAGGGTAGATCAAGAAGGCTTTGAGAATACAATAGAAGAGCTAAGCAAGAAAGGCATCTTCGCCGTAGCGCCTAAAGGGATCAACGAGGTGATCGATGACATGGGTTACGAAGAGACCATGCTGCTGTCCGAAAGTATGCAGAACGTATACTTCTCTTGGATGGACGAGATAGCTGACCCTAACACAGGGAACATAGCTAGCTCTGGGTGGAGAACTGCAATGCTTGATGAACTGCAGTTGTATGGGTACACCTTCGGTGATACCAGACTTGCAGAGAATGCACTGTCCGAGGACGAGATGGACCAGTACGACAAGATCTACTCACTGGGTTCATTCGAACAGCTACCTGACGAAAGGTTGTCCCCTAGCGCGCGTGCGTTACTACATAGCATTAGCGACCCAACCCCCAATGAATTGGGGCTGTACGTAAACTACAATGGATTCGAGTTGTACCGCAAGGCAATCAAGACTGTAGCGGGTGCAGATACCATCAATGAGATGCGTACTAAACTTAGAGGTAAAGCAGCTGTAAGCCCTGAACTTGGTGAGCTTGCCAGCTTCCTTGAAGATGAGAACACACCAGGGTGGGCGAAGGCCACACTCTTCAGAGCACTGCGTGTTGACTACACAAAGAACGTGACTGTCGTACAGTCATATGATAAGAAAGGGGGAGTCACACAGAAGAGCACGAAGATTGTAAACTCTGATAACTCTAGCGCTGCACGGCAAGCACTGCAGGAGTGGAGAGCAAATGCAATACAGGGTGAAAAGGTGGACAAGCCTACCGCTGTGTATGTGCAGACAGAGGAGGGACTCAGAACGAAAGACACATCCAAAGAAAAGCTGCAGCGTGCACAGCTTGCATACAAAACATTTGCTGAGGGTGAGACAATAGCCGACAGAGCACTTGGTTTATCTGACTTGTTGTGGGAGGTTGGTGTCCGCTTTGGGGACAACCAGACTACAGCAGCTATGAACCTGCAGACTTACCTGACAGCTATGGCTGAGAAGGATGGTGTGACAGAAGCCAAGGTATTCCAAGATCTGATCGACAACATACAGATTGCAAACATGGTGAAGGCTATGTTTGAGACTGCGGGTGGTAGAAGAATCACTGATATCAAAGCAGTCAAGGAGAACCCAACCAACATCTTCACAAGTGAGGGTAGTTCTATAAACTACCTTGGTGAACAGGTCATGGGTTTTGTTAACTCAGGCAGCATGGCAACGTTTGTGTCAGGTGGTAAGACTCTGTCTGCATTCCAATCTCCCACAGACATGAACGACATGCTTAAGGAGATGGGTCAGCCTAGCACGCCCAACACAATGTCCAATTTGAAGAGCGACATGACACAAGATCCGTCGTTCTCTATGGGCAATCAGATTCCCTACCAGATGTTTATCTACAGACTGATGGGTAAGCAGACATTCAAGCCTGAGGTACAACAGGTCTCATTGCTTAGAGATGAGGAGGACAACGGTGGTGACGAGTACAGACAGTTGACTCCTAGGCAGGAGCTGCAACTGAAGATAGACATGTACCTGAACAACGGTAACAAAGCAGACGCACAGTATTTCGTATCCACACAAGAGACAAGAGGCAGGTTCCAACCTGTAGCCATGCCGCGATTCACTCGTAAGAGTGCTATGCAGAAGCACGGTATCACTGACAACTCAATGCGTGGTTGGATACGTGGTGCTATTATGCAGGAACTGGTACGCGTAGGTAAAGCTAGAGACGAGGTACGTTTGGTGGAGAAGGGAATCATGAAGTCTGAGGATCTCCTCGAGGGTTACCATGACGGAGGATATAACTTCATAGCCATACCCGGTGTAGAGGATACTATGTTCAACGAGCAGTACCTGTCCGACATGATCTATCAGGGTATCACCAATGGGCACATCACCCCCAACCTTGTAGCTTCGCAGTATGAAGAAGCCATGGGCGCTGTTACTGAGATGGCAAACAGGTTCATGCAGGCTACGCTAGAGACAGCAGTATCAGAGTTGAAGGATCAGATCGTTGAGTACAACCTGTGGAATGCTGAAGAGAAGGATGAGAAGACCGGTAAGGTTATCAAGAAACTCCGCCACAACTTTGACAACAAAGCCATGGAGCGGTTGTACAAGAATGACCTAGACCTCATGCTGAGAGAGTATGTAGAGAATGACTTCATCTTCCGCTACGAGATGTCACGTGTTACACGTGGCAACATGGCATTCCTCAAGCCTGGTAACCAGCTTATCGATTTCTATAAGCGTAATGGTCTGCTCAACTCACCGGGTATAACTATGTTCATCAGAGAGGAAGAGGGAGGCTACGGTGCTGACCCCTTCATGAACGTTGCCAACATGCAAGACACTTGGATATACGACGAGGCACACAATGTGATTGCAGATAGAATACAACAGTCTGTACAACGAAGCTTAGAGTTGCAGGGTATGGACGCATCTCTTGCCAAAGAAGAAGCTAAAGCAATAGCTGACGAGTACAAGACTACAGCCAATGGTAAGGGGTCTGACGCACAGGCATTCTTGAGTGAAGAAGGAACTAGACAGTTCATGATGGGTGAGGGTCTGTGGAACAAAGAACTCAGACAGCACCCAGACGGTAGATTGCTGACAGATGACGAGTGGTTCCAAGAGTACATGGAGAGTGACGAAGCACCATGGCTTGCTCCTACCACCCCAAGGAAGTACATGGCACTGCACACATTTGCAATGGGCAATACGTATGCCCCATCACTGCAGAAAAACTCTTTCGTCTCGCTGACTAGGGACTTCACTGCAGGTCACCCACTCCTTGATAAGATGCGTAGAGAAATGCGCGCTAAGAACATCCACGTTGTCAACACAATCAGTGGTGAGAAGGGGGCGAAGCGTGCTGTAGCAGACTACGAGAACGGGGGTGAGCTGATAGGTAAGCCCATGGAGACTCGTAAGTTCAGACAGTCACAGACTATCATGGACAAGAAGTCTAGCAACGTGAGGCTGAACATTCAGATCACCAAGAACCAGTTCGCTGGTATACAGCTAGAATCAAACGAGTACAAGTATGATGCAGGAGTTAAAGGGGTTGAGCGTCAGGTCTCAGGACAGCAGGTGTTCACTGACTTCCACGAGAGCTTTGTAGAACTGCAGCGTAGAGCATTTGATGACATGAAGCAGGAGCTTGGGTTCGATGCTCTCATGCAGCCACTGACAGAAGAGGCACGTAACCTTGCTAAGCTGCAAGTACTGCAGAACATACGTAAGCTGTTCATACAACAGAAGATTAAGAACAACATGCTCGATGACAACGTCGTCAAGCAGATGGAGATTGTCAAAGACTTTGACGGTAGCTATAACTTCGCTCTACCGATGACGTTCGCACAGAACCAGAAGGAGTACGAGAACATGTTCTGGGCAATCTTTAAGAAGCGTATCCTACGCATGAACATGCCAGGTAAGGAGCTGGTACAAGTAGCATCACCCGGTGCGTTCTCTGTGTTCAACTTCAAGACCAAAGAGTATGAGCAAAGAGAGCTGCAATACATGAGTGTGGATGACAATGGGTATGCAGCACACGCAGAGGTCATGGTGAGGGCTGATATCCTTGAGAAGCTTGGACTACAGCCAGGAGATGACCTGTCTCAGATACCTGCAGAGGCATTGAGAGCCGTGGGTTATCGTATCCCACACCAAGGCAAGAGCTCTACAGTCATCATGAAGGTAGTGGGCGTACTTCCTGCATCATATAGCAAGTCTATTGTGCTTCCAGCAAACGTGACAGTCATGACTGGTTCTGACTTTGACGTTGATAAGATGTTCGTCATCTTCCCCGAGACCACAGATGCAGGAGATAAGCTACAGGCTAGAAAGGGTATGCCTTATGACATACAAACAAACGAAGAGTTGCGTAACAACATGTTCAACTCTCTTGAAGCTATGTCTACGTCACCGCTGCACGCAGCTGAGCAGTTCAGACCGCTCACTACAGACAGAGTAGAAGGTGCCCTGAAGGATATTGGAATAAGAGTTGAGAGAATACAGACAAGCTTTGTCAACCCACTCATCGAAACAGAAATATCCAGCAAGTTTAAGCAAGCGCAGAGTGGTGTAGGTGTGTTTGCCAATGCTATGTCAGGCCAAGCTGTAGCCATACTGAACAAGAGTGCAATCTCTGGAATAATAGGTGTGCCAGTACACGACCAGGCTCAGGTAAAATACATAAACGCTGCTGGGGAAGCAGTCAGGTTGACTCACGTCACAAACAAATCAAAGATTGACAACAGCGATATCATGCACCTGATGCAGGAGATGGTGTCAGCGTTTGTTGATGCTGGTAACAAGCCGGTCCCTGCAGCGATGAACTTGAACCCCACCACTTACAATGCGTTTGCATATATGGCAGCTGTGGGTGTACCTGTTGAAGACTTGGTACGCATGCTGCAGATGCCGCTGGTAAAAGAGTACATCAAAATGAGAACCATCAACGAGAAGCTGTCACCAAGACAGGCTTACGCACAGATGGCTCGCACGATGAAGACAGATACTAGCACTAACAGACAGAACAGAGTGCTGCGTAGAGAGGACGGAGAAGGGTTCCGACCATTCAACAGAGAGATGTTGGACAACATCATGGATGAGAAGGAGACTTCACAGGAAGCCATGGACATGTTCTACAACTTCATGGTAGCAGACCTCAACGGTCAGCAGCTAGCTACATTCCTGAAGTCTATCACCCCTGACACCATGCAGAACATGGGTGAGATTGCTCTCTTCCAAGAGTACACGGACAACGTGGAGAAGTATCAGCGTATGGGGGACAAGGCAGTCATCGCACCAGATGTGATGCAGTCGTTCCTCGGCCTGGAAGAGGGGGGTGTATCTCAAGTACCAGTGCAGAGCAACTACTACAACCTGTACAAAGAAGGACTGGATGTATCGTCACAGTTGTTTGTCACTGCAACAGAGGCATTCGATGACTTCAAGAACCTAGTCAAGGATGTGACAGGCCAAGACTCCCTGACTGCCAAGCAGCACAGAGAGATCAACAGACGCCTACACTACAACATGGCTAGCATGATTGTGAAAGACATCAACGGTAAGGACATCAACCCGCTGGCCAAGTACCTGACTGTAGAAGCAGCAGAGAGAATCTTCTTGGGTAAGGGAGCTGGCGGCAGAAACATAGCCACCAGACTTGAAGCTGTGATTGAGGTCATGCCCGAGCTGAAGGACAACAAGTTCATCGCGTCACTCAGACGCTCACCGAACTTGGAGGTTCCGGGTGGTGCAACCATTGAAGCATTCAACACGGATAAGATGGATGCCAATCAGAAGAATGCATTGTCAAGAGACTTCCATCTCTTGCTCAACGAGCCGGAGACATACACAACAGATTCTGCACAGCTCAAAGCATTGGCTAGACTAACAGAGGACCTGATCTCACACTCACTGATATCATCCAGCATGTCACCTGGCTACGGAAACTACTACCACGCTGTACCTACAGAGTTCTTCTTGAGCATAGGGTTGGGTGAATTTGCTAGGAGCCAAGAGAGAGACGTCAGACTGAACAGAGCTATGTTTACTGACCCCGCGTTCTTGTTTGAGTTTATGCGTAACTACGGACTCAAGAAGTTCGAGGGTAGGACATTGGTACAAGAAGCCAAGTTTACCACATCTCCAGCATCTGGTGTAGAAGGTGCTATCTTTGTAGCAGCCAACAACAATGCTCCCTTGTTTATAGCAAAGCAGGATAAGAATGCGGAGATAGACAAGCTGCAGTTGTATGTGAAAGCTCAACGTACAGATCAGAATGGTAAAGGTGGTCACATATACATGAAGGTAGAACGCAAAGGATATGCTGCAAGCTTTGACGAGCTGAACCTCAGAAATGAGTCAGGTGATATTGCTATGAACAGTATCTTGTCAGGGACCAGCGGTCGTAATGCGTACAGAGCAGCGAATCAGGGCATGTACCAGAACATGTTGGAGGCAGTGCAGATGCTTGAGGGGTCTACCCCTGAGGCTGGTAAGAACTACGAACACAAATGCGAATAACAGATGGCTTGTGAAGTAAAAATAAACGGTAAGCCGTCAGCTATCATGACGGAGATCTTCCAGTATCTAGAAGACAACGACGGAACAACTCGTAGCCCTCAGGATATCTACACCATCATGGAAAACTATGGTGTGGTGAAGTTCTTCCCAGAGCAGGGTCAGTTCGTAGCAGAGAAAGACATGGAGGAAGCGTTGAGTGACATCAACAAAGCTGTGCAAGGACTGCTCGAGACAGACCTACCAATACTGGTGTTCAGGGATAGAGGCAAGTACTTACAGGTTGAGGTAGACATGAACAGTCTCAACCAGATACCTATGCCCAACCCTAATAATCCTGGCACTCACGTAGGTGAGGAGGACGTAACTCAGGACTCTACAGAAGAGGAGCAGGAGTTGGATGAGGAAGAAGATAACGTAGAGGGCGGTAAGCAAGGGGAGGACACAGCTGGTAAGAACCTGGAGAAGGAAGCCTTTGCAATGAAGGATGACCTCGAGTATGTGACAGAGCAGATCGTTGTCAATTTGGACAAACAGATAGAGAGACTCGAGAGACTGTCTATAGACTCACCCAAAGCCAACGAATACGTAAGGGAGATGGAACTGTTGCGCAGACAGATGCGTAAGGTGAAGAAGGGCAAAGAGAAGTTGGACGATTACATCGACTTTATTCTGTACGCAGGCAGAGTTGCTGACAGATCTCAGGTGTTGGTAGACAAGATACGTCAGGAGTATGCCGGTACATGGAAGACACAGTCAACAGAAGAAAGAGCAAAGACTTTGCGCAAGATGGTAGAGCTGCAAGAGACACTCAACGCATTCTATTCTAAAGACGAAGAGAACTCCCTGATGAACATGTTGGCTCGTAAGATTCGTAATACGCCAGGCAACATATCAGAGGAAGCAGCAGACATGCTGGCTGCAATCGATGAGACCAACAACACGATGGGACTGATCAACAAAGCATACATGGATACGATCATACCTATCCTTGGTGACTACCTGTTGTCGTTTGCACCCATGGATGTGAACAAAGAGCTGGATGAGAAGATCGCAGCTATCAAAGAGAACAAGAGACTAATAGGTTACTCCCGGTTGGACCGTCGCCACAAAAGAGGCTTGAGCTTTCAAGAGAAGCTTGACCTGAACGTACTCCAACTGCAGGAGAAGAAGCTGAGCCGTCAGAAGATTATCGATGAACTCAGAGAGACACACAAAGATGTCTCCATGTTCTCGTTGTACCTTGATCCACTTGTACACAGTTCAGATGTAACACTGCAGCTGTTCGGGATGAGCATGAAGGAACTTGAGGTTAATGCATACGAGCAGAGCCTGCAAGACAAGTACGAGATAGGGGAAGCATTTGCTGCATTCAAGGCAGCCAATTCTGCTAGTGAGGACAACCCAGCCAACTTTTACAGAGACGTCATCGAGAAGGTGACGCTGTCACGTAGAGGCAAGGATGGCAAGTACGAACTGCAAGAGGTGATGAGCTTTGTGCAGCCATTCGACGTGACTAAGTTCTACAAGAGTCAGCATGCAGCCTTTCAGAAAGCACGTAAGCGTTGGAACATGCCAGAAGATCCATCAGAGTTGGACAACTGGTTCGAGAGTGAGCAAGGCAAGGGTTATCTGAATGAGACAGCTCAATGGTACAGGGACAATACAGAGAAGATACCTGACGCCGATCAGATGTTCCAGGACATGCTAGAGAGACAGCGTGATTTGGAGATAGAAATACAAGGAGCACGCAACGAAGGTGACGAGATGAAACTGCAGATGTTGTATCTCGATAAGAATGCAGTAGACGATGACATCGAACGCAGCCGTGGCTATGTCATGGATGAGAGTGGTGCTAGAACGATGGTATACAAGGGCCTGCTCGTGCAGCCCAAAACCCAGATCTACGAGAACACTAAGTTCAAGGAGATGCCTGCCTACGCGCGTGAATTCTATAACACTGCTATATCTACATACAACAAATCTCAACGTAAGGTAGGTAGGAGTGCATTGTACGTAAACCGCTGGCAGGAAGACAACTTCTCGTACATACTGCCCAGTATTCGTATCTCAGGATACGACCAGGTGCAAGAGACGGGTGCAGGAAAGACCCTTAAGAATCTTGGTCAGGATTGGTTTACCACACAGGAGACAGACACAGAGTATGGCGAGCTGCTGCGTGCCAACGGAGAGAAGACAAAGTTCATACCTAGATACTTCACCAACACGATAGATGCTGGGCTGGTATCGAAGGATGTCGCCACAAGCGTGATCAAGTTTGCTGACATGGCAAACAGATATGAGAGCAAGGCAAAGATGACTGGTGTGGTGAACGCTATGCAGTCTGCAATCGGGGACCGCAAGGTCAAGTTCATGACGTCCAGTGGTAACATCAGACTAGATAGGATTGCACAGAAGTTTGGTTATCAGCTCGAGCCATTTGAGGCAAAGGACATGGACGGTAAGGATAGCAACTCATTCAAGCAGCTGATGTCATTCGTCGACAACGTGTATTATGGTCGGTCTAACCTACAGAACCAGGAGGACGATGCAATCATGGGTGGTCTATCCAAAGCCAAGATGGCCATGGCAGCTCGCACATTCACAGCATTCAGCTCCCTGTCACTCAACACACTGCAGGCAACCAACCAGATCATACTTGACCATACCATGGGTAACCAAGAGGCATGGGCTGAACAGTTCTACTCAAAGGAGAATGCAGCGTATGCTACACGTATGACGTACAAGATTGGGAATATGCTAGGTGCTCTGAAAGACACACCTAAGTTCATGAAAGCCAATAAGGTAGCTTCATTCCTAGAGTGGGCAGATGCCATGCAGCACTTTGGTGGAGCATTTGGTGGGGAGACGGGCACAGCAGTCAAGAAGGCATTCTCCTTGGATGGTGCGTTCTTTCTGCAACATGGTGCTGAATACCAAACGACGGCTGTAAGAGCTCTGGCACTAGCTGACTCATATAAGGGTAAGCTGAAGGATAAGAAGGGCAAGGTAATACAGATCAATGGGAGAGATGCCAACCTGTTCGATGTGATGAAACGTAACAAGCAGGGCAGATTGGTGGTAGACCCCAAGGTTGCAAACTTTAATAAGACAGAGTATGTAGCAAAACTACACGGTCTGTTGAAGAGAACTAACCAATTGAAGGGAAGATTTGATACACCTCTGGCCAACAGAAGTAATCTGGGTAAGATGCTTATGCTGTTCAAAAACTATTTCGAACCTGGTTACAGAAAAAGACTGGGTCATGGTGCCGGTGGAGCTCACACAGATGTTGAGCTTGGTGCTGTGACTGAGGGATACTACGCAACCATGTTTAATCTTGTGTCCAGCGCCGTACAGAACAAGAACCTAAGCTCTACGTTTGCTGGTCTCACTGCTGGTGAGAAACAGAACGTACGTAGGACTGTGCAAGACATGGTAGTTATAGCTGCCATCACGGCATTACAAGCAGTGGTATCTGGTATCAAGGATGATGATGATGAGTCGTATGCTGCTGACTTTGCAACGTACCAGCTGTTGAGGCTGAGAGCAGAAGTTGCGCAGTTCTTGAATCCTATCACCTACGCAAGCATGGTCACTGATCCTACAGCTGTGGCTAATCCAGTAAGGCATCTGTATGATTTTACATCGCAGACATTTACAGAGGGTATGTACGCAATAGGTCTCTCCAATGAGGAGGATGTCTTCTACCAACGAAGGACTGGATTGTTTGACAAGGGTGACAGGAAGTGGGTAAAGTCCTTCTACGACGTCATGCCCGGTGCACGTGGTATATTTAAATCACGTGACCCTGAGTCAGCAGCCAAATGGTTCCTGTTGAACATGTAACCTTGTATGGTTACCTCCCGTACAGGGAGTATGTCTTGGGGCACTTACATAATGGACCTTCTTCTGCTGCTGACAGCCTATGGGAATAACATAGACCCAAACTCAGACGCTGCGCAGTTCGACTACAATGGTAACGGGATAATCGATAACTCTGATTTCCTTCATCTACTATCTCTTCAACCCCCTATCGCTGACTTTCTCACTGTTGAGAATTCAATGATAAATGAAAGAAGATGAGTTGTATAATCCCATATATTAGTAGCCATGAAGAGGCAAGTTGTAAAAGTAGTTTGTTCTAAGGATCTGAAGTTTGTGCACATCGATGCAGGCATGAATGATCTTGGGGTACAGCGAATCTCAACGGAGACTAATGAGGAGTCAGTGATTCATCATTACCTCCAACCAGCTATAGACGCTGAGATACGTAGAGAATTCCCAGAACTGAGTGATGCAGCGTTAACCATAAACTTCACCTTCGTTTGAAGGGCCGTAAAAAGGGGGGCCGTTAGGCCCCCTTTTCTTATACAGTCTCTGGTATAGCATTGAAGAAATCAATGTGTTTGTCTAGATGTTTATTGATCTTGACAAAGTGATCACATCCAAAGAACCCTGCTTTACCACCTGAGTATGCTTCAGCCGCAGGATGCGGTGCAGTCAGCAGATGGTGTGACACCTCACATTCCTCAGGAAAGAGAGACATGATTGGTTCTTCGTGCTTGACATAGGCCTTAGTCATAAGCTCAGCAGCATCCTTACCCCACGCAACAAACACTACGTTGTTGTGGTTGGCAATGATACGTTTGATTACTTGTAACGTAAACCCATCCCATATCTTCTTATGAGAATTAGGCTGCTTCTCACGCACAGTCAATGACGTGTTGATGAGTAGCACACCCTGTCTAGCCCAATGCTCAAGACTTGTATCAAAGTTCTTATCGACATCTACATAGTAGCTATCGTGTAGTTCCTTGACTATGTTCCTGAGACTGGGAGACATCTTCCCATTGTTTGTAGCAAACGCTAGTCCAGTAGCAATCCCATTGTGATAGGGATCTTGTCCTAGTATGACCACACGCAAGTCATGGAACTGCGTGAGCTCGAAAGCACGGAACACATTAGCCTGGGAGGGATAACATGTACCAGAGGTATACTCTTGCTTAAGAGCGTCACGCAGGACCATAAACTTTTGTGAGTCAAAAATTGGCTTAAGGACTGGCCACCAGTCCCCAAGCTTGTTTTTTAATTTATCATTCATTATAACGATCTCTTCTTTACAGCGTAGTATTCCGGATTAAATATTTCTTTTTCTAAACTTGGTTTGTCATGCAGTTCACTATCGGGAGGTAGAACTACGTCAAGCCTGTCTTCAAGCTTTCTGCGTAGACTCTCCGACTGGAACAGTATCTTACCAGTCTGTCCATCGATGTCAAAGTTGTGGAACTCTAGTATCTTAAGCTTCCACAGATCGTCTATCTGTGAATACTTACCAGCTACATAGTGTTCGTACGAAGATTTGGCACCGTCCGGAACATCAAACACAAACATTACGTGATAAGGATCGGGATCGAACTTAGCACGAAAGTGTCTGAATGAGCACAAAGCAGACTCAAACTTTAAGAACATGCTATCACCAGAATACCTGAACAAGAGACATATACAGTCGCTGTGTTCTGGAGTTCCTATGAAAGCGTTCACAAAGAGAGAGTCCCACATATACAACTTGCGATTCCCCGTAAGGAAAGGCATGATGAATATGCTAGAATTGGTGAGTGTTGCCACCATCAGTTCATAGCTTACAAGTCTGGCATCTATATAGCCTGGCTTGATTACATTGACTTTGTATGGAGACTTGGGTCGAGGATACACAGTATCCCCAACCCGTATCTCTATTCTGCAGTCATCATAGTCGCATATGAGTGATTCTATGTCAATATCACCTGTCTTTGTACAATTAGTGAGATCACCTGTGAGTCGAACAGTCCTCCCATTTTGGGGGGTCAGTACAATTTTACCACAGGTTACCATCGTCGGGGGGTATTTGTTGTTTAACATCTAGGTGGGGGAGCATCAATCCAGTCTCACGTTGAATATCAGCCTGTGTCTTCAATAGATACACAAGTCTGAAGTTCTTATGAAACTCCATGAGTCCCTCCACCATACCAAACTTCTCGACATACTGCTTCACGGCAAAGCCCTCGAAATCATTCTTTCGATTCTTAAGCCAGTTAGTAGATGTCTTGTCCCCAACACCAGGTATACCTTTGATGTTATCTGTGCTGTCCCCCATAAGCACCTGCTTCCAAAGAAACTTGTTAGCTTCTTCGGGAGTAGTGTGCCAGAACTCTCCTTTCTGATAATTGTAGTGCATGCCAATACATTGGCCAAGCACATCTTTATCAGGAGAACATACTATGGTAGATCGGTTGTCACTGTACGAGTAGTAACTAACCAGATCATCAGCCTCCAATTGCTTCACTGCCCAAAAGCCATACTTCTGTGTGAGGTATTCTTTCATGGCATGGAAGATCGGGGGCTTTGGTTTACCCTTTCTGTTCCCTTTGTAGTCGGGATCTACACCATACCGAAAGCATCGGCCTGATGTAAAGTACCCGTCAAACAAAGTGGTGTTGCATTCAGATAGGATATGCTCAATACGTTGATCCAATCCGTAGATTGCTTGTTCGTATGTGGGCTTATCCATCTCGTAGTACAACAGAGAGTCTGCATCGATGAGACATATATTCCCATCGGGCGGGAGTCGTTCGATGCTACCCATTATAGCATACGAACTTTCTCTACACTGTTGGTCTGGTATTCTATTATCTCCTCCTTCATCTCTTCCCACTCATCATTAGTGAGAGAAGCGTAAGTAGAGGAGTGATACATGCTACCGTTGACACCTGCAAGGCTCGAATGAACGAAGTATTGCAGACAACGAATAGCACCATCACTAGAATTAGGAACAGCTCCAACGTGCATAGGATCGATAAACACATTGTGAATCTCTCCAGAATACCAAGCGATGTACTTGAGACCACCAACGTGTAAACCCTTGACACAGCTCCTATTATCATCAGTGTCCACCATCTCCCATCCTGGGAGTCTGTGTGTACAACCAACTTTGATAAAGTGCTGTGGGCTGGAATACCCATTGGCTCCCTCACAGTAAAATGCATCACCGCTCTGACCTTTGACAGATGGTTCGAAAAGTCTGTCCTCCACAAATTCTGGGAGTCCTTCACTCTCGATCTCACCTGTGTCAACGTTAAAGGTCCGCTGATAGCGAGGAACTTCTTCCCCAGTCTCAGCGTCATACTTTGTCAGTATCTCACGAGATACTTTGAAAGCATTGACAAGACCTTCCTTGGTGATCTTCACTTGGTACATGGTTGCTCGCTGTGTAGCGAGTTCTTCACTCAGTCCGTGCTCTTCCATAAACTCTTTGAGGAGCTGTGGGTGCACGTACTTCATGTCAATGAATTCGAAGAAGCGCTTGGTGAACTCTTCACCTCTGCCTACTTCCTGCTTCATGTGCAGTACAGGATTACGTAGCCATCTCACCCAGAGCTTGGCAAGCGGTGTGGTATCAATACCCCCATCATAAGAGTCTAGTATCCTGTTGACCAGGGACTCAGGGAGGGGAGCATCGATGACATCACCGTTGTCATACTCTATGAAATACCTACCAGCAGGATCTTTACTCATAAACAGATCACCTGCAATGTGTGCAATGTGACGTCTTGTAGTAAGATCCTCTGTAGTTAACAATGCAAACTCAGCGAGTATGTCATTGTATTCTTCCACCGTAGCAGCCATGTCAGCTTTCTTAGAAAGCTCCAACATCTGCTCATAGATATCCTTCTCGAATGAACGAGAGTACGGGGTGTTACCGTAGCTGCCGGATATCATCTCACCTATAACATTGATAGATATCATAATGGTGGGTTGAAATTATCTCTTTCTTTTAATTCAAGGTACGCACGAATCTCCTTCCAGAACTTGTCATCACTGACGTAAGGGAAGTTGATACGCTCGAAGAGTGGATATAGTGGCTCAAGGAATTCCTCCAAGTACTCACCGAGTATATGGACATCGTCGTGTGCAATCGTACAATCTGCATCCGCAACCTTAAACAGCTCTACTGATTTCGCAGCAATGGCTTCGTCATCGTGGTCATCTAACATGAAGGTCTGCAACTGGTGCATCTTCTTCATGAGATCGATAACCTCTTTAAACTCACCATCGTTTTGGTTCCAGTATCTACTGTGTTGTTGGTACTTCTGGTACGGCATCAACTTATCCAATACATCTCTGTACTTAGGATCTACTTCTTTCAACTTTTCAAACCAAGTTGGTACATGAGGCAACATACATCCTGTTGCCCACTCTCGAACTTTCTTATGCATACTCCATTTGTTTTCGTGTAGGACAGAAAAGAATTCACTGATGTGCTTGACGTTAGTCCCTGCCATCTTCTTAGACAATGTAGCTGATACTTTGAACAGCTGTATGTCTGTGACTTTGGAGGGCTCTTCGTCCACTGAACTACTCCACTCACCAGTGTGATCATTACGGAACCGAACAGGCCTGAACTCTGTGAATACAGGGTTCGGATTGGGCATATTGGTATCCGTATTAGAAAACATGTGGTAATTTGACAGCCTAGTGTACACATTAGTCCAACCAGGAACAGTAGGAGCACAGATAGTAGCAGCCAGTTGCAGCATCTTCTCATCCTCACTGGTACCATAGTACGTTTCTATGTCAGTGTCTTGAACGAGCTGCAGTGGTGCCTCGACCTTGTCCCATGTCCAGTCTGAGATATCATTACACCACTTGGTATCACCAGTGTGCGGACGTCGAAGTGTGTAGAGTACTACCTCCCCTCCTTCTCTACGTCTTTCTTCTGGTGTCATGAAACGGTATCTGTTCTTCAGACCTTCTTGTTCCTCTTTCTTTTCAAGGGCCTCATCGAAATCGGCCGGTACTTCTATCTCGTCATAGTCAAACTTCACCATAGGGCTATCCTTAATGAGTTCCCAATTAGATGCACGATACAGATTGAGCGAGTCAATCTTCAGCTGCACCTTATCGTCGTTCATAAGGTTAGTTACGTGATGTTCTGTAATGAGAGTAAGGGTCTCGTCTTTCATAAGGTACAGGTCCTTGCGAGCAACGGGATTGCCTTTGACGAAGTACAGGTTGTCCCAATTGACTGAGCCCCATCCTACTTCTTCTCTTTCTATTTGGTATTTTCCATTTTTGTAAACCCTGCTTACGTTGCGAACCTTGTAGCCTTTCAGGATACCTCCAGGAGAGGCAAAGGTTATACTTCGGTTCCCAGGAAAGCTGGGCTTGACATTCTCTTTGTCAATCATCTCACTCAGTTGACGTAGTACAGTATCGTTTCCGGTGTTCTTATAGAGAACTTCGCTGCACTTCTTCACCCATGTAAGAAAGTCATCTTCATTTAATTGCTCACTAATCACATCCGCCGCGTCTTGAGCTGCCCGCTCAATAGCACCTTGGATGTATTTCTTAGTGTGCTCATTCCATATCACTTTTTCTCTTGAAGGTGTAACTTCGACGCCATCCTGAATGACGACTTCGTTACCCTCCTCATTTAGATAAGCCTGACGTGCTGGGCATTTGATTGCCACTGCACCCCATAGCTGCTCCATCTCGAGCTCACGAAAGTCCACATAGCCATAGTTAATACCCGTAGTGGCTCCTGGGGTTTTAACCATAAGAATGTGAGGCTTACGCCATGCCCAAGTATCTGAGATAATCAGGTTGTCAGAGTTGTAGAGGACATCACTCCTAACACTCCGATCCATCTCATTACCATCTTCATAGACTTGATTCAGATCAACGTTGTCGATGTAGTTCAGTTGGTCCTGTACTGCATCAACATACTTCCCACGGTGATGTCGTTTAACACCGAAGGAGATCTTCGTAAAGTTCTTAGAAGTAGTATTCTGATAGAAGACCTTGGTACCGTCACTGAATGTAACGAACCCATCGGCCTGGAACTTCCCAATCAGGAAATCTGTCTTGTATGCAAAGCAGTTCATCTTGAACAGCTTGCCATTGTGTGCTGTCTCTACAGTGTAGAAGTCTACACCAGTAGATAGCGGGACCTTAGCACCTAGCCCAAACGCCCCAAAGTTCTCCGAAGTGTTTCTCTTAGTCGAGAAACCAAGCTCCAGATACCCCTCCAGGCGGCCTTGTCCAATGCCCACGCCATAATCCAAAACACTAAACACATCGCAAAACCCTGTACCATCGTTTTCTTTGTAAGTTACTGTAACTCTGTCGTTAGACGTGCAAAGATACGAAGGATCATAGTATTCCGGTGTAAAGTTTGAGTCAATGTATTGCTCATCATCTCTAGTAATGTAGTAGTCTTCTACTTTCTTCTCGCCAGACAATATCTCCAACGCAATCTCCTTCTCACGTTGTGAATCGCAGGCGTTTGTCACCAGCTCACGTACAGTCGAAGGTATCGGGGTAGAGTATTGTGTAGATTGAAGAATATCGAAGACAAGCTTCTCAGCGGACTTGTTAATCCGCTTCTGTAGACCAGTGCTATTACTTTGCACCTGCCTACCGATTGTCTTAATGCTCATGTTATTAGATAAAGAAATAGCCCTCACAAAACTGTGGGGGCTATTAGTTGTAGAATCATTTGTACTGTTTCGATGTTCTGTTTCTGATTTCTCGGAACATACAACACCGGCGGGTCTCCTGATTCCATTAAAAGATTCTTGAACATCTTCCACTTGAGTGGGAAGCGTTCATTTGCGTAGCCTTTACACTCTATGACCCATTTACCGTTGGGGTCTACGAAGTCTGGAGTGTATGTGATATCACGGACCTTGTGTTTCTTCTTGTCCAAGTATCCCGTCTTACCATTGTCCTCATACGAGGAGTTGTCATAGTAAAAGCCTTTCATGAGAACATACTTATGCTTCTCATAGTCAGCTGGGATACCAGCATCACGAAGTTGTCTGTAGCAATGAGCCTCTAGCTGAGACCTAAATTTAATACCATCTACTTCTTTGCGTTTGGCATTACGTACCTTCTTCTTTCGCTTTCGAACTCCTGTACTCTTTCCTCGTGATGACATCCTTTGCTGTTTGTAATCCGTAGTTTTTAATCAGGTCTGATATATCCTTGGACTTGTAATACGAAGGTATTACAATGTTCTCAAGTCCATACCTCTCACAGATCTTAACGGCCATTGTCTGGCCCGGGTTACGTTCATTATCAAAGTCATTGTCATACAGGACGATTACTTCTTCGAAGCGCGCTTGCGCTTCTTCGATGGTAGCTTCCCTTGGCATAAGCATCTCTGATTGTAAAGCAATGGATGGACAGTCAAGCACCGCCAAGCACATGACATCCTTGAGCGAGCTTGTGAGAACCAGAGTCTTACCATGTTCAGGCAGCTGCCGATAGCCTTGTAAGCATTCCATACCCACATTAGAACTCCATTTAAAATCTCTTTCAAGCGGACGGTAAATCTTATAACCGCAGTCAAAACGGTAACGGTAACTGATACTATTGCACGAAAAACGTTGTTCATTGATCCAATAATGTGAGATAGGTTGAACGTCAAAGATACGCAATAATTTCTTACTGATACCGAACTGTTTCCAGTAAGCTGCGTCTTTGCTGTTCCACCTACGTACTCTTACTTTGATCTGCGATCTCGTTTTTGCTCGTACTCTCGGCTCCACCTTTTGTACAGTCCCTGCAAGACGTACACCAGTATGGAGACCCAGCCCAAAACAGCCATCAATGTGTATAAGTGATCCATAGAAGTCTAAATTGTATTTGTGTGCAACATAAGCAAAGCAATCAAACGTATGATCTGGGTGACCAAAGTCCTTGTACAGTAATCTTTGCCCTATGAGGGCAATGTCAACTGTGGGGGACTTATCATCACGAAGATCACTACGAAACTTTGTGCCTATCTCTTTGAAGTTTCTACAAAAGTATTTGAATATTTGATACTCCGATACCTTGTCTAGTACATTATCTCTGCTTAGATACTCGTCGCTTTTGCGTGCTTGGATCATGATAAGTTAGGGCCAGACTGCAAATATACAGCCTGGCCCGTCATCTTATATCCAGTCAGAGGAGGCATCACCCGCAGGCTCAGCAACAGACTCTTGTGGTTTTACCAACCCTGGCTGCCAACGCTTGAGGTTCAAGTCGTTAGGATCAAAGTCAGCACGGAACTCACCATAGTCAGCATTCAATGACTTGACAAACAGATCATCGCGCTTTGGCTTTTCACGACCAAAGAAGCGGGTGTATACCTGCTGGTACTTCTCGTCCTTGACACCAAGCAAGAGACGGACACGGTTCTCCTTGAGTGCAGACACATACTGCTTGAGCTCAGTGACATTGCCGCTCATCAAAGACTTGATGTCGTCGATGGCACACTCACCGTCTCTCCCAACGTTGGCCCACGTCTTCATGAAGTCAATGAGTGTCTCCTCACCTGTGTAGGCACGGCGGACACCCTCGTTCTTGAACCACTCGTACTGAGTAGATGGGTTCTCTGTACCCCATGCAGTCTGACCAAACTTGTTGATGTACTGAAACTTACCAGTCCTAGACTCAGGACGTTCGTTAGGCTCAACCAACAGCTCGAAACGAGTAGTGAACTCGTGGAGTTTGTTGTGAACCCAGAACGTGAGCTTGTTCTTGGTAGACTCACCCATCTGTATGCCTGTGTAGTTAGGCTCAGACTTTAGGTTTATTCCGAGAGCATGCAGCTCGCCCAGGGTAGGGTTGACTGCGATAACACTCGCTGTGGCTATGCCACAGTATAGGGGAATCCCACCCCCTCCAACTTCGACGCTGGAATCATTAGATGCAATAGCCATTAGTCTTGGATTTCGTTTTGGTTGTCATTGTGGGGATCTTCGGTCACTTCAGCAATATTCTGCTCCAAGGTCACCTGTGTGCTAGCAGTGTCGTCGATGAGCTGAATGCGCATCACTCTCTGCCGCTTTACACGGATACCCTTGAGCTTTGGGTGGGAGAAAATCTCCTTAGCCTCAGCAATCGTCAATCCATATTTCTTACGGATGTCATCACGGCTCATGCCATCATCCTTGATGTGGCTGATAAGCGATGAAATAGTCAACACCTGCGGTGTTTCTTCTTGTGCTACCTCTGGGGTAGCATCTACTCTTGCGTCAAAAGACATGTTGTTGTGTTTAATCAATGAAAATTTTAGTCCAGTCAAGCTGATCATCAAGTCCTCGTAGATGGTCGCAGCGTGAGCCGGCTGTATCGTCGTTCGTAGAGTCGAACGAAATCTTTGTTTGTCCCTCACCTCGGTATACATAGCCGATAGCGTCACAGTTTGAACATGCAATCTCACGCAGCTTGCCAGTCAAGGACAGGTCATTAGCCTTGACTTCTTTGCCGTTCTTAGTAAGATACTTGTCCTTCAAGTGACCCACGAAGATGACGTGGTCTGCCAGCTTGTTGAGGTTACGGAACCATTTTTGGAAAGACTGTCGCAAGTAGTTGTAGCCTGCACCGTTGGGCAGTGTGAGTACAGACAAACCTTTATTGTCCTTGTCGAAGTTCTTACCCATGGGTGTGGCTTGATACATGGACTTGGCGTCCTGTTCACACCACACTTCCAACTGGGTAATAGTGTCGATGGCAATATACTTGTACGGCTTTCCCTCGCTAATAATAGCTTTCCCAACCTCAGCCAACTCAGCGAGGGAGTTGACTTTGATCTTGAGTGCGTCCACCATATCTGACCCGTCCTCGAGGTCAATGATGAGACAGTTCTCAAGTTGAGAGAGAGCTGTGGTCTTACCGATCTTCGGCGGACCATAGATAATCATGTTCTTTGGTGATTTGCGGGCAGCTTTAATCACCTTCTTTGGTAGTGTTATTTCACTCATTTTGATTTTAAATAGGGAATTTTCTTTTTGGTTTTGGTGTTGATGTTGTATGCTACTTCAGTGCCTTCGGGTAGAGGACAGGGTTCGTATCCTGAAATCAAGTGCTCTCTGAATATGTAGCCGTCGCCGTTGGTTTGAAGTATATACCTACGCACAGTAGGCTTACGCTTTTTACCTTCAACACTCTCAACCCTAACTATCTTGACTTCTTTCATCAATGGTAAATGTTGATAGGTCTGTTTCAAAGGGTATCATACCAAGCATACCATCACGGTTCTTTTCAATATGTGCAGCAAGGAGACCTTGTGGGTCCTGTCCGCAATACTTGTCAGTAATCCCATACAAGTCGTACGGACGCTGCAACATCATGACGACGTGCGCATCCTGACCAATAGAATCACCACCGAACAGATCGGTAAGCAGTGGTTGAAACTGTTGTTTGGCCCGAAACTCTTGTTCAATGTTTCGGTTGAGCTGTGACAGCAGAATAGTAATACTGCCCATACGTGCTTGTATGAGCATAGCAGTCTTAGAAAGCTCATTAAGCTTCATAAGCTCAGTGTCTGCCTTTGACCTCACAAGACGTGAGTGGTCAATAAGGTTGATAACTGTAACACCAGGGTACTTGTCGAAGATTGTGTAGTTGGTCTGCTCAATCTTCTCCATGTTCTGTGGTATGGAGCAGAAGTAGATAGGGTACTTCTTGTACTTCTCCACCTCGTTGACATACCTGTCAAAGTTATCCTGTGACAGCTTGTTCTCTACCGACAGCAACTCAAAGGTTTGCAGCTTTGTATCCTTTGAGCCTGCACGCAGTATCTGCTGATACCCTGGCATCTCAAAGCTCCAATACAATACCACAACTTGTTTGTTTAAGTTGTTGTCAAGCACATCAAAGATCAACTGGTTTGAGAAAGCGGACTTACCCACACCAGGACGACCTGCAATGACGTACATCTTACCACGTTGTAGCCCACCCATAAGATTCTTGTTCAGTCGAGGCCACTTTGTAGGGAACACGATACGATTACCGTTGATGCCCGTACGAACCTCAGAGACTGACTGATTAACCGATTTGGATATGTGCTTTAGTACTTTAACATCTCGTAGGTCAAAGTTGACGAGTGATTCTAGCTTTGTCATTTGGGGAGTTATCTTCTATGTCTTCGTACTTCTCCCAAGTATAGTTATTGACCCAAGTAGGGAGCATTTGCATCCAGCCTAGAGTGTTAGTGGACTTGCGAAGCTCCAACTCATTGATCAAACATTTGACAATGAACTGGTGCTTCACCAAGTCTTCCTTAACAATCTTGTGGTATTTGTCTCGAGCCTTGGAGTTAGCTTTTGCACTAGCATCCTTGGCGCGTAGGACACGCATCTGCCCATTGTTGTAAACCTTTAGGGGAAAGTGGGAGAGAAGCTCTGACCACATCTGATCAAACGATGATTGGAACATGTCCAAGAACGTTTGACGAACAATGTGATCTTCGAGCTCCTCCCCCAACTTAAGTAGGCCCTTGGTTTGCAGGGACTCAGTGTCTGGATTAAGCGTTAGCTGCTCCAAACAATCATAACTTTTAACATGCAAGAGGTACAAATATAAGAAATCATCTGCGGTTATCCCAAACTTTTGTAGAATATCTGTGTTGATTTCTATAAGCATACCAATTATTTAAACACTGCTGTTATCTGCTTGCCTTGAAGTTCCAAAGTGACAGTCTCTTTTGACATTAGCATGTCCACCAAGAACTGTCGAGCATCTACATTGGTAGTAGTCTCTGTTTGAGGTGCACGTGTGATCTCACGGAACTTGTAGTCCTTGTCCTTACGGATAGTGTAGTACCTGCCCTTTACCATAGGTAGGGTAAGCTTCTTCTTTGTAATAGCAAAGACTTTCTTGCGTGCTTTACCAGCAGCAGAATGGATTGTGTTATCGCCTCTGTTTGCGATAGTAGAGTAGATGATTGTATCTACTTCTGTTGTGTACTTTGATTTGATCATGATAAGAAATCTTTTAAATTGTTACTTTGTTTTACGTTTTTGAGGGTTTTAGTAGCTTCCTCAAGCCATTTTTCTTCCTGCGATACAAGCACATAGAAGATGTAGATCTTGCCGATCTTATCACCGTCTTTGCGAATGATACGCCCCAGTCGTTGAATCATAGACAGGGACTTGGACTCCAAGCCCACGATAATGCCTATACCAACATCTGGTACATCCATGCCTTGGTTCAATGCTTTGGTTGAGCACAGAACCTTAGACTTACCTGATTTAAAGTCCTCCAAGGTTGTACTTCTCTGCTTCTTGGTCTTACCTGAGTGATACACAGGAGCACCAACGAAGTCAGCCACACGGTCTGTGAACTTGTTTGTACCACCGAAGGTGAGAATCTTTTCTCCTTCGTAGAACTTACACACGTCTGCAGCTCCTTGAATCTTAGCTACTGCCTCTTGGACAGTCTGCCGTCTACCACGAATGGCATTCATGTACTGTGCAGCAACACCCTTTGGGCCTTTGATTTTACCAGACAGAATGTTTTGAGCATGCTGAAACTGGCCGAACTTACCCAAGACGGCACTCATTCGTACGAATTGTTTATGATACCTGTCGTACTCGACACGTTCAGCTTCATCTAGGTCTACACCAACGCAGTATATCTCGTAGTCTGCAACAAATCCAGCATCCACGCACTCGTCGAGTGTGATGTGAAAGCAGGGAGGTGCAAGATTAGCAAGAACTTTACGATAATCAGGGTCCTCAGGTATAGTAGCAGTCAAGCACAACAACCGATCAAATGTGTTCTTATTGAAGAACTCTCGGTATATAGGAGACAAGCCAAGGTGAATCTCATCACATACTACCACATGGTAGTGCTTGCCTTCCATCTTGTGTGCTGACGCATAGCATACAAAATCAATGCGGTCGAGGTAAGCCTCGAAGCCCCATTTCTTTATCTCATGAGGAAACTGATCCTGCAGTTGTGTAGTAGGGACTAGAACTAGGCATCTAGAGTCTGTGTCTCCGGACTCGACCAGTTCATCCATACTATAACCAATAGCGAGAGCGGCAACGCGAGATTTCCCAAAGCCAGTAGCAGCAATAACGCTGCCTTTAAACCCTTGACGGGCCCAGTGGTTGAGTGCTTCTTTCTGGTAGTCATCTCGTGTCTTAGGGACGTAACCTTCCTGAGTGGTAGGCTTGCCTGTGATTCTGTCCCCAATATACTTTAGTCTCTGCTTTGGTCTCTTGTAATTACCGTTACTGCGTTTCATGTTCATAGATTTCTTCTTCAAGCCAATCCGCTGTTGTGGGATATTCCACAACCTTCATGTCTCGGATTGACACTTCAGGGAGAACGTCAGGCTGCAGATAGCCGTCACCTTTCTCTCCCCCATCGTAGTCATAGACTATTTCAAGTTTCAACTGTCCGATGTCGGAGTCGATCGTTGTGTAGTATAGTTTCTCGCTCATTTTGAATAATTTTAGTATTGATTCGCACTACTTGCCTTGTTAAGGCATTAAAGTCACCTCTCAAAAGCGCGACCTCCGTGCGGAGACGTTTGATCTCGTTTTCTGAATTCATAACCGTTAATTTTTAGTCGTTGTCTGGCCAATACTTTGGCCTTGTTGTATGTAACTCGAAAATGTGGATCGAACTCCAACAACTCTTCTGCACGTTGCACAGCTACAGTTATTGTGGAATGATCCCTACCCGTATACATGCCGAGTCGTTTGCATGTGTACTTGTACAATTCTCGTCTGCACAGATGGAAGAATACCTTCCGCGTATCTGATAAGACATTCGTTCTGGTCTTACTCTTGAAGTCCTCGAACGATATTTCGCAGACATCGCAGCATGCCGCTGCTACTAGGTCTAGCTCTCCATTGTCTATACGTACCCCACGTTTTATGTGAGCCATCGCATTGTAGTGTAGCCCAGGGTATATCCAAGGGCTTGTTTTGTCAATCTGCATGGTGGGTGTGAATGGTGGTTTTGTGCGCCCGGTAGGACTTGAACCTACGGCCAATTGATTATGAGTCAACTGCTCTAACCACTGAGCTACGGGCGCGAAAAAGGGCCAGTGACGTTTCACCGGCCCCCTACTGAAAAATGAATCACGTATGAGCTGCTATCGCCCCACACGCGTACTCCGGGCGGGACTCGAACCCGCAACCTACAGCTTAGAAGGCTGTTGCACTATCCAGTTGTGCTACCGAAGCAGAAGTGATCCATAGTGTTTTCAGTGTACTTCAAGTTTGATTTATTTATCGCCCCAAGAGAGTTTGTGTGTGCAGATTTCAATGCAGGATCTATCTCATTGAAATGTCCTGTCCCCTGCACAGCAAGTTGCCACTCTGAGGCTTGGCATGGGTCTGTGTAGATATTTACACCGTTACGCTTCAGATTGCCGCTGATATGTATGTCGTCTACATAAAACGAGCCTGAAGCTTCGTGTGTAAATACACGTTCGTCAAAGAAAGACGGACGAACACCCACGCCCCCACACCCAAATGCTACATCTACCTGTGTTCTTTCAGGCATATTGATGCAGCTTCCGTATTCTTCCCTCCAAGGGTTTTTGTACACTTTGCTACCTTTCCTGCATACAGCATTCCCACTCTCCAGTATATCGTTACCGATGAGGTTCTCTATTGCATTCAGATGGTAGAGTGTGTCGTCATCAAAGTAGAGTATCACAGGCTCTGCTGACACAGGTTGGTCCATCTCACGTTTCAAAACTCCAAGGAGCTTGGTTGCAGGACCGTAATCCTTGCAAGGCAGCAATTCTACCTTGCCCTTGTTTATGAGTTTTACAACCTTATCACTGAGCTTATAACCTGTATTCTCCCTCAATGATCTGTGAGGAAGAGACAATACAATCTCATCAGGAGCCATTGTCTGTTGAATAAGAGACTGCAATGTGTAGTGTAGATACTCCATACGAGAGGGTATCGACGTTAGTGTAGCAATTACTCTTCTGTTGTTGTACATAGTTGCTCATCTATACATTTCTCCAAGGCTGACATTGCATCAGTTATAAACATGCTGAGACTATCGTCTCTCATGTCCACAGACAATACCTTATCAAGCTCATTCTGCAGCCCACTGATGTGGTGCTTTAGCTTGTGCTTGAAGCGAGTATTACCCTGTGTCTCATCCAACAGTTCTTGTAGTAGCATAGACGTCACGAATAGCTTGACCTCAAGCTGTCGTATCACCTTGTTACCGACTTGTACATCTTTCATGATAGGTCATTTCTCCAGTATGAATCAATTGTCATAAGCTTCATCCTGCCCAGTCTATTAATCTTATTTATCCTGTTAAGATTCTTCCAGGCGCGTGTACCACCACCTTTTTCCATTGCACCCCTAACCCTTGTTTCAAGGACTTCGAAGTGTTCAGCTATCTCACTTACACCATAACCAGAGATGTACATCCTGAGGTAGCTTTTAGCCTCTTCAGGAGAGTATGGTTTAGCCTGTGGTCTTAAAGTCTTAGCTGAGGCCAGCACCTTGCCACGTATACCCTTTTTGAGAGGTGTGGTTAAATTTATCAATCTTATTTTTCCCATGTTGCTGAGATGTTTGTGTCTGCCTTTAGCAAACCGTTTGGTATAATTACTTTGGCAGCCTTCTCCATGAGCTCAGTCATCCTGACTGACCATGCTTCGGCTACATCTTGTCTACATACACAATCAATCTGATCATGTACAGTCATCACAATCTTCACGGTATCAGACCATGACTCCTGTATCTCTCTATGTATATAGATGAGAGCCAGCTTAGTCATGTCGGCTGATGAACCCTGAATAGGCGTGTTCTTAGATGCACGCTCTATACTACCGAACTCCTGAAACATAGACCTGTCATTCCAAATCTTAGGGAACCAGTTGTCGAACCATCTTCTACGCTTGAAGGGCTTGAAGGTAGTAATGTATCCATTACGAGTACCGAATGTACCAAGAGTTTGTAGAAAGTCACGGATGTTAGGGAACTCTGTAAAGTATTTCTCTATGAGTGCCTCTGCTTCTCCCTTAGATATCTGGAGCGTATCGGCCAACTTAAAGGGTCCCATTCCGTAGGCCAGACCGAAATTAATCGCTTTAATTTGCGTCCGTAGGCTCTTTTTCTCAGTAGCGTCAGCGTTCCTCCACTTATCCTCGAAGACAAGGTCGGCACATACTCCATGAAGATCCAGTCCCTTCTCAAGGGCTTCCAACCAAACAGGGTCTTGTGATCCATAAGCGATTACATTTAGTTCCTGACTAGAGTAGTCACTAGACACGAAGACCCACCCTTCGGGTGCGATGAAACAGTTTCTAAAGGTATTATCGCTTGGAATCTGCTGCATGTTAGGCTTGGAGGATGAAACTCGTCCAGTATCAAGGATCTGCGAGAAGTTTGTGTGCACTCGTCCGTCGCTGTTGACGTAGTTGAAGAACTTAGTTCCGTAGGCGTTGGCCAGCTTGGTGCGTTCCTTATAGCGTATATATTCATCGATGAGTTTGTGTTTGTACCTGTGCTTGTTAAGCTTCTTGCCATTGACGTCTTCAAGATTGGGTACGAGGTTTCTAAATAACTCTAGGGTTTGCGAGGGGGATGCCCAGTTGATATGAGTATGTCTGATATCCTCCATAGGAGCAAACATATCCACCTGTACTGGTATATTGTAGTGTTGTAGCAATGGATGTGCCAACACCATATCATCTAGCTTGATTGACTGCTCATGTGCCAGCTTGACATTGTTCTCTGCCATAACTGTCCATTTGTCCTTATCAATAGCTAGTCCCTCGTACTCTATCTCAGAGAATACCTTGACTACCTTATTCTCAAGACGTGCTGTTTGCTCAAGTTCATACGTATGAAGTAGGCTAAGCTGCTTCTGCCGTATGTCCAACAGATAAACCACATCGTTTGCCCCGTACGTAATCTGGTCGACAGTAAAAGGTTGACCCTTGAGTCCGATGAATTTGTTACGCGTCTCTTTATTGAGAGTAGTACCGAGGTATCGCTCCACGCACCTGGAAAGAGAGTATCCATAGTCTTGCTTGCCACAATTGATAACTCTCTCCACAAGAAACGTATCGTATATTTCTTCCACCGAAATACCAGCCCACTTTTTGATGAACTTGTAGTCGAACTTAGCGTTGTGAAAAATCTTGATAATATCATGTGATTCTAGTATTGGTTTAAGAAGTGTGATGTCTACCACACGTGTATCGATTACATACTGTCGTTCCTTATCCCCAATCTGAAGCATGATCATTTTCCTGCACGTGAAATCAAAGCCTTCAGTCTCAGTGTCTACACCAAGGACTGTCTTTGTCTTGCAGTAGTCTGCACATTCCTCAATCGTAGCTGTTTGTATCTCATTTAGAGGGCTGCTTGAGCCTATAAATCTTATTCTGCTCATGATGGATGAGGTTTAGTATGTTGTCTGCCTCCTCAAAGGTAAGATTGCGGCCTCGGAAGAATAGCCCAGACCTACCGTGTTTCTTAGCCATGTCACGTAGGTACTGAAGAGTCTCGGTCTCTCCGTCCTGCATGATCATGGCAACTTCTTTCATTTTGCCCATAGTGTTTTGATTTGTGATTAGAATTAGTCACCCAAGTGAGAGTCGAACTCACTGTCTCATGCACAGGAACCATCCTGCATGAAGCCTTACCGTTAAGTTTGGGTGTAAAAAAGGGGAGCTCAGCCCATAAGGACTGAACCCCCCGTGAGACTTAGGATACTAGCTCCCCTGTCTCAATGTTTACGTTCGCGGGGATGCCACCAGTAGTTTTAGCTACTGCATCCGCCTCGAGGAAAACATGGTTTGGCTCACCAAAGCAAACTCGAGAGTTCGCAAAGATGTAATTGCCCTGATGAGTGATGAATGCGCCTTCCTTACCACGACGCTTTGCAGCTGTCTGAAGGTTGGTCATCTGCCACTCAGTGGGCTCAACAGTTTCAACAATTTCAACACGCAACGGAGTACCACCAACCGCTGGGTTGCTGATGTTCAATGGCTTGACCATTCGACCCATCTCATCAGGAGAGTAGCCTTGTGTCAAGTCGACCCCCAAGAGTTCAGTCGCATCTGCTGGTTCACAAGTGAGCCAAGCGCGACGAGCTCCCCCTTGAGAGAATCGATCATCAGACTTGTTAAACGCTGCCAGTGGATTTGCTTGAGCTGCTCCTTCGAGCCGTTCAGCAATCTCCAACTGGATTTTACCATTAGCCACTTGGCGTGATTGTACCAAGAGACTGTTGCCTGGAGTTAGGGCCTCCAGCTTGCCGCTGTTAATGATGTTGTCCATGATTTTATGGATTACATGATTTTAATGATGGTGACTGTTAATGGCCGTCACCTTACGCCATTGGAGGACAGAGGAGGATTCGAACCTCAGTTGATGGTCGTTATAACGACACGCTTCAGCAAACCCCAAACCTGAAACCGTCGAGCCCCCTCCAAGGGGTGTCTCTGTCCTTAGTAGTGCGGAAGGAATCGAACCTTCAGGATAATGTCTGTAGCTGTATACTCTCTACATATGACAACCCCCCACGCCAATGCGCACTATTTGTAGTATGGAGGGAATCGAACCCTCGAGTGTAGCAACGTAACTGGTAGTTACGCGCACTGTGTTAATCGCATTGTATAGTGAATCCATTACTACACACTCTCCCTTTGCATACTATCCCACACAGGGAGTGATAACGATAGCAATCTATACCTAGCATAGGTATCTAGTTGATCAGACTGCCCGTAATTGACAAGGTCGAACACCTCTTTTACAATGGTAACAACTTTTAGGACACGGCTATTTTATCACATGAAGGGTGGCCCCTTAGAAACGCAGTGAGGAATCGAACCTCACTTAACTCGAGTATTAGCCACCAGGCTACGTTTGTAACCAGTTTACTTGGTTTTGTTTATGATACCCCAACTACCTGTTGGGTACTTGATCCTGTATGGCA
>UEXN01000087.1_pt2 | contig 83443 bp, 98 predicted proteins | sample 1796711 | NCBI WGS metagenome assembly UEXN01 (sample SAMEA4772470, study PRJEB27181) | metagenome | reverse complement strand
CCTGACTATTCAGACTTCATGTATGGTTGATACTCAGGCTTGCATAAGTCTTTAAGTATCAGAAACATTCCATGTATAGTTGATGAAGTATCAACCGAACCAATCTATCGTTGATTACAACGATTGGTTGCCCGAAGGCAACTGGGTTGATTTGGGTTACGATAATGCACCCACAGAAGACCAACTTCGCTCACAGATTGAGGCTGGAGAACACAATGATGCTTACGGTGACCTCGGATGTCCTGATTGCGGCAACGTGGATTTGTTTTGGAAAACCCACAGTAGTAAAGGTCAAAGATATAGATGCCTTAGTTGTGAATACTCATCCAATTGGGAAACAGTAAAATCGCAAGGTGACTTAACGCTGCAAAAGTTTGGACTCACCGTAGATTGTCCCCTTTGTAGTGAAACAATTTCAGCGTATAATCGAGCCAGCATTGATTCTCACTTCCGAAAGCACAAGAAAGAAGAAGCCGAAGCAGCCGAGGCATCTGAGCCGAAAGTTTCGGAAGCCGAGTGGGACATGAATATCGACTGGAACAGCCGATGTCCTAAATGCGGTAAGTCAGCAGATAATCCAGTCCGAACCAAAGAGTATGATGGGTATGTGAGAACCACTTATTATTGTGATTGCGATGTTGGACAACCCAACCCTGATTTTGAAAACCGATTTATTAGTGAATATCTCCGGTGGTTTGGCTCACCAGCCTCCAACGCCGACCAAGTTCTTTCCGGACACACCAGCGTTAAAGCATATTGTATGGGTCACCACGACTTCTTTCCGAGAGATACAAGTTTCATTGGTTATGATGTTGAAGAAATAGAAGCCCTCGAAGAAATGTTTTATGTGAACTACGGTATCCGAGTATCACTTCCTCGCCCCAAACCAGAACAAACTCTCGGACCAGACGATTTGTGGCTGGAAGTTTATTCTAAGCCTTCTTCTTCCAAACCATCAGGAGATGCGGGAGAATCCACTTGTGCAAAATGTGTTGAGAAACTTATGTCTGGTGCAACTTACAACCGAGGCCACCGACCTAAAGCCATGATTCGTTGGTCAGACTGGAAAAACGACGATTGGGACAAAACTGTGGAACTTTCATCGGTTTCGATGAAATCTGAATGGCAAGAAGAAGTAGAATGGAATGATAAGCCCAAGAAAAAGACTGAACCAGAATGGGAAGATGTTGAATGGGAAGCCGAGGCACCTGAGCAACCTCGAAAGTGTTGTGAATGTAGCACTACTGAAGGTTTGACTACTATTCAAGCAGGAACTTTTTGTTGGGATTGTTTGCCTATCAATCTTGGAGCCGAAGAAATGTTTTATTATCATGGCACAGATATGACAAATCTTGCATCCATATTAAAGGAAGGTATTAGGCCAACAATAGATACTGACTCAAGATGGGGAGAGGACATAATGGATATTTCTCCCTATCCTTATTACTACGCTGAAATTGATGACATTTTGCCCTCGGTTTTTGTAGCGGATAGTGCTGAAGAGGCTCGTTGGTGGGCAGATGAATCAGGTATTGAGAACATTGGGGTGTTAAAAATATCTTCACAAGTAGAAAACTTAGAAAACTTTCATGGTGATGGTAATGGGTATAAAACTTCTGAAACCATTCCTAAAGAATACATTGTAGAAGTCATTGATAAAACATTTGATGCCGAAGATGATTATTGGGCAGGTAGTGTTGCCAAAGCAATTGTTAATGAAATGGGAGATGACTATTATTTTAATGAAGATTTGCACGAATACAACTGTGTGCATTTTGCTCAAGAAATGTCAGGGTATCTTACTCAAGATGGAATACCCCACGAAATACAAAGTTTCGCTGGATACGGAGGAGAAGTCGCTCATGCTTGGGTCTATGTTCCTTCCGAGGGTGAATACTATGATGCTTGGACACCCTATGGAGTTTCTGATTGGAAAGATTTAGACTTCTGGGAGACTGTCGATTACACACCAGAATGGTTAGAACAACAAACACCCGAAAGTTTTGAAGCAGAAGATAGTTGGATTTTAGAAATGTATGAAAAACCAGACTTTACAGGTAGTCGAGGACAGATAAATGTTTGGAGAGAACAAGTTGCACCAGAAGGCACAATTGTTTATCGTGCTATGCCAGAAACAGATTACAATATCGCTTTAGGATTGGGTTACCTCCCAAGTGCTTCGCACAATGTTACAATTTTGAAAAAGTATGATTATGCTGTTTTTACATCATTTAGCCCAACACCTACAAGATTCCAAAGTTCACAAAGTTATTCAGAAAAGTTTGAAATGGAATATCCAATTTATGAAATAGACATTTCTGGATTACAGGTTTTTATTATTGAGCCAGAGTTAGGTAATCAAGGTATTATTGTTGCCGTTATTGAACCCATTTCAGTTGATAGGATAACGCCTTTAAGTTGGGATGAAGATTACAAAATGACTCTTAGAGCCGAAGATAATTACGATTCTACTTACGGCAAAGCCCAAGCCAAGATTCGCAGAAAGTTAAAGAATAAAATCAAGCAACAAGCCATCATGGGAACTAAGGCAGGTCAATGGTCGGCTCGAAAGTCTCAAGAACTCAAACGTCAGTATGAAACTGCTTGTCAAAAGAAGGGTCTCCAACCCTACAAAGGGTCCAAAACCAAAAAGCAACAAGACCTTTCGGATTGGAGCAAACAAAAGTGGAAAACTGCATCAGGCAAAAAGTCTTCGATTACAGGAGAACCTTACTTTCCAGCCAAAGCCGTTGCAGCACTCAAGCAAAAGAACCTTTACGCTAAAGCCAAGCGACAAAAAGCCGCCGCTACAAAGGCTGGCAAACAAAATGCTCGTTACTCCGACGACATTCGAGCAGTAGTCAAACAATTTCGAGCCGAAGAATCAGGGTCTCCGACCCCAACACAATTGTTAAATTGGTTATCGCAACCTAAGACCATTACCACAGAAACCACAGAAACCTCAGAAAAACCAGTTGAAGATTGGGAAAGAGAACCAACTCGATGTGTCTGGTGTAGTTCTGGTGACATTGATAGCGAAACTCCAGAACACCAAGAAGAAGGGTTAATCTATTCTTATGTGGGTTGTAAGGATTGCGGTTGTATTTGGAGAGAAGAATACCGTTACGTTGAGAACGAGATTATTGAAGAAGGTGAAAAACGGATTTTAAAATCAGAAGATGAACAATTACAAATTGAAATTGAAGGCATTGATGAAACTTACGGCTTGATACCTTCGGACCCAGAAATGCTTTCTTTGGCCGAATCTGCTGTTTCTCAATATCTCTCTCGAACAGATTTACCTGAAACTTTTCAGTTGCATACTAATCCACACTTTGTTTTTGTTTCCGCAGATGCTTTCGGTCGCAGTAGCCATGTAGCACGTTTCCGAAGTCAAACTTCCAGCCACATTCCTATCATCATGTTATCTTCTGAGGCCATCCGAGAATCTGCTGACGACTACGGAGTGTCATTGAAAACTGCGGTTGAAACCACAGTTTGGCACGAACTGGGTCATGTTCTCTGTGAACTTTGGGACATGGAAGAAATCTACCCCTTTGAGTCGTATAACGACGAAGAGGAGTTTGCAGAATCTATCGCAGAATCCATGTATTTCCAAGAGTCATTTCAAAATCCGGTGGTTTAATCGTGATTCCTATAAATTGGTTTTACAAGAACAAAGTGGATGAAGAAGATTTGTTCGACATAATATCGCCTATTGAATATCTTCCATCTCGTGAAACATGGGAAGAATCTAAAGAAATACAATTATACATTAGAGCCTTGTGTCCGATACACGGTCACCATTTGTTTATTTCTTGGGACAAAATCATAGAAGACCGAGATGTTCAGAACGACCCAGCATTTGATATTTACATTGGTTCAGATTACGAGGGAATCCGTTTCATTAAACCACTCAACCGAGTCAATGCCGATGAAAGTTTATTCGTTTGCGCCCAATGTCGTAAGGATTCAGACCACAAACTCTCATTTTTGGAACTATATGGTTGAAATAACTTCCCTACTCAGGGTCTTGAAGCCACCCTCGGTTTAGATGTCATAAAAAATAATTTCCATGGCCTTCAAGACGGTGATTTGCTGTTAATCAAATTAACAAAACAGGAAACTCTGTCCAGTTGATGACAGTCCTTTGAGGGACTGATACAAGAGTAACCTTCATAGCGAAACCCAAAATACCAATCCCAGAATCATAAAGGTAACTCCTGAAAGTTTCTTTTTGTTCCTCATAGCAATCCCACCTCAATAGCCCTGCTTCGTAGTTGTTAAAAATAGTGTTGCCTATTTTCTTCCCATCTGGTTCTTCAATGTTAATGGGAAGCGATTCTAATTCACCTATCCTGATGGCTCCAATTGTATTCAAATCTGCTGGAACCACACCCCAAAAGTCCAGTCCAGACATCTCATTTTCCCAAGCCTCAAAATTAGTTTGGTTAAAGATGCTCCAAATACCCATAGGAGTGAGACCATCCATATCTTGGCTCAATCCAATGATTATCAAACTATCTTCATCACGATTAAGTAGGTGCGTCTCTATGGCCTCTTTGACATTTTCAGAATCACTTGCTGTGTTTAGGTCTATCTCGTTACTCCCATACCCATCAATGTAAGGGTTCGGCATTTCATACAACCATTCAATTTTTGCTACTTTAACTTTTCGCTTCGCATAAAAATCAATAATCCTTGTTACCAATGTAGGGATTAGCACGGTTTCTTTTATGTGTCCACTATTCCAATCCTTCTTTTCATCCACCGTTAAAATCTTACCAGACAAAAATGCTTCGACAACACTTTCACCACCTAAGAATATCTGGTTTGTAGCAAAACTAACTAATTCATCTTGCCACTCCGAGGTCATGCTCAATGTGGGGTAGCACGACTACTTAAAACCACCTGACAATTTGTTAAGGCTCATCTTTAAGTAGTTGATTGTAGATAGATAAGTTGTTCAGAGGAGGTTCTGTTAGGATAACGAAGTTCACCAACAATAGCCGTTGAGTTGTCACTTAGGTATGCTTTCACTTTTTGTGGAAGTAGAACTTGAGAAGACATAACGACGTTTATGGAGAAGTAAATTATCAAACTAATGTAAGTTTTGTGCATCTCCGAGCATAGGGGCGGCTTCAAAGAACACAAAAGGGAAACGGTCGAAATGGCTTGCCAGAGTGATACGTCCCATTTTATTTTCACAAGGTTTTAAGTATCTAAAAACTCCAATACAGGTTGGTATCAAAATGTTTCCCGTTGAATCGCTCCTTTTTTTAGGCGATGAATACACATCTACGGTTGAAAACATTCTCAACAATCATTTTGGAACTGAGCAACACATGGTTTTAACGATAGTTGAACTTTTGGTAGGTTATCATTTAGCCCACCGACAACTCATGGATTATCTGGAACATTTCAACCCATCCTTTTCTTTAGAATTAACTGACATCATAGTTCACAAACTAATTCAGGAGCATTTGCAGTTCAATAATTCTACATCACAAACCCTTCAGGATTTGTTAGACAACGGTGTTTTAGCATGAATAAAAAGAATCGCTTGAAGAAGCCTGATAAGAAGTGGAAATCCACTCAGGCACCTGTGGAAGAAACAGATGCCCTACAACTCCAAAGAGAATTATTGGGTATCGAACTTTGTGTTCAATGTCAGCACACATACCCCAGAGAACTCGGTGTTTGTCCCTCTTGCAGTTAAAACAAACCTGCAAGTTTATATGGGTGAATACACACTAACCAGAGTATGACCTCGGACTTTAAAGTTGTGAACATGGTAGCAGGAACACGATTGACAAATAGCATCGACCTTTATGCGGTTTCCGCAGAATTGGATGTAGATTACGAAGCAGAGCAATTCCCCGGCATGGTTTATCGCATCAGCCCTGCTACTCACGGACCCACAGCCCCGACACTTTGTTTGTTGTTGTTCAATAGTGGAAAGTGTGTAGCCACAGGTGCTAAAACTTACGAAGATGTAGTTACCGCTATGCAAATGATTCACGATGATTTGAATGAAGCCAAGTTTAGTCTTTGGCCTTTTGAAGAATCAGACATTGAGGTTTCTAACATTGTGATTACTACTGACTACGGTAGCACACTTTCACTACGAAACCTTTGTTTGTCGTTGCCATTCGACAAGTCTGAATACGAACCAGAACAATTCCCCGGACTCATTTACCGACTCACGGAAACCAGTGGTGTCTGTTTGATTTTCTCATCAGGCAAGTGTGTGATTACTGGAACTTCCAGTCTCGATGAAGCCGAAGAAGCCGTAGCAGAACTTCGTGCAGAACTTGACAGTTACATCACACCATAAACAACGAATGTTTTAAGTATCAGAACAATACCAATCTTGTTATGATGCCCGCACTTGGACTCGTTGGAACTGTTGTTGGATTTGGTGGTTTCGGATACGCCGTAGTCAAACTCACTAAGAAAGATTGGAAAGCCGTTGCTGTTGGAACAGCCGTTGGTGCTGCTTCACTTGCTCTTGTAGGCTGGAATCTCCGCACGCTTCGTGACGTAGTTCCATTCGGTGCAGAAGATTACATGAATCGTGATGATGTCGAAAAGGTTCTGGATGCTTCTAAGGGCAAGATTGTTTCCGTAACTTTCATCAAGCGAACCAACGGTGAAAAGCGAACTCTCGTTGGCCGTATCGGTAAGAACTACAAGCCAAAAGGCACAGACCCATTGGGCGGCAAGAAGGCTCGCCGTGGTCGAGACTTGTTCACGATTTATGATATGCAAAAGGGCGGTTTCCGCATGATTTCTATGGATTCCGTTATCAGCATTCGTGCTGCTGGCAAAGACTACAAGGCTTGATACTACGGACCTTTAAGTAGTTCCTACAACATATACTGTATATGCCTGACTTATTTTGGATTGCAGAAATGCAAAAGTATGTAGAATTGTATTCTTTGTTTCACAAAGCAATACTCGCCGTTGAACCCCGCACCGATGCTGAAACTCTCCTGCATCTTTGGCATGATTTCCGAGAAAGTGTTTGCGACTGTGAGGGTTGTCGAGAAGATTCTAATTGTGTCCTTCATATTGATGTAGAAGACTTTGATAGTTTCGATGACGAAGATTCTGATGAAGATTCTGACTAAGGTTTAAGAGGGTGGTTACGACTATCATTACACATGGTAGCAGAACTTAGAGGTTGGACACCCAGCCGAATTGCTTCCGAACTTCGCATGGAGCCACGTCAAATCGCTGACGCATGGGGTGAAAAAGCCTCAGATTATGCTTACGAACTCCAGACAGGTATTTCCGTGGGCCAAACCGACCAGACAGGTAAAATGTCGGACATCATTAACTTGTTTCAAGACCGATTGGAAACCGTTCAAAGGATTCTCAAAAACGAACATGGATTTACTGCAATTGCAGACATTCGCACCGTCAATAATGACCGCAACAAATACTTGCGTCATTCAGTTTCATTAGTCGGCATGGTCTCCGACATTCGGCGTAGTCGAAGCGGTGGTCGTATTGTGGAACTTGAAGACCGAACAGGTAGTGTGAACATTTTCATTCGAGCCGAAGACCCTGCGGCGGGAACACTTCTTCTTGACGACGTTATCGGAGTCACAGCCAAGTTTGCAGAAGACAAGCAAAAAGGAGGGGCAGGAGACCTAATGTTTTGCTCTCGTGTTCAATATCCCGAAGTATTACCTCATAACTACAATCGAGGAGGCATGGAGTTTGACCCTGTTTCAGTAGCATTTGCTTCTGATATTCACATGGGCAGTAAAGAGTTTCTGGAAAAAGATTGGGACAAAATGATGCGTTGGATGAACAGCGACGATGAAACGGCTCAGAACATCAAATACTTCGTGCTTTCAGGAGATGTAGTAGATGGTATCGGCGTATATCCGGGTCACGACAAGAACCTCAGCATTCACGATGTTTATGACCAATACGAAATGTGCGCTCGCAAACTCGACGAATTGCCTGACCACATTACACCAGTAATTCTTCCGGGCAATCACGACGCTGTAAGACCTGCCGAACCCCAACCAGTTCTGGAACCACTTATTCAACAACGGTTTAATTCAACCGTTCATGTGGGCAACCCTGCACGAATCAATCTTCACCACGCTGCGGATTCTGACGCAGACCCGTTTCAGATTCTTAGTTATCACGGCAAAGGAATTGACGACATGGTTCCACGAATGGCGCACGTTACTTATGAGCGACCTGCGGAAGCCATGAAAGAAATGCTCAAGAAAAGACATCTTGCTCCGATGTGGGGTGAAAGAAATGCTTTGTCGCCAGAAACAGAAGACCAAATGGTTATCCGAGATGTTCCAGATTTGATGGTCACAGGACACACTCATGCACACCAAGTTGAGTGGTATCGTGGAGTTCCATTAGTAGTATCATCTACATTTCAAAATGAAACTGATTTTATGAATATGTTAGGCTATCAAGCCAAAAAGTCTCGGCTTACAGTCTATAATCTCAGAAGTCGTAGCACCAGAGTAATTCCATTCCAAAGTTTCGAGTGAGGCATGACAACACGCATAGCCTTCTCTGATTGCGGCTTTGTCGCAGGTAAGCCTCGAACTACCAGACAAAAGAACAACGATAGATTGAAAAGGGTGATAGGTTATATCAAACACATGGTCTCAATATGTCCTTGTGGTAACACAATTAAAAGACCTCAACATTATGGGTCCTACTGTTCGGACTTTTGTAATTCATTTGACGCTGATGAAACAACTTCTTGGTGGAACACAGGTGGGAAAAAACAAACTATGTTTTGTATTGGTTGCGGTAGCAACTTTGAGTTAGTATTCGGAAACCGTTCTCAAGTTTTTTGTAGTTCTGGATGTAATCGAAGCATTCAACAAAAATCAAAGTGGATTATGTTTAACATTTGTCGTATTCTGGCACGTCACCCAGACGGGCTAACTGCGGGTGAAATCGCTCGACTTCTTGATGAGTTCGACTTCAACCAGAACCAACGTTCAGCAGGATTCCATGCACGAAAGTTATGTCGCATAGGAACTCTGGAAAACATTTCTTCTGAGACCCCAGCCAAATATAGACTTTTTAATCCTGACGCACACGCTGGAGTTTGGTTAGCATGACGGATTGGCGCACCATTCTTAGACCCGTATGGGGATTCATTGTTTTGCAGCCGATTATGTTAGGTTGGTTTTATTTGTTTTCCGATGATTGGGTCGCAGATTATCAAGCCCTCGGTTGGCCTCTTCAAGTTATCGGCACAGTTTGGTTGATTCCTTGCTATGCTTACTATGAAAAATACTGGGACGATAAGAGTCTTTAAGTAGCAGAACAACAGAATAATTCTCATGGGTTTTTCAGTAGGTGACATATTCGGCAAAAACTTCTTGTCAGCCGACACCATTATCGGGGGTCAGAAAAAAACTTTCAAGGCCGATGCTATAATTTCAGGAATCGGAGCCGGAGCATCTACCGCAACTTTTCGTCAAGCACTCACTCACACCATCCCCGGAACAAGTCAAGGAATCAGCCATTTCTTTAAAAAAGGAGGTTCATCAAGCCACTACCACGGAGCCGGTGGGAATATGCCCTCATTTGTTGTGATGCCTGACGACAACACGGTGGAATTAACGGCTGGACACGATTACGGATTTAATCTCACAGGTGCTAACGGAAATAAGATGATTTATCGCATTCATGCCAATAAAAAATTGGGCGGTAGCGGCCATGTTGGGCCAGCAACTTCTTACAACGGTAATACCATCAGTATTCTAACTGCTGCTAACAGTTCTGCTTGGGAAAACATTAAAAAGATAGATGACAATACTGTTGAAGTAGCACTTACTCAAGGCGCACATTACATCAGTCTTGACCCCGGTGCCAGAGTTAGCGGTATTGGAACATTTACAATTAAATTAGAAGGACCCAATGGACAAACTTTCACGTTTGCTCGAAACAACAGTTCGGCTGAACGAATATCTGCGAAAGGAGGCACACCTGTAACCATCAGTTTGGTAAGTTGGATTAAAATCGTTGAAGGATGTATGCTTTCTGATGCTTCCAATTACAATTCTAATGCTAATGAACCTAAAAACAGCACTTGCGCTTACAACGTGGCTAAAATTGAAAGTTTTACAGCCAACAAAACAGTTTTCACTCAAGGAGTTTCAGATTCAATAACGTTTGACTGGACATTAGACTTCTCAAATGGCCGAAACAATTCATCAACCAAACTTTTTATGAGTAACAATAGTGTTCAAAATACTGAAATCAAGGCTTGGTCAGCAGGGGTCAATAATCCCACACCATTTTCCTATAATGTTTCAGCACTTCCAGTAGGCAAAACAGTATTTAAATTGGTTAGTTCTTGGGACAAAAACCCTAATGATGACCAATCTTCAACAATTGAAGTAACAATCAATCCCGCAGAAACTCGTATTGCTTGCGAAGACCCAAACGCCAGCAAATATGGAGAACTTTCCAGTTCTGGAGATTGTGGGTCCTGTAATGATGGATTTTCACTACACACAGATGGGCTTTGCCAAAAAGTCGGTTGCACCACAGAAGGCAATTACAACTACGATGAAACCGCAGTAGTTCACGATGAATCAATGTGTTATGATGATACAGATGATGATAATCTTGAACCAGTAGATTGTGAACTTTCGGAATGGAGCGAGTGGAGCGAATGGAGCGAATGGTCAGATACTGAAACTGCTTCAGGAACTCGCACACGTAATCGAACCAAAACCGTTTTGACTGATGTTGCCGACGGTGGAGCAGAGTGTGGACCCACGGAAGAAACTGAAACTGAAACCAAAGACCCAGAAACGGGTGAAATCACTACTACTACAAACACCGACCAAATTAGTAGCAGTAGCAGCACAGCAACAGAAACTTCGTTTCCAATCATTCCAGTTCTCGGTGGAGTTCTTCTCTTAGGAGTCCTTCTACTTCGCAGATAAACCGTAGGTTTAAATAGGTGCTACAATACTTATACTAAGTATGAAGCATAAGATTTTGATTGATTTATTCTGTGGCACTGGTGGATTTAGTCACGGTTGGATTCAAGGCGGTGGCGGTATTGCTGTCAGCGTTGATAATTGGGAAGATGCTTTGAAAAACCATGCTTTTAATCATCCTGATGTTCCAGTTCTCAACCTTTCACTTGGAGGAGACCTTCAAGAAACTGCTGAAACTTTGTTGGCTTATCTGGCTACTTACTGTGATGCTCACGGCATCGAACCCGAAGATTTGCATTTCCATTTGCACGGTTCACCACCTTGTCAAGCCATTTCCACAGCCAGCCACAGCAGGGCTTCTGCTGACGGTTACATTATGGTTCAATGGTTTATTGACCTTGTAGCCCTTATGAATCCAGATTCATGGAGCATGGAAAACGTAGTGCCTGTCCGAAAGTTTCTCGATTCTTTGCCCACACCAATTCCTTATGTAGTAGTCAATGCTAATGATTACGGAGTAGCCCAAAAGCGAAAGCGAGTTTTTGCAGGTCAAGGGTGGGTCTTGAAACCAACTAATGAAGGACTAACGGTGCAAGATGTTTTGCCTGACTTGATAGGTTCGACTTTAGAACCTTCTCCTTACATGGCCTCTAAGAAACGCTGGACTAAACTTGGAATGGACAAGCCGTTTCCAACTGTGACTTCATGTAGCCCATCTCAAATCCGAATTGTGAGCCGTCGTCGCAAAGCCCACGAAGAACCACAAAGTTATACGATTGATAAGCCCGCCCACACAATTACACAAGTGAACCATATTGTGGAAGAAATTGATGAGGATACCGAAGAAATCACCAAGCGTGGATTCACACTCTCCGAAGCAGCCACTCTTCAAGGTTGGCCTGACTTACAATTCGCAGAAGGTCTTTACTCTAAATCGAAACGTATCATGGTCGGTAACATGGTTTGCCCACCGATTGCTAAAGTAATGTGTGAAAGTCTTTAAGCAAGTCTTTAAGTATCAGAACCAACACAGTTTTATCATGGGTGCAGTAGCAGAAGGCCAAAATTATCAAGACTATATGATTAGTCATCGTTGGGAACATGAGGTTGAGCAACCACAAGTTAGTTCGACCGATTTTGCAGATACTTTCGCTGCCGAAACAGAACCCACTATTGGTGAGCGCATTTCTGCTATGTTTATGGGAGTTTCCAGCATGGTTTCTTCTCAACCCCTTTTGGTAGTTGTCGGATTGGTTGGAGTTTATTTCCTTCAAAAAGGATTTCGTTCTGAGTAATTGGTGAAACCATGTGGAATTGGGCTTTACCAATCAGTCCCGATGAACTGGTCGAACACATTGATATGTTGCAGACCTTAAATCCCGCAAAATTGAAGAACCAACTTAAACAACGAGACCTTCCAGTTTCGGGACCCAAGAGGGACTTGTGGACAAGGTTATTGGTTTATGATATTGTAAATATGACTCATCCTGAAATACTGGGTCCCTTCCATGAATGGTTCGTTGAGCAAACAACGGAAACGAATTACACACCGAGGTTGGGCGCAGATGCTTGGGGTGAACATTTAGTATCCTTTGTTATTCCAGAATTGAGAAACTTTTTAGTTACTCTTCCATTTCCAACAATAACCACATTGAATTGGAAATCTTTCCCAACGGTGTTTTTAGATGCGTGAACGAACCCCTTTCCAAACATTCGTGCAACAAATTAAGGAGCATAAACTTTTCAAAATTGGTTGCCTCAGTCTCATGCTAACAAGTGCGGCTCTGATTAAGTATTTGTGAAGTCAAGTTTATATCAGTCATTCAACTTACCTCCTGTTGAGTATCATGGTTGATGAACCCAATAGATTGAACAATTTGCGATGTTATCTTGCGGGTCCTATTGACCATGCAGACGATGACGGTATCGGTTGGAGAAAAGAAATGACTAAGTTTTTGTCAGAACATGGTGTAGTTGTTCTCGACCCTTGTGATAAGCCAGTCAAAGATTCTTATTTTAAGGAAATCGGTAACGAAAAAGAAAAGATGATGAACCTCAAAGGAACAGGTCGTTATTTTGAACTTACTCAACGTATGAAAGAAATAGTTCACATGGATTTGCGAATGGTTGATATTTCTGACTTTGTGGTTGTTTATCTCGATTTCAATCAACGCCCCTTTGGAACGATTCACGAACTTTTGAACTCACTTCATCAGCGTAAGCCAACATTGGTTGTCGTTGAAGGTGGCAGGTCTAATGCTTCCAACTGGTTGTTCGGTATTATGAATTATGAGTTCATGTTTGACGATTTTGAATCACTTCAAACTTGGATTACTCAGATTGATGATGGCACTATTGAAGGAGACTTGTCTCGATGGGTTTTCATGGATGTTTCAGCCCCAAACGGCAAGGCTAAAATGACCACCAAATCAAAAGGTCGGAAGCGAAGAGTTAATTCAGACCCAGACATTGACGCATTGGCTAAAGAATAGGCTCCAGTAATCTTTAAGTATCAAGACAACCGAATGTCTTGACATGAGCGTAAGTAATCCCAAAACTAACAACGACAAGTTGCTTCAAAAGATTGGCCTTCTCATCGTGTATGCGTGGGTATTGTTAGCAGTTGGATTTTTCGTGCTTACTGCATGGGACCCGACCTATTTAGAATCTGCTGAAAATTATGTTTCAATTCTGGCTATCATCGGAGGTCCTGCCTTGTTGATTGTCACTAAGATAATCGAAACGTGGACCATAGAAAAGCAAACAGAACTTCAAGATTACGAATCCCAAGCAGGGCATGAGCGTGCTATGAATGAGATTTTGACCAAGCATCGTGCTGACATGGAAAGAAATCCTCAGACTATCCCTTCACCTGCGGTTCAAAACACTTCTGGTTCAATTAGCACACAAGTCAAAAATCTAAATGAACAAATCAAGCATCTGCAAAAAGAGATTGAGACCTTGAAGAAGAAGTGATGAATAATGACAGAAGAGATGGATGAACTTCGCAGTAAGGCTGAAATTATTGCAGAAGCCACAGGTAGAACACCCGAAGCAGTTTTAGAAGATTTGCTCGATGATGGAGTAGTTAATCTTTCCAATGAAGACAAAAATGACAAAGATTTGGTAGCCCAACTTAAAGAGGCTGCCGAATTGATTGCTACTGTTCAGAATATCTCCGCCGAAGTTTCGGCTAACACCGTGTTGAATGGCGGAGACAATTCTACCGAAGTCAAAGTTGAAACCACTTTGGAAGGCGACATTGTGGACCGTGCTTTAGAGTCTGTGCAAAGAAAGGCTGAGAAAATCAAAATGATAATTGCGATTGTAGCACCCATTCTATTGTTACTTTCAGGTGGTGTCGGATTAGATTACTTCATGGATAACAATGATTCCAGCGAAAGTCCTGATGACATTTACATTGAAGTTTGGGGTTGCACCGTTATGGAGGCTGAAAATTATGACCCTATGGCTACGGATGACGACGGTTCTTGTTACTGGGATGATAACAATGGTGGCGGTGGTGGACCTCCAGATTGTTCAGAAAATTGGCGTTGGAACGATGTTGTAATTCGTGATTTCGATGCAAACGGCGAAGGCTACAATAACGACATTGAAATGCAAACTGTGTTTGAAGACATGAGTGGATGCAACCGACACATGGAAGGCTACTTCACCATCAGAATCTGGGATGATAGCAACGGGGAAGATTATTCAGTAGATACCATCAATGATAAGTTTCACGATAGATACGTTATAGACGTTCACGAATACGACTTGCCCGATAGTGGCTATGTAATTTCTATCAACTACGAGTTTGATGAAGATTTCTGGGAAGGACCATCAGCCTTTGTCACTACTGAAGCCCCAGACCAAGAAATCGGTTGTGATGCTTACTTCATCAATTCTCAAGCCTACTTAGAAGAGTGGGATTCAGAACAGGATGCAGTTACTATGAGTGCCGATGTTTCTATTGTTCCAGAACAAGATGACTGTAAAGACCGAAACTTTGAGATTCTCTGGCAACTCTATGAACATAACAATCCAGATGTTGTCAAATACGAACACACCACTTGGGAAAGTGGAGAATCATCAGACTCAGATGGTGCAGATTATGTGTTTCACACATGGGACAACGTGGATGAAGGAACATACGACCCGAAAGTTTCATTGTTTTTAGACGGTGACCTACTCGACGAGAAATGGATTGGAAACACCGTTACTATTGAAGCCGAAACTTCTGAACCAGAAACTTGTGACATCAATCTGTTTTCAATGCAATTTACAACTAATGAAACTTCTGCTTCCGTAGCCTATGACCTCGATTGTGGCTATGGCTCAGAAACTGGTGGCTACAATGTTAGTGTTCAATTCATGGTAATAGGAAATGAAAGTTATGAAATGGGTTATCAGTTTAACACAACTCTGCACTACATTTCAGGATATGTTCAAGACATTCATGTGCTGACCCTCAGCAATTTTACACATGAGAACATTACTCACTACGATTTTGCTTGGTTTGCTATTTGGGGCGATGAGAATAATCCAGAATACATTGAGAGATACTGGGACAACATTCCATTTACCCACCCAGAACCAGAACCAGAACCTGTGGATTGTAGCAACCTCTCAATCAGTTCTAATTCATTAGACTTGTCGAAAGATAGCAACGATGATTTAGTAGCCACATGGAATCTATCTCACGATGGACCCGATGCACCAGATTGTTCCATTGAAGTTGAAGTGATGATTACAATTTATCAAAACGGACAATACTACAATGTCAGCGATTTTTCTCAGAACGGTTTTTGGAAAGTTTATACTAACTCTGATGGCAACCAAACTCTCCAGATTACTTCTAATGACTGTCAGTTGTTCAAAGACCTTCCGCCCGGAACTTATGAAGTGCTAATGAAGTATCGCATCGTAGGAACCTCAGAAGCCAGCGAAGACCATTTCGCTAACTCGGTGGTGATTTCGTGAGACCCAGCATTCAATTTGGATTAACCACGTTGGCTCTTGGTTCGGCACTTATGATAATTCCAATCAGGGCTAAATGGTGGCCTTTCGTCGGAACTTTCATTGTAGGGACGTTGGCTTACGAGATATTCCCTAAAGAATGAACATCACAATCTTTAAGTAGTCGTGCAACAGAATGTTGCTCATGGGCTATTATTCTCTCGACCCACTCGGTAAGGGATTTTTCCGTGTGGACCCTGCAATCACGCTTCCGCCCGAAGCCCTTGCGTTCTATTCCGAAACCACCAGTTTCAGAGCAGGGGTTGGAAACATTCTCAAACGGATTATCTCTGCGACAACTGAAAGAGCCTCCAAAAAAGTAATTGCCGAAGTCTCTGTATCCACCGTTGAAGCAGTTGGCAAAGAAACCGTTGAAAAGACAGCCTTAGAATCCTCCACCGAAGCATCTGAACAAATTGCTAAGGAATATCCAGAATTGGCTGCTAAAGCGTCCCGCAACGAAACTGGTGCTAAAGGAAGATTTCAAAATCTTGTGAACCAGCGTTCAAGGAAACTGTTTGATGAAAAAATCGTTGCTAAAGAAACTGGTGAAAATGTAGCCAAAACAACTACAAAAAAGGTTGCTAAGAAAGAGGCTCGTGAAACGGCTGTTGAGCGATACGCCAAATATGCAACCAGTCGTGGACTGGTGGCCGCTACTGCTTTTGCTATCTTAGCACCCTCCGCCAACGCTCTTGCAGATGTTATCGGTGATACTGCTGACGCATTTTTGGGCAACGATTGTGACCGTGCAGACACCGAAGAAAAATACCCAGACGAATCTTCAGAACAAATTGATGCTCGCATAGAAGCCTGTGAAGCCGAAGGTTTCAAGCGAACCATGATGCTTGGAGCAGCAGGTCTTGGAATCGTAGGAATCTTGGGAGCCGTAATTGTAACTCGATTATTCCCTAAGAAAACGAAAGTTCCGGAGGCCACCCAATGAGTCAAAAACCTTGTTGTATGTGTAACCAAGTCAAATCTGGCATGACATATACTTCTAAAGCCTTCTGTGGTCCTTGTCGAGACGTTGCTATTGAGTTTTACTTAAAACATGGGGTTTGAACCACATGGCAAAACAAACAGGTTGGACTTTCACAGGTTCTGCTAATTTTGAACCCATCAAGGGAGCAGGTTCAAGCAGCGATAGAACCAATTTAGAATCTATTGTGAAAATAGTTTCGTCGGAAAAGAAAGGACGTGGAGGTAGCAAGAAATCGAAAGATGGTTTCACCACCATTGAGTTCTCGAAAGTTTCTAAAACTGATGCTATCGAATGGGAAGTCATCACGACTTGTGATGGTAAAGGCCAATCTGACCGAGTAAATCTAAGTTTGACTTACTATGACCCTTATTACATTGGCCGACTTTCTGACCAAATTATTGCTACGCTGACTGATGATGAAATCGGAAATGTCTTAATGGGCGACAATTCAGCAGTTGAACGAAAAATTGCTAAAATGGTGGATTTGAATCAAACCATTAAAACCATTTATTCAACGACTGTGATTACTGATTCATCAGGCCGAGCCGAAGGAACAATAATGCTTCCCGAAACTTATCCTTTTGCCGACTACGTTCTCAACATCCACTACGGTTACTCTAACACTTCTGAGCGTTCTGATTCTGCTAAATCGGATGAGTTCATTTGGGAAACCAGCCTTCTGGTTGGAGAAATTGCTTTAGTTGTTGTAGGTTCGATTCTTTCAGGAGGCACACTCGCACCCGCATTAGGAGCAGGTTTAGTAACCACAGCCGCCGTTATCGGTGCTGTGGACATCGCTTATGCTGCTACGTCTTATTTGGCATCAGGTTTCGGTGCAATTGATGAAAACCGTCATGGATGCTTGTTCCCCATTATGGGATTCAACCACAGTTATACCTTTACTCTCGATGAACCAGTCACCATCATAGACGAGGAAACAGGAACGGAAACTGAATCCACAGCCAAGACTCAAGCCATTGTGTCTCGAATCTCAGACCATACTGATAAAGTAAGCCTTTCGGCTTACGCAGTTCCTAAAACTGAAATGTGGTCGTGGATTGCAGGTGGTTCGGCATTAGTAGCCGCCCTTTTGATTCTGACAAAGCCAAGAGGTGAATCCAATGAATAATCTTCCTTTTGGTAATCACAATCACAGATTGATGGAGTCAGAAGATTTACTGACATATCCCGGTCTCAAAGCAGGGACAAAAATCCAAAAAGTGGGTGAAAAGTCACGCTCTAAAGACCCAGATACTTTGTGTGCTTCTAAACATAATGTCATCGTGGGAGTAACCACTACGGACACAGGTGAAATCATTCCTTTTGAAAGTAGCATTGTAATTTTATTCACAGCCGCTGACACATCTGGGGCAGGTCTCGTTGGTGAAGCCTATACAACCTTAATTTTCGACCCTTTGGAATATGAAAGAGTTGTTAAAGAAGGCAAAGACATTATGCAAGAAAGATATGATAGAGGCGAAGCCTCGAAGTTAGAATACTATGGCTACAATACTGCTTACTATGGTTCAATGCCTGTTCGATGGGTTACTACTGCACCTTCTAACGCCAAAAAGATTTGGAACAGTATTTTCGGAGCAGAAAGTTTCAACGCCGACGTGTGGGGAACAGATTACCATTACGAAGATGCACCAGCACACAAGATTCGTATCAAAATTACCAACAAGTTTGAAGGAGTGCTTCGCACAGTTTATGATTCCGAATTAGCGGGTTCATCTACTACTTTTGAAGAAGGAGGTAAAACATTCATTCAACCTGCTGTGTCTTATTTTGCTGTGGATTCACCGGGGCTTTGGACCATCACAGTAGATTCTATCGGCTCAGGTTCTTGCGCTAATCCTAAACTTGCCCAACGTGAAACTTTCACCGTAGCCACACCTGAGAACTGGGGTCAAGAAGACTTTACTCTCGAACCCGAAACTTCAGAACCCGAAACTTTCGTTGAAACCATTTCTGGAGGGTCCACAACTAAGACCGAAGTGGGTCTTGAAACCATCATTGGAGGAATGGTTGTTGGAGGTGCATTGATTTATGCACTACTTGGATGATAAGGAAACTCGTGTTTGCCCTTGTGCCGACGGCTTTCTTTACGGAGACTTTCGTGATTCCGAAGAACCACCCGAAATCCAATGTAATTCTTGTTTTCAGACTCATTATTGGTTCTGGCAATTAAATCGAAACGACTGGTCTGGAAAATACTGGTATGAGTGGACTCTTCGTCTTCAACCCTAACCTTTAAGTATCAGGAGAACTGCAAAATTATTATGACCTATCGAGAGAGACCCTCATTTACTGAACCAGTAGCACCAAAATGTCCCGCAATTATCTTGAATAATAGTGGTTCTATGATGGCAAAAGGCCGTCTTGAAAAAACCGTTTCTATCACTTCTTCTATCGCTCGTTATAACAATGGAGCAGATTTCTATGTTAATGATGCCAGAACAGGAATCCCCGATTATGTGACTCATATTGATGGAGATATTTGGAGATATACCCAACCACTTCTCCCTATGATGACGGGAGATGATTACTTCAATACATTGGGTTTAGCAGCCGTAATTTCAGAATATCCAGCAGGGATTCATCTCATTGATGATGGAGATGACATAGGCAGATACATTCCAGAAGCACTTCACTTGCTGAAATCTATGAAACATCCGGGCTATATGCACCCAATTACTGTATATTTTGTCAGACCAATGGGACAGGAAAACATTGTATTTAGGTATAAGGAAAGTCTCATGCGAGACCTTCCAAGTGATTCGGGATTCAATGTTGAATGTTATCATGCTGCCCCAGACCACATTTACAATGTGACACCCGAAAGGACAATGACGTGGCCCGGAATGGTTCACACCTCATTGGACCCTGAAGATAAGTTACCCACAGGTATTGAAAAAATTGAGTGAGAACCTTTAAGTAGGTCTGAAGCAGTAGGCTTTGCATGAACTGTGCAGTATGCCATTGGCCTATGTCACCCAAACTTCAATGGGTTTCCGCAGGTTATGGTTGTGCGCTGTGGCATTGTGCTGATTGTAATTGCGACATCGCTGCTAAAGCCCCTCTCGACAAGTTCGCTAATGGATTCCAACCTTCAGTCAGCAACCCTGCTGAACTCTCGGATTCTGATTGTCAAAACATCCTCGACCTACTCCGAAACATTCTTTCTGATGCTCGACCCTCAGCACTTCGCACCCAACTCACCGAGGTTTTAAACGATGGCTGATACCAAGAAAAATCTGATTCTAATTGATGCAGGTTGGTTTGTAGGTCGCAACGCCCGTCATTGGTCGCCCAAAGGGGGCATGAGGCGAGCGCATCGTCGCCACATGGTTCGCACAAAGCCTCCGAATCCATACAAGTTTTATTACCGTTGTCGAAAAATTGTGTTTAATGATTTCACTTATCTCGAATACCGCATGAGACAAATGGGAGTTCACCCGCAATACGGCAACTCTGAAGTAATCGTTTGTTATGATGGTATTTTGGGACGTGCGGCTCGTGGCAAACATCAAGACACTTACAAAGCCAATCGTGCTATCATTTCTGACGATGACAAAGCCGCCGAAGGATATTCAGCCGAAACTTATGAAATTAAGGATTTGCGAGATGACTTTACCAAATGGAATATCAATCCTATGTTGCCTCGCAACGGTTGGGTCGGTATTTACGATGCCGAAAAAGAAGCCGATGATTTGATAGCAGAAGCCGTAGCCGAAGCCTTAGCAAACCCAGAGCGACGTAAGATTGTCGTTTTTTCTAAAGACTCGGATTTGCATCAGATTTTAGGATGGCCTTCTTCCACAGGTTCAGAATTGATATTGTCTAAAATTGAAAATGAAGTTTCGATTGAAGACATTGAAACCACCACAGGAGTTCCCGTTGAAAAGTATGCTGCTTGGAAATCACTTGTAGGCGATTCATCAGACAACATTTTTGGACTTCCGAAAGTTGGACCCAAAGCAGCCTCTAAACTTCTTAATGAACACGGTCAGTTATCTGACATTCCAGCCAATCTTTTGACCCGCTATCGGGTCTTGAAACCAAAGTTGCTGGCGAAGCATCTCAAAGAGTTCCGAGAATCCGAAGAACTTTCAATGTATCGAGTCAAGAAAGATTATGGAACTTGTTGGGAATCCTTAGAAAAAGGTAAAAAGGAATATCTTACTTTCGAGGAAAGTAGTTCCATCCGTCGGGTAATCGCTCCCGAATATCTTGAGTTCGTTGATTTTCGCCCAATGGTGGAGTCAAACCTAAGATTGATTGAACTTCCTTTTGACCCAGACCGCCAGATTTCTTGGCCTTCTGAGCCGACCAATCTTTGTGACCCTGAACAATGGTCTGCTTACTTGGAAACTCAGAACTCTGAGGAATAGGCAATTTCACACCCAACTTTTGAAGTTGTTGCGGCAACCATCGTTTTAGATTTTTGATGTTGTCGGGCGTAATACCGATGTAATCGTAAGTATTCTGTTCAGAATAGAACATTTCTTTACGGTTGCGACGTGCTTCGTAACCATCTTTAGCATTTTTGACCCAATGAGCAGCCTTTTTCAAATCCTTTTTAGAATATGACAAACCCCAATACTCTACAATTATTGGTCTAACAATTGATGGATTATCGCTGGGCATAATTACCCAATCAGGTTCAATCTTTCGATTGTGCATCCAAAAAATAGGTTCATAAACGAAATTGAGTTTCTGACTAAACAACCAATTATCAACTTTCGCTTCACTCTGGCTACGAACTTTATGACCCGCCTTTGTTTTGACCAAAGACGAACCGCTACGGCGGTTCTTTTTTGCCATATCTTAATTTCGTTTGCACGACTACTTAATGATTCACACATTTTGTTTAAGGGCCATACGAAACTTTAAATAGCAGCCACACGCAGGAAATACTTGTGGCATTCCCTCGAAAAATCTTAGTTCCCCTCAAGTCTGAACCAAAACTTGTGGAATCTGCGGAAGTGCCTGAGATTCTTAATTGGATTTCACCAACTCAGTCCTATTGGACCGCTATGTCCAATGAAGCATTTTTGAAAAAAAGAACTCTCAAACAATTGCTCAACAGTCCTGAGATGGGCTACGTCCATGAAGAACCAATAATTAGAACCATTGTTGGCACAGGAAAAACTCTTGAAACTCTACGGTTGAAACTTTTGGAGGAAGACATCGGAGGGGCATTTATCACCTCAGTTCAAGAAGATGGTTTGACTCCAAATAGCGAAATTACTATTGTAATTCAATATGAACCCGGATTTGAAGGATTGGGAAGTTTGTTCACACCAGTTGATGAACAGGTGACAACATCCAAGGCGATGGCCTCAAAATACAATTCAGATGCTACTTGGTATCGGCATTCTTGTTGGGACTCACAAGTTTTTAACAAAAGTCAAACTTGGATTACGGGCTTTCTAAATACTGAAACTACTGAAACAGAGGATGTTTTAAGTAAGTGAACTTTCATAGACCACCTATGAAGGAAATACTTCTTGATGAAGAACGTTTGCTGGAACTTCTTTCCGATGCAGGACCCGGTGGCGAAATCGAAAACCGTTATCTTTATCATATTCTTAAACAATTGCACACGATGGGTGCTTCTTTCCGAGATGAATGGAAAATTGTGATGTTCAACGGCGACCATGAAGGGGAACTTTCTGAAAATTATGCGGCATACCTTGACCTCATTCTGCGAAATAAAAAGGTAACATTTGAGGCAGAATCTGGAGAGTATAATCTTGAATCCTAAAATTAGGCCAGAAAGAATCAATTGCCCTGCTTGTGGTAATTACAGAAGTTTAGTTCTTCGCCCTTCTGAGCGTATTTATGAGTGTGGCTGTGGTTATGCTTACACTCTCAAGTAATCAACTTTAAGTAAGTGCTTTGTCATACAAATACTATGACCAGCGATGCTCAGGTTTTTGTCGATTCCCACGAACACGGTTCGGTTCGAGCGATGGCCGAACTTATCTTAAATGCCGAAATAAAAACTTTGTCTGAAGGTGACTTTTGGGTAATCGGCACAGGTTTTGATAAACAACCACTAACTGTCAAGGTTGAACGTAAAACTTGGTCTGATGCTTACGGAAGTTTCAATTCCAAGCGACTTCAAGAACAGGTTTCTCGTTTGATTGAATCTGCCGCAGACACCTCTGGAGTCCGAACTGTGCTTCTCATTGAAGGTTCACCCAGAGACATTTACGGTGTTAGTCCAGACCGCATTCGTTCTCTGCAACAACACCTTAACCGACTATCCGTAGAATCACTTCCTGTGGTTTATACAGAATCAATGGATGAAACGTTCCGTTATCTTAACTCTGTGATTGCTCGTGTCAAAGCAGGTGAGTTCGGAAGTTTAGTTCGACCTGTAACCGTTGTAAGTTCCACTCGTAACAAACACCACGCTCTTTTAGAGCAAATCCCCAAGGTTGGTCGCACCACAGGTAAAAAAATCTACAACCATTTCGATTCACTTGCTGATTTCGTTATTGCCTTTGAATCCAACCCACCTGCGGGAATCAAACCAGATTCAGTGGCTTACCAAACTATCCTTAACTTCATAACAGAGTCATGGCTTGCACAAAACAGCGAGACTATCGCACAACGAGGTTGATACCATGACAAAGTTTTCTGCTACTATTGATGTTCAACCCGTCAAAACACTCCTTTCAATTCTTTCTAAACTTTCCGAAGAAGCCATTTACACATGGGGTCCTGATGGCCTTCGTATTCGTGTAGTTTGCGCCCAGCGTTTCAAGTTGGCAGATATTTGGCTCAAGCCCGAAGCATTCCGAGAATACAACTGCCCTGAAACCGTCAAGTTAGGAGTCGTCAATGAACGTCTGAAAGACATTATCAAAACTCTGACTTCTAAGGAAACTGTGGATTTTTCTTATGACGGAGGAAAGTTTTCGTTGGAAGCCAACGGACTTCGCCGTGTCGTTAAACTACTTCGCTTGGAATACATGAACGAGGTGGACTTGTTACCAGACTTTTCTTATTCTTACTCTTTAACAACCATTTCTAAAGACATTCGTGATTATCTCAAAGCATTAGGCAAGACATTGGCTTTCGATGCTATTCTCAATACTGATTCTGAAGGAACACGCACACTTCTATGGCGTAGCAAAAACGACGACGAACCAATTGAATGGAAACCAGTTTTCGATGCTGAAAATCCAGAGCGAGTTCTTACAGCCAGCGATATTTCATCCACCACTTACACCACCGAAGAAGTGCTTTCCACTTTAGGTGCTACGCTCCGAAAGCAATCTTTGACTTTACAAGGTGGACAAGACATTCCACTTCGAGCCGAATGGACACCGCACGATGGCTTCCGTGTTATTGCTATGGTAGCCAACAGGAGTTGAAAGTTTTATGCAAACGAAACCCACAAATTATGAAGCCGCCAAACGCTTAGTCGTCGTCGGTGAAACAGTTACTGCTGAAGTGATGGTAGGCAGACTCATTGAGTCCCGTCGCCGTGAAATCCCCACCAAACGTAGCCTTTCTGCTCGCATGAAACAAGACCCAGATTTCTTAGTTATCAAAACTAAGCGTGGACCCACAGAGTTTCAAAGAATCGCATAACTGCGGGGTCTTGAAACTACATCTAAGACCGAAAACCTGCCGAAGCAAAGCATTAAGTAGTTGCACAGAATAAGACCAAATCCTGACCAGAGATGATACCATGAACAATCAAAACCGTTTTAACCTTTCAGACAATTTCGTGAATAAATACCGCCGACGTAAGGCTCCTTTTGGTTTCAACGGACTTGGAGAATTAGTCTATAACAGAACTTACTCTCGCTTGAAAACTGATGGAAAGAACGAACAATGGTTTGAAACAGTTCAACGAGTAGTGGAAGGAACTTTCAATATGCAAAAGCGACACATTGAATCACACGGTCTTGGTTGGAATGCTTGGAAAGCACAACATTCGGCACAAGCCATGTATGACCGAATCTTTAACATGAAGTTCTTGCCACCCGGTCGAGGTCTTTGGGCTATGGGAACACCAATCACAGAAGAAAAGAAACTTTTTGCTGCTTTGAACAACTGTGCTTTCGTTTCTACCGAAAAGATTGCTTCAGAGTTTTCTAAGCCATTTACATTCTTGATGGATGCCTCTATGTTGGGAGTCGGAGTAGGTTTTGACACCAAAGGTGCTGAAACAATGGTTGTCAAAGGACCTGCTGAACATCGCTCATCTGAAACAGTTGTGATTCCAGACACTCGTGAAGGATGGGTTGAATCTTTGAAACTTTTGTTGGATTCGTATGCCTACGGCACAGCCCCACTGGAGTTTGATTACTCTGAAATCCGACCTGCGGGAGTTCGCATCCGAGGTTTCGGAGGAGAAAGTTCAGGACCCGCACCTTTGGTTTTACTTCACGATGATGTCCGAAGGATTCTCAACGCTGAAACAGGAGGTCCTATTTCAATCACTTCAATTGTTGATATTATGAATCTCATTGGTAAGTGTGTCGTTGCAGGAAACGTCCGAAGAACTGCTGAAATTGTGTTTGGAGAGCCAGATAACGAAGAATACCTCGACCTCAAGAACTACGAGGCTAACCCACACCGAGCCGAATACGGTTGGACTTCTAACAATTCAATTTTCGCTGAACTCGGTATGAACTATGAACCTTCGGCAGAACGTGTGCGACTCAATGGTGAACCCGGTTATGCTTGGTTGGAAAACATGAAAGATTATGGTCGTATGGCTGATGCCCCAGACTACAAAGACCATCGAGCGATGGGTGGAAACCCTTGTTTGGAACAAACATTGGAATCCCACGAACTTTGCTGTTTGGTTGAAACTTTCCCGAACAATCACGACTCACTCGATGATTATCTCGAAACTCTCAAGTATGCGTATCTTTATGCTAAAACCGTTACACTGGGTCAAACTCATTGGGCAGAAACCAATCGAGTTATGCTAAGAAACCGTCGTATCGGATGTTCCATGAGTGGTATTGCACAATTTGTAGCCAATCGTGGTATCGGAGAACTTCGTTCATGGATGGATGTTGGCTACGGACACATTCAGAAACTTGATGAAAAGTATTCCAATTGGTTTGCGATTCCAAAGTCTATCAAGACGACCAGCATTAAACCATCAGGAACTGTTAGTCTTTTAGCAGGTGCTACACCGGGAATCCACTTTCCTGAATCTCGATATTACATTCGACGCATGAGACTCGGCAAGGATTCTAACCTTGTGGCTCCGTTGGAAAAGGCTGGTTACAAAATTGAACCTGCATTTGGTAGTGAAGATACCACAATGGTTGTTGAAATCCCAGTTGATTTGGGAGAAGGTGTGCGAACCCTCGACGATGTTTCAATGTGGGAACAATTGAGTATGGCTGCACTTGCACAACGATATTGGGCAGACAATCAAGTATCATGCACCGTAACTTTCAATCCAGAATCTGAAGGTTCTCAAATCGCTAATGCTCTCGATATTTACCAATATCAATTGAAAGGTATTTCTTTCTTGCCGAAACTTGATTTCGGGGCTTACCCGCAAATGCCTTACGAAAGCATTGATGCTGATACTTACCATTCCATTAAGTCAAAACTGGGCAAACTTTCCTTTGGTCGAATCAAAGGAGAAGAAGTTGTCGTCGAAAGATTTTGTGATAACGACGTGTGTGATTTGGACTTTTCAGAATCCCAAGTTGTTGAAGCAGTTATCACTGAAGCAGTAGCCGCCACAGAATCTTCTGAAGTTAAACTGTAAGTTTAAGTGGGTGATTCTATCTACATAGTCTTGTAGTCCCCGGCTCGTGACCTCTTCTTTTCGGTCTCCTCTCGCCTCCAACGGGTCGGTGGGCTACACCAACCTGCGGTTCATTCCGTAGGAATGGGCTTGTGGGTTAGTTTGGCCTATACTTGACGGCTGGGGGTCGTTAGACCCAAGTTCAAATCTTGGCAAGCCCACCATAGTCTTTAAGTATCAGAACTACTAAGTTTTGGATATGGCTCAGAAAAATTGCGGTTGTGGTCAAGACCCTTGCATTACTTATGGGTCAGAAGAGGATGAGAGAGTAGTTTGTTTCATTTGTAACCTGACTCCTGAAGAATCTGATGGTGAACACGGTCCTATGATGTCCACGCTGGGCGGAGACGCTTGTAAGGATTGTGCCGAAGAATATGGGTATAGACACCCCAGAGATATGATTTATCTTGATGCAGAAACTTTTGAAGCCACGACAGGATATGGCTATGACGACCCGCTCGAAAGAATGACAGATGAAGAAGCATGGTTGGAATTGCATGAAAGGTATGAAGACGATGAAGAATGGGGTCAAATGACTTTAGAAGAGTTCAAAAAGGCGTTTATTGAGCAAACTGAAAAAGACGATGAAATCCAAAGAAAATATGAACAACGGTTAAAAGACGAAGGCCGTGACATGGATGGAAACCCAATCAAGGGTGCTGAAACTTTTGAAGCCCCGAAAACCATGACAAAAACTCAAGCCAAGAAGAAGTTTTTAGCAATTCTCAAGCCTTATTGGTTAAAGGCTCTCAAAAATCAGAGAGGACCCAAACTCACACACAAACAGCACTTAGCCACATTAGATGACCCTGATGATGATTATTACGGTATGTATGAGGAAGATTGGGACTGGTGGAACAACCATGTTAAAACGGTTCAATCTGGAGCCTATGGTCCAGCCAACCCTTCTGGAGATACCATGTTAAGAGAACGCCTTCCATATACCTATTACAATTTTATTAACAGTATCGCAGGTATAGTTCCAGATGAGTTGGAAGAAAAGTATTCCTATGAAAACGGTTACGATACAAGCAACATATTCTATGAACTGTGTATCTTAGATGGCGAACCAGATGAGGATAACTTTAGTGCGGCTGACAAAAGAAAACTTGCTGCATTAGAAAAGCGTTACGATAAGGACCTAATTACGAGTGATGTATTCTTTGATACTCAAGAGGCTATTTGTTCCAAGTATGATAAACAAGTTGTTCACCGAAATGCTGCTTCTGCGGCCAAGTGCCGACATTGTGGACCTTACATAAAGGCCATGAATAACACTAACAATTGGAATTGGAAGTTTCTGGAGTATGGTGATTTTTGGATTGGGTGCAAAAATGAGAAAATCCCTGTTAGAGAACTCAAATCTTTAACCAATATAATTCTCGGTAAAGCCAAGCCACAGCCCAAGCCAAAAGCCAAGCCAAAGGCTAAGGCTAAAGCCAAGACTGGCCGCAAAGCACCTACAATTTCAGCCACTAAGCGAAAGATTGGCACTCGAATGCGAGGCAACGATGGTAAAATGTGGGAAGTCAAGAAATCAGGAAAGTCACAACGCTGGATGGCTGGTGCCGAAACTTTTGAAGCCCCGAAATCTAAGGCTAACAAAGGTTTTGTATGGGAACACTATGACTATGGTGACGACCCCAGAACAAAAGCGGCTCAAGAATCTTATGGTAAATATGCTGGTAATTTTACTATTGGACCTGCTGTTAAGAAAGCCCAAAAAGATGGTTGGAAGCGGGTTAGTTTTAATTCTAAGTATGGACCAAGGATTTGGAGCCGAATGGCAAAAACCCCACAATGGAAGCCGTGGGTCAAAGATTTAACCGCACGATGTAAATATGAAAGACATATCATGGATGAAACAATTCAGGTTTTGAATGGAACTTCCTATTGGAAAAAACCGGGTGATTACAGCCCCGACCACATGGGCGAAGACGGAGATTGGGAAATCTTAACCAAAGATAACAAAATTATGTTGTTATACTATTATGCTGATGATGAATTATCAACTCGTTTGATGCGAAAAACCTTTACAGTTCCCAAGACTAAAGCCAAGCCAAAGGCTACAACTCGTAAAGCCAAGCCAAAGGCTAAGACTGGTCGTAAAGCACCTACAATTTCAGCCACTAAGCGAAAGATTGGAACTCGAATGCGAGGCAACGATGGTAAAATGTGGGAAGTCAAGAAATCAGGAAAGTCACAACGCTGGATGGCGGGTGCAGAAGGAATGGATTCTGAACAAGATGGTTACACTTTTGCTTATTCTCAAGGCCACAACGATGGTCGTAAAAATATAGGTTACAATCAGCAACTTTCTTCGGGTCAAGAGCAAAAACATTTCCGAAAGATTTTGTCTCAACGTGCAGAATCATTTGACCCAGCAGATGCGTGGGACAATCATATTCACCAAGAAGAACTGGCTCTTGAGGCTTATGAAGAGTATCTCGAAGAGGTTTCTGAACAAGATGAACCACTATCTTTTGAAGATTGGTATGAGCAAACAATGGCTATCTACGATACCCCAGAATACGATGAGTATTTAGAAAAACAATACCTTCAGATACAAGAAAACGCAGAAGAACTGGAACGACAGTTAAAGACTCTGGAAGCAGAAGGTTTTACTGATACTTTGAAAAAAGTCGCACCTGCTATCGCTGCTATTGTTGGAGTCTTAGGCGGCCTTCGTGTTGCTGGATTCAAGTTTAAGAGGAATTAAAATGGAACATATTGAAATACTGCTTACGACCGCTTCTCTTCAAGCCTCTAATGCTGTGGCATGGGCAGCCATGACTGAAAAACACATGGACACTTTGCTATCTCGAAGCGGATTACTAACGGCCTTAATTTTAAAACTGGGGGAGTGAAGCAATTGTCATCAGAATCTGATGAGTTTCGTCAAGACCTACTTCGTATGGTTGAAGGTTTTGTTACCGAAACATCGGAAATGAAACAAATGATGGGACAAGTTTCTGAACGTTTAGAAACTGTTGATGAAAGTTTAGACTACATGAACAAAGTAGTTCGAGATGGCAACGGCAGACCACCTTTGATTACACGCATGGAATTGTTGGACCAAAGATTAACTCAACAAGAAAAAGCAGCAGACCGTTGGTGGCAAGTTTGGGTCGCCGCCGTTCCGGGTGTTGTGGCTTTGATTACAGGACTTATCATCTAAGGTCTTGAAACCAATGTTTTAAGTATCAGAACAACCATAGTAATTCTTGAGGAATCAAGAATGCCTTACTCCGACCCAGCCAAGAAAAAAGCGTATCAAGACGCTTACAATCGGCAGTATTATCGTCGTAATAAGACTCGTAAAAATCTGGTCAATAAAGCGGTCAGTTCTAAACAAAGACTTCGAGACCAAAAGCGACAGTATCTTTGGGATTATTTTGAATCCTGTTGTAGCCGTTGTAGTTTCGATGAACCTGCTGATTTGATAATTGTTCCTAAAGATTCCAGCAGACGTGCAGTTTGGACCAGCCGAAGTAGTTCCGAGGATACACCAAGATACATTTTAGATTATTCATGGGATTCACTTAACACCATTATTCCCAGTTTAGAATTACTTTGCACCCGTTGTCGTTCACCAACTACCAGCACCGACGACCTTAAATCTAAGATTTCTAAACTTTCAGGATTTTCCGAAGAAGAAGGATTGCCCAAAGGTTATGTTCTCGATGACGACCTTACTGACCCGAAGGTTTAAGTAGTTGAACTCATATCAATAAACTGATGTATTCTATTGAAGGTTATATGGGCGGAGATTTAGTTTTCCGACGTAATACTCCCTCACGCCGAGGAGTTGAAACACTTATCAACGAAGGTTTGTCAGCACTAATGGCTGCTGATGCAGCCTCCAGAGACTACATCGAAGTTCTTCAATTTTTCCAAGATGACCCTGAGAATCCAGAAGTTTTGTCAATAACCTTTGTTTCCGATGGTTATGTTGAAGTCATTGAACCCGAAGATTCAGATTGGGATTCAGTTACAGAAGAGATTTTGCAGCGTGATGCAGAAACTGAAATGGAGTCAAAAGTATTTCGTAGCCCACTCGACGATTTATCCGATGAGATTCTTTGAGGAAGTTATTTCCATGTTGAATTACTGTCAATCTTGTTCACAACATATTTTGCCCGGAGAATCCACGGCTTATCAACACGGCCACAAAGTTCACCTTAGATGTCTCGTTAATCGTCAGATGTATCAAGCCCCGTGGTCTTTGCCCTCAATAGAAGAACGATGATTCTCAGCCGAATCATTTACCAGAAATCTGGTAACGGGGGACAACCTTTCCCCGTTTTCTACGAAAACTCCCCTATCCGGAGTGTGAAATCATAGATTTCTACCGCAATAACGGTTAAACGTCCAAATCTTTAAATGGGTGATTGATGATACAAGTAATCATGGATGACATCTGGAAGTATTTTTTTAACGACACCTACAACTCTTTTACCAACCCGTATCGAAACCCTAAAGACCAAGACTGGCGTTATCAACCCCACAAACCCAGAACTTCTTTGCTTTCTCAAATTGCAGACATCAATCGTATGGTTTCTGCTTTGTTGTCTAACAATCTCCCCAAGTCTCAAATTGTTGAAGAAGTTTTGGTTGCCAAAGATTCTGAAGAAGAAGGACTTCGTGTTACCGTTATTGTAGAACGTGTAGTGAATGGAGAAACTCGACGTTATCGTGTCGCCGTTGAAGAACTCGGAGACGAAGAAGAATCTGATGACGAAGATATTCCAGACGAAAACACATCTTACTTTACAGAATAAGTAATGGTTCGACGAATACCCATCAACCGTTTTAGAGGTAAAACGGCAGAGGTGAGCAGGTTTAATGTAAATCAGCCCTGTTAGTTGAATCTTACACACTCTGACCTAACCTTTAAATAGTTGATTAGTCCTATTGTTTATTAGAGGGAACAGAGGGTTCCCTATGAACAACACAATATAGGAAAAGATTACTATGAAAAATAACAGATTCAAAAATACGATGCTTGCACTACTGACTACCCTGATGCTCGTTATGAGCGCAGGTGTTGGAGCCGCCGATGGTTCTGACCCACTCGACCCTTCCGATGGTGGGGCTGATTGGGATGGAGATGGTTTGACCAACTCTGAAGAACAAACTCACGGCACCAATATGAACAATGCCGACTCCGATGGAGATGGCCTTCCCGATGGTTGGGAAGTCAGTAATGGTCTTAACCCCACCAATGGCGGTGATGGAAATGCGGACCCAGATGGTGATGGTCTAACCAACGCTCAAGAATATGCAAAGGGAACTAACCCTAACAACGCAGACACAGACGGCGACGGTAAGTCTGACGCTACTGACCAATTCCCAACAGACCCCAACGACGGTGAGTATTCTGACTCCGATGGAGATGGAATCCCCGATGCTTATGACCCCGATTTCCAAGAATCAGATGCTGGTTCTGGTAATGGTGGAACAGAAGGTGGAGGCGAATCCGAAGCAGGTGGAGAAGGACAAGGCCAAGGCCAAGGCCAAGGCCAAGGTCAGGGTCAAGGTCAAGGACAGGGACAAGGACAAGGGCAGGGTCAAGGTCAAGGTCAAGGACAAGGGCAAGGTCAGGGTCAAGGCCAAGGCCAAGGTCAAGGTCAAGGACAGGGACAGGGACAAGGCCAAGGTCAAGGACAAGGACAAGGGCAAGGCCAAGGTCAGGGTCAGGGTCAGGGTCAAGGACAAGGCCAACAACAAGGTCAAGGTCAAGGTCAAGGTCAGGGACAACAAGGACAACAAGGACAACAAGGCCAGCAAGGACAACAGGGACAACAAAGCGGCCAGCAAGGTCAGCAAGGCAACCAAGGTCAGCAAGGACAGCAAGGGCAACAACAAGATAACGGTCAAGGCCAACAACAACAAGGCGGTCAGCAAGGAGGACAACAATCCGAGCAACAAGCCGAGGAACAGAACGGTCAAAACCAAAACGGACAGTCCCAACAACAACAGGGACAAACCCAGAACGGTCAGCAAGGCCAGCAAGGTCAGCAGACTGAAACTCAACAAGGCCAACAATTAGATGGTCAGTCAGAAAACGACAATGACGGTGATGGAATCCCTAACGATTTGGATAACGACAATGATAATGACGGTATCCCTAATGACATAGATGATTCACCATTTGACCACGACAACGACGGCATCGCTGATGTTGAAGATGACGACGATGATGGCGACGGAATCAATGATGATGAAGAAGTCCGTGATGGTAACGATTTGACTAACATTTACGACCATGATAACGATGGCATTTCTGATGCCGTAGATTTGGACATTGACAACGACGGTATCGACAACCGAAATGACTTTTACGACAACGGTTCTTCCGCTATGCGTGACCACGATAACGACGGTCTAAATGATGGTTTAGATACTGATGACGACAACGACAACATTCTTGACGTTGATGAAGTCGGTGGTGCATGGAGTTCTTACCGATACGACCACGACAACGATGGTATCTGGGATGCTTCAGACCTCGATGACGATAATGACGGTCTAAGCGATTGGTTCGAGAACAATGACGGCAACGATGCTACTGGTCAGTTCGACCACGACAACGACGGTGTGGACAACCACATTGATTTGGATGATGATGGCGACGGCATTCTTGATGAATTGGAAGTCTGAGTTTCATAAACTCCACAGCAGGTAATGACAGATGAGATTTCTTGTAAATCTTTTCTTGAATCTGTTTAGTGCAGTTGGTTGGCTCTTGATGTTTCCGTGGTCATGGTTTTTTGGAGATGAATTACTCCGATAAGTTTATAACGGTGATACACCATATCAATGATATGAACCCCCGTCGTATGACACCAGCCCAAATGCGTGTGCTTTGCAGTAGAAAACAACTTCAAGAATATGTTGGCAAGAGGCTCAGTTCTCTTAACAAGCGTAGCGTTGCTTCATGGAACAATCGAAACGAAAAATCAAATCGTGCCAAAGTTAATCTTGATGCGCTCACTATGGAAACTCTCATTTACATCGCTTCGGCTTTGAACAAATCAGAAAGGATTTCTGTTACGCCAGCCGTTGCAGAAGCCCCAGAATCTGAAGAGTAGGAAGTTTTAAGTATCAGCACATCTTCCAGAAAAACATACTGGATTGATGCAAAATGACGTTGAGTGACCACCAAGATTCTGAACATTTCACCTATGCAAGAACATGGGATGAAATCGAACAAATGTTGTATGCAGCAGAACGCAAACAGAATTATTGGGTGAACGCATTCTATGAAGCCAGAAAACGTGGTGACAAATCTATTATGAAAGAAGCAGCACGCAATAAGAAAGCATTAGAAGGTGTAATCAAAACCCTTCGTTGGACTCTCGGTGATATTGATGTTTCGCACCCGCTTGAGTAAGTTTCTTACGATTTTGACATTCAAGTTTTTGTCATATCGAGGAGAACTTTCTTCTGACCAATATAATACACTTGTTGAAAGAGTTGAATCTTATGTCTGATTGGATACCTGTTGGGGGTCCTTGCCGCCGACAATGTGATGTAGATTCTAAAACTTTAATTTGTCATGCGTGTGGAATGTGGTTTCATAAAAAGCAATCTAACCGAAGTCTTTAAGTATCAGAACAACTCATGCTGAGTTAGGTGCAAAGTATGGATGCAAAGACTATCACAGGCGCAGGAATGATTATTGGTGGTGGCATCATTGGCTACCGTTCCATGAAAGAACTATCAGGTTTGGGTTGCTATGGCCCTGCTGGATATTTGACTCTCGGACTAACTGCTGTCGGCGGTGGACTATTCCTTTTCGGAAAACTTCGTGGAGAAGCCGTTGGAGAAGCCACACAAGAAATTAAAGATGAAATATCAGGTGTTATGGGTGCAGAAGTAGAATACATGGGCATTCCAGTAATCGCTAATTCTTACGGAGACAACTCTGCTGGAGAATCCAGCGATGGAGTCCCACAATGGTATGGTTCCGCAGAAACTTTTGAAGCCAGTGGCTACGGAGGAACAGGTCCTCGCACCGTTATGACAACTGCTGACGGCACTCGCAAATACATTCGTCGCAACAAGAAAGGACAATTCACACCTTATCAAGTGAACATCGCTGGTAAGCGAGGCTCGGCTTCTATTGACCGACGCATGAATGCCCGAAACTATGCTAAGGCTGGACACAGAGACCAAGGCGATGCAAATCCAGTTGGTATGATTGACCGTGCCTCCCGCAGTATCGAAAACGCTATTGATGGTGTTTTCGGTTCCGACACAATCGAAACTCAAATGGAACCAGTTATTCCTAACTCTTACGGAGACAACTCTGCTTTGTCATCCAGCAACGGAGTTCCACAATGGTATGGGTCCGCAGAAACTGAAATGGGACTTCCAGTAGTTCCTAACTCCTACGGAGAAGAATCCACAGTTGTTGATTCAGGACATGGAGTTCCACAATGGATTGGCTCTGCTGAGTTCGAGGCACAACCTCGCACTCGCATGACTACTGCTAACGGCACTCGTAAATACGTTCGACGTAACAAGGAAGGACAATTCACTACTTATCAAGTCAATGTTGATGGTAAGCGTGGAGCAGCCTCCATTGACCGACGCATGAAGGCTAAGAACTACGCTAAGGCTGGATTTAGAGACCAAGGAGATGCTCAACCAGTCCGTGAAAGCGACCGTCGCTTCGCTAAGTCTGGATTTAGAGCAGAACCCCGCACTCGTATGACCACCGCTAACGGCACTCGCAGATACGTTCGACGCAACAAGGAAGGACAATTCACATCTTACCAAGTCAATGTTGATGGTAAGAAAGGTGCTATCGCTAACGACCGCCGACAAAAGGCACGCAACTATGCAAAGCCCGGATACCGTAACGAAGGCGATGCCAAGCCATCCCGTCAAGGCGACCGTCGTTAAGAAAAACATTTCGTTTGACGAAGGTTTAAGTAGCAGAAACCGTATAGGTTCTACATGGACTTTGACGACAGTTTGAAAAAGGCTGTGGCGGCTCAACAAGCCAGAGATAAACTTCGTCGCCAAGCGCAAGGCGAAAGAACTGGACTTTCAGATTCTAAGCGTCGTGCAGACCCAACACGTCATCAAAAAACTCCAGAACCGAAAGTTTCATCAAAAGAGATTCAACATCCCACTGGAACTCCAGACTGGATTTCTCAAATACAACATGGACAAAACAATTCTGAGGCTCCTACTTTAATTCCTGAATCCGACCCGATTCGACGCAACATTCAAGGCAACCAATCTCGATTGCTTAATTCTGCTGAAGATGAATTAGAAAAGATTAGAAAACAATTACGCCGTGCATACGGTTTGGAGGATTGATACCATGTCAATTCGTCGTCAAGGTTTTCAATGGGTTGTAGCCGACCTCGGCAATCTACCACCTAAAGATATTGAACTTTTAGAAAATCGCCCTCAATCTGTATTCTACTCTAAAATTGGAACAGCAACAATTTCCAATCGTTTAACAACAAAGGGCGATGAGTTTTTGGTTCTTCAATACATTGGTAGCACCCCCGGCATTTACGGTTTGGCTAACAATTGGAAACCCGGTGGTTTCGTGAACATCGTGGTAGAATCCACGGCCTACTATCAAACTCTTGATGGTCGAGATGCACAAGGTATGTCTGGCACAGCAGCCCCGTATCCGATTTCATCCACAGCCTCACCAGTTCTCCAGAATTGGATTCCTATTGAGATTCCGCCCGGAACTAACTGGAACGTCACTTATTTTATTTCCAATGCTTTAGTTGAACCCATTGAGGACTTTCCCACAGACCCTCAAGACTTTTTTAATTGGGAAACAACAGGAGTGTGAAACTTTGGGATTGGCTTACGATTTAGACACCAAAAGTTTTCCTAATCCGCATTTTTTTGCGTGGGATGAAGTTCTTAGAGTTGGCGACGAAGCCCTTTTCATAGATAAAACTGGTCGTCGGGGCGATGACATCGACATTCCTTCTCCTTTGGACGCAAATTATTCAGAGTTTGATGTTATTATCCGAAGCACTACTTATTCCAATGATTTTTACATTATTACTGGCAGTTATCGTGCCTTTTTTAAAGAACTTAACGGTGGTGCTGGAGCGTGGGCTTGGGATGGTTTCATAACTTTTGTTCGAGCGCACAACATTGGTATGGTATCCGACGTGGACATTCCAGTTCCCCCTCCCGAATCCTTTGCCAATGACCCACGAAAGTTTTGGATTAGACCCGGATGGATTGACGGATACTACGTTCCACAACCTTTTAGTTCCACGAGAAATGCCTTTTTCACCTATCTTTGTCGTATGCCTTACGAAGTAGAGCCTGATTTGACAGGTCTTGGTTCAGATAGCACACCCGGAGTTTATGCAGTAGATGTGGCTAAGTTTGGACAAGCAGGGCAGCAGAGAATTGTTATTTATGCAGGAGGTCATCAAAGAATTGCTTCTACCGAAGGCATGACCACTTCACAAAATTACTCAGGTTGGATAAGTAAATTGCATTTTTCCTTGCAGCAACTTTTTATTATTTCTACTCAGGCTTCAGTCCCCGGTGGTAAGGAAACCAGCGAAAAATACAGAGGTCTGTCTTTCGAGACACCCGAAAGTTTTACCGCTTCTTGGAAAGGAGACACAGCCAACCATGTTGGCAGATATTTACCCAGCCAAGACCTTTATCCTAACGACAATAAAAACCTTGAAGATGTGGCTCGTGGTATTAACACCACAACTAATCCGTATGGGTCATTTAACTTTGATAAACTTACTGCAATTGATAACGGTTATTACATCAGTCGAATCCATGACCTTGTTGTTACTAACGGTGGACCCTTCCCTTTGATTTTTGCAGATACATCTAATTCAGGTGATTTTACAACTATGTGTATGTCTATAACTGGAGAAGCAATCGCTGATGATGGAGCAGGTGCAGTAAGTTTCACTACACCATTCGTTTCATTTTGGCAACCAGACGAGAACAACCCGTTTTTGGAATTGGACCAATGTTACACCTCATTAGGCAACAAAAATTGGGGTCTTGATGGTTCATTACCTTCTTACAATCTTAATGGTGCTTATGGCACAGTTATTATGCCAACTTACACAGAATCTCCCGACCCCTTTCTTGTCAATGTCAGTATTGGTATTGATAACGTCACACATGGAGCCACAACTTCTGCTGAAATCTACGTTGCGAATTGGCAGTATTGTCTGGGTTGTTTTGATAATAATGCTCCAAACTTTAAACCATCAAAATCTGAAACAGTATTTCCTTTTGCAGTTAAAGGAGGTGGTTTTGAAACAGCCACAGGATACACACTTCCAGATAAATGGTTGGGTAAAGCAGTTCAACAAGCAACTTACAGTCGCCAAGATGAAGCCAACTCTAAATTATTAGAGGCTTATGAGTTCCAACTGGCCGACCCAAATCGAGGCACTGAACCATTTTTAGTCTATGAATCTTACGCCGACCGTGAATTGGAACTACTACTTCAAAGTGACCCCACACTTGGAAACCTCCAACCAGACCCCCTCAATTTCTTAGTTCCTTTTAATGCTCCTAATTATTATCAATATGGAACTTCTAACAAAGGTGAGCCACCTGTTGGTTTTCCCGCTAACGTCGCTTATGGATTTTTAGGATACTCCACAGGCGTAGGACCCGTTATTTTCATGTATGATTTTGGAACACTTTACATGACTATCAACAATACCAATCCACCCAAGTATCTTCTGGGTCCTGCTGACGACTCACTATTGGATTTTCCTGTTTTAATGATTTCGGTTGGAGATACTCTCAATGGGGCTATTGAAGGTGGAAGTTCAACCACCCGCCGACCTGTTTCTGCTCGATGGGATGCTGACAGAGACCAATGGATTTTTACTTTTGCAGATACCACAGGAGGAAGTCTTGTTTCTTGTAATTCTGCTTTCGACCGACAACCACCCACACAAATTGCTTATCTCGACCAAACCGACCAATTTATAGGAATTGACTCCGATGCTAAAAGCAGTTTATACATTTCTCGCAATATGACTCCATTTTTGGATGGTTTGGTTTTGTTTGGAGGAGAAGTTGATACCGCAAGTAAGGGTCAAACAGCCATTAAAGCCATCACTATCAACGCCCAATTCGGGGGTGGTGCTGCAACTCCAGTTACAGGATTCCAACCGTATATTATTCAAGGCACCACAGGTCGTGAAGCCCGTGTTTGGGTTGATTATTTGCTGTTTGATGGTGTGGATTCTATGGTAGCCACCGAACTTCAAAGTCTCGGCTTGAGAGTCACAGTTGAAAACGTCGAATGGTATAAAGCCAAGATTATCAAAGACGGTAAAACGGGAATCACCCCTGAAGAAATTGAGGATTGGGTTCGCTCACAACAAACTGAATATCGTGAAACTTTGAAATTGAAAGAACGTCAAGGTAGGCTTCGCACACGTCGTCGCCAACAAGCCGCATGGAGAGAAGGTTTAGAAGACACCATTTCAGGAGAGTTTCAAGAAACAACAGGTTTCGATTCTTTGGAATCTTTGGATAAAGCAGCAGAAACATTTGTGCCATCTGCATCCGAATCAGCCCCGATTTCAGGTAATAAATCTAAGAAACATTCCAGTATCCAGAAATCAAAAGCCGATAAAAAGCGAGATTAAGACGCAGACAACCTTAATCTTTAAGTAGTCGGAGACACTCATATAGGGTATGTCTGAAAAGACAGATGAATACTACGGCATTGTGGATTTACCGATTAACCCATCAACAGTTTCAATCGGAACTATCAATGTTGCTGAAAATGTGTGTTTAAACACACTCGTTATAGGACCCAATGCTGCTGTATATTTGGCTGGATTAGAGTTTGTTATTTTGTTAGACGGACAAAGTGTGTGGGAAGGCCAAGTTCCAGAAACAGGCCGTCACATTGGTATTCCTGCGGAAATGTCCCATTCCGAAGAAAAAAGATTACTTATGGTTTTGGTTAATCCTTCTGATTATCTGCCTCCAATGGATTTTGACACCAGCAGTATTTTGGTTGCAGTTAAAGGCTCAGTTGGAGAATGCCCTTTAATGATAGACATTCCAGATTATCCTGAAGAGTTCGATAACGATTCTGAAGGAAACTTTGCTTTTGACACCGATTTCCAAGCCGATTGGATTTAAGGATGTTTTAAGTAGGTGCGCCAACCTAATAACAACATGGCACAGATGCTGTTATTCACAGGAAAAGGTGGTGTAGGCAAATCCACAGTCTCGGCTGCTACGGCTTTGCATCACGCTCAGTCAGGGCTACGAACACTTTTGGTTTCTTCGGACCCAGCCCATAGCACCGATGATACTCTCGGCATCCGAGTCGGATTCGAGCCAACCCCCGTAACTGGTGTTCCCAACTTGTGGGCTAAAAATCTTAATGCCGAAGACCTCGCCGGCGATTTCTTTAGTCAAATTGAAACTCTCATGGAGAAATCTTTCGGAAGCCTCCCCGGTTTTGATTCGTCTATGTTATCCGAACTTTCTAAGTTTCCGGGTATGGATGAAGCCTTTGCTTTAGAAGAAATTAACCGATTGTGTTCAGGCACAGATTATGACTTAATCGTTTTTGATACAGCACCCACAGGACACACTCTCAAAGCCCTTTCAGCACCAGATTATCTCAACACATTCCTTCTTAAGATTCTTCGGATGAAAGCCAAGATTGAGAATCTTAAAGGTTTCTTTATCAAAAAGGGAGATACTTCTAAACTGGTGGCTCTAATGGAAGATTTCATCAAGCGTATTGAACGACTTAAAGCCTTACTACGCAATCCTGAATACGTTAGCATCAATTTGGTTTCCATCCCAACTGAAGCAGGTTACGCCGAGTGCGCTCGAACTGTCCGATTCATGGATAGTATGAAGATACCTGTTAATCACATTATTATCAATCAAATTATTCCGAACTTTGGAGAAGATGTTTGGGCTACTGCGGTAGATAATCCAGCAGCAGCATTACTTCACAACGAATGGTTGATTCAACAGCCATATCTTGGAAAGTTTCGGACACTATCATCCGAAACATCTATCCGAATCGTAGGAATGACTCGATTACCCTTTGAACCACGGGGTTCACGACTTCCAGAAGTTTCTGAAACTCTTTGGAATGACCGAGGACTTCGTTTTGAAACTTTTGAATCATTCAACATTTCTGAAGGTAAAGCCATTATTCGCACACCGTATATCACTTCCGCCAAATGGAGTCGAAACAATCGAGAGTTTTATTATGGTTCAGATGCGGCAGTTGGTAATTTTGTTTATGAACTGTCAAAACATTTGCCTGATGTCAAGATTTCACGTCGCAAGCAAAAGGACAGCGTAGTTTTGACTTGGAAGCCAGAGGCGGATTCGGATGATTGATTGGGAATGGGCTTTGTTAGTATTGTTGGCTTGTGTTGTAGCCTTACAAGGAACACTTAGTATTTACTTTGTTCGCTGGGTCCTTTGGAGAAACAAATTGCTGACTGAATTAGCCGTTTGGAAATATCGTTTCAATACTGAAGAAGAGTAATCTTTAAGTATCAGTAGCAAACCATACTAAGTATGGCACAAGCGCAAGTAATTGGTATTTTGGGTGCAGTAGTCGCAGGTGGACTTGCTTACTGGCATTTCAAGGGCGACAGTTCAGAAGAAATTGAAACCACAGTTGTAACTCCGACCACTCCAGCAGTTACGCCAACTGAAACCACACCACTTGACAACTTCACCAAGAAAACAGGTTCACTTTATCCTGCTTTCGGAGGTAGTGATTTGCAGAAGCCCGATGCCCGTAAAAACATTGTCGGCTCAGAGTCTTGCGCTCAAGCCTGTCAAGACGACCCAGACTGTGTAGCCTTTACTCATTGGCCTGAGCGATACACCGAAGAGTTCCCCGAAGGTGGCACCGAATTGCACCCCGATACCGATTTGTGCTACTTCTGGTCAGGACCACAAGGCGATGATACCACCATTACGGCTGACGCTGCTGTTGGACAGGCTCACGAAGGCAACACCGAGGACACCGAGCGTGCAAAATCGGTGGCTCATTCTTACATTAAAATCGTTGAGGAACCCCAAGAGGAACCTCAAACCAACGAGGCTGAAGAAGTTTCCGCACCTGCTGAATACACTCCATTGTCGTATCAACCCGCCAGCAACTCGATTCAATTTGACCCTAAGTCACGCCCAGACAACTGCTTTTAAGGTGAGACTATGAGGATGACAAGTTATCCAGACGGAGAACCCATTCCAGAAGCGTTACCACAAGCCTACCAAGAAGGCAATCTTGAAAAGAATTGTAGCAACTGCGCTCACGTTATGTTTCTCAACGAAGAATACTTTTGTGGATTGTTTTCAGGCAATCCTGAAGTGCGAGCCGATTGGGTTTGTGCAGCATGGAAATCTACTACTGAATGATAACATTTAAGTCAGTGATTCAAGTTATGGAACTTGATACTATGAGTTCTGGTTTGACTTTCGATTGGGATGATACTGACCTATCTAATCCCAAAGTTTTGAAAGCCTTGTCTGTGCTTTGCACCGAGTTTGGTCCTCGTGTTTGGGTCCGAACCAGTTCTTCTGGCACAGGACTTCATGTTCTCATCGGAGAATTAACTTACGATACTTTGTTTGGTATCGTTATGTCTCCAGTTCCCATGAAACTTTCGGAACAAATGATGTGGCGAAAAGTGTTTTCAGAAAAACCGTGGAATCTGGAATGTGTAGGGCGATTGTTTTCTGACCAAGTTCGTTCTGCCGAAGGTTTCCGCACCAGTCGAGTTTTCAAATCTAAAAACGGTATGACTTCAGCCAATTGGATTTCTGCTGAAACTCTCGATTTGCTTACAGGTGAACTCCATGAAGAAGAATGAAAGATACATTCCTCCGCACGTCCCGTTGAATGAAATGAAAATAATCATTGATTTAGAACAACATCAAGGCAAGCAATTTTTCATTAACGGTGAGTCTGAAACTGACTCACTAACAATTGCGAAAGCCATTTGGTCTGGTTCAGCAGTATTTTCCAAAAAAATTAAGTGAAGTTTTAAATAGGTTTGCATTCATACAAGCATTATGAACACCGAAGCAGAGATGCGATATTGGCCCAGAGTTGGAATGAAAGTTACTAAAGATACTGCTGAACAATTCATTTCCCGTATTGTGGATTCAGTTGCGGGTAGCAAACTTGATGAAGACCTTGAAGAGTTCACCACGATTTCAACCATGACGGCTGCGGAACTTGCAGTTGAAATTGAACATCTGTTCCAAGGAGAATACGAAGATAGTCCTTTTGAAATGGATAATACCAATTTGGCAATTTTGGAACTAATGACTTATGAAAGTCGTCGTAAAGAAATCATTTTGGAACACAAGAAGTCTGGATTGTCTTTGGAAGATTCTAAAGAAGCCTACGAAGAAGGCAAGCGTCTATTGGTTCGAGAAACCCTTGACATTCCTGACCAATCAGATTCTGAAGAGGAGTGAACTTTTTGAGTTCTCCAGATACCTCAGAGGGTCGAAAGACTTCCACACCACTTCCTTTAGTGGAAACTTTAGTCTTTGACATTGTGGAGTATCTTTTACAAAAGGATGGTTACGGTCATAGCACAGTAATTGCACAAAAAATGTTAGAACTCAAACCTCGTCGTTATACCACCAGAGAAGTTATTGGTATTCTTCGCAACCGCCCTATGTTTAGACACGCTCAAAGCCGAGAACGTAGTGGAGGCATCCGTTGGAGATTAGATTTGTTAGCACTTAACAAATACTTGACCTCAAAAGGCTATGAAGACCGAGCCGACAGTCGAGACCTTTACACCAAGATTCACAATCTTAAATGGAAGCGATTGATGGACACTTTCACCGCTTTAAACACACTTATGTCTGATTTCAATTCCGAATCCGAATCCGAATCCGAAGTCTCTTCGGCTGATGAATCCGTAGCCGAATGCTATGAGTATCTCGCACAAGTTTGGTCGTGATAGTCTGTTGTCTAAAATAGAAACCTTTGTTGGTAACTATCCCAATGTCATGGCTCTAATCAGAACTGTGGCTTCTGTGGCTGCCGTAGCATTGTTGATTTATCTCAATGTTTAATCGGATATTCGGATACGGCATCCGAAATCAAGAACCTTTAAGTATCAGAAACATCATAGTGTGTCTATGGGTTATTTTGTTCGCCGCTATCAAAAGGGTGTTAAAAACTCTGGGTGTAAGGACATCTTACGTTCTGAAGACCCAATTAGTGTTTCAGAATTAGTTGATTTTGCTAATGAAACGGGTCCCGGAAAATATGTTTTGGGTGTTCGTGGTAACGGCATTCGTGGCTGGAAGAAAATTACAGATGTTTTAATCGAGCCACAGGAAACCTCAATTTTCGCTGCGGAATCAATTTCAGTTCGCAAAAACATGAAGTTGGAAGAAATGAATGACAGCGAACTTATGGATTTGTTGTATTCTATGAGTCGTAAAACTCCATCTCCCGAAGAATTGACTACTTACCAATCAGACCTCGGAAAAATCCATGCAGAGTTGTCTAAGCGTAATGGTGCTAAAGCCACAGCAGCCGCCGAAACTGCTACTGTTGGTGGTAAATCTCCCGTGGCCTCCGCAGGTTTCGCTGTCGGCGGTAAATCTGCTGCTGCTATGGGTATGATGGCAGGTTTAGTTATCGGTGCTTTAGGCACCAGTTGGTATTACAAAAGCCAAATTGATGATTTGAAATCCACTATTGACCGTTTCGACAAAAAACTTTCAGAAGCCGAAGATTATATGAAGCGTGCTGAAGACCGAGAAACCAAGAAAGTAGCCGAAAACCAAGCCGCTAACCGTTTTGATGCTATGAGTAATTTGAATAACTTCCTTTTAGGAGATTTCAATAAACGCAACGGCCCACACTTCTGAGCGTGAACATCGTGACTCCTAAAGAAATGTTTCAAAATCTTTCGGCCATGAGGGAGTCTCTTTCAACCTATCAAAGTTTTTTGGAACTGCAACGAGCGCAAACCATTAAACAACAATTCCGAGAGTTCACGGAATCAATGGGAATCGAAGCCAGCCCGCAACAAATTGAATCCTTATACGAAAGTTTTGACACCATCGTTTCATCATTGGACCAAAACACCGAACTTACATTACAAGACAAGATTCTCAATACTTTGGAATCTCCTTTTATTATCCAAGTTTTGTCTCTCAAAACTGCGGCTCGTGAAAGTGAAATGCGACGTATGACACAGCATTTGTCCGATTTTATCCGAAAAGTTCCTGCCACGGGTGATGACAGCCAATTCCTCCATGATTTGTTGGCTACCAGCCTTGACACATTAGCAGACCAAGCCGAGTTTCAAAGAGACCACGGCAGTTCTGACACTTACAACGAAGCATGGCTCTCTAATCTTCGAGAACAAGCCGAAAAGTTGTTTAAAAGATAAAGTTTTAAGTAGTTGTGATTCTATATGGAGTCTATGAGTGACTTCGACGACTTGCTTCACAACAGCAAGACAGATTCCAACACCAAATCTTCGGATACAGATTCTGGTAAAAGTTCTGACAGCAAGAAGAAATCTTCGAGTTCGGCTTCCGTTGCAGGTATGTTCGGTGCTTCCGACATGGCAGAATTGACCCGAAAGTTTAATCTTGACCCCGAAATGGGAGAACGAGTTTTAGTTCCATTGGTGAACTTTTTGGAAAAGTATGGTGTAGCCGATGCGGTGGACACTTCGCCTACGGCATCTCGATTGCTTAATCTGGCTGAGTTTTGGAATGATATTGCCCCAGTTGTTAGAAATGCTTCCGATTTCTTCGGAGGTCGCAAGCAAACTCTTGATGATTCAGACAAAGAGTTTTTGGAACGTATTCGTGCTGCTCAAAACGATTCAGCCGATATGACTTTGTTTCAATCTGACGATGACAGCCCTGCGCCATCCGGCTCAGATGTCGTTAATATCGGTGAATCCGTAAGCACTACTGCTCCCGCCCCGGCTTCTGAACCTGTTGAACTTCCCAAAGACCCATTTACAGATGGACCCGTTGATTGGTATGATGTTCTGGGCGCACCAAATCCCGCTAAACAACGTTCGCATTATGAAACTTCTGGTGTGAATACCAGAGTTGAAACCCAATTCGGAATCAATGGTTTGGAACAGTTAGCCAAAGAAGCAGGTTTGTCTGTGGAAGAAGTTATGTCAAGAGATTCTCAAAACAAAATCAACCGTAAATCTTCTGATGGTGTAGATTACACTTCCGAGGGAGGAATCCCTACATTCCAAAGTGGTGTTGATAAAATCCAAGCACAGATGGCTGCTGAAGCCGAGAATCACCGACGCAACTCCAAAGTTACCTTTTCAGATATGCCCACTCCAGAATCAGCCGAACAGTATAATCCATTGGCCGTTGATGGTCTCGATATGCCAAGTTTGATGGGTGGTGGTTTGGAATCTATTGCAGACATGGCCGTTAAAGCAGGAGTTTCCGAAGAAGAACTCAAGGTTCAACCCGTAGGTTCTAAACAACCAGAACCTGAAACCATAACTCAACAAGAACTTTCAGAGGTTCACGAGATTGGAGAAATAGTTCTTCCACAGAATCCTGATAAACCTGATGTTTCAACCTTTTTGGTAGATTTTGAGTGAGGCATACCTATGCCCCTCAATCCTATTTGGACTCATTACTGTGCTAACCACATGGAAGGTTGGCTATCTTGGATTCGTGGAGTTCACTTGCAGAGTTATTTGGAACTTACAGAAAGATTTATTCATTCTCATCCGTTTTATACACCTAACGAAACAGATTTTTCAGAAGAAACCAACGATTTGTTTAATCGTTTGATAGCAAACCGAGAGTTTATCACCAGACTTTCTGATAAAGGATTGTCTGTTTGGGCTAATTCTGGATTCTCTGATTTTTTGGATGCTTTAGAACCGTATGGTTCACGCTATCGTGATGTTCGCCATCTTTCAGATTTTCTTCGATTGCATGAAAACTGGTTTCGTCGATTGTATCAATTTTTCCGTGCCGATATTATCATGTATCTCAGAGAACAGGGTCGGAATCTTTAAGTAGTAGAACAGGATGATGACATACATGGCAAACGTAGATGCAGAAAAGGCTCAGAAAATCCTGATGTATCTTTGGGCTAATGGTTTTAAATATACCAACATGGCTGAAGCAGCCGGAGTTGGCCTCGGTGCAGATGTTATCCTCTTTTTAGAAGGTCAAGGTCACATAGTATCATCCAAAGCCCGTAAAACCTTGCTTTGTGATAACGACAAGAAATACACTCCGAAAGGTAGTGGTATTGCAGGTTCCACTTACTCAGAACTAATTGGTAGTCAATGGCACGAAAACGAACCCCCATACATGACACTTGTTAGCGAAACTTTCGGATTAACTCGTGATGAAGTAGATACTCTTTACTCTAATGGAGTTCTTCGATTGGGTGTTCCAGTTCCACCTCGAAAGGGTGGAGCAGGTCGTTCTCAAAAATATCCAAAGTTCAATCGAGATGGCTGGGGTCCTATCAACATCAATGCTATTGCAGAAACTGGCTCAGTAGATTCTAACTGGACAAAATCTGTAAAAGACAATGCTTCTGGCACAACTACAATGCAAGCCTTGAGTGGTCGCACAGGATATACATTAGGAACTGCACTTGGAACTTACTCAGCAACCATACCAACCGTTACTCCTTCTGGTATTGCACCAGCCCCAGCAACGTCTTCAACACCTCCGGCTACCCCTCCGAAAGAAGAAGAAGAAGAAGAAGAAGTTGAGGAGGAACCAGTCCCTGCACCACCCTCGGAGTTTGAAGATTATTTGGTTAAAGATGATTTGTCATTGTGGTGGAAGAATGGTATGGACAGTCCTTCCATAGCCGTTAGTGAACGTGAAGTCAGTTCTAAGGCTTGGACCGCCAAAGGAGGAAAAATTGATATTGGAATGGCTACACTTCGAGTTATAGTTGGCGAAAAAACACCTACATGGAACATTGATATGCTCCAGATGTTAGTTTCCAACGGCGATATTGACGGTGATGAGTTCAAGGAGTTTTATATTGCTATGAGCAACACAGAAACACTTACAGATGCTGATGGGGGAGAATACGATGGTATCAAAACACCCGAAGTTTCATTCGTCTTTATGGATGGTCAATGTTATATTGAAATTGAAGGTTTTGGAATGGTCCCAGCGACCAGAAGTTCCGATTTTGCTACATACGCCATGCTTGAAATTGTAATGGATGAACCTTCGCTTGGTGGTAAAATAACTGATATTAGAGTCAATAAAACTTCTTTTACAGAAATCCTCAATAATCTTGATGGTGTTTATGGATTCCCATATCTTGGTTTGGAAGGTCAAGAAAACCGATTTAAGGCTGATAATTACACCGATGAAGGTGCAGGTAACTCCGCCGAGCAACAATCTCTTCGTGCTTTAAGTAAGGCTTACATTGAAGAAGGATACCGTCAAATTGATTTCAACACTCCTGCCGAGACTCCTCTGGTGTTTGAGTTTGACAAAGCAACTTTGCCTGATGACGTTCTACAACCACTTGCTTTAGACTTTGACACCAAACTTAACTTAGATACTCAAGGTGTGTTTTTCGCACTCGATTACGCTTCTTCTAAAGATGCTTCTGACCTTTTCCCCGGTTTCAATATCAACGATAATTCTGATAGCAACCAACAACAGTTTATGTTCCCCTTTGACATCCGAAACTTGAAACCTGTCAATGAAGACGGTAAAGTTCTAAGTCCTACCAAGCGAGATGTTGGCAAAGGTATTGCTTCCATTGAAGTTGCTTCTAAGGACCAAGCCGCCGAAGCATATTCAATAAAGTTGGGTAGCAAAACTTACGAGACTACAACTTACAGCCAAATCAAAATAACCACCGACACAGGTGAAACTATTCTAATACCTGACGCAGATGAACGCTTTGAGGCTTTGGACAATCAAAATAAAGAAATCAAAGGCACAGTCAATGCTATTGATAATCGCCCTACACTTATGGTTGTCACCGGCAAACTGGAAGTTGCAGACATTGAAAAGTATTTGACAGCCTCACGTCGTTCCTCCAGACTTTCTTCCAGATACAATGCTATTGATGAACTTACAGGAAAAGTTGATACCAAAACAATTATGGTTCAACAAAACAATGATTATGTTATCGTTGTGGGTATTGGACCCAAAACTTATGCACTAAAAATTAGAGGCGATTAAATATGACAACTTTTGAAGAACAATTGGAAGAACTTATTGGTAAGCAAGGCATGGCCGTTCTCAAAGAAGTTGCCGCCAGTAGTGGTCGCACTTTAGAGGAAATGGTAACTCTTGAAGAATTAGACGAAACACTCGGTAGCGTTGAAGTTTTCTCTGGTGTTAATCGTGGACCCTTGAACTTTTTAGTTCTTGACTCCGATGGAGATGAAATAGACCTTGATGATTTGAATCTTGATGAATCTAAATACGGTGGTTACGAAGTTTCGGCAGTTTATGACGATACAGTAATGAGCAAAGGACTTCCTTCTACTTTGGGTGCTGCTTTAGGAAAAATCTTTGAAGCCAAGTTGAAACTTACCAAACTTACTCAAAACAAGCAAGCCCATGAGCAAAGACTCAAAAAGATTCAAACCAGTATGACCAATCTCGGTGAAGTTTTCGGTTTCGATACTTACGAACACCTTGAAATGTTCACAGCAGCATGGTTGATGAAAGATTCTACTTGCCGATTGTCTGGTATCCCCGGCACAGGTAAAACTACTGTTATTGAATCTGCCGCAGTTTTGTTGTGCAATTCTTACGGACACTCTGGAAAAAAGCGATTTATTGTTTCTGAAGGTAAAACCTACTCCGATGACGCTCGTTTCAATCAACCTTATGTTCCTAAAGAGTTCCCTACTGGTCAAAACTATGCAATTGATTACTCCAATGATGCTTACTTTGCAGTTCGTGACAACTGGAACAAATGGCGATTTACCCATTGGACTGAAGATTCTCAAGTTTCAGGGGCTTATCTTTACGACACCCAGTTCTTGCACTCTAATGCTAAAAACAGCAAAGGAGATTCTTTCAACAAGAACACCATGTCAATTGAAGATTACTTTTACCTACTTACCAATTGCTACACTTCCAAAGTTCCCATTCAAGGTTTCAACCACCCAGATTTGGACAAGAAAGACGATTTGACCGCCTCAGATATTCTGAAACTTTTGCCCGACAATGAAGTAGAAACAACTGTGGCTCCAATTCAAATCCTAAACGAAAAAGGAGAGTTTGTTTTCAACAACACTCGTGAATACACAGTTACAGATTCTTCTGGAAAAGTTTCATTGACTTACACAATGGGTCTGCAATATCCTCAATACAACGCTGACACTCCAGAACCCACTCAAAATTATCGAAACATCGTTGAAGACCGACCCGGTGCTGGTGGATACGCTCGTGATAGTCTCAAAGATTATCTCGTTGCAGGTCATGGTCTATATACCGATGCAGGTCGTAACGAAGGCTACAATTTCCGTCAGTTCTTGATGGACCATTTCTATGACTTGCGTGCTGAATGGATACCCAACAAACAAGGTTCTGGTGGAAAATACAAAGATACCAAGAGTATTCTTGAAGAAATGCTTCGTGAAATCGGTGTCGCAAAAATTGACTACGAAAAGCGTGCTGACGAAGTTCTCTACGGTATTGAAATCCGTCAAGCCACCAAACAAAATGAATTGCGTGGTGTGGAAGAATCAACTTATGAGTTCGAGCCAGTTCCCCGACCTATCGTGACACAACCAGTTAAGTTCTTTAACGAAGCCAACCGTTCTCAGGCTGGTGTTGAAGATGCAGTTCTGGGTCTAATTGCCGAGCGAAAGGTAGAATATCGTGGTCGAAGTTTCGATTCACCATCTTTCGTTGCTTGGATGGATACCAACCCCCACCAAAAAGGAAACGACCTTGCTTTCATTGACCGTATCGACATGGAATTGCTGTTCAAGTCAATTTCTCTTGGTGCCAGATATGAACAACTTTCAGGTAAGGTTCTCGGTGGCGGAGGACCTCCACAAGAACGATTGGTTGTTAAAGCCATTCAAGGACAAATTGAACCTCTACGTTTCAACGAATTGGCTTCAGTTTGGAACTTTGTAGGCAAAGACATTGGTTACGCACCACCCGGCCAAACAGTCGGTAGTTCTACTTATGACGCACTTCGAGAAATGTCTTACATTTCAGTATTGTTCACTCAACGATTCCAACCGCTTAACACCAAACTTAAGGCTGCATCTAAGAAAAACCTTGTGCCAAAATCTTCTGAATATCTTTATGCTTCACCGCTTATGGATTTCTCAATTACTACCAATACAACTGATGAAGGTGCATCCAAAATCAGACCAGACCGTGAAAAAGGTAAAACTTACGAAGACCACGCACCCAGCGACATTGGACGTGTGCTTGGTTTCCGTTTCACGAACTCACTTCAAAAACTTTCGGCTGCTCTTGCTTTCTTGCGAGGGAAATCGTATGTTACTCGCAGCGAGATTCTTGATGCTTTGCCTTATGTTACGGCTCACCGATTGGGACGTGCTAAAAGTAGTAAAGGTGAAATCTCTGGTATGAAAGGAGATGAACTCAACTACAACAACGAACAGGAATGGATTCGAGAAGCCATTGTGAACAAATACTTGCTTCAAGAAGGCTCAGACTTAGGAGTTTCAAAGGGTGGATACCCACTCCTCGATGTTTGGGATTTGTTTTACCGCCGATGTATGGATGTTCTTCGTTCCGCACCTAATCTTTGGAATTACGAACAAACCGTTTTGGTCCCCCTTCGTAAAGGCATGACTGAAGCAAGTGCAGGTAAAAACTTTACTCCTGTTCATTGGCATATTGCTACAATGGTTATTGAAAATGAGCGTGCCGCACTTAACACTCCAGATTCTGCTACGAAGCCTTCCCGAACCTATGGCTCTGCTAACGATTACACAGAAAACTACAACAATTATTTGAGTCGTGTTTCTTATGACCCCAATCCCAAAAAGGACACTTCAGCACAAGTTCTGTTTGATTATTATCAACTTCGTGGCGACATTTGTTCAGAACCTAACTTGTTTTCGGATGACCGAGACACTTTGCTTTCCCTTTTGGATTCCAACATGGCTCCAATTTGTGGAGGACCGGTCCGAAAGAAGGAGACGGGTAATGCTAACAAAATTGCTCGAAACACTAAGGGATGGGCTTCTTTGAAGAAAAAAGGATTCAAAAATGAAACCAATAGTTTCCAATGGAGAACTTATCAAGATTCCATCGGTGCATGGGGTCGTATGCTGGCCGCACCGGGCAACGACGGAACAGGTAAAACAGGCTCTGGTGCAATTGCCGAAAACCAAATGACTGGTATGTCTTACGCCTCATCTTTTGCAGACCAAGCCTTGATGGTTTCAGGTCGTTTGCCGATTCGTGAGATGACTTCCAAGAAAGGCAAGGGTAGTCGTGGAGTAGGTTCTTTGTCACGAGATAATTTCGTGGACCAACTAACGAAACTCCGAACTGCTTTCACAAGTTCTGTGGGTGGTAACGGAGTTCAGATACTTAACATGGAAGCCAATGAGGACAGCATTAGTAACACAACTTTTACTGATTTCATGTCTGGTGTCATAGAATGGGCCGACAAATATACCAACCGAACAGATGTGGTTTTTACAGAAAAAAGCGCACTAAACGAAACTTTCGGAGGACTTAGTGGAAATCTTAAAACTGATGGCATTATGGCTTGTTTCCCACTTAATCACGCTGCGGGTTCGCCCACAGGACAAACTGATTATGAGGGCGATGACATCCTTCGACTTTGGGTTCGCTTCTTTGTGAGTGAAACCTCTGGCGGATTTGCCACCCTTAACCTTACTATGGGTGTAACTTCTAACTTGATTTCTAAGAAGGATTTTTTGGTAATAACTGACCCAATGGCTTACACTACGGCCAACTACAACGAAAAGGCCGATGATGGTGTTAAAGATTCAGGAAACATATCTTTGATTGATTCGCTGCATTACCAGTTAATCTTTAATGAAGCCACTATGCTTTAAGAAGTTTTAAGTATCGGAAACCCCTAATGTCTTTTATGGAAGACGATGATGAGTTCGTGAACGCTTACATGACCATCGAACCTGCTGAGGGTAACGTTCCAGATTCATTCGTAACCATCTTTAGCAAATTAAAAAAGGCTAACGGAATAGACAACGAGTTAATGCTGTGTCAGTCAGCAGAGCATTTTGCTCAAACTAACATGGAATACATTTCCCTTTCTAATGATTACATGGCTCATTCACTTCCCGAAAATTATCATGGATATACCGAAAAACGAGTAGCAGAGGATTTGTTGTTCGTTATTCAACACGAAATTGGACACCTCAATATCCACCCCAACCAAAGTGTGGGCTGGGAAGACGAAATCAAAAATCTGCCTTTAGAAAGGTCTCGTCGTGGACGTTGGGCCAATTACTTTTCAGATGTTATCGTCAATTACACGGCTGGAAACGGGGTTCAATTACTTTCAGGCCCAAATAAAGAATCCGATACCGAGGATATGAACAATGCTATGTGGTCTTCTTATGCGGGAGGTTATCGAACTTGTTTTGATGGCAACGGTCGTTTTGAAGGTCAAGTGACCCACAGATTATTATTGGAATCGGGAAAATTGGTAGATAATCGTTTCAACTCTGGTCGTTACACCAATCCCGCCACTGAAGATGGATACACCCCTTCAGAAGATACTCCCCGATTTGAAAGATGGCAAGGTCACGGCAGGGGTCCACAGTTATATCCTTCTGTGGCTTGGACTGTGGCACATTCTATGCCAATTGGAACAGACATGGGAGCCGGACTTGGTTTATCCACACGTTCACAAGCATTCCCAGACAATTGGAAGCAAATAGAAGTCAGAGCCACCGTTAATGTTGAATACTCTCCTAACGCTGACAAATGGTTGGGTTACAATCCAGTCCCCGGAACTTGCCCTCTAACTGGTGGAGATACCACCAATGAAGGCGTTATCAACGCTGGAACTTACACGGTTCTTCAAACTCGAACCTATGACAAAATCTTGAACACCAAAGAACTGCGCCCAATTGAGTTCTATCAAATTGATTACAGTGGCACACCTCGTTGGATACCAGCCCATTATTGTATTACACTTTGTCCTGCCTGTGGACTTCCAGCACCTACTCAATTCGAGATAGGTTTCGGTTACAAGCCTTACATGAAAGAAATTATGGAATACGACCCTCGCACCCTGAATCAATCTGAGCGAAGTAAGTTGTATGCTCAATTACTTCATAATTTGCTGGCTGGTCTTTATGCTACAAGTAAAACGGGTTATGGTGGACAAACAGGTGTGGCTGCTGGAGAAGCATGGCTTCACGATACTGCATGGGATATGCACCTACAACACACAGGAAATTAAGTGGTGAAATTATGCCTTATGAAAACAATACTTACATTTCCGACAAAGGACGGGCATACTCTCGTGCAATTTTCCACAATATGTTCAAGAATGATGGCGAAGTCATGGATGTTACATCAGTAAATGCTATCGTGGGACACATGAGAGGAGAAGATGGTGCTAACTTTCATCAAACTCTTGGAATGGTAAAGCAATTTATTACAGGTTATCGCCACAAAAACGCAGGAGAATCTTATGATACAGGAATCTTGATTTGCCCAAGTTGCACTCGTCGAGACTTTATGCCTTTCTGGGAGTTTGTGGATTTCGGATTCCGTAACGATAACAATGATTGGACTTCAACAGTTAAACCAATGAAGGACCGTTATTCTGTTGGAGGCCATTTACAAGTTTTTGGTTACCATATAGTTTCCAGAGTAGTATGCAACCATGCTACTACTTGTTTAGATTGTAAAACCACCGTCACAGGACATTATTCTTCTTGCCGAGCCTCTGGTTGTAGCAGTTCCAACGTGGTTCAAGTTGGTTGCGGCCATGAGTTTTCACATCATTCCATAGTCAATGAATATCAAGCCTCAGAATGGGTTGCTTTAGGTCGCAGTAGCACAGATATGGCTGGTGTTTTTGAAAACAAAGCGGGCAAAATGGTCAAAAAGTTTGGTTCTCAACCATTTTTCTGGAACATTGGATACAACGGACCTATGTCAGAGGGTGTAGTTTTAACAGACCCCTTAACTGCGTTTGAGTTCATACCTCAATTACAAATAGGTTACGAAACTTTTGATGGTGAACGAAGACCTTATGGTTACAAGTGTCCAGACCCAGATTGTGACTTTGAGCGATATGCTCCACCTAAAAATCAAAGTTACGATTCACCAATCTTGGCTCCGAGTGAATACAATTCAACTAATCGGACTTACACCGAAATGGGGTCTGATGGACAACCACTAAGTAGTGGGGCGCAAGCAACTTACAATCGAGACGATGAAGAACAACGTGGTGGATTGATAAATAACATGGGTCGGTGTCCAATACACGATATACCTTTAGTTCCTCGAAACTCCATTAAACAGAAACCACCAAAGGATTGGTTCTTAACTGGCAGTTACGCAGGAGTGCCAAAAACTGCTTTGACACATTCATCGGCAAAAGGATATTACTCTGGTTCATCCTCCGCAGATACCGGCGAGGGTTTAACTTTTGAAGACCAAATTATTCACGCCGAAGTTGAAGTATTTAGCACTGAACAATTAACTCGCTGGGCTAATTCCACACCGATGAGTTATCCCATTAGTAGTTTGTCAAGGATGTTCGTGCAAGTTCCTAAAGAAGTATGTATTCATTGTATTGAGACTCACTCCGGATACGGTTCCAAAAACGAAGATAGGGATTATTTCTATTCACCCAGCCGGGGATATACTTTGGAATGCCAAGACTGTGGTAACTGGCAACCGAAATACCGCCGACCAGCCTCAGATAACTCTATGATGGAGAGTCCATCTTTGTATTCAATTGGAAGTCCCCAACCATTGGGATATGCACTAAATCAGGACCCAGACAATCCAATATACACCATTCTTTTAGATTCTGTGATTGCTCCAGATAAATCAATTCGTCAAGAACAGTTGGGTCTTTGGTCAGGAATCCAGATTCCTTCATCACCCGAAACTGGTCCAGATTCAAGTATGTCAGTTATGCTTTGCCCTAATGATGCCAGAGGCGAATCACGAGTAACTGGAGAACTTCGTCGCAAAGAGTTGGCTGACAAAGCCAGCGATATTGATGTTACTAATGGAGACATAGTAATTGATACTAAATTACTTAATCTTGATGGTTTAACCCGTGATGGAGAAAATCTAAAAACCGCATTTGAAACCGCCCAAAATGCGATGGAGATTCCACTTTCAGTTCGTGTCAAGGGATTAGTTCAATACATACCAACTACAATGGATGATGAGTTCGTTACCATTACAACACCCCAATTACTTAAATATCGCCCCACGGACCCCATAGGAGATTTACCCGGTCGAATCTGGAGATTTGAAGTCAGAAAGGAAAATATCCTATTACAAATTGAGGATGATTCACCATTAGGTGAGTCTGGTCCGGGTTACACTTATGTTGTAACTGAAGGTCGTAGTCGTCAATGTTTCTATAATTCCAAGGACCGCTTAATTGATTCCAGTTCTCAATGTGCCAGTTATCGAGACCGTGCTACGGGTGGACCTCAAGCATCCATTCGCAATTATCCTCGTTGGACACAAACACCAGCAGAAGACGTTCGACCAGACGGTATTCCCGGTGAACCCGAATACGTCATTAACAACGGTCCGTATTACTACGACAGTAACAGTCACATGGCACAAGACAGATACCGAACCAATGAATATCTTAACACTTTCATGCCCAAAAATGAAGTGGGAGAGCCAAGCCTTGAGCCGAAATATCATAGTTTCATAGAATTACCTCCACCGACACATGATGTAGAAATTAACCAAGTTCACATATTCTATGAGTGTAACACTTGTAAAGAAATGTGGGCTATCGGAACTCAAATGAAGAAGGCTGGAACTTATGAACCCGGTGCCGCCGTAACTGAGTATTATCGTCGTCGAGGCTGGGTTGATGAAGCAGGTGAAATTACTAACCCGAAAGTTTTCCCTGAAGTTGCTTTAGAGGCTGCTAAAGAACGAGAACAAAATGACCCCAACAATCTTGGTGTTGAAGACGCTGCAATTCAAGCCTTTAATCGTGGCGACGGCAAAACAGCCAAAGAAATGTTGGAACAAAAGAAAATGGTGGTGGAAACAGATGAGTGATTATCAAAGCGACGGATGGGCAGACAACCCTTTTACTTTTATGATAAGCAGAGATGTGCCAATCATTGATGTTTCACCAACTCCTATGAAACCATTACTTCGAGATTTGTTCGACAAAATTAAAGCCAAATATCTTCGGATGCCACCTGCTAAAATTACTCCTTTAGAACCTGTGGCTACTACACAATGGTCTCCAGAAATGGGGATGTCTCAAACTTTGGTGGACCGATTCGCACCCAATCCAGCATTTATTGGACTACCTCTACGTCGTAAAGATATTGAAACCACAGTCGGCAGCAAGGGTTTCAACACGCATTATAACATTATGATAGACCAATCGGGTTCTATGAGACAACCTGCCTGTTGGTATGAAGGTAACGCACTTCACAGAGGTTTAGTTTGTCGATTAGCAACTGCTAATTTGATTTCACAAGCCAGCCTTAATTTGGATAGTTTTGTCGTTTATTCTTACAATAATACGGGTAAAATCGTTTGGCCGTTGCCCGGTGGCGAACCCTCATTCGATTATACTGAGTGCATAGATTTCTTAACAGGTGATGGAATCAAACAACTTTGGAATCCTATTGACATGGATGGTAAAATAGATGCTTGGGACAGAGACACCAACAACATGGTAAATGCTATGGATGCTATCGTTCCTGACGGCGACAACAACGAAGCATCAGCGTTTGAAATTATGATTGAAAATACCAAAAAACACGACATTGGTGGAAGCATTACGCTTTTCATTACTGACGGAGATAATTTGCATGGACCCTTGGAAGAAAGCAGTTCCGTATCTGGTGGTAAAAGTTTCGATAATTGGTTCCGAACCCAAAATCCCCAAAACAAAGTTTTCTACATCATTCTTCGGGCAGCCTCCGATGATTCTCGCATGGATAGATACTGCCAAAGAGTTGAAGATGCTTTGATGAACATTTATGGCTACCCTCGTGAAATTGCTAAAAAGTTCGTTTGGAAGTTCCCAGACAAGCGTATGATTGACCCAGAAACAGGAGAACTCATTGAGGATTTGTGGGACCAAATGGGTTGGCTATTTACAGAGATTGGTAAGATTTTTGCAGGTATTTCTGAAGAGTTTGAAGATGTTGTTGAATACTTTGAAGACATTGGACACGATGACCCAGACGATTGAGCAAGGTTTTAAGTAGTCGTGCATACTTAGTTTGCACATGAATGCTCCTGTTGCCCCATCAGCCGGCGGCTCGGCTAAAGCGTTTCCGACAGCCACCGAGATTTGTCTGGGACGTAAATTGAGATTTCCTGCTTACGGAGAAGACAGTCTCATTTCAAATGTTTTGTTCATTACTGGCAAGCGTGGCTCAGGAAAGTCATTTACTGCTGGTGTAATGATGGAAGAGTTTCACCGACTTGGACTTCAATTCGTTTGTTTCGATGCTCTCGATGCTCACGGTGGCTTAGACCAAATGCCCCGTGTAGAATCCATCAAACCCGAAGAAGGTCAAAGTATTGACATGAAAAGTCTGGTTCAAAGATTGAAAACTACTGACAAATCTTTGGTCATCAAAATGGGTGGCCTTAGTTTGACCAAGCAACAAGAACTTATTGGAGATTACTGCGAAGCACTTATTGAGGCACGCATCGGCAAAGGATTGCACACCATTTTTGAAGAATGTCAAGATTTTATTCCTCAAGTTGGCCGACCGATTTCGTTTGACCCGATTGTAAGACTCTGTAAATTGGGTCGTGCATTGGGATACGGTGCTACGCTGGTTTCTCAACGACCCGCAGGTGTGAACAAAGAAGCACTTTCTCAGGCTTCAGTTTATTTGGTTCACAACGTCATTAACAATCGAGACTTGAAAACTCTCGACGAACAATTGTCTTTTGGAACAGACAAACGACTCATTAAGAAAATCTTGAACGGTATTTCATCGGCTCGTAAAGGTGAATGTGTCGCTTACGCACCAGAGTTTTTCCGAGACCGAGGTTACATTGTAATTGATAAAATCCGTGGAGACCGAACCACAGAACACACCGGTAACAACATTGATGTTCAAAGTTTAATCGGTGGTGGTGCCGAAACCCCAGAAAGTTCCGGTGATTTATTCGATGCAGACAGCGCACCCATACCAGATGATGCTATCAGTAGTATTTCTGATGCTGAAAGTTTCGCTCGACACAGTTCACCGTTGGCTGTGCCGGCTACATCCCACATCTCCGCCGTCGGTTCAGTTCCAGTTTCTCCAGAGTTCTCGGCTGAAATGAAATCCTATGATGATTGGGAACCCTCAGTTCCGCAGTTTGAATACGACCCTTATGATGCAGACTCACTCGAAAGTTCTTTAGAAGATTGGGAAACTTATGCTCCATCAGGGACCTCTAACTCAAATCATTGGGTGCCTGTGGCCGCCATCGGAACCACGGCTTTGACTTCGGCTTTGCTGTTAGTTGTTATGCGTGGCTTACGCATTCGTTGAAGCGTTTCAATGAAGATGTTTAAGTGAGTGATTAACCTTACACAACCCATGTATCAGACGGGACAAGGAATTATTCGTTCCGAAGACCTCATTATTGCGTTGCGTAAATCTGATTCACCCGTAGCCATAGAACATTTTGCAGACCCACCTTCTATTTTTTTACATCGTTGGGGTGAAACAGCCCTGCAACACATTACAGACCTTCAAGTTCCCATTTGGTTTATTCTGGGTCCGTCGCATCGCAAAACACACGATTGGCGAGCCGTAGCCCCAAACGGAGAAATGTGTCATTTAACCAACAAAGATATTTTCAGCACCGCTAAACTGGCACACGGCACACATAAGTTCCAAAAATGGGTTATTATTGATGAACTCCACAACAAAACTGTGCCAGAACTTGCCGCCGATTGTCCACTCACAGGAACTCAATTTCGATTGCTTAATCGCTTTCAATTTGTAGCCTTGATGCAACCTCGTTCAGCCTTTGTTAAACCCACAGGATTAGTCAATTCTTTCGCAGACCTTGGACCACTTATTTTCAATGCACCCCACTTCAATGAAAATCATGGAAAAGTTATCAAATCGAAATACGGAATCGGCTATGTAGTTGAACCCCAAAAAGAACCCAACTATAATTTTTCTCACCGTTGTAATGCTGTAATTCACGAACACTTTAATTCTTATCCTACTGGTCATAACAACCAGTATTATGTTCCACTTCGGTTTTTAGAGCCTTATGCTATACCCACAGGCACTTTAGCACCTCAAACTTTAAACATTCTTAATTGGTGCATCACCGGCTGTGATTCACTCATCAATAGAAGTCTTTAAGTATCAGAAACACTCAGATGTAAAATAGGTAAGACCTATGATGCAAGATTCAGGATTTAGCGAACCATTGATTGAAGACCCGAACACCACCGTTGGTTCTTATCCGTGGGAAGGAAACTATGGAGCCACACGTTCCTACGACACCACAAACATGAGTCACATGACTAATCCAGTTACTGCTATGGTTGCTCCTCAAAAAGAAGCCACAGATGAACAATTCGTCGGTGCTGGCAACGACCCAGAAGGTGCAGATGCTGGACAAAATGATGCTGGCGGAGATGCTGACGGAGAAAACTTCGGACAAGACCAAGGCGAACAAGACCGAATGGAATCTGAATACTACGCTGAAGGTCTCTCGACAGGACACAAAGTTTTGGCTGGTGCAGCCATCCTCGGAGTTCTTTACGGAATGTATTCTGCTTTGTCATCTTAGGTAATCTTTAAGTAGTTGAACGAATAAGGTGATATTATGGCACGAACAATCGGAACCAGCACAGTCTTACCAGATTTGCCTTACTCCCCTAATCTGCAAGTTCTTCCCGAAGTATCTTTGATTAACGATACACTCGCAGGATACAACGCCAAAATTGAACTTGGACAAGGTTTGACATCTCAGGCTCCACGCCCAATGCCTACTGTGTCGAAAGTTCCATCAATCAACGTTCCACAAACCCGTGCTATGTCTGAATCCGAAACCATTTTCGGTGCTGGATACGGTCAAGGTATTGTTCCTAATTCCCCACGCCCAGCACCTACTAAGGTAAATACCCCTCGTTTGGATATTCCTATCGGAAGCATGGCTGCGGATTTCAACCTACAAAACTATTCACTTACAGGACAAGGTTTGACACCTCAAGCCCAATACTTGAAGCCCACTCACACAATGGAACTTTACGCTCCACCTGCTGCACCTAACGTTTCTAACATGACTCGTATGAAGTCTGAACAAATTATGCCCGGTATCAACGCTCACCAACCACAGGCTAACCTCGGTGGAGACCCTCGCTTTGAAGCCGAGATGAACACAGTTCGACCTACCAACCCTCGTGCTATGATGCGTGCGCCAACTATCAATGTTCCAGTCACACAAAAGCGTATGGCTCTACGAGAGTTGCCAATTATCCCTCGTAGCACACAACCTCGTATTCCAAATGTTTCCAAGCAAATTGGACCTGTTAAGCAGGTTCGCATGGAAGCACAATATGTAGCACCACCTGTCCGAAACGCAGACATGGGTGGATTGCTTAACAGCACCAGCAAAGTTGGTGGATTTGGAAACAGTAACGGTCGAACCTTTGGTGCTTCAGGCGCATTAGCAAAGGGTCGATTCAAACTATAAACAAAACTACGGAGATGAAAAATATGGATTACAAAACAATTATCGTTGGAACAAGCCTTATGGTTGCCGGTGGACTCGCTTCAATGGGTGGAACTTATGAGATTTTCACTCGAAGCCTTCCAATCATCGGTGTGAACACCCTACAACTTGGCGGTGCAATTACTATGCTCGTCGGTGTTGCTACTTTCACACGCTTTGACCCACTACGCCTACGCCAAACCACACCTGTTATCACCGTTTGAGACCTCTCAGGCATAGCCGGAGGAATCAAGCATGAACAGTCGTATGAGAGCCGAAACCACACGAGTTTGTGATGCGGGTCTTTCAGCCTATCTTGCTGATAAACATTCAGAGTTTAGACTTCGTAGTTTTTCTCGTGGTGTAGTCAGTGGTGCAATTTTAACACTACCTACATATTTCTTGGTTCAAAGCACAGGCATTAACCCAATTTTCTCAATTCTTCCCTTAGCATCAGGACTTCTAAGCGGAACTTGGACTGGTTTAACACAAGCCGACAGAAATGATGCACTCAATACTGCTGATTTTGATGGAGTCTGTGATGAACTTGAAAAGGATGATTCAGACTCAGAAGAGTCGGAGTCGGATGTTTGATGAAAGCACTTGTCCGTAAATTAAAGTATTCGCTTTTAACTGACGATAAACAAGAGCGTGTTCGTGGACCACCTTCTAAAATTATTCATCGTGGAAAATTAGGTGCGGCTAATCATACTCGAAACTATTTCATAGAGTTGCACAACCAAGAGATTTCCACAGAAAATTGGTTAGTTTCTATTTGGATGGCTGACGGCAAACAATACGGTGTGCCTGAACCGATGTTTTATCAATGTGATGACCCCAAAGGTTTCGCTGAATGGCTTCAGAAATTACTCCGAGACAAATCTAACGTTTTTTTGATGGACCAAGTTCATATTTGGATTCCAGCACAACCCTTTGATAGCCTCCTCAACTGGAAGTTTGTTCCGCAACAATGGTTCTGAAGACACCAAAGGTTTTAAGTAGTCGGACAACAAACTCAGAACATGAACTGGCAACGTGTCGGATTAGTCGTAGTTATGATTTACGGTATTGGTTACACCGCTAAAAAATTGAAACTTATGTCTGAATCTCAAAAACTTCATTCTGAATCCGTTGCTGGTTTTCAAGAACCTGAATATCCAGAAATGGTTGTAGAATCTATTGTAATGAGACCAACAGTTAATGAATACTTGAACACCGAGTTCGGGTCCGCACCTTTGCCTTCTACTTCTAACTTCGTTGCTATGATTCGTGGCACACCAATTTGAGGAGAGATAATTATGCAAATTACACCCGAAAATGCCCAAAAAGTCGGAATGGTCGGTGCATCTGTCGCTCTCGCCATGTATTTAACAGGATATTACTATGGTCAAAAATCTGAAGATTGTGGTTGTTCAGAAGTTTCAGAAGCCGAAACACGTTCTACTGGAGTTACCCGTGGAACAATGATTTCCGAAAGTTTTGGTTCTGAAATGAATCAAGACATGAGTGGGTCATCAGCAGATTTGAATCGAATCAATCCTACCGTAGTTGAAGGTGCCGAAGACATCATGGGAGCCGAAAGTTTTGAATCCAGCCAAAAGTATCAAAACTTGAATCCTCTGGATTATCAAACACCTGCTGCCTTCTCCGATGTTTCAGGTTATGCTTCCCAACCTTTCTGGGACCAAGCCAATGATGTGCTTCCAGAATACCGCTTCCCTATGCCGTGGTCTGCTTCTTACAGTCCCCTTAGTCCATACCGACCTTTGGATTATCAACAGCAATCAGTAACCTATGTTCAAACAGACCGTCGAGTTCGACCGTCAGTTCAGAATTGGTAGGAATCTTTAAGTAGTCGTGCAACTGAATGTTGCACATGAGTTCCATGACTAATGGTTATGTTCGTAAAGACATGAATCGAGAGTCCAACTTTTTTTCCAATGCCGAAGGTCAAGAACATTTACTGATGGCCGACGGCACGGCCATGTCTGCTGATGCTTTTCGTGATGCTCACCCCACTACTAAGTTCACACCTGAAGAACTGGGTATGAACATGGCTGCCTCACCCTTTTCTGAATCTAACCCAATGGTAGAATCATACGAAGGTCAAAATCCTGTTTATCACGATGAACACACAACTGCAAGTGGTGGCGAAGCCAGTCAATTCGGACTTTACACCGCTAAATCTTTCAATGCAGAACCCACAGCCATTGTTTCAGGACTTAATTCATGGGTTTCTAAAAATATGGGGGTTTTGCTGGTAACTACGGGTGTTATCTTTGGAGTTTATCGTCTCGGCATGAGTCGTGGCCGTAACCAATACATCACTAAGCAATCAGAATATAAAACAATCATGCACGACCCTGAAACCCTAATGTTCCGAAAGGGTTGATGATTCATGCTTCGAGAATATGAAAAAGGCAATCGAGTAACTTCGGTAGCAATTCAAAGTCTCGGTATCGGCACTATTGAACACCCCAGTTTTACTCATGCTACGGTAGTTTGGGATGATGGCACTTGGAGTAAGGAACGTTACCAAGACCTCATTTTTGTAGGATACAGCCGAAATGAACCTCTTCCAATTCCAACCGAAAATGGTTCTAATGCTTCGCCATTAGTCGGCAGTAATGAAGGTCTCAAAGACCATTCACGAAAGTTCGATGAAACGCCAGATTATGAAAAAGATAACCCGAAATACAACCCTGATATGCCGGGTGGAAGTTCTTATCAATACGGTTCAGCCAATCTTAACCCAGATATTTTTTCTGCCCCATTAGTTGCTTATGAAACATGGAATCCTGAAGACGGCAATAGTCACAGCAATTTTGGAAGCACTTTACAAAACTCAAAAGTTTCAGGCCGAGACCTTCCAGTTACTAAGATTCGACAAGAAGAACTCGACAAAGAACTTCAAAGAGTGATTACCAGACGTTTGTTATCTGGTCGTATTACGGAGGGTTCTCTGTGATTTCAGGACCCGAAACTTCCAAGAAATCTGGTTGGCCTGTTCCACGTTATTATCAAGATGTAGCCACTGGTGAAACACTTCCAGTTTTAGTTTGGGCTATGAACAATCAGTTGTATCAACAAGCCGACGGCACACTACGAGCCTACTCTCGATTTGGACACGGTGAACCGCCTATAACTTTGCGTTCTGTTGATACACCGCCCTCAAACACGCCCGGACCAGAGTTTGCACCTCAAGAACTTGTTCAGAATCCTCAATTTTTGGAAATAGTTCGCAACAAAATGCAATACCGACGCAACTTTTTATCAGAATCTGAACCTTTAGTGAAACTTTCGGAACTCAACTTTGATTCTCTACGTCGAGAACTTCGCTCTGTTGGTCTCAACTTACAAAGAACTGGTCGTGTTCCCGAAAGTTGGGTCTCAGTTCGCACCGAATCATTGGGTTCAGGATATTCTTTAGAGATGTTAGTTTCTCCAGATTATTATTCAGGATATGATGCCGACCCTTATCAACAAGTTATTGGAGGATTGGGTGAAGCAGGTATCAACCAAGAAGGAATTGGTGTTGTTTTATACGAACCGTCGGGTTCAATTGCTAAAACTATTGCTTTCCGTGGCACTTCATTTGAACAACAAACCAAGTTTTTCAACGATGCTGTAAGTGCTGGCTCTCAATATCTCAATCCCACAACATCTTATCGAAAACTCGGAACTATTGTAGGTCAAAGTCCTTTTGCAGAATCGGGTCGTCCGTGGAAACCCGGTGACCTTGTGAACATTAGTCGTTCATCTGGAGATGCTGGAGGCTTGGCTACGGCTCATGTTGTTCGAGTTTATCCTACGAAAGTTCAAGTTGCTTGGCCTAATGATGCAGACCACCCAGTTTCTGAGTTTCCTCGTGGTTGGTATTCATTAGAAGAAAAATCTGATTTGATTTTCATTAAAGAAGATGCTGATTGGTTAAAAAACTGGCGAAAACGCCCTCGTAACTTATCATCTGCTTTTGGTTCCGAAGAAACAATTTATCCGTATGGTATTGGAACTCCAACAGATGGACCCAACATTGACCGACATTCTTTTGATAACTCACAATCCACAGGCCACGACCCAGAACGTTTCGTGGAATCTAAAATGTTAGGACCCGCACCTGTTTGGACACAAGATGTAACTATGCCAGAGTTTTTGTCAATGAGAACCAGCCCTGTGCAAAGCAGCGGAGATTTGTATGGACAACAAGACGAACTGATGTTACATCTCAAGAAACAAAATGCTCTGGCACAACTTATCGGTGTTAGAAGCCCGTGGTGAGTAAAAACCGAAGTCTTTAAGTATCAGAACAGAGAGATGATTATCATGCGTTGGTCACAGTTAGGTCTCGGAGCCGTTTTAGTCGGTGTCGCTGCGTTCTTCGGTAACGATAAGTTTCGTAGCAAAGTCACTTCGGCTTTTGGTGCTGACGGCATAACTCCAGCCAATCTGGAAGAAATGCACATTGAAAGTTCTGGTGTCACAATTGACCAAGTTCCAACGTCTTTGGCACAATCCTTCCTCGGTTACCAACAACTTCACCTACAAAGCACTAATTCTATTGCTAATGATTCACCATTTATGGACGGTCTTGTTGATGCACAACCAGTTTATGTTAATCCTCACGACCTCGGATATTCATTCGAGCCAGCATCTCAAGGATTTTCTTCTGAGTATGTGGATGAAGTCGGACAAACTGCTTCTTCTATGAATACGACCAACAATGAGTTCATTACTGGACCCGGAATGCCTTACACACAAACTCCTTCTCAAGACCCAGTTAGCCTCGACCCCAGCACAGGTGCAGGTGTAGGTATTACTTATGATGGAAGTCGTTTGCCAGTGGCTCGATTGGCTCCTGAAGTTAATCGAGACTTCCCATACCTTGTTTCTATGGTTGATGCTCCGTTTTTGACTCCACCCACAGGAGAAGTCGGCGGCAACCGAATAGGTAGCGTTTCTCGTAACAGCACTGATGATAACGTCAATGGCCGTTTGGGAGAAGTTGCTCTTAGCCCAGATGTTGATTCCTCTTATCTTGATACTTCTACTGGTCGCACTTTACCACTAAGCCAATGGCGAAGCACCCACACAATTCTCCGCATTTCTGATACGATGGTTTCGGCCATCCCATTTAGCGGAGGCTTTGAAACACAATTAAGGAGAGTCTAAATATGACAAAAATGCTGTTTATCCAATCTGAAGACTATTGGGGATATGATGCTTCCTCATTCGACGATGCTATCAACTTTTACAAGTTTGCTTGGGTGGTTCCGTTTTCCCAATACAGCACTATGAGTGAAGATGACCAAAAGCGTTTGTATCCTTGTGCGCTTTTCTATGTTGCAGGTGTTACCGACAACCACAACTTTTTGACTCTTAAAATTGTTTATGATTCCACAGAAGCCAAAGTTTCAGGAATGGAAGGCACTAAGCGTCGAACTCGTCGTTATGAGATAGGTTCTAATGCTCAGTATTCCGTTGGCAGTTATTCTCTTCAAGCCGCACCTACTTCTGCTACCACCATTTCAGAAATCAAAGAAGCCGTTGAATCTGGTAGCACTTCAGAAGGAAGTTTCCTTATTTCAGGATTCCTTGATGATGCTGCCAGCGTTGCTAAACAGGTGAACTACACAGAAGAAAAGTCTGCTGAAAGTTTCTCAGCACCTATCACCGAACCATCTGGCTCGGCTTACGAACCTGCTGACCCCACGGTTGCGAACCCATCCACCGAAGGACCCTCTGAATCTGAACTCATTACTATGTCTGCTGAAATTGAATACGCAGAATTGGGTAACGAATCATACCCAATTGTTCCTAATACTACCGGACAAGATTCTTCCTTTAATGGTTATGGAGTTCCACAATGGTATGGCGCAGAAGGTAGTGGCGATATTGACCATGACCGTATTGACCGAGAGGAAACTAAAGAAGTTATTTTTAGATACGACCATCCGATGACATTTTACGACTGGTCAGTTGATGGAGAAGTAACTGATGAACAAATAGATGAAATCCAAGAGGGTATTTATGATAATGTCGGAAGCCAACCAGAGGAAGAATCTAATGACTTTGATGTTACTCTTGAAGATGGTCGAGACACTTACGTTCAAACGGAGACACAATACGGAGACAGTCGATTTTATGGTTTGGCTGCTGAAGATGAAAACTTTTACCAATGTAATAAGTGTTCTACCGCTTTTGAGGACAAGGATGTAGCAGATAATTGTTGTTCTGCTTGTTATAACTGTGGATACACCGACCATGTAGGATTTGAGCGAGGACAAAGTTGCTGTGCTTGTAATTGCGATGAAACTGGTGGAGGTCCCAATGGAACTTGCCAAGAGGCTTTCTCGGCTGAAGGCAGCCGTCTTCGAGACATTCGTGGTAAGTTTATGAACCGTGGTAAAGCCAAGAACGCAGTTTTCGGTGAAGTCATGTCTCAACAAATGGGTGGATATTACCGCACAGGCATTGTCGGAAACAACCCACCAGTTGGTCAAGATATTTCTCGACGCAACCCCGTAGCCAAAGCCAAATACTTTGTTCAGCCCGGAGTTCAGAATGCTAACTCTGGAGCATGGTCTAAAGGACCCAACTTCCAACAAGCCCGTAAAATTGCTAAGGGCGTAGCATGGGACACCGTTCAAGACATGGGACTTGCTGCTGAAATGTTTGGTTCCGAAACAACAAGTTTCTGTGCTGATTGCGGCACAACCAAGAAATACCGTGGCGAAGAAGAAGGCACCATTCATGTGACTTTTAAGATTCAAGACGCTGATTATGCGGTATTTTATCACACCACACTTGCACCTTCAGGGCTTTCCGATGATGAATTAGTCTATTATGCTTTTGGTAGAAACGAAGCAAGTGAAGATAATGAATGGTTTTACATCCCTTCTGATTGGGAGGGCGTAGGAGACCATTACTTGGCTAAGGTTATGAGTAAATCTGATGTATTAGATTCCGAAGAAGAAGGCTGTGGCTGTGGTTCTATGTCTGCTGAAATGGAATACGCTGAACTTGGAGAAGAACTTTACCCAGTTGTTCCTAACTCAGAAGGCGGCAACACCGCTTTGGATTCTGGCTACGGAGTTCCACAATGGTATGGTTCAGCCGAAGGTCATGGACAACTACGATTCACCACAGGCTTTTCACGAAGTTCTTTTGGAAAACAAAAAATGCACCAGAATTATGAAGTTGAATACTCCGTGGATTACAATGATGGACCTTTTACTCCTGAATATCGCCACGCCGTTGAGAAACTGATTGAAAAAGACATCAAAAAGGAATTAAATGATAACACGGCCGTTCACCATGACCTTGAATTGGCCTTGATGGATAATAAAACTTTTGAAATGGGCAACGACTTTGATGTTACTCTTGAAGATGGTAAGGAAGCCTTCATTATTTATGGGGCAACTTTTATGCCCAACGAGATAATATCTGAAAAAGTAAATGGTGGTGAAACATTCTATGAAGATGAACTGGACTTTGAAGATGTTCCAGTTTATGGAAGAGGAAGACAATGGCACAAGCCAGCCAAACCTCTTACAGAAGGTCAGCGTCGCAAGATTACTGAAACTTTGGAAGAAGCCTCACCTGCTAAGGGAACTCTCGTAGCACCTGCTTTGGCTGCTATTGTTGGAATCTTAGGCGGTATTTTCTACGCCCGTCGTTCTTAAGGTTGTGAAACAACATGGTAACCAATTATCCTAAACTTTTCTTTGAACAAGAATCGAAACTTATTCACAAAGTAGGCTACTCTGTGGCTCTTGCTATGATGACTATCGGTTTAGCCGAAACAGTTCACTCAATTCCTTACATTCTGAAGAAACAATCAGATGCTGTGGGCATGGCTTTGGGTCCTGTGGGAATTGCAGCAGGAAGTTTAGTGGCCTATCTTTACCTTCGTGAAGCCAATGTTTTATATTGACGACGATTCTTAGCCGAATCGTTTGCTACGGTTTGCTACGCAAACTCAAAGGGGGACAACCTTTCCCCGTTTTCTACGAAAACTCCCCTATCCGGAGTGAGTGAAATCACAGATTTCTCTTGAAGATAAACGTCCAATTATTTATAACGGTCTTTAAACAATGATTCTGTTATGATACCTACTGAATACTACTGGGGAACATTCGGTTATCCCTTTGAGGATTGTGAAGTTATCTCTCTCGATTCTGTTTCTGCATGGTCGTGGGCTGGACATATCGGCATTCCCAGCATTTCACAATTTGATTTCAAGGTCGGACAACCTGACCCCAGAGGCATCGGCCAAGTCACGGGTATCTACGAATTAACACATTCATATCAAGACACCCCAGAAATTGAAATCATTATTTGTCTTGAAGGCGAAATAGGTGCTACTCAATGGGAAAAACTACGACCTGTGGCGTATCATACCTCGGAAGAAGCCCTCCGTTGTTTTGAATCTGAGAGTCCGTGGGTCGGGACTCCTTCAGTATCATAACCTTTAAGTATCAAAAGCGAACCATCTTTAGTATGGATGATGATGTTTCGCCGTTCCTCTCGGAATTAGAATCCGAAGTTCAAACTGAAGCCGCAGGTAATCCCAATAACAAGATGGCTTTTAATGGTGAAGCCGATACCAACTCCGTAGTTGCTACTGTTGAAGTTACTGATGAAGATTTGAAAAAGTATCTTACAGAAGGTCAGCGTAATTCACTACCAAAGGCTCTGCAAGAAGGTATTGCTCGCAAAAAGAAAATCTCTGAATCTGAAGAGGCCAATATGCCCAGTTTTGAAAACATGAGAAGTGAGTATGATAATGAATCGGCTATGCCTGAATCTCCGGAATCTTCAGAAGTCTCTGATGAACCACTTCCAGAATCTCCAGAAGCCGAAACTCCTGACACAGATATACCACCAGAAATTGCGGGTCCTTCTGAAACTTTTGAACCCAACTTGCCCGAACCTGCTGATGTCACCCTTTTAGCAGAACGTTTATCCAACCAAGACCAAGAAGTTCGAGTAGCCAGTATGACACAGCGTCAATTTGAGGATTGGTTGTTCCCCGAAAACGGTGAAAGTTCCGATTGGGCTTCGGGTCAAGTAGCCCTCGCTCGCATTCTTGCGAATCTCAAAGCGGCTGGTTATGATGCTAACACATTAACAATTGACGAAACTTTATTCCCACGTTACCTTCAAGTTGCTTCCGCACTTTGGTCTCGACAGAATCTGGTAGAAACTGACCGTGAATCTGTATTACTTAAATTAGAAAATGCTCCTGCCTCTCAAATCGTTGCTATGCTTACTGCTACGGCTGATGCAATCCCTATCACAATGGCTGCTGAATTATTCAGTCCTGTGGAGGTTGAATCAGAACCCACAAATTATCTACCGTATGCCGCAGTTGGAATAACAACTTTGGCTGCTATGCTCATACCCATGTTTTGGAAGAAGTAACCGAAGTCTTTAAGTATCAAAAGGGAGTAGTGTATAATATGAATCTGGACCTTGCTATTCAGAATACGCTTCGACGAAGCCCAATGGAAGGTGCTATGCACGGAGTTATGTCTGATTTTGGTAGCACATATCAATTGACATCTTACACAGAATCCAGCAAGGCTGCTGAAAGTATTCTCGGCAAACCTGTGGCTCACATGAGTCCTAACGCCTTGAGCCGACCAGTTCACGCTGAAAAGCGAGTTGTTAAAAACGCCGAGCCAACTACTGACCTTTCCACAGTTATTGATGGTTACACTCTATCTTACTCCACCAGTTCAAAGAATTGGACACTTAGTTCCACAGGAGTTCCCGGTTTCTGGGACAAACTTTTGGGTCGCTCTGGTAAATCAACTGTGTTGGCAACTAAATACGGTGCTAACAGTAGTCACCGATTCCTATCAGAAATTGAATCCTTGCCACAACTTTCATCACGTTCTAAAAACAACATCGCTGGTTTTGTTTTAGAAAACTCTGGTCGTATTTCTACCGAAACTCTTCAAACAGGATACACGGTTGATACCCAACCTCTCGACGACGCACTTACAAGTAGTAGTTCTAACAAGATTTTGGAAGCCAGCGGCAGCACACGACAATTTGAACTTGGTTTGGCAACAGAGTATGCTGGAGTCGCCAAGCAACGTAACGATACTTTCATGGGAGACACAGTTATTCCGCAACCGCTATCACAAGCGCAAATTGGAATGGTTAGAACTCCATTGGGTGACCCTGTGGGAGTGCATATTGCACCACCGACTCGACACATGGGTTCACATAGAACGAACCGAAGTCTTTAAGTAGTTGAACGTGAAAGGTGATAATATGAGCGCAATAGGAAATGTTGTTGAATCCTCTAAGGCTGGTTTGATGTCTCCTGAGTTTTACTCTGGAGTTGCTGGAATCGCCGTTGGCGGTGTTCTTGGTTCTGCACTTACTCTAATTCCTTTCCAGCGTGCTGGAATGTTTGGTAACGCTCTCCGAACTGGTGTTACACTTGGCTCAGGTGCTTACCTTGTGAACAAGTCTCGTTCCGAATCAGGAGATATGAGTCGCTTGTATCTCAGTGCAGGGACAATTCTCGGATTTGCAGGTGTTAGTCAAGTTCTTGGTTATCTTACTGCTATGACTGGACTTTCAATCCCCGGTTTTAACGGAATCGGAACAATGATTACTGCTGATGCAGAATCTGATGATACACAATTGATTGCACAGCGAGGCTCTGGCTCAGTTATTGGTCAAGAAACCGCTACACAAAGTTTCTCTGACATTTACTCGGCTGATACTTTCGAGGAAGGCACACAAGAAATGGTGAACCGTGTTTCACCGGGCAATCCAGTAGATTCAGTTTATGAACCTGCTCCAATGGGTCACGGTGTTGCACAATGGTTCGGTTCTGAAGATATGGACATCGCTCCTACTGGTGGACTCGACCAAAACCTCGGTGGTTCTTCCGCAGAACCTACTACCGTTGCTATGCCCCAAGAAGAAAAACTTGGAGACTTTATTAACAGCGTCGATACTCTCGGACTTCGTGCTATGAATCCAATGGGACGTGCTAACGCTTTCGTTGATTCCAAGTATCCCGGTGGCGACCCTCCAGTTGCTTACGGGGCTGAAGAACCAATGCTAAATGTTGAATACCCAAATCCAACTCCTCAAATGGGAAGTCTCCCAGATATGTTGAACACATACATTAAGCCCAGCACAACCGCAGAACAATCCATCATGGATTCGGTTCGTGTTATCAACCCGGGACAACCTATCCAATACTTTGGTGCAGAAAACGGCAAGATGGCCGGCACCGTTACACATTCGCTGACTTCGGCAGAGGGCTTTGGCTCCGTGATTGGTCAGTAAAACAAATAGGTGAAGAAATATGATGAACAAACTTTGTAACTGGTCAGAATCGAAAAACGGACAATATGTAACTGGAATTGCTGCTCTTGTTGGTGGCCTCCACTTGATGGCTACTGATGCACAACCAGTTCTCGGATTCCTACCTGCTTTTTCAGTTGATGTTGCAGGTCGAACAATCGGCGCACAACAAATTGTTGGTGCAGTTGTAGCAGTTACAGGACTTGGCGTTGTTCTTTGCCAACTGAACGGACCCTCAATGATGGGTCTTTAAAATTAGAACCTAACGGAAGTGAATAATATGAAACTACGACAAATGCTTGTGAACGAATACACCGTCGGTGGCAGCCTTCTCCTTATTGGTGCAGGTTTCTGGTCCACCCGATTTACTGAGGCTTTGGGATACAAAATCTTTACCATCCCTTCAATGCTCCCACTTATCGGTGGAATGGACGTTACTGTTGGCCGTGCTGCTGCACTTGTTCCTCTCAGTCTCGGTGCTGCATTCTTGCTTCGCACCATTCGCCCAGTCACCAACAAAGTTCCAGTAGTTTCTAACCTCGCTGATATTGCAGATAATATCGTTGCTGAAGTTTCCAAGCCTGTCGCCTCTGAAATCAAGGGTGCTGAAAAGGCTGCTGAAGAAATCGAAGTTTCGGAGGCTGAATCCGTGGACCAACTTAACCCCACAGAAGTTTCAGGAAACGATGAAGAAGTTTCATTTCAAGCCGAAGGTGGCAAGATGAAGTGGAAGGATGCTATCGCACAAGCCCGCAAGGACCTTGGAATCACAGGATTTTCCGCAATCAAGAAGGGAACTCCTCTTTACAAGCGTGCTAAGGAACTTTCCGCTTGAACACCTATGATTAGGTGATTATCATCTCCCTGACTGGTGATGAACTTTGGTTTCCTCTAACTAAACGTTCTAAATCATTTTATCTGTGGGATAATCAGGAATACTTTAATCCTTTCGATTACGAAGGTTTGGCAACTTACGCCATTAACCCCGACAAAATTGCCAGTGATATTCGTCGAGTTTTGCACATCGCATCCATATACGATTCGGTGTTGAAAAGAAACTACATTTTTTATGATGCTTCACAATCTAAAAGGTATTTAATTCAACCAGTTAATTCCAAACAAGTTATAATTTCTGAAATAGTTAATCTTGACAATTCTGATACCGAATACCAAGTTTATTTTAATTCTGTTTTGAAACCACTTCGACATCCAGAAGCACCTGAGTTTGAAATCTGGACTGAATATGCTGACATTTCCGCAGTTCAAGGCTGGATAAATGAACAAATTAAAAAACCTTCCGAAACTTCTAATGCTTACCACGCTTACTATTTGACTTACGACACCAAAACTTTATCGAGATTCAGTGAGGTTTTGAATTGGACTCTGTTTCCGACCACCATTTTAGATTAACAACCGAAGTCTTTAAGTAGTTGAAAAGTCCATGTATAGTTAAGCGCAAGTCGCTATAATAGGAAAGATTATTATGTCAATGAGAAGCCAAGTATATGAATGGGCCAACCTCGCACCAGTCGGTGTGTCGTCTGCTCTACGCCGAAGCACAGCCGATGTCCCGAAAGCCTTGACCGCAGGTCGTGAATACGATTTGTTTATTGGTGGAACTGGAAACAACATCACCAAGCCAGCCGAAACAACTGCAACCCAGTTTATCGTTATCGAGGACATCGCTTGTTCTCCTCATCTTGGCGGTGCTGTTCAAATCCGTATCAACACCACTGATTACTTCCAGAACCCTGACGTTACTGACCAAGCAGGTATCCCCGGTCTGGCAAGTCCTTACCCTCGTGGAGCCCCTTCAACTGTGGACCTCTCCAGTGCTACCCCACTGAACAGCGACCAACTCTTGAAGTCTTTTGACCTTTACCCAGACGTTTATGTTCTGCCCGGTCAAACCTTCCAGATTCTTTACACCCCTGAGACCGCTACTGGTGTCGGTGTTGATGCTACCTCAACTGAAGTCGTTGCTGCTTTCGTGAAATACACTCTTTACGATGGACCAGACGCTCTTATCGCAAACAAACTCCTTGAACTTGGTGTGACCATCAATCCTAACAACGTGGATTGGTATAAGCGAAGCCTCATTGAACAACAGCAACGCTCGGCTTCTATGGCTGCTGCGGCTGCTATGGCTAATGGAGGACAGGCTTGAGTCCACCTCCGTTCAGGAGAAAACTTAAGATAGGTGATTTAATATGAGTATGAGAAGCCAAGTATATGACTGGGATGCAAGCCGTGGAACTGCTATGACTGTCGCAACAAGCGCAGGAAAGCGAACATCAATTTTTATTGGTGGCGTTGGTAACAACATTACCAAGCCCGCAGAAACAAGCGCAACAGAGTTCGTTGTCATTGAAGACATCGCTGTTACGCCAACACTACCGATTGGTGTCGATGCACAAATCGCAACTGCACAACGTGGACTTACCTACGGTGTCGCTATGGGAATCGCAGGACCTCGTGCCTACGTCCAAGTCCGTATCAACACCACAGACTACTTCCTCGACCCTGACAACGTTCCTAACGACGGAATCCCCGGAACTTCAAGTCCTTACCCTCGCAGTATCGACTTCCAGCCTTCGTTCAACCTCTACCCTGACGTGTATGTTCTACCCGGACAAGTTTGGGATGTTCTCGTGACATTCTTCAACGAACAGGCTTTCGCTGGTGCTAATGCTGCTGCTGGTGAACTCCGATGTTTCGTGAAATACACTCTTTACGACGGACCTGATGCACTCATCGCCAACAAGTTGTTGGAAATGGGTATCTCCATCAACCCCGGTAACGTGGACTGGTATAAGCGAAGCCTCCTTGCTTCCCAATAATCAGGGAACTGGTCTTAGACCTCTAAGCCATTAGGCTTGGGACAGAGTATCGAGTCGAAAGGCTCTTGCAGATGAAGTCCCAGCCTAACAGGTTTTGGTAGAGTCTTAGGATGTGTTCGCTATGAAACTGGGAACTTTGATGACGGATGTTGTCGTGATAGGCTCTGCTTTGTTCTTAATCGGAACATGGTTGTCTTCACACCACACTCACAAGGTTATAACACAGAAACACCCTGAACATCGAGTTCGACAGTTTCTGATATACACTTGCATAGGTGTTTGCTTAATGACTGTTGGTTCTAACATGATGACTGACGGCGTAGTAGAACGTCTCAAAGGTTCTGGTGAGGTTTAATGTCCAAGAGTTTAAATCTGGGCGCAGCCATGTTCACCACAGGATTTTTGCTGACGACTTACCACGCCAGCATTTTGTTCGACCCCAAAAGACGAGTAGTTTCACATCTTGTGTGGGCTATGATAGGTGTTGGATTGTTCCAAATTGGTTCTAATCTTACTGCCAGTGGCTTACATGACAAACTTAGAAAACCAAATCTTTAAATAGTCTTAACGACTAACGAAGATTATGTTAGTCATGGAAGATTATTACGAGGACATGACCATCGCTGAACTCAAAGAGTTGTTGAAGGCTTCAAAACTTAACACATCCGGCAATAAAGTCACCATAGTTAAAAGATTGCGTGAGGCCAACTGGCTTACGGTTTTGCTGGCTTGGAACGAATACGAAAGTATGACCATCGCTGAACTCAAAGAGATTCTAAAGCATCGAGGCGAAACTACTTTTGGCAGTAAAAAAGATTTACTCGCTCGATTGACGGGTCACACTAAAAAGGAAATCTTTCAAGGATTGGGTAAAGAAGCCCCAGATGCTTTGCCTTTGTCTCTTTTGCCCTCAATCAATTATCACCTTCGAGATTACGGTATTAACGCTAATGACCCTAATCAAACCCTTGCAGGGCTTGGTAAATTAACGAATAAAGAACTCAACAAAATGTTTCAGCAATTGGTGACATCAATTCATACTCCCTACATAGATGCGCCTGTAACATTATTGACTAACTATGAAGACAAGTCGAAACAACAGGCTCAGAGAATGATGATTATGTCTCTTGTTTATACAGGAGACTGGTTTGCATTTTTGACCTCATCCTCCATGAATGATTTTTTAAACATAGAATCAAGACCTAATTTCATAATGAATTGGAATACGGAAAGTTTTATTCAAATCATACGCCAACAAGGACCCACAGGTCCCTTTCCCTTCACATTTTTCAACAATTTTGAGTAGTTTTAAGTAAGTAAAACAATGTAGTGTAACTATGTTTGATGTCATCGTAGTCACTTACAAGGTTTCACCAGAGTTCATTACTCGTTGTTTAGACAGCATCCTGTCTCAAACTTTCAGTGACTATCATGTGTATATTTGTGACGGCACTCCTGAAGATTACGAAGGTTACACAGACATTATGAAAACTTTCGATAATTACACCACAGATTCCCGTTTTACTTTACTTCAACAAACAGGCCGTGGAGTTAGTCAAGCACGTAACCAAGCCATCGCTGCTGGAAATCGCCCCTATATTGCGACATTAGACGGAGATGACTTGTGGTATCCAGAACATTTAGAATGGATGGCCGAAGCCATTGAACACACTCAATCTGAACAATTACCTGTGGCATTCTGGTGGGCAGGTGCTGACGCTGAAATCAAACTGCAATCACTCAAAACAGATGAGGTTTATTCCAAGATGGGAGTTATCGGTTGGTATCCTCAATGGGCAGAAACTCTCGACCCGTCTGAAACTTTCTTCTTTTGTTTTGGAAATCCATTGATGCCCAGTAATTCTGCTATGCTACGTTCTCGATACGAAGCCATTGGAGGCTACGATGAAACTCTTCAAATCGGAGAAGATACAGATTTGTTTATTCGCATGGCAGGAAATCCAATCAAATATGCGCCAAACTCTAATAATTTGGGAACTGAATTATTTTACGGACACCAAATAGATGCTGTTTCAGGTTATCACGGTTGCGGGCCGTGGCAAACAACTACAATGGGACATCAATCTTCGGCAGCAGACAATCGAAGTTTTCAAGAAGTTCAAGCCGAGTTTCGTCGTCAAACCGATTCCCGCACTCTCAAGTCATATTGGTTTTCAGAATCTGACCGACCCTCATGGATTGATTCAGAGCGTTGGACACGTCTCTGTGAAATTGCTTTTCAAAAATCTAATGATGTAGAGATACTAAATCTCAAGGCCGAAGTTTAAGTTGGTGATTTATCATACAATGAGTATGGCCGTTGAAGAACTACGAATTGAAACACCCATAGGACCCATTACTGCACCCTTAGAAGCCCTTAGTGAATCCTTAAGTTATTTGGCTAATCAAGTCAGAAAAACCGATAAAGCCGACCAATCCATTGAAAAGTTCCTCAGTCTGGGACAGGATTCTGAATCCTATTCCATTGAATCCAAGCGTAAGTTTTACATTGACCGTTCTTATGTTTTCTGGATGGAAGCCTTGTTAGGAGTCATTGATTCGGAATGGGAAATTATCAAAGTTGAAAACTACAATCACGGTGAAAATAAAACTGCTCCCGTTTGGTTTGATGAGAAAGTTGGAGACCGAGTTATCAAAGTTCCACACAAACTGATTATGTTTGTTCAAAACAAAACCACACCCGGAAATCGTTTTGTGATTTCCTTTACTCCTTATGATGAATACGAAGTAGATGTTGTTACTCAGTTCCGTGGCGACCACTTTGATTACACGGAGTTCCACGCTAAAATGGAAACTTACTTCTTTGAGCAAGGTTCGCTTCGTGGAGCGCACTTTGATGCTTCTTACAAGTTTTTGGAAACGCCCAACGTGGATTGGGATGCTATCATTATCAAAAATGAAGACCGCCACGTTCTCGACCGCAACCTAACCCGATTTATTGAATCAGTTCCGTTGTTCCAAGAAAAAGGGTTGCGAAGCAGCCGAGGTGTTCTTCTGACAGGTCCACCCGGAACAGGAAAAACCCTAACTTGTAAAGTTTTGATTAACCAATTGGATGCTACTGTTATCTATGTAGCCCGTGATTCCATCTCCGATGTGGGACAAATTACTTCGCTTTACAAAGTAGCCCGCCGTTTGTCGCCTTGTGTCGTTATTCTGGAAGATATTGACACCCTCGGTGGACTTTCTCGTGAAGATGCAGACCATCCAGTTCTGGGAGAGTTTTTGAACTGTTTAGCAGGTGTTGAAGACAACCACGGTGTTGTTACTTTGGCAACCACTAACCACCCAGAAAAGTTGGATTGGGCTTTAACAGACCGCCCCGGCCGTTTCGATGTTCGCTTAGACTTTGGCTATCCTGACGAAACTCTTCGTGAAAGCATTTTGTCTAAGTATCTTTCACCGTTTAAAACAGGTAAAATCAATTTGAGTCGAATTGCTAAAGATACCAATAAGTTTTCAGGTGCTTATCTACAAGAAATCATTCAATCTGCTTTCATGTTGGCTCACGAAGAATGTGATTACTGTCACGAACCCATAATCATGCAAAGTCACCTTGACATGGCTCTATCTCACATCAAGTCTCAGCGTGAAATTGTAGGCCGTGAAAAGAATCTTTCGTATGCCAGCAACGAATCAGGTTCTTATGATTTGTATGGTTGAAGCCGAGACCGATAGGAAGGTTTTAAGTATCAGAATGACTCTATGTAGGTCATGTATGGACCACAAGTAACTCTTCGAGACCTTTCTCTTTTAATGATGGAACTTGACTCCAATCTTAGTTTTGATGCGGCTTACGACCAAGTTACAGATTTGTTAAGCCAACACCCAGATGGTGACTCTGGTGAAGTTCGAGCCATGCTGGAGTTTGAAATGGTAGATGCTTTGATGGAAGCCGAAGTGCGAGATGAAGAAGATTTAATCATAGAAGGTATGATTCGTGCCACACGTCATGGAATCATTAAGCCTGAAGAAATCCCACAAGAAATGGCTGATAAAGTAGCCAACCGAATGCAATTCCAAGAAGAATACGCTGCTGAATCACAACCTAAGAACTACATGGTTCATGCTGACATCGCTCGCATTGTGAACTCAGCCCATCGTTTAGAACGTCTGCAAAGTATGTTTTCTGATTATGATGAATGGTTCAAAAGTCAATTGTCTGTAACTGCTAATACACTCGACAGTTTGGCCGACTATCTTGAAGACCAAGAAAGTTTCATCATGGGTGAGATTCGTGAGCAAGATGAGTCAGAATACCGCCGTCAAATGATGTCAGCCGAAACTTCTAAAAAACCCGTGGGTAACTTTCCTAAACCTGCACCCTTTAAAGGAATTAGTTATCGAACTTTATTGTTGTAACCAACAAAGCCTTTAAATATCAGAACAACCAAGTTCTCAATATGACCATGACTGAACTTCAAATTGTGGAACTCATTGAGAGTCCTTTTTGGAAAGATTGGACTACCAGCACAACTCCTGTCAATCCGGGTTGGTGGAATCTAACACTTTCAGTTCGTGATTTGAAAATGTGGTCTCGTGGCATTAAACCCAATCGAAATTGGAAAGTTTCAGATGTCAAAAAGTATTTCAACATTCGTGGCAACAAAGATTCATTGGTAACACAAATTGAAGCCATTCAAACCTTGATTAACGAACTTCAAGAAGGCGATATGAACCAAGTTCACAGAGTCAATGGAATTATTGAAGAATACTTTCACATGGTCCCCAAAGAAGCCGAAACTTTCGAGGCTATGGGTTGGCACGACCCACGATGGGCAGGAGACCGTGAAAACGTTGAAGCCAAGTTCAAGAGGATGTATCCAACTTATACCATTGAAGATGATTCAGTAGATTATCTCGTATATTCAGGTGGTAAAAGCAATAAGTTCCATGTTTTCTTCCTTGCTACCGACCCTGCTGGCAATTATCATTCTTTCAATGCTTACGGTCGAGTCGGTTACTCACCTACTCTGCACCACAACGCTGGACCCGGAACAAAAGGTTCAGTTACTCAAGCCATCTCAAAAAAGCGACAACAAAAGTCCAAGAAAGGATACGTTCAACAGGCTGAAACTGCCAATGCTGAATCTAAAACTTCTTTTGTATGGTGTGTTGTAAGGTCTTTTAATGAAGATGATGGCAACGGGCTGCTACCAGTTGAGAATACTTCTGTATTAGGTGTTTTCAAATACAAGAAGGATGCTGATAAGGCCCTGAAATCAGTTTATAATGAAATGAAATCGCAAGGATTGGAAGTATCAATGGATTATGCAGGTGATTTTTATACAGATAATGGACATATTAAAACTACTAAATCAAAATTAGGGCAATTATGGATGCCCTACGGAGCATATAGGTTTTGGAATGCAGAATACGGTGCTGAATCTTCAGAATCTTCTCTGGATTACACCGGTAACTTTTCAGGTTCTCACGATGGAGTTGATTATGATGTTTCTTACAAGTGTTCGCATGACATTGATTCCTCTTATGAAGCAGATATTAGAGACTATGTAGAAGAACAGATTTCCAATGGCTACGATTCAGGCTATGAATCTTTTGAGATGTCCACAGGATTTTACGAAGGTGAAATAGAAATTGAAGGCACAGTGACGTGGGAATCTTCCGAAATGGATGCCGAAGAATCTTTCCTTAGTGAGAATGACTATGAAAAGGTAGAATTGGTTAAACCAATTCGCACAGGCTGGAGCCTCGGTGCTGGAATTGCACTATTCTCTGTAACTGCAACCTTAGTCGCCGCTTCTCTTACTATCCCCTTGCTTGGGAAAATAAAAGGTGATGAATAATGAATAAAGATATATACATCGGAATTGGAATTGTAGCAGCCGTGGTTGCTTGGACACAACGAGAAACCCTCCTAAAATCCGTAAAATCCGTAGGATTCAATGCTCATGTGGACCCTGCTGCTGATGCTCAAGTTGCTCGAAACTTTGGAACGGTCAATCTGGTTTCCACAGAACGTAACATCATGGCTGGACAAGCCGTTGGACAAACCCTCAATTACTCTGGTATGGGTATTTCTCCTGAAGCCGTTGGTGCTACTAATGGTCTCGGTCAAATCTTTGATTTATCTGCTTACGCTGCTACTATGCGAAGCACCGAACCAGTATGGGGACAGAACTACCCCGGCCGTGCCATCGGACAAGACTAACCGAAGTCTTTAAGTAGTCGTGCCGAGAAAGAAACCTCATGGTAGATTTTGCAGAACTTCGGAATCGGATTCTCAACGGAGAAGAAGAGATTCCTGATGAAGTTAAAGAATCTCCTGTGACCGAAGAGTTTCTTCGACCCGCCACAGGATTTCCAATAATGTTTGGTGCGTTAAGCGTGGCTCTTGTTGTGGCCGATAAACTCAAATTAGAAATGCTCAAAACAGATGAATACAATTACCGCCCCATTGTTCTTTCAGTCTTTGGATTTTTGCCACTTGGCTTTGGTCTCGGAGAACTTATGAGAGGACTTTCGGCTCAAAAGCAATTTTCTCGTTACGAAACTCTTGTTGAAGCCGCAGAATCTGAAGTTGAAAAATTAACTGAAGATGACGAGGAACAAAACTCACAAGACAATTCTTATTCTTATGAAGCCGAAGCCAATTATCAGGCACAAAATCTGGCGGCACTCGGTATTGCAGTTCCAACTTCCAACCTCGGCACAGACGTAGGTGTATATTCTGACGGTATTTTTGGTCAAGAATCTCCATCACTTTTCAGACCTCCGAGTTACGAAGCCTCAACCTTTGGATGGTGATTTAAATGAAAGAAAAGTTTTACTGCGTAGGATGCAAACAACATTATGAACTCCCAGTTCATGCGGCTCAACGACAACCCAGTAAAGGCGGAAGTTTCCGACATTCGCTAATTTCTGAGTGTCCAAAAGGACATCGAGTCAATAAATTGTGCAAAAAAGAAGTGTATGAAGCCTATGAAACCAGCATTTCTGATGCTGAAACTTTTGAGTCACCTTATGTTGGGTCCAAAGCCCTAAGCGGTATTTCTTTAACAACTGACCAATTAACCGAAACTATTGGCTCAGGAGATTTCGACAAAGCCAGTTTGAACTCGTCAGGACACCAAAATGTGTTTGCTAATGCTGAAGAAGAAGGCTCTGCTCCAGTTCAAGACCCAATGGAGTTTGGAGAAATGGCTAACTGGACACCTCTTGATGGCACACCCTCACTCCGCAAGCGTAAGCGTGCTGAAGGCATGACTGTTGGAGTTAATTTGGAAGCCCTTGAACCAACTCCAGATGAACCCGAAAGCGGTGAATCAATGGTTCCAGCAGATAGTCTCATGCCCGAAGGTTCGGGACACGTTATTGGTTCTCAAAGCACCAGTCACAATTACACACCATTCCATGCCGACTCCAATAAAGTCGAAACTTTCATCGTTTATCCAGAGTTGTATGAGTATTTGATGATGCAGGACCTACTTCCCAGCAATAAAACATCAACTAAGCATTTACAGGATGATGATTATGAAGTCACAGTTCCAGCCTATCTTTTGGATGAGATTTTGGCTGCTGTCTCAGAATACCAAAG